>ENA-ORBV01000330-ORBV01000330.1-microbial-mat-metagenome-genome-assembly--contig:-NODE-330-length-107365-cov-11.520002_pt1 | contig 107365 bp, 72 predicted proteins | sample MGYA00237777_ERZ505514 | MGnify/ENA primary metagenome ERZ505514 (study PRJEB26160, sample SAMN06269048) | microbial mat metagenome | isolation source: Oligotrophic lake microbial mat | place...
ATACTGGGGATGCGGATCAGGTCAAACAATTGTTGGCGGAAGGTCTCGCCTTGCGCTTGGGCATAGCTTCTCGGTGCGCTGGTGGTCAAGGTGATGCTCCTCTAGGCAATACGGATCGAAAATGAGGTATAGAAGGACAAAAGGATAATGCAAACGGGCGCTTAGGTACAGAACACCGCCGCTGCGTTTTCCCAGACTGTTTGTTTGTCGGCGTCGCCGGGGGCGAAGGGGAAATAATAGCTGACGCGATCCAGCAGACCGTCGTAACGGCTTTTCACGGTTTCTGCCAGTTCCGAGATCGGCGCGACAACGGCAAATTCGTTGAGCATATCGTCACTGATGAGTTCGCCCATTTCAAACCAGCGCCCTTCTTTGGACATCCCATGGAGGCGTTCTGCCAAATCCCCCCAACCGTGCATATCCATGATCACCCGATAGCTGGGGGTACTGGCATAGAAAGCGATCTGGGCGCGGACGAGTGCCGCGTTGTCGTTGATCTCGGTTTGGTCTTTGCCCGTCACCACGAAGATCGCGCAATTGACAGCGCAGTCTGATGCTTGGCGTCCGGCTTTTTGGGCACCGAGCGCAAAATTGGGGATCACCAGTTCGCGCAGGTACTTGACGGTATGGAAAGAGTGGACATGAAAGCCGTCGCAAATTTCCCCACCCAAACGGCAGAGATGTTCATTGACTCCGGCGATATAAACCGGAATGTTGGGCGTAGCGATTGCCCCGGGCGAGAAAAATGGCGTCAGCAAGGTGAACTTGTAGAATTCGCCTTCGTAACGTAAGCGATCCCCTGTTTGGAAACTATGCCAAATTGCGCGTAGCGACAAGATGTATTCCCGCAAGCGTGGGGCGGGTGAGTCCCACACGGTGCTGAAACGTTTTTCAATATGCGGTTTGACCTGCGTGCCCAGCCCAAGCAAGAAGCGACCGCCGGATTGAGATGCTAAGTCCCATGCGATTTGCGCTGTCACCATCGGGCTACGTGGGAAGGCGACCGCTATCGCCGTCCCTAAGTCGATCCGTTGGGTGGCGCTGGCGGCATGGGTTAGTGGCAGGAAAGGGTTATGGGCGGTTTCGCTGGTCCATAAGCCGTGAAAACCGTAGTCTTCAACGGCACGGGCGATCCCGGCAGCGGCATTGAGATCATCTGGGAAAATTGCGACATCAAATTTCATCAAGGGTGCCTTTTGAAAGAATCGTTTTTACGAAATTTGTGAGGCAATTATAGCAGAACAGTCCTTCGATTTACCTATCTTGAACACATGGCGCAACGTCGTTGTTTTGCCCATGCCCAAAATTGCGCTACCATGTATTGATAATTGCTGCAAGCGACCCTGTGGTGCCGGAAAAAATAGGTGAAATGATGCTGAACCAAAATCAAGAAGAGTTGCGCAAGATTGATCATGCGCACTGGTTGACTCTTTATGAAATAACCCAAGCCATCAACTCTAGCCTCGACTTCGATGAGGTTCTGCACAACGTCATGGACTCAGTGATGCAAATCACCCGTGCCCAGCGGGGTTTTATCATGGTCGCTAACGAGCTGACGGAATTGCTAGAAGTGCGGGTGGCGCGGAACCCCGAAGGCGAAAACTTGGCGCGCGATGAGACTTATAGCACAACAGTCGTGAATCAGGTGATTGCCTCGCAGACGTCAGTGATCACCAACAATGCGCAACTTGACCCGAAGTTTAGCGGGTCAAACAGCATTATGTTGAAAGGGCTGCGCGCGATTTTGTGTGCGCCAATGATGCTCAAAGCCCACCTTGTCGGTGTCGTTTATGTCGATACCACGATCAAAGCGGGGCTGTTTACCGAGTCTGATATGTATTTATTGAATGCGGTGGCGGGGCAAGCGGCGATTGCGATTGAAAATGCGCGCTTGTATAAACTCGCGATTGAGAAAGGGCGTTTAGAGCGCGAGCTTCAGATGGCGCGCGAAATTCAACAATCGTTATTGCCTCGGATGATGCCACGCTTGCCGGGCTATGAGGTCGCGGCGCGCTGGCGTCCGGCACGCGAAATGGCGGGTGATTTTTACGATCTGTTTTTGGTGGGCGACACCTTGATTCTGGTGATCGCTGATGTATCGGATAAAGGCGCAGCAGCTGCCTTGTGTATGGCATCGACGCGCAGCATGATCCGTGCCTATGCCTTCGCTGGTCAAAGCCCACAAGCCACCCTTTCACAAACCAACGATTTGCTGGTCGAAGATACGGACAGTGGTATGTTCGTCACCGCCTATGGGAGCGTGTTCACATCCGATGGGGTGTCGCATCATGTCAATGCTGGGCATAACCCGCCCCTCGTTTATCGCCACCGAACGAGAGAGGTGATGATGATGCCGCGTGGGGGCAGGGCGCTGGGGTGGTTTACCGACAACCCGCTCATCACCGAAAACTTACACTTAGAATCGGGTGATTTGATCCTGTATTACACCGATGGCGTGACTGAAGCCGAAGATCGTTACGGGGTTCAATTTGGTGAATCACAACTGGCGGATGTGCTGCAATCAAAGGCAAATGCGCCCATTGAGGACATCTTGACTTCTATTGAGCAAGCGGTCGATCTGCATTTGGACGGGGAAGCCAATGCTGATGATTTTACTTTGTGTTTGGTGCGCTATAGCGTCTAATCCCAATCAGAACGAAATTTTGGCAAAGTCTACCCTTTACACGGGGTTTGCCTCTGCTATACTTCGCCCTCGCTGCACTGAACGAGACATTGTGTTCATGGCAACGAAATATCCCAAGACGCACAAATCTCTTTTAGAGAATGTGAAGAAGGGGAAAAGACGGGGTTGACAGAGAATTGTGGTCTGATACACTTCGTCTCCGCTTCACTGACAGAAAAGAGTAACAAAAGCAAGGCTGTCAGGGAAATATCTCAGCAAGACGCAAACGCAGTTGAGCGAATGTGAAAAAGTGGGATAACGCGGGGTTGACGGGGTGCGAAGGTCTGGTAAACTTCAACTCCGCTGCACTGAACGACACGAAGACGAAAGTTTGATGCCGTTCAGCGTGCCAACGAAATATCCCAAACAGTACAAACGAGTTTGTGCAGATGTAAAAAATGGGGTTGACGGAAACACGAACGCAGTGATAGACTAACTGAATACAAACAAACGCGCACAGCAATGTGTGTGACGCACTTTAACAACAGAAACGTGCAGACAAAACCAGTAAGTTCCATGATGGAGAGTTTGATCCTGGCTCAGGATGAACGCTGGCGGCGTGCTTAACACATGCAAGTCGAACGGTCGCAAGACAGTGGCGCACGGGTGAGTAACACGTAGCTCATTTGCCTTCGGGTCTGGAATAACGTTCCGAAAGGAATGCTAATACCGGATAAGCTCACGAACTGTAGAAGTTTGTGAGAAAAGATTTATCGCCTGAAGAGAAGGCTGCGGCCCATCAGGTAGTTGGTGTGGTAACGGCGCACCAAGCCGACGACGGGTAGGGGACCTGAGAGGGTGACCCCCCACACTGGGACTGAGACACGGCCCAGACTCCTACGGGAGGCAGCAGTGAGGAATATTGCGCAATGGGCGAAAGCCTGACGCAGCGACGCCGCGTGGGTGATGAAGGTCTTCGGATCGTAAAGCCCTTTTCTGCGTGACGAGACAAGGACGGTAGCGCAGGAATAAGTCTCGGCTAACTACGTGCCAGCAGCCGCGGTAAGACGTAGGAGGCAAGCGTTATCCGGAGTTACTGGGCGTAAAGAGTGCGTAGGCGGACTGGTAAGTAGTTCGTGAAATTGCTCGGCTAAACCGGGCGACGGCGAGCTGGACTGCTAGTCTAGAGGCAGGTAGAGGGGTGCGGAATTCCGGGTGTAGCGGTGAAATGTGTAGATATCCGGAGGAACACCAGAGGTGCAGACGGCGCCCTGGGCCTGACCTGACGCTGAGGCACGAAAGCTTGGGGAGCGAACGGGATTAGAGACCCCGGTAGTCCAAGCCGTAAACGATGTCAACTAGGTGTTCACTTGCCTACGGGCAAGGGGGCGCCGAAGCTAACGCGATAAGTTGACCGCCTGGGGAGTACGGTCGCAAGGCTAAAACTCAAAGGAATTGACGGGGGGCCGCACAAGCAGCGGAGCGTGTGGTTTAATTCGAGGCTACACGAAGAACCTTACCTGGGTTTGACATAATGGTAGTAGGATGCCGAAAGGCAGACGACCTTCGGGAGCCGTTACAGGTGCTGCATGGCTGTCGTCAGCTCGTGTCGTGAGATGTTCGGTTAAGTCCGAAAACGAGCGCAACCCTCGGCGTTAGTTACACGTGTCTAACGCGACCGCCCTCGAGAAGGGGGAGGAAGGTGGGGATGACGTCAAGTCAGCATGGCCTTTATATCCAGGGCTACACACACGCTACAATGGGGGACACAATGGGCAGCGAAGGGGCGACCTGGAGCCAATCCACCAAAGTCTTTCGTAGTTCGGATTGCAGGCTGCAACTCGCCTGCATGAAGCTGGAGTTGCTAGTAACCGTGCATCAGCTACGGCACGGTGAATACGTTCCCGGGCCTTGTACACACCGCCCGTCACGTCATGGGAGCTGGTCACGCCTGAAGCCGATGTGCGAACCGCAAGGAAGCAGTCGTCGAGGGCAGGGCTGGTGACTGGGACGAAGTCGTAACAAGGTAGCTGTAGCGGAAGCTGCGGCTGGATCACCTCCTTTCTAAGAAGTACTGCGCCGACGCCGAGAGGCAACGCGCGCCAAGTTGAAAGCGTACGCACATGATGTCGTCACAGGCAGCGTGTGCAAAACGAAGTGCGGGTACGAAGTTTCGTTCACTGTTCTGGGGTTAAGGTTTGACGAGCGCAAGCAAGTCTGGTACGATCGCGTCAGGTCGCACAAAGCGGAACTGCTCGATACAGCGTGAAGGAAACGACGTTTGAAACAAGTGCTGCGGGACAAAAAGACATAAGGTTGCAGGGAACAGCGCAGCATGCGCGTCGGTCACGATGCGTCGCAGCAGCCCGGAGCAGCCTCCGGGCTGTTTTTATGTACAGGACTTAAAAATCGAAGACGACGAGTTGGCACAGTTCGTGGGCATCACACCCCTGCTGAAACAGACGGGTGATGGTCAGGGACGGGGGCAACTCCGAGGCACCTTAACAAGCGTATACACAAAACCAAGCGAAGACGAACGTAAAAACGCAGGGTAAGCGCGTGTGTTGTGAAACAGACGGGCAGCGAACCTTGATAAAACAGCGACACACACTATCAACACGCACGCGCAGACGGAAGAACGAACGCCGAGAAGTCGTGACGATGGTTCCTGGAAGAAAGGGGGGGACGCGGGAGCGTCGACCCTCCTGCATCACAGGGTGCAAAGCAGATAAGGGCACATGGGGGATGCCTTGGCGTCTTCTGCCGATGAAGGACGTGGTACACTGCGAAAAGCGATGGTGAGCCGTGTGCAGGCGCACAAGCCATCGATGTCCGAATGGGGAAACCCGACGCGGTCAACCCGCGTCACCCGGTAACGGGAGGTAAGTGGGGGAACTGAAACATCTCAGTACCCTGAGGAAAAGAAACAATTCCGCGAGTAGTGGCGAGCGAAAGCGGAGCAGCCCGGTCGTCCAACAAACGCGCAGTCGAGGTGAAAGGTCTGGGAAGGCCTACCGCAGAGGGTGAGAGTCCCGTAAGCGAAGACGAGGCGTGGGGACGCAAAGAGTACCGCAGGGCACGCTAATCCGGCGGGAAGAAGGGGAGTCCACTCTCCAAGGCTAAATACAGAAGACGACCGATAGCGCAACAGTACGGTGACGGAAAGGTGAAAAGAACCCCGGCGAGGGGAGTGAAACAGAATCTGAAACCATGTGCTTACAACCGGTCGGAGGATGGGCAACTGTCTGACGGCGTGCCTTTTGGAGCATGAGCCTGCGAGTAAATGGGGGTGGCAAGCTTAAGGGAGAGACACCCGGAGGCGAAGCGAAAGCGAGTCTGAAGAGGGCGAGAGTCGCGTCCATTTGACACGAAACCAGGTGAGCTAGCCATGGTCAGCGTGAAAGTCCGGTGACACGGACGGGAGGCGCGAACTCACGTGGATTGCAAACCATGGGGATGAACTGTGGCTAGGGGTGAAATGCCAAACGAACTTGGAGATAGCTTGTTCTCCTCGAAATAGCTTGAGGGCTAGCGTCGCGCGATGACGTGTGGAGGTAGAGCACTGAATGGGCTAGGGGGCGTGCAGCTTACCGAACCCAATCAAACTGCGAATGCCACACGGGGAGCGCGGCAGTCGGACTGCGGGAGATGAGTTTCGTGGTCGAGAGGGAAACAACCCAGACCCGCCGCTAAGGTCCTGAAGTGTCCGCTAAGTGGGAAACGCTGTGGTCGTGCCGAGACAGCCAGGAGGTTGGCTTAGAAGCAGCCACCCTTGAAAGAGTGCGTAACAGCTCACTGGTCGAGCGCGGCTGCGCGGAAAATGTAACGGGGCTGAAGCGGATCACCGAAGCGCGGGACGCGCGAGCGTGGTAGAGGAGCGTTGCACGGGCGGAGAAGGCATCTCGGCAAGGGGTGTTGGAGCGCGTGCGAGTGAGAATGCAGGCATGAGTAGCGTAGAACGATGTGAGAACCATCGTCGCCGTAAGTCTAAGGGTTCCGACGGAAGGTCAGTCCGCGTCGGGTTAGTCGGGCCTAAGCCGAGGCTGGGAAGCGCAGGCGATGGACAACAGGTGAACACTCCTGTACCGATAAGGGGAGCGAGACGCAGGCTTCGGAGAGGGTCAGCCACCGGGTGGATGGTGGTATAAGCGGTTAAAGACCGCGACATCGTGGCGCAAGCCAAGAAGTGGCCGTGATCTGGAGACGAGAAAAGGCGTGGAGCGATGAAGCTTATCGACCGTACCTCAAACCGACACAGGTAGACGGGTCGAGGAGACCCAGGCGAACGAGAGAACCTCTGTTAAGGAACTCGGCAAAATGGTCCCGTAACTTCGGAAAAAGGGACGCCTACGCAAGTAGGTCGCAGAAACCAGGCTCTACCGACTGTTTACCAAAAACACAGGTCTGTGCTAACGCGCAAGCGGACGTATACGGGCTGACGCCTGCCCAGTGCCGGAAGGTTAAGAGGAGGGGTTAACGCTCTGAATTGAAGCCCCGGTGAACGGCGGCCGTAACTATAACGGTCCTAAGGTAGCGAAATTCCTTGTCGGGTAAGTTCCGACCCGCACGAAAGGCGTAACGAGTGGAGCGCTGTCTCAACAGGGGGCTCGGCGAAATTGAAGTATGTGTGAAGATGCGCATTACCCGTAGCTGGACAAAAAGACCCCGTGGAGCTTTACTGTAGCTTGTCATTGCGTTAGGGCTGTGTCTGTGTAGGATAGCTGGGAGACAGAGAAGGGGGGGCGCTAGCCTCGCTGGAGTCGACGGTGAAATACCAGCCTGACAGAGCTTTGACCCTAACCCTTCGGGGGACCGTGGCAGGTGGGCAGTTTGACTGGGGCGGTCGCCTCCGAAAAGGTAACGGAGGCGTTCAAAGGTGGGCTCAGGCTGAATGGAAACCAGCCAGTGAGTGCAAAGGCAAAAGCCCGCTTGACTGCGAGGGGGACAGCCCGAGCAGAGTGGAAACACGGACTTAGTGATCCTACAGCGCTGAGTGGAAAGGCTGTAGCTTATCGGATAAAAGCTACCCCGGGGATAACAGGCTAGTCTTGTCCAAGAGTCCATATCGACGACAAGGCTCGGCACCTCGATGTCGGCTCATCGCATCCTGGGGCTGGATAAGGTCCCAAGGGTTGGGCTGTTCGCCCATTAAAGCGGTACGTGAGCTGGGTTCAGACCGTCGTGAGACAGGTCGGTCTCTATCCGCTATGGGCGCAAGGAGCTTGAGGGGATCTGTCCTTAGTACGAGAGGACCGGGATGGACGGAGCGCTGGTGTGTCGGTTGTACTGCCAAGTGCACAGCCGAGTAGCCATCTCCGGAGCGGATAACCGCTGAAAGCATCTAAGCGGGAAACCGACCTCGAGATGAGGCTCCGCAGGGGGAAACCCTGAAAGACCGCTTGAAGACGACGAGCTGAATAGGCGGGGGGTGGAAGGGCAGTAATGTCTGGAGCTGACCCGTACTAATGGTCGAAGGCTTTGACCGTGTGATGGGGGAGGGTGGAGGCTTCGGCGGCACGAGAGACGAAGCGAACCGGGCAAGACACCCCACAACGACCAGGAACAAGCAAAAGCAAACAAGTCACGACGGGCGAGCGGACAACGGACGCACGAGCGTGTGGATGTGGGTGAAAGTGGGCTGTGGATGACGGGCGGCGACGCCTGGTTTTGTGGAAACGCGACTGAGAGTAAGAAGGCGATGTGCAGAAAACAGGACAGTTGCACGGGGAGCAGGGTGTGTTGGTGGTCAGAGCGGTGAGGGTCCACCCGGCACCATCTCGAACCCGGCAGTTAAGCTCACCAGCGCGGATGGTACTGCGAGGGCAGCTTCGTGGGAGAGTACGCCACTGCCAACCTCCTTTTTCTCCTGTGCGATGTCCTGCCTTTTCTGCGCCATCGCCTTCTTCCTCTCTTTTGTCCTTACGCTTGGCTCGTGCTAGCAAAATAATCAAAACAAAAACGGGACGTATTTAGCGTCCCGTTTTTTTGCCTTTTTACGCCTATATCACTGATTTAATCCCATTTACGCAGGTCGCGGATCATCCGCTGTGTTGGGTCAATGACGCCTGCTTCAACGACTACGACCTGATCAACGCGCAGCCGAGTCATCGACTGCATATAACCGATCACCGCATCTTGAAGCTGATCAGCGGTTTGATCGGCATGAAGTTCGACGTTGATTGTGACAATATCGCGATTATCGTCGCGGGTGATTACCGCTTGAGCGTGCTTAACCTGCGGGATACGTGACATGGCAGCAAGTACCTGGTTCGGGTGCAAGAACATACCGCGTACCTTAATTGCGTCGCCACTGCGTCCAAACAAGCCAAGCAACTGTTGCTCAGCACCACATGCCGGATCGACTTCGGGGGCAAGCGCACCCAAATCGCCGGTACCAAAACGGATCAACGGATAATTTTTATTGAACGTGGTCACAACAATCTCGCCTGTATTGCCTATCTCGACGTTTTGACCAGTTTCGGGGTCGCAGATTTCGAGAAAGTAGTTGCTGATCACGCAAAAGCCAGTGACACCCGCTCGCGTATATGCCATAAAACCCAAATCCGCCGTGCCATATGCCGATGTGGTGGTCATGCCATACTCGCCTTCAAAGCGGGCGCGCTGCGAAGGCATGTACGGTTCTGCGGAGAACAATGCCTTCTTGATCGTGACCATCTCTTTAGGAATGCCCATTTCGGCGGCTTTATCCAGGATGATCGCCAAGAAGCTTGGCGTACCGACATAGCCCGTCACACCCAACGACGTCATCATCATAATTTGCAGCTCGGTGTTACCTGGACCCGATGGGATAACCGTGACACCCAGTGAGCGCAGCGCCTCATCAATCAGTAAACCCGCCGGAGTCAGATGGTACATAAATGTATTGAGTGCGCGATCACCCACGCCAAATCCAACAGCGCGGAACGGCGCAACTGCCGCTTGAGGGTCGTCGAGACCAGGCTGCGGATCGTAAATGGGTCCCGGCGAGATATAGATGCGCGGCAAAGTGGATGGATCGACGGTGAGAAAGCCACCGAACGGTGGATTTTCGCGTTGAAGTTCAGGCAGGCGATCTTTCGGCGTGACCGGAAGTTTTTGTAAATCGGACGCAGTTTGGATGTGATCAGGATGAACGCCCGCAGCGTCCATCATTTTGGTGACGGCGGGCGCATGAGCATAAGCGTGAGCAACAAGGTCGCGAATACGGATATCGAACGTCATCTATTTCCCTCAGGTGCGTAGATAGACAAGGAAACGGCAGTATAAATGCTTCCAGATACTTCCTATGGAAATTTTCATTAACCCGTAATAAACACTACTGACACAAATATAAACATCATACTGCCTGTCAACAACTGAGCAATACGTTCGAGATATGTAGGTTGTGAATCAGCCATGAGTTTGCCCTTTCAACCAAGCCAGCGCTTGCGGCGCTTGTAGTGTTTGACATCTTTATAACTCTTGCGTTCACCCAATTGGTTTAAGCCTAAGTAAAATTCCTTAATATCCTCGTTTTCAATCAATTGTGCAGCGGGACCGTCCAACACGATACGCCCATTTTCCATGACATACCCATAATCGACCAGACGCAGCGCAGCGGTCGCGTTTTGCTCCACCAGTAAAACTGACATACCCTCTCGTTTGTTGATCTCCCCGACGATATGGAAGATTTCCTGGACGAGCATCGGTGCCAGTCCAAGCGACGGCTCATCGAGCATCATCATCTTGGGATGTGCCAGCAGCGCACGCCCAATGACCATCATTTGCTGTTCGCCACCCGATAGATAACCGGCGACGCGATGACGCAGATCGCGCAAGCGCGGAAAATAGTCATAAACACGCTCGATATCGTGCTTGAACTCGCGTCCGCCCTGGTATACAAGCGAGCCGATGCGTAGATTTTCTTCAACGGTGAGGTGTTGAAACAGCGGACGCCCTTCGATTACCTGTACGATGCCCTTGCGTACGATGTCTTCTGTATTCTGGTGTTCGACGCGCTCATCATTGAACGTGATACTGCCGCGCGTGACTTCACCCAGCTCCGAATGCAGCAAGCCGCTAATTGCTTTCAGCGTGGTCGATTTGCCTGCACCATTCGCCCCAAGCAACGCGACAATCTGACCGGGCTTGACCTGAAACGAGACGCCGCGCAAGACTAAAATGACACTATTGTAAATGACTTCAATATTGTTGACGCTGAGCATCGCAATTCTCGCCAGGAAAAAAAGAGACGGTAAGAGAACGGGCGAGTCTAAGACTCGCCCGTCGCAAAATAGGTTTATCGATTACGGTGCGTCTGCGCCACCGGGACGCAGATCGGGCGCCGCTTCAAAGTCGGTCAACGGCACCAGCACCGGAATAAAACCGGTCGTGCCATCGGGGAATGGTACGGTGAGGGCGTCATCGCCGCTCGTCGCCACACCTGTCATATCGGCATTGGCGAACAACATCGTCGCCATACGATTATTGGGCAGCGCACGAATTTCACCACCCAGATAATCGATGTCGTATAAGCCAAGCGGCGAGTACACAAACGAGTCAATCGTCTCTTTAATCGCCGCGCCGTCCACATCGGCAAGGCTGCCGACGCGGTTGACGGTCTGTGTATACAGTTCAATGTAGGTATCCACCAACGACCAGCCGAGCAGATAGGAAATATTCTGCACCGAGATCGCGCGTTCATTGGCTGCGGCTTGTTCATTGATCAAAGCGATGCCAGGCTGCGCGCGTTCGCTCCACCAATAGAACGGCAGCGAACCGATGATACCATTCACGGCGGGCAACCCATCCGCGCCGAGCGCGTTACGGCTGAGTAAGCCGACGGAGGTATCCAGCGCCCAGTTCACACCTGCCAACTGCACATCTTCTTCCAAGCCCAGATCGACGATGGTTTTGCCGACCAGGAACGGTCCGCTCGCCAGTGAATTGGTGTACAGAATATTCGCACCAGCATCGACCAGATTAAGCACGTTGTTGCTGATATCGGACGAAGCGGGAGAGAAATATTCTGGTGTTTCCAGAACGGTGACGCCTTGTTCGGCGCAGTAGCCGAGCGTTTCGGGCGTGAAAGCGCTTTCGCCAAACGCACCGGGCCAGCTAATATAACCAACGACAGGAGCGGGATAGGTATCGGCGTTCGCGCCGATATAGCGGCAGAACATACCGAATTGGTCGGCATACAACGGGTTGGTCGCATAAATCCAGCCGGGAGTCGCGCCGTCTTCGCCGTACAACCCAGCGACGCTGCCCGCCGAAATGAATACCGGAATTTCATCTTCTTCGACCTGATCACGCAGCAGTTCAGCATCGCCCGACGCATACAGCACGATTAAATCGGGTTTGGGATCGAGCGTCGAATAATAATCGTAGTGCGCTTGCGATTGCGCGGAGTCACCACCGGTATCGCGGTTATCCTGGGTGATGGTCGCGCCGCAAATGCCGCCACGCGCATTGAAATACGCCGACGCATCCGCAAAACCTGCCAATAGTGGCTGCGTGATGAAGGCATACGACCCGCTGATATCGCCAAAATGATAGACGCTGATCGTCTCACCCGTCAAATCGACTTCGCATTCGGAATGTTGGATAAATTCCGGCAAGGTCATGTCTTCTTGCGCCGTCACCCCAACCACCCCAAGCAGCAAAATCAACGCCAATAGAAACACTTTTTTCATGACACAAGTTTCCTTTCATTCAACCTCAAAACAATTTTGGTCGTGCGTAACTCGCGCCGCCACCAGCGACGGCGAGAGAGAGTTACCGAGTTTGATTAAACGGACGCAATTTCCAGGATACTTTGAACACTTCCCATCGATGTGCGATCCCGCGCGGCGCGATGATTAAAAAGACCACCAACGCCAAGCCGAACAAGAACGGATTGAGTGCGGCGAACACATTGACCGGGTTGATGAACGGCAGCAGCGACGGCAGTACCAGATTGAGCGGCGGAATAATCGCCGGGATGATATTCTGGTTGAGCAAGAAGACGAACGAGACGCCAAACAATGGTGCTAACGGAAAGCCCGCGCCACCGATGACCAACATCGCCAGCAGTTCTATCGAGCGGTCGAGCAGGAAATTATCGAGCGTGACGCTGTTGGTGTGGAAGGCGAACAAACAACCCGCTACCCCTGCGTACAGCGCGCTCAGAAAAAAGGCTTGCAGTTTGTAATTGAACACATTGATGCCCAATAACTCAGCCGCGAGATCGTTATCGCGTACGCTGATGAATGCACGCCCGACGCGCGTGCGGAAGATATTACGCGCCGCCAGCATCATCAGCACCGCGACGGGGATAACGATGTAATACATAGCGTTATCGCTGGCGAAGCTGATGCCCAACAATTCTGGCGGCGGCACATCGAGCGGACGCGAGCCATTGGTGAGCGGCTCCAATGGGTAACGCAGTACCCATGGGATGATGAACTGCGCGGCAAGCGTCGCCATCGCCAGATAAAAGCCTTTAACGCGCAATGACGGCAAGCCAAAGATCAAGCCGATGATGCCCGTGAATACGGCTGAAAACGGGAGTGCGAGCCAGAATGAAAACCCGAATTGGCGCGCGGCGACCGCGCCTGCATACGCGCCGACCGCCATAAACGCGGCATGACCGAGCGAGATTTGCCCGGTATAACCGACCAGCACGTTCAAGCCTTGTACTGCAATCGCAAAAATAGCGATGCGGATGATCGTGCCGATGAACAACTGCGGGATCAAATTGATGCCGAACGGACCTTCGATGGTCAGTAGTGGCACCAGCAAAAGCAAGCCAAACAAACCGTTGGCGATCCATTTGTCGGTTCGGGTACGGTTGATGGCGATGTCGTCTTCATAACGGACATCGAATACACCGGATGGACGAATATTAGCGGACATGGCGCTCCAGGTAAAAGATGGTAAAAGTAAAAGACGTTAAGCGTTAGCAGATCAAAGTAATTCGTATAGCTACTTTCATCGCTTAACTTTTAACTATCTATATGCGTTCGATCCGTTTTTGCCCGAACAGCCCATCAGGGCGCAAGACCAGGACGATCATCAAAACGAGATACGGCGCGAGTTCTGTGCCGGCTTGTGAACCGGGAAAGAGTAAATTAGCGAGTTCTTGTACCAAGCCGATGACCAGACCGCCGATCAACGCGCCAGGGATCGATTCCAAGCCGCCAAGCAGTACCGCCGGAAATGCGCGCAGGGCTAACAGCGGCAAATTGAGCGAGAGCGTGGTCGCTGCGCCTTGCAGCACGCCCGCGACCACCCCCAACAGGGCGGCAATCGCCCACGCGATCGCGAGAATGGCGCGCACGCGCAAACCAACCGCCTGCCCCAGCTTTTGATTTTCGGCGGTGGCGCGCATCGCTAAGCCAACGCTGGTAAAGCGGAAGAATAAGACGAATGCGCCGAACGCGACCAACGACAAGAGGAACGCGACGAGCAGTTCGGTCGGGACGATGATCGGTCGCTCGAATAAACCGTCGATGCGGATCGGCATCGGGATGCCGACCGACGCCAACCCCGAAAAGACAGGGAGCGTGAGTTCGACGCTGCCCCACACCAACTGTGTGAAGCCGTGTAACAGTTCGCTGGCGGCAAGCGTCATCAAGACCATCGCAAACAACGGCTGACCGATCAGCGGACGAATTGCGAAGCGCTCGACGGTCAGACCGATCAATACTGCACCCAGACCCGCGCCAAAGATCGCACGAATCATTTCAGCGCCGGGCGGCAAAATCAGCAGAATCACGGTCGCGGCGATAGAAAGCGCGACGCCTACAGCAATCGTGCGCGGCTGCCGTAACACCCCCCAGCCATTGATAGTCAGCGCCATGAACACCGTGAACGCCGATAATGCAAACGCGGCGGCAGGTGAAATGACGGAACTGTTGAAAAAGCTGTAGAAAATCAAGCCGCCCGCCAGCATCATCCAGCCGTGCGCGAAATTGAACACGCCAGAGGCTTTATTGATGACGACGATGCCGAGCGCGATCAGCGAGTACACGCCGCCGATCAGGACGCCTGTAATCGTGCTTTGCACAAGTCGATAGGGACGCTGTGAACCGATGAGCGGCACGAAGATCATGAGCAGCACGATCAGCGCGACCACATAGGCGGCGGTGGTGAACAAACGGCGGTTATCTTTGAGAATGGCGGTCATAAATGATCCTTAAGCAATAAATGAGTCGTTTATGTTGGTAATTTGGGCGGGTCTGACTGACCCCGCCCCGACACAATAGGTCACTATTCGGCGTCAACCGAACAGACGCGCACAGGCGTTTCCAGAATTCCGGTGCGTCCGTCGCGGTACTTCACTTCGGCACAGACGATGACTTCGGGAATTTCGTGATACATGGCATGAATCAAGCTGGCATATTTTTGTTCAAGCGTTCGGCGGCGTAATTTGCGCGTGCGTGTCAGTTCGTTTTCGTCGGCATCGAAGGCTTTATGCAGCACGACGAACTTTTTAAGGCGAGCAGCAGGCGGCAGCGTTTGATTGACGCGGTGAATTTCAGCCTTGATCAAGTCATAAATTTCGTCGCGCTGCGAAAGATCGGCAAAAGTGGTGAAACTGATGCGCCGTTTTTCCGCCCACCGCGCTACGTTGTCAAAATCCATGTTGATGATGGCGGCGACGAAGTGGGTATCGCTGCCACCGACCACCATGACATCCTGGATATACGGGCTGAATTTGAGCCGTCCCTCGATATACTGCGGGCTGAAGGCTTCACCATTCGCCAGTTGAATCATATCGCTGACACGATCCAGATAGATCAAATGTCCATCAGCGTCGGCGTATCCGGCGTCGCCAGTATGAAACCAACCATCAGCATCGAGCGCTTGGGCGGTTTTTTCTTCATCTTTGTAATAACCCGCGAATACAGCACGGCTGCGAATCCACAATTCGCCGTTTTCAGCGATGCGCACTTCGACGCCCGGTGCAGGTGGACCGACGGTTTCCAATTTGATATTGCCAGCATAATGCAGCGTATGTGATTGACATTCGGTTGAGCCATACAGATTTTTGAGTTCGACACCAATCGCGCGGAAGAAACGGAGTTGGTCGGGCGTGAGCGTCGAGCCGGAGGTAAAGGCGTTACGCACTTTGGTCATGCCAATCATGTTGCGGAGCGGCTTGAATACGACCGATTCACCGATATGGTGCAGCGCACGGATATGCCGCGGGATATGCGTATTATTATCCTGATGATTGATGACCTGATAGGCGACAGGCAAAAATGCCTTGAACAACACGCGGTTGAACCATGTGCTGTCGTTGATTCGCATTTGCGTTGTGCTGGCAAGTCCCTCCCAGATGCGACTGGGGAACAACAAACTACTCGGCGCGACTTCGCGGATATCGTTTTGGATCGTGCTCGCGTTTTCGGGAAAATTGACGACGACGCCCGTAATCAAATGCCCGGCGACGCCTAAACTTTGTTCGGTGATCCACGCGGGCGGGCTGAACGACACGTAATTATCGGTTGGGTACGTCGGTGCGAGGTTGATCACATGGCGGTTGCCATAGATCAAATTGCGATGACGGATCATCGCACCTTTTGGCAGGCTGGTCGTGCCGCTCGTATAACTGAACAGCACAATATCTTCGCCGTGTCCCTCGCTGATCATGCTTTCCATCAAACCAGGATGAGCGTCAGCGTACGGCTTGATTTCATCAACCATGATATCGAAGCACGCAAGCCAGTCAGTAGGGTAATTCCACATGCCGTTGTCATCCCAATAGATGACTTTACGCACGTTAGGAATTTTGTCGCGGATCGCCAACGCTTTATCACACTGCTCCTGGTCATGCGCGATCAAGTACACGGAGTCACTGTTATCGACAATATAGGCGAGTTCTTGTAAATTGGCGTCGGTAAAAATGGCGGTTGTCGTGCCACCCGCCGCCCAGATAGCGATCTCCGCCCAATAAAACTGCGGGTCGTTTTCGCCAATGATCGCCACTTTGTCGCCGCGCTTAAGCCCAATATCGACCATCGCCAGGCAAAAGCGATTTACATAATCATAACAGTCGTTCCAAGTATATTCCTGCCAAATGCCATAGCGTTTTTTACGCATCGCTATTTGGTCGCCGTATTCCTTAACGCGCGCCAGAAAATGTTTGGGCAGCGTATCAAGATCAGGCGGGAGCGGGTCGAACTGAAAAGTCTCTTTCGAGCGCAAAATTACGGGGTCGGCGGCGAGCGCTCGCGGGTGGTCTTGAACATGCGGTTGAGCAACCATAAAGTTTATCCTCAATACGCTAAGTCTTTTGTTTTAGTGCTGAGTTTAAGGCTCAGCATTCATTCCTGTATTTACGCTTCTTGCCCCAAATATGCTTTGATTACACGCTCGTCCTGCTTGATCTCGCTCGGCGTGCCCTCGGCAATTTTTTGTCCAAAATCGAGCGCGACGATACGATGCGAAATATCCATGACCAAGCCCATATCATGTTCGATAAGCAGGATGGTCATATCCTGTCGCTCGTGAATATCCAGGATGAAGCGCGCCATATCTTCTTTTTCTTCGACATTCATGCCCGCCATCGGCTCATCGAGCAGCAGCATGGTCGGTTCGAGCGCCAACGCACGACCGAGTTCGACACGCTTGCGCAGACCATAGCTTAAATTACCAACGATGGTCTTGCGGACGTTTTCCATTTCGAGAAAATCGATGATCGATTCGACTTTGCGGCGGTGTTCGACTTCTTCACGTTTCGCAGCACCGACGAACAGCGCGCCTGTGAGCAGATTGCTTTTCATGTGGATGTGCCGCGCTGCCATCAGATTATCGAGCGCAGTCATATTGGTGTAGAGCGCGATATTCTGAAAGGTACGCGAAATGCCGATTTTGGCGCGTTCATAGGCGGGCAGCGCGCTGATGTCGCGTCCGTCAAACACGATTGCGCCCTGCTGGGGGTGATAAAATCCGTTAATACTGTTGATCAGACTGGTTTTGCCCGCGCCGTTGGGACCGATGACGGCAAAAATTTCACCGCGTTTGACCTTGAATTCGACGTTGTTGAGCGCACGAATGCCACCAAAACTGAGCGAAATATTCTGGACGTGTAGCTTTACGTCTGTGCCTTCGTCCGACATATATACAAGTAGCCTTCAATGAAAAATAACGAACTATTCAAAGCGTGATTCGATTATTGTGTCATCAGTGTAACGTACATCAAAAATGCCCGCAAGAGAATAAAACATTTAGGCATGTGCATCACACCACGCGATCATATCTGCGATGACACCTGCGCGCTCGCGCTCGTTCAAGATTTCATGCTTCATACCTGGATAAAATTTAAGCGTTTTATCGGTGCTGGAGGCGCCATCAAACACGAACTGGCTGCCAGACGGCGGACAAATTTTGTCGTCTGCGCCGTGCGCGAGCATGATCGGTAGTTTGAGCGCGCCAATATTCGCACGCGACCATTTGGCAGCACGCTGAATGCTGATTCCCATTCGCACGCGCATTTTTCCTTTCCAATTCAAAGGGTCGGCTTGAAAATCCAGCATCACGGATGGATCGCTGGAAAGTTCGTTTCGCGGCGCAGCATCGGCAAGCTGCATTTTCGGCGCTACCAGATTGAGCAAATTCCCAACGGCAAGCAAAACGGGCGACGTGCTCAAATCCGCAGTCAACGGAATACCCGATAAGATAACCCCTTTGAGTTCATATTGATATTGAATGGCGAACACGAGCGCGATCAGCGCGCCCATGCTGTGACCCAACATAAACAGCGCTTGATTGCTATTTTGCGCCTGCACATCGTTGACAAAACGCTTAAGATCAGCGACTGGTTCCCACAAATTATTGAAATACGCACGTTCACCATCGCTCGCACCGTGTCCGCGATGGTCGATAGTATGCACGCTGTAACCCGCACCGCACAGCGCATCGACAACATGCGCGTAACGTCCGGCATGTTCGCCATAGCCGTGTACCAATACGATATATGCCTTCGGCGTCGCGCTGTCGTGATGCGCGCATGTCGCTAATTTCAAACCATCGTCCGATTGGAAAAAAGCAGTTTCTTTCTTCATGAAATTTATTACTTTCCTGAATTCATTAAAGGATAAAAAAACATAACATCAAGGCGCGAAGTCACTAAGAAATACTTTTAGAGCGACATCGGTTCATCCAGGCGCAGCCATGTCCGTCCGATACGAAACAAAGAACCGGGACGCAAACTGACGCGTTCTTTGAGTGGCACACGCTCCTGCTGCACGAATGTTCCGTTACGACTATCCAAATCTTCGAGCCAAAACGAGAGTAAGTAGGGCTCGGATACACTTTCGCTGGCGGTGACGCCGGACGATTTACACCCCAGCCGCGCGTGCAAGCGCGAGACTTGATTATCGAACGGCATATGAATATCGCAGCCTTCACGCCTTCCGATATGCAGCTCCAATTCGTCACCGACATCAGGCTGTTCAAAACGTAAAGTCTTGCCGTCGTAAAGACCGCTCATGAAGGTGACAGAAATCTCTTTGGTGGTCACAACAATCCTTTCATGATGACGGTAAAAACGAGGGACAAACCGATAAGCGCTGGTGAGCGCATTTCAACACCGTTTACTGCAAACAAGCGCGTGCTTGCACAAGCTTTTGACGTGATGGAGCGTGAGTCGGCACAAGTTTGAGCGCGCGCTCGAATTTCTCGACGGCGCCCGCGCAATCAGCCAGCGCTAGCAGCACTTCGCCCCAGTTATGCCAGTACCACACATCGTTGGGATTGTACCGCACCGCTTGCTCATATGCCGCCGCTGCTGCTTCGAGTTCGTTGAGCGCCCAATGCGCCAAACCGCGCCCGTTCCATGCCCATGCATAGGCGGGGTCGAGTTCAAGCGCGCGCGCATAGCTATCAACCGCAGTATGATAATCGCGCAGACGCCGCATCACCTGACCGCGTCGCGCCCAACCAATCGCCTGGTCGGGCAGTGTTTCCAGCGCGCGATCGATGACCGCCAGTGCCTGCTTTTCGCGGCGCATTTCCAACAACAGATCGACTTGATTGGTGTAATACCAGATCACGTTTTGGTCTTCAGCGAGCGCGCGTTCATAGCTGGCAATCGCTTCTTCGCGCCGCCCCAATGTCTCCAGTGTCAAGCCGCGCCCGTTCCATGCCCATGCGTAATGGGGGCTGAGCGCAAGCGATTGATCATAGGCGGTGAGCGCTTCTGCGTCACGCTTGAGGCGTCGCAATGCTTGACCAAGTTTCGCCCAGCTTTCGGGATGGGTGGGATTAAGCTTGAGCGCATGATCCAGCACATCGAGCGCTTCTTGATGACGATTGAGCGCGACGAGTTCATCGCCCTGATTGTACCAATACCATGCATCGCGCGGGTCGATATGTGCGGCGCGCTTGAAGCTGATCAACGCTTCTTCGTGGCGATTGATTGCCGCCTGCACCAAACCGCGCCCGTTCCATGCCCATGCGTTGTGCGGATCAAGTTCGATGGCGCGGGCATAACTGCGCAGCGCTTCTTGATGACGATGCAAACGGCGCAGTGCTTGCCCATGTTTTGCCCACGAACGCGAACTGCGTGGGTCGTGCTTGAGTGCGGTTTCAAGCCGCGCCAGCGCGCCGCCGTTATCACCGCGCGCCATGAGCAAATCGACCTGCTGATAGATATAAAACGGGTCACCGGGTTCGCTCGCGCTGGCGAGATGATACGCCTGCAAAGCCTCGTCGTAACGGCGCAGCACTTCATAGGTCATGCCGAGTTCGTTATGTGCCCATGCGTAAGTCGGGTTGAGCGCGAGCGCATGTTGATACGCCTGAATCGCATCGTCATAGTGCCCAACCTGGCGCAGAACATTGCCATAACGTGCCCAACTGCGTGCATGATCGGGATTCATTTGTACTGCTTCGACCAATAAGGGCAGCGCTTGAGCGTACTGTCCCATCAGCGCCAGTACGTTCCCTTGATTGTAGAAATGCCAGACATCCCCTTTGCCGAGTGTCGCCGCTTCCTGATAGGCAGCTAAGGCTTCGGGGTAGCGTCCCGACTGCTCCAGCACGATGCCCTTACCGTTGATCGCCCACGCATAATCGGGCTGCAAACGGATCGCGCGCTCGTACGCGGTTAATGCTTCATCGTAACGCTTGAGATAGCGCTGTACCTGACCCAGCTTCGCCCAACTAAACGCGTGATCCGGGCTGATGCGGACCGATTCCTGCGCGGGTTGCAGCGCCTCGTCGTATTGGTTAAGTTCGACGAGCATTTCAGTCAGGTTATACCAGTGCCAGACCTCATCTGGCTGGTAACGGGCGGCACGCTTGAACGCCATGAGCGCGTCGCGGTGAGAACCGGTCGCTTTGAGCGCTAAGCCATAACCGTTTTGCGCCCATGCATAACTGGGGTCAAGGTTGACGGCTTGTTCATAGGCGTGGATCGCGCTCGGAAAATCATGCGTGAGACGATACACCTGTCCCAGTTTTGCCCAACTGTTTGGATGCGCTGGATCGAGTTTGAGCGCCTGTTTAAGCAGCCGGATCGCCTCATCGTAGCGTCCCATGTTGTGCAGTGCATCTGCCTGGTTGTACCAGTTCCACACGTCACCGGGGTCGATGTCGGTGGCGGTGCGGTAGCATTCGAGCGCGTCGAGCGGCTTACCGAGCCGTTCCAACACGATGCCCTTGCCTTTGTGTGCCCACGCATACTGCGGCTGAATGAGAAGCGCTTGATCGTAACAAACGATCGCTTCGGTATAGCGGCTGAGCAAGCGCAGCGTGCGCCCTTTGCGTGCCCACGCCCAGGCATAATCGGGCTGAAGCTGAATGGCACGGTCATAAGCCTGGAGCGCTTCGTCCAGGCGACCGAGTTCTGTCAGCGAGTAGCCTTTGTCCATGAGTTCGCGCGCTTCGAGCGCGGGACCCGTCACTTCGAGGAGTGGGTTCTCACCAGTGACATCGACATAGATGGGCAAGAGCGCATCGACAATTGCGCCCCAATCCTGCGGTCGATTCGCGCGGTCTTTCTCCAAACATGCCATGACCAGCGCTTGCAAACGCGGCGGCAGCGCGGCGGCATTGGTGACATCGAACGCAGGTTGATCGTGTTTATGCGCTTTCAACCAGTCATCCAGGTTTTTGAGCGCGAAAATATGTTTACCCGTCAACATTTCAAAGACCAGGCATCCGAACGAATAAATATCCGAGCGCAAATCAACCTCTTTGCCGCCGCTCGCTTGTTCGGGTGATAAATACGGCGCAGTGCCGATGACCGCACCGACACGAGTCAGGCGCTCATCATCACCACGTGCGATCGCCTTTTCAATTTCGATAGCAGCGACATCCGCTAAATCGAGCGAGCGGACTAAGCCAAAATCGGTCACTTTTGCAATGCCGTCGTGCGTGACCAGAATATTGGCGGGCTTAAGGTCACGATGCACAAGACCGGGAACGCGCTGCGTCGCGTGCTGCATTCCAAGCGCGATATGCAGCCCGAACTCCAGCGTATTACGGATTGTAAGCCGTTTATGCTCGATCCAGCTTCTTAGGTCGGCTTCTAATCCTTCGGGTCCGCTGATGTGTTCGAGCATGATGTACGGACGACCGAGAATGTGCTGGACAAGCTGTGCATGGACGATATGACGATGTTTTTCCAGCCGAATCCATGTAAAGGCTTCTTGCTGAAAGCGCATGACAGCGCGATCATTTTCGAGAAAACGTGCCTGAAACGTCTTGAGCGCGAGTGGGGCACGTTGTTCGTGGTCGTAACATAAATATACGACGCCCATGCCACCGCGCCGCACATCCGCGACTTCGTAGCGGTCATCGATGCGGTCACCGATGTTGAATTCATCCGAGGACGCATCGGTGCGGTGTGCGGATGGACGAAATGGGCGGCGATACGCATCATTCTCGAACGAGGAAATCGATTTCTCAAGTTGATTTTCGACCAGCGTGTCGTTGGGCGCAAGCGACGGATCAGCAGCGGCAAAGGCATACGCATCGGATGCGCTCAATGCCCCTTCGCCATCGGTGAAGGTGACGAACGAGTCTTGCGAGTGATCGATGACAGGGGCGATGGGTGCGTCGAGGTCGTCGGGGACGGATGCGCCCGGCAGCGGATCATCGAACAGCGACACGATCGATTCGAGCGCATCGATGGATACGATTGAATCATCACTATTGGCATTGGAGACATCCGCTGCCAGCGTCCGATCCAGTGAGTTTTCATCGACCATGCTCACGGGATCGATCATCGACGGACGCAGATATGCGGCGAGCAGCATCCCAAGCGCCGCATCAGGAATCCATTGCGTGGATGAGCCGCCCAGCGTATCGCTTTCTTCAAACGAGTCTTCAAAACGGGTGGCGTCGTTGGATTCAAACTTCGTCACCACTGTCGGGTTAAACAGCTCAGAAAAATCGCCAGGTTGATCGTTATCGGCGGCTGCCCACAATGCAACCGCAATATTACGGCGGATAGGGTACGCCTGTGCGACATACGATACCCATTCGATGAACTCGCGCGTGATGCGATGGGCAGTTACACGATCAACGTCATTTTTAGCGTGACCCGAGGCGCGATGGTAGGCGATGAGTGCTTTGCCGACGTAGAAAACAAGCAGGCGATTTTCATCCGTCAACGCACGGAGCGCACATTTATCACCGAGCGCAAATCGATCGTTGATGTCGTCGCGGCGCAGCGCCAAACGACCGAGGCGACGAATTTCTGGGTCGGAGTCGGTGGCAAAAATATCACGCTCGTCCAACGGGTGCGGCACACGCAGTAATTTACGCGCGTCGTCACCCGATAGCAAGAGCGCAGAACGTCCAGTCTGAGGAGGGATCATGCCGTTTCGAGAACATCTTTCTCAAGCACTAAACGGCTGTAGATAACAGCGACTTCGACAACAACGGTGGTGATACTAATCTGGGCGAGATCAATTTTGGAGTTAAAAACGACCCCGATGACATCGGCTTCGTTTGCATAATCATCAATATCTTGATCTTCACCGTGAACATCCCAGTGAATTTCTGTACAGCCGAACAACTTGATACGAAATGGCAGCGATACGCCATCCTGTTCGTAACACATCGAGAGCGTGCAGTCGCGTCCCCAACGACGATATTCAACATTGGTGAGCGATAATCCACCAGGTGGCATTTCGAGCAGTTCAAACAGGCGATACGCGCCTTGATGTTGTTTGGTATGCATTACACACTTAACCCATTCATGCTCTAATCGCGGAAGCTCGTGCCGCGCGTCAGGACGAATAATCGTCCCCTTGAATAAATTGAGGATGTGCTTTTAATGAGCAACGTCCAACCATCCAAACTGCCGAACATCGATGCAGTCCCGTAAGTCCCCTCAATTTTGCCTGGATCACGCGCCATGCCAGCGCCTACACATGGACGGGCGCAAAATTGAGCGCGGCGCTCTCGTTGACATCGACGACGATCGTATCACCGGGATTAAATACATCTTCGACAATTTTGGCGCTCAGCGGACGCGTCAGCAGTCGCTCGATCGCGCGGCGCAGTGGACGCGCGCCATTTACAGGATCATAGCCGCGACTCAAGATTAATGCGCGCGCGCGATCCGTCAGTTCAAGTTTGAGGCGTTGTTCATCGAGCCGACGGCGCAAATCGTTGAGCTGCAAATCGAGAATGCTGGCGAGTGTATCCTGAGACAATGAGCGGAAGGTCACGATCTCATCGAGACGGTTCAAAAATTCGGGACGGAAGAATCGATTGAGATACGCCGTAAAATCGGGCTGACGATCCACGCTCGACAAGAAACCAAGTGATTTACTGCTCTCTTCTGTGCCGATATTGCTCGTCATGATGAACACCGCGTGACGCGCATCGACTTGTCCACCATGCGCGTCGCTCAAGCGTCCTTCGTCGTAGACTTGCAGGAAAATATCGAACACTTCGGGCGCGGCTTTTTCGACCTCGTCGAGCAAGACCACACTGTACGGGCGGCGGCGCAAACCATCGGTGAGCTGACCACCACGCTGCGTATCTTTATAACCGGGTGGCGCACCGATCAAACGGGCAACCGTGTGCGCGTCGTGAAATTCAGACATATCGAGCCGGATCATCGCATCATCGCTGCCGAACAAGAAATTCGCCAGCGAGCGCGCAAGTTCGGTTTTACCGACGCCTGAAGGTCCTAGGAACAAAAATACCCCGACCGGACGATTTGGGTCTTTGAGTCCGGCGCGCGCGGTTTTGATCGCCGCCGCAACGACCGCGACCGCTTCATCTTGTCCCAGAACGCGCTCGTGCAGCACATTATCGAGTTCGGAAAGACGGCGTTTTTCATCTTTGGTCAAATCGGTGACCGGGATGCCCGTCCAATCACTGAGCACGGCGGCGACATTTTCGACGCGGACTTCGGTTGGTGCGTCGCTATCGTCGTCGGGTGCGATGGTGCGGATGACGACACGCGCGCACGCTTCATCAAGCAGATCGATGGCTTTATCCGGCAGCCGTCTATCCGTCAGGTAACGCACCGACAACCGCACCGCCGCTTCCAGTGCTTCGGGGCGAATCGTCACGCTGTGATGATTTTCCAGGCGTTCACGCTGCCCGATCAGGATTTTCAGCGAGTCGTCTTCGGTCGGCTCTTCGATGTCGATCGGACGAAAACGCCGGTCGAGCGCGGGGTCTTGAGCAATCGCACGCCGATATTCTTCGTGGGTGGTCGCGCCGATACAGACGATCTCGCCGCGTGCCAATGCTGGTTTGAGGATGTTAGCGGCGTCCAGATTGCTGTCGATGGTATCGCCCGCGCCGACAATTGTATGAATCTCATCGATGAACAGGATGATATTGCCCGTGTTACGTGCTTCATCGACAATACCGATCAGGCGTTCTTCAAATTGACCGCGTAAACTCGTCCCGGCGACCAGCGTGCCGATTTCGATCTGAATAATACGCTTGTTAAGCAGTGATTTAGGCGCAGTTTTTTCGGCAATCGCGTAAGCCAAGCCTTCGATGACAGCGGTCTTGCCCACGCCCGCATCGCCGAGCAGCAGTGGATTATTTTTCTTACTGCGCGCCAGCGTGCGCGCAACCGCACGGATTTCGCGTTCACGGGCGATGGCGGGCATGATCTTGCCATCGGCGGCTTGCGCGGTCAAATCTCGCCCAAACTTATCCAAAAGCGGTGTCGGTGTGCGTCCGCCGAGTCCATGCCGCGATGGAATCGAATCGCTGGACGAAATGCTGAGCAAATCATCGGGCAGCGAATCATCGAAGTCGGAAAAATCGATCCCGTCATCGTCGAACATCAGATTGGGCATCGCATCTGGCACTGGCATCGAAAGATCGCGCTCGTAGGCTTCGTTGTGCAGCTTGCGCAGCCAGAACTCGACACGAAAGCCCATTTCAACCAGCTTACGCACCGGAACGCTTTCGCCTTCTTCCAATACGGCGAGCAGCAAGTGGGATTCTTGCACTTCATCGCTTTCATCACGGTCAGCGATGAACAATGCAATTTGCAGCACCATAACCAGGCGCGGGGTGAGCGGCAGCACTTCGCTCAAGCTGCTCCCATCACCTTTGCCAATTTCGCGGCGCAGTTCAGCGCGGACGTTGCGCGGGGTCAACCCGGATTGACGCATCAGGCGAGCGGTCGCGCCCGCTTCATTTTTGGTCATCGCGATAACCATATGCTCGACGCCAATAAACGGGTGACGGAGTTGACGGGCTTCTTCGGCTGCCGCCGCTAAAAAGTTCGCACAGCGTGCGCGAAGTTCTTTTTCAGGAATATCAAGGGGTGGAGTTGTCACAGCAACATCATTTCACTCATCGTCAGGAAAATTATCACATGTGTCATCAGATTATGCTTTTCAGAACATACGTTTTTATCAACTCTTTGACAAGTATAACGCACAACACGCACAGATTGAAAAAAGGCATCCGGTCATATTTGTGTTCGTTGTCCGCTGTCTGGGATATAATCACCGCATGGATGTCGAATTAGTTCGTGGTGAATTGTAGGCAATCGATGGCGCTCACCGACCCCCTAATCGGCAGGATGTTAGGCGATTACCGCGTCATGGAAATTTTGGGGCGCGGCGGCATGGCGCGTGTCTATCGCGGGTATGACCCCAAACTTGACCGTTATGCTGCCATCAAGGTGATCGACGCACACCTGTTGAGCAGTCAAGAAAGTGAAGAAGAATATCGGGCGCGTTTTCGACGCGAAGCCCGCGCGATTGCCCGTTTGCATCACCCAAATATTGTCGGTATTTATCAATATGGTGAAGTCGATGCGCTGTATTACATGGCGATGGTCTTCATCGAAGGGCGCGATCTCGGACAAATCTTGAAAGACCAGGCGACGCGCGGGACACGGCTGCAAATTCCGCAAGTGCTGCGCATCATCAGCGATACCGCGCTTGCGCTCGATTATTCACATGAAGGCGGCGTGATTCATCGCGATGTCAAGCCATCAAATATCATGGTCACGCCCTCCGGTCATGCAGTGTTGACCGACTTTGGTTTAGCGCTAAGCGTCCCGGAAGGCTCGCTGGGAAACACCTTCGGCAGCGCGCATTATATCGCGCCAGAACAAGCGGTTTCGTCGGCGCAAGCCGTGCCACAAAGCGATTTGTATTCACTGGCGGTCGTGCTGTATCAGATGTTGGCAGGTAAAGTCCCGTTCGATGATCCGTCCGCGATGAGTGTTGCGCTCAAGCACATCAGCGACCCGCCGCCGCCGATCCGTCGGTTTGCGCCTGATCTGCCGACCACGGCGGAATATGTGTTAATGAAGGCGTTAGAAAAAGATGTCAAGAAGCGCTTTCATAGTGGGTATCTGCTATCGCAGGCGTTAGAAGACGCATTCGCGCCGACATTGGGTATCATGCCTTCTTCAACACCGTCACGCCCACGCCCTCTCAGTGATGGTACGGGCAGCCAGCCAGTAATCCGTCGCCGCAAGACTGACGAATTTGAAAAAATTGATATGCCGACACTGACGCTCGGCAGCAGCGCTTCACAGGTTGACCGTCCAACATGGACGGAGAAACTCAACGGACTTTCAAGCCGCATTCCGTCGGAATCATCGACCAGCACCCAATCGCTGCTGCGCGCCAGCATCGAAGCCAAAGCAGCAGTGCCGCCGCGCCGTCGCGGTCGCGGTCGGGCGGCAGTCGTGGCGCTGGTAGCATTGATCGCCGTGATCGTGGTCGGCATTATTGTGATACAGAGCAATGGCGATCTGGCGCTGGGCGGCGGTGATGACAATACGGCGGTCGTGGCGATTACCGATCTTGTCATCGCGACAGACGTGTTGACTGAAACACCACCCCAGAACACGCCCACCGTCGATAATTCCCCGACGGAGACGCCGACTGATGCCGCGGTCGCAGTGATTACCGATGAAGTCAGCACTGACAGCCGCATACTGGAAACGCCGACATGGACGCGCACGCGCGTCCCCACGCGCACACCGACGGTCGTTGGCGCGACCGAGATAGTCGATATAAACACGCCGCCGAGCACGGTCAACCAAAACACATCGTTGGTTTTGATTTATGATGCACAAACGATAGTGCTCCATAACCGCTCCAGCGTGCCGATCAACATCAACAATTTACGGTTTATCCGGCTCAATCAACTGGGACGCGAAATCGTATTCGAAGGCATTGACTGGCAAAACGACTCCGCGTTCTTATCGCGGTTCGCAGGCGGCGGTTGTTATCAGTTATGGTTGATTTCGCTGCCGTTTCAAGATGTACCCGCTTATTGTGAAGCACGGTTCGGCTGGCGGTCGGTAGGCACAACGCGCCAATTCTGGACCAGCAGCGAACCAGACCGGACGTTTGAAATCCGCCGCGAAAATCAAGTCCTGGCGACCTGCCCCACGAACGTCGGGGAATGCGGCTTCGATATTTTGCCGTGATGGTTCATGGTGAAACAAACAGAGTCGCGGTCGGCTGCAAAAGGGGCGCTGGCGGCGTACGCGGTGTACTCACCACACTGGCGACGAGGATTGCGGTCGAAATCAACAGTGCCAGCCCGAACAGCACGATCAGCCGTACCGATGTGCTGCGTTCGGCGCTGCGCCCTGGCGATGAACGCGCTGCTAAACGCTCGCTGACATCGATGCGAGCGCGGCGCTGTTGAGACGCGCGACGGTCGTCGCCGGATGCCGCACGCCCTGATCGTTCGCCCAGCCGCGCATGTTCGATCAACCACAACTGTAAGCAGTCCCCATTAACCTGTATTCCATCTTCCGGTGTTGATACCACCGTCTCGCGGTATTCCAAGCCACGCAGCGCTGCGTTGATAGCGACCACATCGAGCGGGTACTCGGTTTCTATCAGCCATGTTTCAAGCGCAGGCGCATCGATACGCACGCTTGGGTTGGTGTGGCTGATGCTGCTGGCGGCAGTCAGTACCAGTCGTTCATCAGCCGTCAGCGCGCGCCAGATTTCGATGAAGTCGCGCTCGCCATACGCGTATACTGTCGGCATGAACGTTTTGACATCGGCACCCGTCATCACCGTGTGCGCCGCATCGACCGACCCCTTGCGGAACATCAGATAGCCCACCTGTTGGAGCAAGCCAGGTGCGCCGCCTGTAATCGCCTGTGCCTGATTAATCGCCTCATCATCGACAGTATATAGATCACCGATGGGTTCACGCAGCAGCCAGATCGCATCATCGCGCGTCAAATAATCGAGCCGGATAACATCGGTCAGCCCGACCAACGGCGCAAAGGCGGGCAAATCGCTTTCGCTTTCAGCATCGAGCGCCAGCACAAGATCGATATTATGATGGCGAGTCAGTAAACGGTGAAACTGAGCGACGTGATCATCGGGCAGCACCCCCGCCTGGATCGCGTTCAGCCATTCGTCGGCGTCGTCGATGAGCCATAACAAGTGACGCGATCCGCGAATCGATGCGAGCAGGGCGGGCAAAAATGTGTTTTCGAACCAATCGGCAGGGTCGTCACCCGGCGCTTCGAGTGCGCTCAGGCGCATCACACTGAATTGATGATCGATAAGCGCGGCGGTCGCGGCTTGTGCCAGCGCCAGCACCCATGCCGTATGCGTATCAATCGGTGTATCGCGCAGCGAAATGACGACCGGCAGCGTTGAATCGCGGAAAACGGCTTTGATCGCATACAGCAGCGCGGTTTTGCCCGTGTGCCGCCGTCCCAGAATGCACAATCCACCGCGCCGATCTGAGCGCGCAAGATGTCGGTATAAGCGTCCAAATACCGATTGACGCCCAGCAAAAGGCGCAGTCGATACATCGTCACCATAATCGTGGTGGTAGGGGTTGGCGGGTGGCAGCACGTCGTTGAACATGAAGCCGATTATAGCGCGAAAACAGGATAACAGACGGCGGACTGAGGACTGAGTCAGGGCAATCGCGTTCTAGAACGATGCGGCTCTAAAAATCCATAATGACCATTACTGACTACTGACCATTACTGACAGTATTTATTCATCTACCCGTGCAGACCGCATTTTGCCCCAGTCTTATAGGGTTCATTATGTGTTTCTTAGGTTCAAATTCACGGATTTTGAGCATAATCCCATGGATAGGTGAATAGATACAAATAAATAATAAACACACTACTAACATTGTTTTGTGTGTCACAATGGGCTAGAGGAGTTCATTTTCGTCAGAGATTGCTAGAACGCGATTGCCCTGGGCTTTACGGCGCTTTTCTGGTAAAGCGCGTGGTTCGTGTATAATGCGCCGCTGATTATTCGATGTCAATAAGATGGTGTCCCCGATATGAACGACCAGAAAGCAGCAGCAGCCCCACGCATTATCGCGTTTGTCGGGATGCCCGGTGCAGGCAAATCATTGTGCGCGGCGCATATGAGCGCATCCGGTTATTTTCAATTTCGATTTGGCGGCATCGTGGTCGATGAAGTCCTGCGGCGCGGCTTGCCGCTGACGCCAGAAAACGAACGGATGATTCGTGAAGAATTTCGCGCCAATGAAGGCATGGACGCGATCGCGCGGCGCGCGCTGCCCATTTTGCAGGCGGGGTTGGCAGAACATAACACGCTTGTCATCGACGGCTTGTACAGCTTCAGCGAATACAAAACGCTCAAGCGCGATTTAAGCGACGATCTGACCGTGATCGCAATTGTATGCGCGCGTGCCACCCGCTACGCACGCTTGGCGGCGCGCCCGGAACGTCCGCTCACACGCGCGGAGGCAGAACAGCGCGATATCAGCGAGATTGAAAACATCGAAAAAGGCGGACCCATCGCCATTGCCGATTTCACGCTGCTCAACGACGAGTCGCCGGATGAATTAATTGCATCGCTCGATGCGGTTTTAGCACGACTAGGCATTGTTCGTTAATCGACAAAAATACGGGTATGGCGCAGACATGCCCGCACAGCGACGTAACGTTGCTGTGGCAGGCAGTTGTTGCGCGCGATGCGCCGGGCAACTTATACTGACGACACTTTATCATCGCATGACGTGGAGTTTATATGCGCCGCTCTTGGTTTGTGTTGGCGCTGGTTTGTCTTACCGTCATTGGCGTGTTCAGCGCACGCCCACAACCCGCGACTGCCCAAACGGTGCCGCTACGCGCGCAGCCCGGTGATCCGCCAATCGCATCCTTGATCACGCTGTCGCCGCCCGATGCCGACGGCATTGTCACGATCTCAGGCGCGGCAGGCGCGGTGTTCCCTAATTCCAACGTGATCATCCGCAATTTGTATACCGAAGACACGACCTTTGCGCCAGTTGGAGTCACGGGTGGGTTCACAGCGCAGTTATACGGTGAAGGCAACACGCCGTTCTGGATCAGCCCGGTCGCTGTGGATATTCTCAACGAAGACCGCGACAATCCGGGTTCGCTGCCGGGGGGTCCTGGTGTCATCCTCTATGGTGCGTTTCCCGCCGAAAGCGCCAACGCGGCTGTGACCCGACTCGTGCTCGATGGCGTGTTCACAGATTGGGATGCGCTGCCCGCGACGGCGATCAGTCCTGACGTGCGCGCGCTGCGCAGCCGTGACGCGTTATGGGTCTCGATTGCCGACAGCACGATCACAGCGCAAGCGACTGACGGTAGCAGCGCTATAATTCGCATCATCTTTACGCTCAACAACACCCTGTTCGCCGTCAATGTGCGTCCATTCGCGGGCGCACCTGCCACCTTTGAACGCTTGAATCCAAATCGCGCCGCGCTGGAGTCGTTGCTCATCGCCAGTGCGATCACCGATGGACGAATCGAACTGCGCATTCCGCTCGGTTTTATCGACCGCATAGACCGCGCCCAGATTACGACAATTCAGATACTCAACGCCGATAATGCCAGTCTGGTCGATTACACGCTGCCCGAAAGCGATGTACCGTTCATCGATGTGCCCGATGGCGTGTATCGCACCAACGGCGCGATCATCAGCGATGGCGTGCTGTTCACGCTGGCGGGCACGTTAGGAAATGGTGCATCGTTCTGGTCAGCACGCGGCATCGCTGATAATTCACGGGTCAGCCCTGGCGCTGCGTGGCGCGCCGCGCTGGATGTCTCGCTGCGCGTGTTGGGTGAGTCACTGCCCGCCGATACCGCGCTGACAATCGAACTGCGCTTGCAGCCTATCGTCCAGATCGACTCACTGGGACGAACGTCGTACCCGATGGACACGCATACCAACAACGGTTACACCAGCGCCTTATATGCGGGCGTGCTGCCTATCGACAACTTGACACACTCGATTACGGCGGCGCGCGTACAAGTTCCCGCGTCGGCGCTGATACGACGGGCAAACAGCGTCGATTTCGCGCTCGATTTGGCATTCGAAATCGACGAGACGTTCGATCTTCCACGTGGGCTGTATACCCCTGTTTTGATCGGCAGTGTGAGCAGCGGCGGCATCAGCGAACGCTGGGAATTCAGCGCCTTGTTTGGCGCGGGCGACGGCGTCTCTCGTGTGCCGCTCACCCGTTTACCGTTTGTATTGAATATCGATCAGGCGGACTCAGCGCGGCTGCCTTTGGCATTGTTTTACGATGATCCCAGCGACGGCGCGCGCGGCGTGCTGGCAGCGCAAGATGAAGGTGTGTTCGCGCTGTCGAATCGAGTCAAGTTCAATGCGCCGACGTATATTTTGCCGCCGTTCCGCGATGGAACGGACGAGCCGATCACGTATTCGCTTGAACCGTTTGTAATGAACGTGCTGTCCAACGCCTATGACAGCACTACCGCGCCGCTCATTCCGTTCGCATTCGATGCAAACGCGCGCATGACGATTCGTGTGACGCCGCCGACGGGTACACGCGAATCGTATGCCGATCTGCCGATTTTACAGGGGATCGCGTCGAGTGCGGCAGTCGATGAACGCACCCGTTTCGGCGCACAATCACCCGTCGATATTTATAAGCTGACCACGCTTGACCCGCGCGTGACTCGCTACACGTTCACAGAATATGGCGATTACACCATCGACGTGACTGTGAACCTGAATGACCGTGACGGCAACGCCTACACGGGCGGCGGCACGTACACGGTCGTCGTCGCGGAGCAGTTCGATTTAACCCCGTCGGTGCTGCCAGGAACGCCGTTTGAAGTCGATGATATTTTTCATGCTGGCGCGGTGATCGCGCCCGGCGCACCCGCCGATGTGAATATCCGCGTGCAGCAGTATCCATTGGGCGCGCTCGCGCCCATCACGCGCGAAATCGAAGGCACAGCGAATGCATACGGCATCTTCACGCCGCCCGAACAAACACTCGAAATGAGTATGTCGGGTGTCTATATCGCGGATTATTCCGCGCGCTATATCGACCCGCGTGGTCGGTTGTGGGCAGGCAGCGCACGCGGCGTTGGCGTCATCGCACAACGCGACAGCAACCTGATCGCACACGGTGCGCGCGGCGTCGCAGATACGGACAGCGCATCGCCTGATTTGACGTGGTATCGAACGCGCAGTTATGACGGCATGAACATCGACCCAGCACGCCTTAACTTCCCCTATTTCACAGGCGATCTGGCGTGGATTGGCGAGAGCGCAGACGACGGCATGGCGACGATTTTGCAGGTGCAAGATAATGATGGCACTTATGAACGATGGGTCGCGGAAACTGTCTACGCACGCGCGCCGCGCCGCGATATGCTTCAGGACGGTTTGAACCGCGATGCCCTCGCGCTGATCACCGATGAAACGCAGACCGCGCTGGCGGTGATCAACGCGGTGCGACCGGGCTTAAGCGTTCGCCAGGTGATCGCTGGTACGGACGATGGGGCGCTTGCGCTTTTATGGGATAGCGACGATGTGTACAACAGTCAAATCGGCGTCGGCACAACAGGCGACCGTCCCGGCGATTACACATTCCTGTTCGGCGGCACGGTCATTCAAGCTGATGACCCTGACAGTGATTACACGTACCTGAACACCGCCATTTATGGCGCGCTGTCGGTCGTGATCGACGATGTTGATGCACGTGGAGCGCGTGTGTACCCGCCGTATAACGGCGCGGCGGGCGCGGGCGATGGTGGTGCGTTGATTAGCATCGATGAACAGACATTCGATCTGTTTTTCGTGCCCGGCGCGACGCCTCCAGGTGCGCTGCTCACGCTTGGCGAAACGATCAGTGTCGCCGGACAACTTGCGCCGACCCTGCCAAGCCGTGTGCAGGGAACGATTACGTCGCCGCGCGGAATCGTCACGTCGTTCGACGGGCGCGCAAACGCGATTGGTTATTTTTATGACCCGGCACACGATATTATCACCAATGAAACGGGCGTGTGGACAATCGATATTTCCGTGATCGGAGATTCGATCACGTCGGTTGGTGCGCCCGAACCACCGTACCCGACAGGCGGCGTGCTGCGTCCGTTTGGGACGCGTTATCATGTGTACGTGCTGCCCGAAAACGCCGAAGCGCTGGAGACAACTATAGAACTGCCCGATGTCCTGATCCCGACAGGTGTCCCCTATAACTTCGCCTTCACAATTCCAGCGGCATGGACGGACACCGCCGCCTACGCGACCCTGACCACACCATCGTATATTCTCGGCGACGACATCGTGCCGATCAATGGACGCACGATCCCATATCAATTTTCGCCCGCGCGTATTCGCGGCAGTTTCCCGAACATCGAAAATGAGCCGCGCGGGCAAGGCAATACCATTGTTGACCCAATGGTGCTGACAATTGTCGCGACGGGCATCGATCCGTCGGGGATCGCGCAAATTCAAGCACGCCAATACACGTTTTTCTATAACCGATTGATGCAGATTACGGTGACGAGCGCCGAATGAAAAAACTCAACCTTATCATCCCACTGTTATTCCTGATCTTGTTCCTGTCATTTGACGCAATCAATCCCGCCGCTGTCGCCCAAACCGATGTGACGCCGACACCGCTGCCGTTATTTGCCCTGCCAGATGCGCGCTTGAACCGATCGTTCACAAGCGGAAGCATGGCATTGTTGAGCGACGGACGCACGCTGGTTGCCACCAATGCGGTCAACGATACGGTGACGATTGCGATTCCGTCTCAAAATACCGTGATCAACGAAATTCGCGTCGGGCGCGATCCGCGCGGAGTCGCGATTACGCTCGATGATGCACGTGCATTGGTCACGAATCGTGCCGACGGTACGTTGTCGGTCATTGATATCCGCGAGACAAGCGTGACCGCGACATACGAATTAGGCGGCATTTTTCCGTATGCGGTCGTCATTGGCGGCAACCAAACGGCGTACATTTCACTGATGGGCAGCGACGAGATTGTCGAGATCGATGTGAACACGGGAGATATCATCGCGCGCATCGCCGTGCCTGCTAACCCGGCGGGACTAGCATTGTGGGGTGATTTTCTTTACGTGACGCATTTTTGGACGGGCGACCTGACGTTGATTTATCTGCCACAGCGCCGGATCGCGCAAACCACGCGCACCGGTTCGGATATGGGCGTCACGCAAGCCGTCGAACTCGATATCACGCGCGGCTTAGCCTATGTGCCAGGAACGCGCACGTTTCATGAAAACCCGTCACTCACGTATGACTCAGCGGTGTTTCCGGTCGTCAACGTCGTCGATCTAAGCGATAACGCCGCGCAGCGAACTGAACGCATCGCTGTTGATACGGCGGATCGTCCGGTCAATTTGCCGTTCGCCACCGCGTTGGATCGGTTTAGTCAACGCCTGTATGTGGTCAACGCGGGCAGTGATGATTTAAGCGTGATCGATTTGACGACGGGCGTGGCGCGGGCACATGTCGATGTCGGTTCGAACCCGCGCGGCGTGCTGCTCAACCGTGATAACACGCTTTTGTACGTACATAACACGCTCGACGCGACGATCACGACGATTTCGACCGAAGATTTAGCGGTGCTTTCTACGCTGCCGATCAGCAATTTGACGGTTTCGGTGGATGTGCTGCTTGGCGCGCAGTTGTTCTTCGGCGCAGACGATGCACGGATGACGCGCGACTCATGGTTGAGCTGTGCCAATTGTCATTTCGATGGCATGACCGACGGACGTGTGTGGCGGGGCTTCCCCGATGGCGCACGCAATACGCCAGTTTTATACGCGCTTGTCGAAACGCCGCCTTATAACTGGTCGGCGACATGGACTGATCTGGCGCAAGTTGAATTGAAAATCCGCGCGCTGCACGGCGGCACAGGCTTAATCGAAGACAGCATTTTGCCGCCGCCCGCCGATACCATCGGTGATCTCGCGGTGCAAACCGACCTCGCACTGCTCACCGCATATTTGACGACATTGACGCCGCCGAGTCCGTCGATACGAGAGTCCAGTATGCTGATACAGCGCGGTGCAGAAGTTTTCGCAGAACAGGATTGTGCTTCGTGTCATGTCGGTGCGGTCGGGACGAATTTGCAGGCATATGCTGTTGGAACAGGTGCGGCAGACGAGATGTTCGATACGCCATCGCTGCGCTGGCTGCGGTGGAGCGCACCCTACTATCATGATGGGGCGGCAGCGACACTGTATGAGGTGTTCGCACGCGAGGGCACACATCAGTTGATCTATACCGTGTCACGAGAAGACATCGACGCGCTGATCGCATATTTGTTCGGTTTGCCAGAGTAGAACCCCTGTGCAACTTACGATTTAACGCTTGTAAAACATAGGGTGTTTTGCTATATTGAAGGTATTCATGAGCATAATTCGGTGCTGTGTGTGGGTGTGGGTGTGGGTGTGGACGAACGACAAGACAACAATATTCGCGCGGCGATGCAGGATTATCTGGCAGAAGCCTACCGAATCGCGTACTACCAGCCAGATAATCCTTTCATCTCTACATCCGCGTTGGCAGAGGCGAAAGGTGTCTCCGCGCCTGCTGTCACACGCATGGTACAGCGCTTAAAAGAAGCAGGTTATCTAGAACACGAACCGTATCGCGGCATCAGCCTGACGCCGAAAGGCGAGCGCGAAGCGCTCACGAACATCCGCCGGCATCGGCTGGTCGAAGTATTTCTGGTCGACGTGATGAAGTTTGGCTGGCATGAAGTCCACGACGAAGCCGATGCGCTCGGTGAAGTGGTGAGCGACCGGATTGTCGAACGCATGGATCAGATGACCAAACATCCGCGCCGATGCCCGCACGGCGAACCGATCCCGACGGCTGACTGCAAAATGCCGCGTGTACAAGATACCCCACTGAACGAAGTCACGGTCGGCGTCGATTGGACGATCAGCCGTGTCAATACGCACGACCCCGATAAACTGGCGTATTTGGGCGAAATGGGTTTGAAACCTGGCACACGCTTCAAATTGCTGACGCGCGCGCCGTTCAACGGTCCGCTTCAGCTTGAAACCAACGACACGACCCTCATGATCGGTCACGAACTGGCGGGGGTGCTCCGCGTGTGCGCGCCAGAGGCGTTCGACTTGCATTGATCAAGTCGGGCGGCAGTTGTATAATGCGTTTCCCATCACCCCCATACCAACGATCATCGACGGCGCGCCAGTGTCCACGTTCGAAGGCGGCTGAAAGCCCTGACCATTCCTCTACATCATGCAGAATTCGGATCGCGCCCTTTGCCGAAATCCTAGCGGCGGGAAGCTGCATTCTAGCGCTTGCATCGAATTCAGTCGTCATTCTATAGTCATGTGCCTAAAGCAGTTTCCGGCGTGGGTCAATCAAATTTACGGAATTTTACAGACGGGTTAAACTTTTTGAGTTATCATCACGCCCGTACAAGATAAAGAAAGTAAACGTCTCGTGGCGGTTTCGGCACACTCACTCGAACACTTCTATTACGGTCATATCCTTTATGACGGCAAGCCACAAGGCGAGCTGCGCCTGCTGGCGGGGTCGAGCGGCATTCGGCAGGAACACTTCGCAGAGGCAGTATCAGCGCTGCGCGTGCCACCCGCCGGGTCGAACCCGACCATGGCGTTCGCGCTCGCACGCGGCAAGACGACGCCGTATTTACTCGTCCAATCACAGCGCGGCGCGGCAGGCAACGTGATCTGTCATTACATGATGCCAACGCCCAAGACACTGCGCGCGTTGAGCGGCAATTTGCGCGCATTGATGTCGTTGATCGAAACGCCGATGCCAACCTTCGAGCGAACCGACGCGACACTGCCCGTGCTTACGCTGACGCATGTCGAACCGCCCGGTATGGAAGCGCAGCAGGACGCGATGATCGCGCTGTTGACCGCGACCGGCGATCGCTTCGACGTAATCGAAGCCTTGTTGGCGGCACTCATCCAAACGACGCCAATCGCGATCAAAGGTGCGCCGCTCGATCTGGACACGCGTATGGGCTTGATCGAAGGCTTGCTGGCGCTGCTCCCGCCGCCCGCACGCTTGAGCATCACGTTCAGTGCGCACGTCACCCCTGCGACAGTCGCCAACGCACAAATCAAGTATTACACCGACGATGCACCGACTCCGGTCGATGCGCTGTTGTATCAATGGGGTGAACGCAAAGTCGAAGGCGTTAAATCCCAGAATGATTATGCGCGCTATATCCGCAGTCAGCTCCGGCTCGATACCGGACTGGTCGTGCAGCAAACGACTGCGCTGACGCCGATTGCCGGTTATCGTCTCGGTCGCGGAGATGGCTTGGAGGACGCGCTCAAGTATGCGTCGTTCCGGCTGACCATCGATAACGCGGTCGCCAATGGGCAGCCTATCGAAGTCGCGGAAGTCGCGCGCGTGCTGGGTGAAGACCCGACACTGGACGACGACAACCGCATCGCCTATGTCCGTCATTTGCTGGCATTCATCATGGCGACCGATGACGTTGAAGACGCCGATGTATTGGTGGTCGCGCAAGGCAAACAGGTTTTAGAAACCGCCATTCTTGAACAGATGAACGAAATGATGACCGCTGGCAAGTCGCTGCGTGTGTATCGCGCGCTGACGCGCTGGCTCGCGCATCCGGCGGGCTTTCGCGGCATGTACTGGATCGATTTGACACAAAAAGCAGCCATGTCTTACGCGCAATCGCTGGTGCGTCCGCGCGACAGTAAGGCGATGAATTATTTTCTGGCGCAAGTGCGCGAACACGCGAGCTTGTTCGAAGCCAAATATATCGTGCCGCGCTTGCTCGAAATCGCGCTGCCGTTGGCGGCAAGCGACCCGATGCTGGCGCAAACCGCGATTGTACTGGCGGCGACATCGCTGCCCCTTGATGCGTGGCAGCGATTTGTCAGCATCAAGCCGTTGCTGGATAAACTGCCGCGGAGTCTGGGACGTTTGATCGCGTACTTCAACGCTGAAGTCGATGCGCCCGCCGCGCCTGGTTTACTTGCCCAAGCCGCGTTCGAGTTTGGTACCTCGTGGCGGTCGCTGATTTTGATCCGGCTGGCAGAAATTGCGCTGTCGATGGGGCGCACCGATATTTTTGATCCGGCGGCGCTAACCGGCTTAGCGCAAGCCGCCGCCACGTCGTGGGGCGATCAATATGACGGCGTGCTGCGACGTGTGGTCTACACCTTCAACCAGGATGCGACGCTTCAGCGCTTACCGGATGATTCGGCGCGGGCACTCCTGCAAATTTTGCTCAGTCGTCAGGCATATGCCGATCTCGCCAATGAATTAGCGCGGCATGGGCGCGTGCTGTTCCCATCAGGCAAACAGATTGAATTCGCGGCGGCAATCCGCAATTTGTTCACGAATACGCCGATTGTGGCTGGTAATGTCGCGGATTGTCTGGCGGCGCTGGCGGCGGAAGGCGTTAAGCCGCTCCCGCTGTCGATGGCGCATTTCGGCGTGCTGGCGCAGCATCAATGGAATCCGAACTTCCGGCAGGTCGGCGCCGATTTAATCTCGCTGTTGACCAATAATCGCTTGCTCGTCGAAAGTCTTTCGACTGATTTGCTGCTTGACCTGCTCAAATTTCACAGCGATATGCACGATATGCCGAACACCATTCGGGTATCGGCGCTGATGCCGATCAACACTTCACGGCATGACGACGACGGAATCGCGCCGATGATAGCGATGTACCGCTTGCTGGCATGGGAGCCGGGCACAGAAGGTGCGGCGGAAGTACAAAAGGCGTCACTGGAATACTGGCGGCGCTTTGTACGCTGGTCATCGGATGCGACCGCACGCGCCGCGATTAATCAAATGACACGTGTAGATGAAGGCATTTTAGAATCGCTCAAAGCGACCTATTTCTTGCGCCGCATGTTGAGCGGCGAAAATGTCGCGGACTATTCGTATGCGCTGCACACGACCGCTAACTTTTTACAGGATACCGGCATCGCTTACGCCGATCGCGCACGGCTGCCGATGCACAATATGCTGATCGGTGATTTGGACAGCCTGAACGGCGGTATCAGCGATGACGACCGCCGTGCCTTAGCCGAAGGACTGATCGAGATCATCCGCTTCAGCAGCGCACTTGCTGATCAACACCGTGCCGCACATCCGCGCGAAAGCGACGCCGATATTCAACAGCTTTTGGAAGGTCAGGGCGAGGCGTTGAGCGTGCTGGATATGCTGCGTGTGATGAGCGGCTATTTCGGGCGGGGAAGGCGCGTGATCCCCAAACTGGAAAAACTAATCGATCATCACCCGTTGGGCGATAGAACTGCGCCCGCCTTGCTGCGCGAAGTCCAGACGATTAGCCGTATGTTGAAAAACGCGCGCCTGACGTTTCCGGTGAGCGGCAAAATCACGGTGCGTACCATCGAGATCATCGGCGAAATCGAAAGTTTGTGGTCGGATGTCACACTGCACGAACGGCGTGAACTGGTCGCAGATTTGGCGATGGATTTACAGCGCATCCCCGATATGGTGCTGAACATCACCAATCGAGTCGATGCCAAGACACTGCTGGAAGCGAACAGCCTGACGCGCAAACTCGATACCAACAAGCAGCGCCCAGAAAATGCGCTGGAATATTATCGCTTTATCGCCGGTTACTTTCGAGGACGCATCCGCGAGAGCGATTCATAACTGCCCTCGTCCTTCAGAGAGCAGCGAACCATTTTTATCAGAAAAGCGCCGTAAAACCCTTGCCTTCAGACATGGGGAATACAAGGCGTCGGTCTTGTGTTTTTTCTGCTGAAATAGCGTATAATACGGCGAGGTTGATGTGCGAGGTACGAGACATAAAAATCCGACCTCGATCATAATCCCGTAATATCGCAATACCGTAGTTAACGTCAAACACAGCGGGGCATCGCTGTGCTACTGGAGCGACGATAAGACGAAGGTTCGCCTTCGCAGTCGCGCTAAGGGTAGAAGCCCCCGCCTTTAGGCGTGGGGAGTATGTCACTGAATATTTCTCTCCGTGTTCTCCGTGGTTCAATCGCTTAAAACAATAGCTGTGTTGGGTCTTCGAGTGCGGCGCGCAAATCGTTGAGAAACAACGCTGCTTGCGCGCCATCGACAACGCGATGATCCGCCGACAGCGTAATTTGCATCAGCGACTTGATCACAGGTTGATCATTGTCATCTGGCACGAATACACGCTGGGTACGCCCAACCGCCAAAATCGCTACTTGCGGAGGGTTAATAATTGCCGTGAAACGATCCACCCCATACATGCCCAAATTGCTGATCGTGAATGTGCCGTCGCTCAGGTCGTGCATTCGCAAGCTGTTGTTTTGGGCGCGATTGACTACATCGTCAAGCCTGGTTTGAATCGACCCAAGTCCGAGCGTTTCGACATGATGAATGACCGGTACGATCAAACCCTCTTGCAGTGCGACAGCGACACCGATATTGGCGGTTTTCCATTGCATGATTTCGTCGCCATGCAGCGTCGCATTGACAAATGGATGCTTGAGCAGCGTCCACGCGGCGGCTTTTACCAAAATTGATGTGATCGAAAGTTTTTCTTTGCGGGCTTTGGCCTTGCTGCGGATCGTATTGATTGCCGCCGTATCGATTTGCGCGTCAAAGAAGATATGCGGCGCATCTTGAAAACTCTTTTGCAGGCGTGTTGCAATCGTCAGACGCATCCCAGTCATTTTAATGACGGTTTGGTCAGCTTGTCCGTCTATTTCAGGCGGCGGCTTCGTCGCCTCTACCAACGGCGTGGGTTGCGCCGCGACATACGTTTCAACATCGGCACGCTGAATCCGCCCGCGCACGCCTGTACCAGGAATTCGTGTCAATTCAACGTCGGACTGGTGCGCAAACGCACGAGCGGCGGGCGTTGCGCGCGGCTTGCCAGTTGACGTGAGCGCGCTCGGTGACAATGCCGCTTCTACATCACGGCGTGTGATGCGTTGGTTAGTCCCAGTCCCGGTTAGATTTTCGACGGATAGGTTTGCGGCTTGCGCGACGCGGCGTGCAAGCGGGGTGATGGCTGTTTTGTCTTTGGCGCCGTTAGTTTCGAGCGTGTCGGCAACAGGCATAACGGCGATGGCGGGTGCATTTTGACCATAACGGGTCTGCAAAAGCGCGTCACCGTCGATGGGCGGCGCCTCATTAAGGCGCAGCATGACCGCAATCACTTCAGTGACGGGGACGGTCGCGCCTTGTGGATACAGAAATTTCCACAGCGTACCTGTTTCTGGTGCTTCGACTTCCATGTTGACTTTGTCAGTCGTCACTTCGCAAATTGCGTCTCCAGACCGAACAGTATCGCCTTCATGCTTCAACCACTGGACAATATCGGCTGTTTCGAGCGTAAAACCGAACTTAGGCAAAATGATTTCGATAGGCATGATTTTAATATGCGCCTTGTACCAGTTTGCGCGCCTCCACGATGATGCTCTCGGTTTGCGGCACTGTGTGATGTTCGAGTTCGCGGTTGTACGGAATCGGGATGTCGAGCGCTGCCAGGCGTCGCACTGGCGCTTCAAGGTAGTCGAAGGCTTCACCGCCCGCAATCCGGGCGACGATTTCGCCGCCGAAACCGCCCATTTCGACCGCTTCGTGGACAATCAATGCACGTCCGGTTTTTTTTACGGACTCGATAATCGGCGCGTCGTCGAGCGGCTTGAGTGTGCGCGGATCGATAATTTCGAGTTCGATGCCTTCCTTGGCGAGTTCATCGGCGGCGGCAAGCGCTCGGTTGACCATAATCGATGTGGCGACGACAGTTAGATGCTTGCCTTCGCGCACGATGTTGGTCTGCGAAAGTGGCAACCGATATGCTTCTTCAGGAACATGTCCTTTGGTCTTGTACAACAACTTGTGTTCGACGAAGATCACCGGATTATTGTCATCGATGGCAGCGAGCAGCAGCCCTTTGGCATCATACGGACTACTGGGCATTACGACCTTGAGACCTGGAACGTGTACAAACCAGTTTTCGAGGCTTTCACTGTGTTGGGCTGCCGCACCTGTACCGCTGCCGCCCGGCATCCGCAGTACCATTGGCACACTGGCTTTGCCGCCGAACATAAAGCGGACTTTCGCCGCTTGCAGTACTATTTGTTCCATCGTCAGCGTGACAAAATCCATGAACTGAATTTCGCCGACAGGACGCATTCCGGTCAACGCTGCGCCGATGCATGCGCCAGCAATTCCTGCTTCGGAGATCGGTGTATCGATGACACGCTGTTCGCCAAATTCGCTTAACAACCCCGCCGTGACGCCGAACGCGCCGCCGTATACGCCAATATCTTCGCCAATCACGAACACGTTCGGGTCGGTTGTCATTGCTTGCCTTAAGCCTTCACGCAGGGCTTCGGCGTAAGTCAACTCACGCATAGACGCCCTCCGCAATCGATGCCAGATCAGGCGAGGCACTGTTTTCACTGAACTCAACTGCATCATCAATGATTTTGAGCGCGGTATCGCGCATGGAGTCGGCTTCTGCTTGTGTGGTGATGCCTGCCGTGACCAACAGGTCGCTCAGGCGCATAATCGGGTCGCGATTATCCTGCCAATCCTGGACTTCTTCGCGGGTACGATATGCTTGTTTATCGCTTTTGCTGTGACCCTTATAGCGATATGTAACAGACTCGACCAGTGAAGGACCTTCGCCGCGCCGCGCGCGATCTGCCGCTGTTTTTACAGCTTCGTAGACCGCCAGCACGTCGTTTCCGTCTACCGTGATGCCGGGAATATTGTAAGCCGTCGCGCGCGTGCTGATCTTTTCGACGTTGAACGCTTTCGGCATCGGCATCGACATCGCATATTGATTGTTCTCACACAAAAAAATGATCGGTAAGTCCCAAATCGACGCCATATTTAACGCCTCATGGAACGCGCCTTCGTTGGCAGCGCCATCGCCAAAAATGACCAAACAGACTTGATCGGTTTTTCGCATTTTAATGCTCAAGCCGACGCCGACCGAAAGTGGGACGCCGCCCGCGACAATGCCGTTCGCGCCGAGATTATTCGACTCTACGTCGGCAATATGCATCGATCCGCCGCGCCCGCGACAATAGCCGGTCTCTTTGCCCATAAATTCTGCCATCATCCGGCTCGCGTCCGACCCCCACGCTAAACAATGACCATGTCCGCGATGATGATTGAGCAGATAATCGCCGTCTTCCATCGCGCTGCTTGCGCCGACGGCAGTCGCTTCTTGTCCAATGCTCAGGTGCATCGTGCCATGTACGCGTCCGAGTGAAAAAAGTTGTTCGGCACGTTCTTCGAACGCACGAATAGTATGCATGGTTTGCAGGGACTCTTTAAGAAATTCGGGTCCCACCGTTTCGATGATGTCGTGATACCGTTGTATCATTTCTGGCATCAAGCGTTCGTTTGCCATTTCCGTGTTTCCTTTGCCCTAAGCGTGTCCTGTGTTCGGTTGGACGAACGTCAAGTTGCTGAAAAATGTCTCGAAGTCAAAATCGACCGAGTGATTGCGCGTCACGATTTGATACAGCCCGCGCAAAAGGGGAAGCGCACTGGCATCGATACTGCCAATATATGTCATTGCGTCGATAGCGGGCATCATCGCGATCACCGTATCCACGCCCTCGATTGTCTCGTTAGGCATTTCTTCTACGGCGTCGCTGAACGACATGCCAGTACCTAGCATTCGTCCCATGCGCGAGTTGCGCCCGCCCTGCGTCGTCACGTATAAATCGCCCGCTCCCGGCAAACTGAATACGGTTTCGGGGTTGCCGCCTAACACCTTGATCATATACGCGGTTTCGGCAAGCCCTTGCGCGAAGATCGCGGCAGCATAATTATACATTTTCGCATTGGCGACATCCGGCGGTTGGCTTTCGAGCAACCCCGACGCTAATCCGACCGCGAGCGCATACGGATTTTTGAGCGCGACGCATACTTCAACACCGATCAAATCGGTCGATGTCCAAATATGATAATACGGCGTAGTAAAGGCGGCGCGCAAACTCGGCAAGATTGCGGCGTCACGCGATACGAACACGACAGCGGTATGCCGTTTCGCCGCCAGTTCGCCTGCAATTGAAGGTCCGCCAATTGCCGCGTAATGCACATGATCGCGGATCGACACGGGTAGCAGCGAGCGCAAAACGTCGGGTAAAATCTGAAGTTCGCCCGACTCGGAACTTTCCAAGCCTTTCGTGACCATCAAAATGATCATGCCCGGTCGCAGATTCGGCGCAATCGCTTGGGCTGCCCAATGCACCCCGCGAGAACTGACCCCAATCACGACGATCTCGGCATCGCGCATTCCCGCCTCGATTTCGGTATGAAAAAAAGTCTGTACAGACGTGGAAATCGGACGGCTGAGACGAGGATGCACGCCAGTGTCTTTGCAGCTTTGAATGATGCTGTCGTCAAGATGGGTTCCGACGAGTCGAATTTCATTTCCGTTATCGGCGGCAGGGTAAGTGACCGCCGTCCCCATCACGCCCGCTCCAATCACTGAAATAATCGTCATCGCCTGTCATCCTTCATCAAATCGGCGCGAGATACCCCTGCCTTTAGGCAGGGGGAGGGATAGCGCCTTGTCCTTTCTTAATAGGTGTAACCGTCTGAGTGGTGTATCCCCGAAGGGAGACCGTTTTTTAAGTTACCTATGGAAAACGGTCAAACCTGCTCCGCTTGCGCGGGGTAAAGTTCACCTCGACAATGTTATGCGGTAGTTTAGTGTGAACGACACTGTTTGCTCCCAAGCATTCTGTTTAATCGTTCACCGCAGCGTTCGGAACTGGTGAGGCATTCCGAAGTGCCTATGTATTTACCGCTAACGTAGCCCTTGCGGGCTGAGTCTGGTAAGCATTAGGGCTAAAAGCCCCCGCCTTTAGGCGTGGGGATGCTTACTGAGCTTGGAAACACGGAATAATTTTTCACAAATGTGCGTGTGTTGCACAAAGTTGCATATGATTTTATTCAGTCAAGCCACCACTGTCAAGAATATGTGTATTTGATGATTGACAAAACGAGTTTTTGCAACCATTTATCAGACTGATTATATTTATGCACATAGGTGCATCAACTGCACATTTGTGAAATACTGCATTATCCAATAGACTGATCGTTATTTGTAACTTTATGGAGGCAATAGCATATGACGCGTTCCGATGTGCTGATCGCCGCCTCGCAGCCGACCGCCACACCGTCGAAGCCGCGTCGCCGTTTTTGGTCGGCGGAAAATCCGTGGTTATGGATCACCCCTGCAATCGTGTTTCTGATGCTGTACAGCATTTTTCCGCTCATTTATAACCTCGTGATCAGTTTTCACGATTGGAAAACGCGCAGCAAATATTGGGAATTCATCGGTACGGAGAATTGGACGAACCTATTCGCCGACTCGCGCTTCTGGAACAGCCTGATGATCACGTTCACCTATGTGATCGTTGCGATGGCAATCCAGATAGTGCTCGGCTTCATCATCGCGCTTTTGCTCGATGCGAAACCCTGGGGATCAGGTTTGATGCAGGCGTTGATCATTTTACCAATGGTGACTGCACCAAGCGTCGCTGGAATGTTATTCCGCTTGCTCACTCATTCCGAATTCGGGACGATCACATGGCTGCTGCGTGATGTGTTTCAAATCATGTCGGCACAAGAACCGCTCATCGGCGGGACAGGCAGGTACGCGCTTATCGGTATATTGCTGGTCGATATATGGCAGTGGACTCCGTTTTTCGTTTTGATCATTCTGGCGGGGCTGAAAGGCATTCCCGAAGATGTGGTCGAAGCCGCACATGTCGATGGCGCGAACTGGGTTCAACGGTTGTGGCGTGTGAAAGTACCAATGCTCAAAACTGTGCTGGCAGTCGCCGTGTTATTTCGTTTGGTCGATCTCTATAAGGTGTTCGATTATGTGGCGATCATGACATCTGGCGGACCAGGTGGGCGTACTGAGACGCTCAGTTATTACGGCTACGTCAATACTTTTCAGCAAATTGAATGGGGTTACGGTGCAGCAATCGGCATCACGCTGATGCTGCTGGTTTGGGTATCGGCGTTTGCTTTTCAAAAAATATTCCGTATTCGTTGGTAAAGAAAGGGCTGTGCTCTGATGACGATCGTCCAATCGCAGGATCAAGCCCGTACTGATGCCTGGCACAAGGTGCAAAACCAGCGTCATCGCCGCGATCGGCTAGGCAAACTGCTGCTGACCTCAGTAACGGTGTTTATCGTGTTTCTGTTTGTGTTCCCTATCTATTTCTGGTTTAGCGCTTCGGTTAAACCATTTCAGTATATCTTCCGGCTGCCACCGCAGATCACGTTCCCAGAGACGACCGGGGCATGGTGGAGTGTCGTTATTGGTGGCAGAGATTACTTCGAGACGCTGCGTGAAGAAGCAGGCGGGCTTTCCAGCACGGGCGGTGGTGGCACAGGCGGCTATTATGTCGTGCCGTATTTGGTGACAAGCCTGATCGTGGGTGGTTTGAGCACGCTGGTGGTGATCTCAATCGCGACGCCAACTGCGTATGCTTTGTCACGTTTTGACCCACGGGGCAAGCAAAATATAATCTTTTTTATCCTATCGACGCGCTTTATGCCTGTCGTCACCGCAGTACTGCCGATCTATTTGATTTATCAGCAGTTCAAGCTGATCGATACCTATGGCGGGTTGATTATCGCGCATGTTGTGATCAATTTGCCGCTCGCTATCTTGCTTCTCAAAAGTTTCTTTGATGATATACCGCGCGATCTCGATGATGCCGCACAGGTCGATGGCTGTACCCGCTTCGGCGCGTTCTGGCGCATTCTCATCCGCTATATTGCGCCGGGAATTGTCGCGGCGACGGTATTGTGTGTGATTTTCTCATGGAATGAACTGCTGCTCACACTCTATCTGACACGATCCGAGCTGCGAACTATCCCGGTCGCTATGACAACGTTTGACTCGTCATCGGGTGGCACAGAATGGGGCTTTCTGGCGGCGGCAGGCTCGGCGGCGATGATCCCGGTCTTTATTTTCATCCTGTTTGTGCAGCGCCATCTTGTGCGCGGGCTGACAATGGGCGCAGTACGCGGCTAGTCATTTTACTTGTAGCGGGCAATCGTCAATTTAATCCCCGAAAGGAGGTGGTTGCCAGGTAGGATTACGAACTAATTGGCGGCAAGCGCCGCCCAACCGTATAAGCAATAACGTGTCACCTTTGTAAAGATGTTTTGTCAGGAGATTACATAATGAATCAACGTGATCGTAAGCAGCGGCTGTACGTTGCCCAACAAGGTGAAAAGCTCCGTAAGGGTTTGATCAGCCGACGTGAATTTTTGCGCCGTGCGGCAATTGCCGGATTTGGCGTCAGCACAGCGGGTTTGATGCGCATGGAAACTCATGGGTTGCGCACTGCCGCGCCCGTGGATCGCAGCATGTTCAATCAGGAAGACGCTATGACTTCATGGTTGGAAGAAGTCGGTCGCCGTTATGAAGGCACGGTCATCCGTATTTCGTCCGAATCGACCGCGCCGAGCCAGATCACCAGCGAACTGATTCCTGATTTCTTCACTGCACACACGGGCATCGAAGTGCGGTGGGAACAGACGCCACTGGATCAAGTATTGTCCAAAATTTCGCAAGACACAGCGACACAATCGGCATCGAACGACATTTATTATCTCGACCAGGCATGGCTCGGTCGTTTTGTACTCGATACCGTCGATGTCCGTGAAACTTATTTGAGCCAGGGCGATGCCAACGACCTTAACTTCCCAGGCTACGATTTCGGTGACTTCGTCCCAGAACTCGTCCCCGCGATTGCCGAGTACGACGGTCGTCTGGTCGGCGTGCCGTTCGATATTCCGATTTTCATCATGAACTACCGCCGCGACGTGGCGGAAACGCTCGGTCTATCCGTGCCGACCACGATGGCGGAATATTTGAACTTCGTGCAGGAAGCGAACGCCGCTGAACTCACCAACGAAGACGGCTCTCGCATTTACGGCACGGCGGGGCAGTGGCGTTCGGGTCACTATGCACTGCAAACCGATTGGACAGCATGGTTGTGGTCGCATGGCGGCTCGCACACAGGCGTCGATGGCGCGGTTACGATCAACGACGACGCCGCGATTGCAGGTGCAGAATACATGATGGCGCTGGGCGAAAACATGCCTCCGGGCGCGACCACATGGGATTGGTCGGGTCAAGGTGACGCGGTCGCGCAGGGCTTGGCGGCGGTCGCAATTCACTGGGGCGAATTCTTCCCCGGCTTTGACAACCCCGAAACCTCGAAGGTGGTCGGCTTGATGGAAACTGCCGATTTGCCGCAAGAAATCGCGCTGCGCACCCGCGCTGAATGCAGCTTCGACGAAACGCCGGGTATCGGTCATCAAGGCGGCAGCTGCCTGGGATTGTCGGCATACAGCGAAGTGCAGGACGCCGCCTGGGTGTTCTTGCAGTGGGCGACGAGCAAGGAAACAATGGCATTAGCAGCGGCACAAAGTAACACGCCTGTGCGCACCTCCACATTCACCGACCCGCGCACGCTGGACAAAGCGATTGTTACGGCTGGCACGACGCGCCACTTCCCGGCGGTGTTGACGGCTATCCAAACGCGCATGGGTACGGAACCGCACTTCCCCGGTTGGGCGGCGGCTTCTGGTACGGGTGGACCCATCCCGACGGAACTCGGTCTGATGACGACGGGCGCGCAAGATATCCAGACCACATTGGACAATATTGCGGCAGCAATTACCGAAGCGATTGCCGACGACGAATAAGCGTTTGCGAACACTATAATTATAATGGGGCGTCATTCGTGGCGCCCCAGCTTAAATATTTGATATTTGACAAAGGAAGGTTTAGTGAGCGTTCAAAAAGACCTGGTTATCGGCGTTGATAACAGCACAAGTGCTTGCAAAGCGATAGCGTGGGATCGTCATGGGAAAGCCGTAGCGACTGCTCGTGCGACCTTTAATTTAATATCGCCGCATCCGAATTGGTACGAGCAGCGTGCCGAAGATTGGTGGGACTCGCTGTGTTATTGTCTGCGTGAAGTAACGACGCAAATCGGTGCGAACCGTATCGCAGCAGTTTGCATTACGCATCAGCGCGAGTCATTTGTGCCGGTCGATGAAAATTGTTTGCCGATTCGCAACGCAATCTTGTGGTTGGATGATCGTTGTCAGCTCGAACTTGTAGATTTAGATCGGCTTGTCGGCAACGATATCATCCACGACATTACTGGCAAGGGTCCGACGACAAAACAATCACTTCCAGAACTGATTTGGTTGCAAAAGCACGAGCCAGAAGTGGTGCGGCGGGCTTATAAGTTCCTCGATGTCCATGCATTTCTCGTCACACGGTTGACGGGAAAGTGGGCGACGAGCCTTGCGAGCGCTGACCCAATGGGCTTGATTGACATGCGCTCCGGCAATTGGGCGTTCGATTTAATGCGTCAGGTTGGCATCAACGCTGATCAATTTGTCGAGATTGTGCAGCCTGGAACCGTGATCGGTGAAGTCAGCGAGGCGGCAGCGGCGATGTGCGGCTTGCCTGCGGGGACACCATTGGTTGCCGGGGCGGGTGATGGTCAATGCGCGGGCTTAGGTGCGAATATCACGCGACCGGGCGTCGCCTATCTCAATCTGGGTACGGCGATGGTGTCGGGCGTTCATGCCGATTCATATGTGGCGAATAAAGCGTTTCGTACGCTGTGTTCGCCAATTCCCGGCGCATTTGTCCCAGAAGAAGTATTGGGGGGCGGCACCTTCACGGTAAGTTGGTTCGTTGATAATTTTGTACCGGATATTCGTGGCTTGAATATGCCGCTCACACCCGAAGAAATTTTAGAAGTCGCGGCAAGCAAATTGCCGCCGGGTTCGCTCGGTTTGATGCTTGTCCCCTATTGGAATGGTGTCATGCCGCCCTTCTGGGATGCCGCCGCCACTGGAATCATGCTTGGCTGGACGGGCGCACATCGCCGCGAGCATTTTTACCGCGCGATTTTAGAGGGCATCGCTTACGAACACCGTTTGGCGATGGATGGGATTGCCGCTGCGACTGGCACGCCAATCGACGAATTTATTCTGATGGGCGGCGGGTCACGCAGTCCGCTTTGGTGTCAAATTGTCGCGGATGTCAACGGCACGAAAGTGACACGTGCCAGCACGACCGAAGCGACTAATCTGGGCGCGGGCATCATGGCAGCGACGGCAGCCGGGTGGTACGCGACCATGCGCGATGCAGCGAACGCGATGACGGGCACAGAACGCAGTTTTGAACCGGATACGCGCACGCATCAAACGTATGATCGTTTGTATAAAGACGTGTATACTGCCGTATTTCCAGCGTTGCAGTCGTCGGTTCAACGATTGACGGCGCTTACCTACGGTGAACAAGCAAATTCTTCGTAAGTAAAACCTATAAGGATAAACGGATGCGGATCGCATTAGGTTGTGACGAAGCAGGGTTGCCGTTAATGGATGTCGTGCGCCAGCTCTTGAAAGACCGCCAAATCGATGTCGTGGATTTCGGCGTGCACAAGGCTGATCCGGTTGATTATCCCGATATTGGGCTGGTCGCTGCTGAGTCGGTCGCTTCTGGCGAGTGTGATCGCGGCATTTTGATCTGCGGTACAGGTATTGGAATGTGCATCACGGCGAACAAAGTGCCCGGCGTGCGCGCTGCGCTGTGTCATGATACCTATTCGGCAGAACGAGCGCGGATGAGTAACGATGCACAGGTTTTAAATATGGGCGCGCGCGTCATCGGCAGCGAATTAGCCAAAAAAATCGTTGAAGTCTGGCTGATGTCCGATTTTGTCGGTGGACGCTCGGCTCCCAAAGTTGCGAAGATGAACGCGATCGATGATAAATATCGCTCTACTCACGGGTGCTGATCATCGCCGTTTGAAATCTGATAATGCGCATCCGCACTGAATAAGGTGGCGGCACATGCCCTACGAAAACCGTGAGGATTTGCTAATACGCATAGCATCCTTATATTATGAACATGATTACAGCCAGCAGCAGATCGCTGATCTGCTGCGAATATCGCGGTCTAATATTTCGCGGCTGTTGAAAGAAGCAAAAGAAAAAGGCATGGTGGAAATTCGCGTTCACAAGCGTATCGCCACTAACGCCGCGCTGGAACGCGATTTCGCGGCGCATTTCGGCTTAAAACACGTCATGATCGTAGAGAGCGCGGGACGCGAATATGCCGAAAATTTAGCGTCAGCAGGTCAGCTTGCGGCGTGGCATCTCGAAGAAATATTACAGGCACATGACACGCTGGCGATTTCGTGGGGTACAGGTGTGAGCGCGGCGGTCAATGCGCTTGTTCCGCAGCCCGCGCTGCAAATCGAAGTCGTGCAGATGATCGGCAGCGTAGGCACAGTCGACTCGCTTATCGACGGACCCGAATTGGCGCGGCGATTGGCGACCAAGTTGGGCGGCAAATATTTCTATATGCACGCACCGTTGTTCGTCGATAATCGCGCGATGCGCGACGCACTGCTCGACCAAACGACGATCCATCAAACATTGAAGCGCGCGCGCCAAGCCAGCGTCGCGCTGGTTGGCATCGGCACAACCGAATCACAGGCGTCGAGCTTTTTGCGCGCCCGTCATTTGACCGAGCCGCAGCTCGCTGCGCTGCGCGCGCAAGGTGCCGTTGGCGAAACATCCGGTCATCATTTTGACAGCAACGGCGATGCCGGATTTGATATCAATGACCGCGTGATCGGTCTCGATTTGAACGATTTGAAACAAATTCCACATGTGATGGCGGTCGCGTGTGGCTTGGCGAAAAAGCGCTCGATTCTGGGTGCGCTGCGCGGCGGCTATATCAAAGTGCTGGCGACCGACGATGCGACCGCCCAAGCCATACTTGAAGAAGCGAAAAAACAACCGATTGCTTAAGGCGATATGTCAAACGATTGGATCACATGACGCAGTCGTGATATGCCCTGCCATTCGAGGTTGACTGCACCGGCGGTGACATTATCGATGCAAAGATCGGGCTGAAAATCGGGCTTAAACGCGGGGTCAGTAAAATCAAGGGTGATGGGTGCGGATTGAGCAGTCAATCCGGCAGGGGGAATATCGATGTTGACGAGCAAAAATGGATAGCGAATGGTTACCGTTTTTGCTTGTGGGTACAGGGTTATGGCGCATGGTTGTCCATACAACATAATAATCCACCCCAACGATAGTGTATGCTCGTTCGGCGACCAATAGTGAATACGTCCAAGATGTTGAGCATCGATTGAGCGATGAAACGTGATTTCGCTCTCTTGCGGCAGCGTGAGTATTATCGCCGAAGGCTGTGAGCGTGAGCGTAAAAGCTGCCCTGCATATTCGACCGTATTTTGCGCTTGACCTGTAAACCTTGTTTGTACGATTTGCCACTGCGTTAGTCCTGGTGTAACGTCCATCAAACAGGGCGGTGAGCATATCATAAATCCCTGCTGAAGCATTGCGGTTGGCAGCCCGGTATGAGCGCCAACCGCATATGCCGTCAGGCACGCGCCGAACATAACACCCATGCACAATATAGAGAACCGCAAGAACAATCGCGTGCCACGAATGGTGTGGGTAGATTGTTTTTCCTTTGCCCCGCGTTCAAAACGCCGCAAAGCGGTAGGGTCGTCGCTCATCACTCGAACGCGGCAAGTTGTGCGAACGAATTTTTAAGCGCAGGATATAAACCCTGGAACGTTGGATACAGTCGCGCGTAATCCGCCGCGCCCGCAGTATCCGGGTGGCTGGTTTCGACTTTGCGTACCATTTCGGCGCACGCCGTTGGTACATCAGGGAAATCACCGACGCCGACCGACGCTAAAATCGCCGCGCCGAATGCAGCGCCTTCGTTGGTATTGATGGTATACAGCGGAATGCCCATGATGTCGGTCATTAAAGCACGCCAGACCGGGCTGTTTGCCGCACCGCCGCTCACGACTGCTTCAGTGGGGTTGACGCCGAGCGACCGCAACAGCTCAAGTTGATCGCGCATCCCGAAGGCGACGCCTTCCATGACCGCACGGATCATGTGTGGCAATCCATGACGCAGCGTGAGCCCAACAAACGCGCCGCGCGCCAACGGATCGGGGTGCGGGTTACGCTCGCCCGTCAAATACGGCGCGAACAACAAGCCGTTCGCACCGCGCGGCACACTTTCGGCGTGGCGGTTGATCTCGTCGTAACTCATGTTTGGGGCGAATTCGTCGTGTAACCAGCGCAACCCGCCCGCCGCGCTCAACATGACGCCCATATGAAACCATGTACCGGGAATCGGTCCGCAAAATGTGTGCAGGTGTCCACGCGGTTCAGGTTCATAACGGTCACTGATGGCGAAAGCGACGCCGGATGTGCCGACAGTTAGGCTGGTCATGTCCTTCTTGACGATGCCGTTGCCGACACCCGAAGCAGGTTGGTCGCCCGCGCCACCGACAATCGGCGTGCCGACTTTGAGTCCGGTTTGCGCGGCTGCTTCCTGGTTGACATACGCACAAACCTCTTGCGATTCGCATAGGTCAGGCAGCCATGCGCGCGGAATATCGAACGCTGCCAACATGTCATCCGACCAAATGCGTTTGCCGATGTCCATCAAGCCGAAACCTGACCCATCTGCGACATCGGTCACGTAGGTGCCGCTCAAGCGGTAGCGAATATAATCTTTCGGCAGCAGGACATGTTTAATTTGTGCATAATTTTCTGGCTCGTTTTCGCGCATCCACAGGATTTTTGGCGCAGTAAACCCCGCCAGTAAAATACTGCCAATTATTTGATACAGCTTTTCGGCGCCGACTTTTTCAGTGATCGACGTACATTGCGCGCCACTTCGTCCATCGTTCCATAAAATCGCTGGTCGCACGGGCTGACCGTTGGCATCCAGTGGGGTCAACCCGTGCATTTGCCCAGTCAAACCAATCGCGCGCACATCATCGGGGGAAATTACCTGCATAACATCGCGCAGGGCGCGGCTGGTTGCGTCCCACCAGTTTTCGGGGTCTTGCTCTGACCATAATGGACGTGGTGTCGAAAGATCGTGCGGGTAACTTGCGCTCGTGATCACGGTGCCCAAGCGGTCGATCACAAGCGCTTTAGAGGCGGTGGTGCTGACATCGATTCCAATGAAATAGGACGGCATATTGGGTATCCTTCAAAAAGTGATGAGTGACAAGTGATGAGCGCGTTATCCAGTAAATAGTTTTCTTTGTGTCATGCTTTTCTCGTTTGACACGCTGCATTTATTTATGCTGTTTTCGTTTGTGACCAAGTATAACGCGGACATGGAAAGACGGGGAATTATGCTCGCAGCAAGATTATACGGCGCGCGGGATTTACGTATCGAACAAGTTGCCGATGTAGGCGAACCCAGCGTGGGACAAGTACGTATTGATGTGACGGCGGTGGGCGTGTGCGGCTCGGATTTACATTCGTATCTCGATGGGCGCATTGGCAGCACGAAGGTCGAGTCGCCGCTTGTGTTGGGACATGAATTCGCGGGCATTGTCACAGCCGTGGGCGACGATGCCCGCTGCGGTGAAGATCAGCCATTGCGCGTTGGTCAGCGTGTGGCGGTTGACCCGGCGACTCCGTGCTGGCGCTGCGAATTTTGCGAAAAAGGACACCCGAATTTATGTAATCGGCTGCACTTTTGCGGTTTGTTCCCTGATGATGGCTCATTGCGCGAACACATGATCGTCGATGCGCGTTCGTGTTTTTCCGTGCCCGACTCGATCAGCGATGCGGGCGCGGCGCTGCTTGAACCGCTCGGCGTGGCGATTCACGCGGTTGATTTGGCGAAAATTAGGCTGGCGGAAAGCGTCGCGGTGATCGGCTGCGGTCCCATCGGGCTTTTGCTGATCAAGTTGGCGCGTTTAAGCGGCGCGCACACGATCTATGCGTTTGACCCGCACGCATGGCGCGTTGAGAAAGCCGAAGTATGGGGCGCGACGGCGGCGTTTACCACCGATGTCGATCCGGTCGCGCGCATCGAGTCGATGACGAACAAGCGCGGCGTCGATGTCGTGTTTGAGGCGGCGTGGGGCGGCGAGACGATTCAGCAAGCGGCGCACATGGCATGTTTAGGTGGGCGCGTCGTTTTGGTTGGCATCCCAAGCGATGACGACTTGCAGATGAAACACAGCATCGCGCGGCGTAAAGGCTTGACGATTTTGCTCAGCCGCCGCATGAAACATACGTATCCGCGCGCGATCAAACTGGCAATGAGCGGTGCGCTCGACTTGGACGATTTGATCTCGCATCGGTTTCCGTTGAGTCAAGCTGATCAAGCATTTGAACTCAATGCGCGTTATGGCGACGGCGTACAAAAGATCGTGATCGATGTGAAAGAAGGCGGATAAATATGTTTCGCGTGATTCATGAGATCGATGACTACATCGCGGTTTATCACGACGATAAGCATTTATTCACGTATGTCTATAACTCGAAAGCGCCCGCTATGGAAGCGCCGCGTCCGTATCTTCACCCCATCAAGACGCTGGCGGGTGCTGTCGTGACGGGCTTCCGCCCACGTGACCATCGCTGGCATCATGGGTTGTCGCTCGCGTTTTCACATATCAACGGACATAACTTTTGGGGCGGACCGACTTATGTTGATGGGCAGGATTACGTGCTGCTGGACAATATCGGACGGCAAGTCATGGATACAAAAAACCACAGACAGCCATCGGTTACGGCTGAGTTCGATGAATTAAGCATTCGAACGCGACTGAAATGGCGAACGAACACAGGCATTCAAGCGCTATATGAAAATCGAGAGATAGGGTTACGAGAAATTAATCAAGACGAAGGATGGTACCGTATTGGTATTGTTTCCGAAATCCATAATGATTCTGAGGAGCAAATTGAAATTGGATCGCCTACCACGCAGGGACGCCCAAAAGCCGGATATGGTGGCTTGACATGGCGCGGTGCGCGCGACATGTCAGGTGGCAAAATTCTGATGTCAGATGGGCGCGAAGCGATTGGTAATGAAAGTACGGTCATGGGCGAACGGTCGCCGTGGATCGCGTATACCAGCGCGCACGACGGGACGGATCAAAGTTCAACCGTGATCTTTATTGACCATTCAATCAATCCGAGTTATCCAACCCAGTGGTATGTGCGCGCGAAGGAATTCGCGGCAATTTCTGCAAGTTTCATGTTTGATCAAGCGTCCTTCATGGAAGCCCATGAGATATTGTGGTTATATTACGATGTCATCATTGCCAACGGCGATTGGTCAGGCGCGCGTATTCAAGAATTGGTTGACCGATTGCCGAAATAAATTCGGCTGTTCCAAATGGGTTGTATGTCCGGCGTTGGGGATAACGCCGAGTCGTGCCGTCGGGATTGTCGCCGCCATGCGCTCATTAATCTCGACATATTTTGGATCGAGCGCACCTGTGATCAAGAGGGCGGGTGGGCTGAGTTCGCCTAATCGACCCCACAACGAGGGCTGTACCCCCGCGCCCATCCCGCGCAAGCTGTTTGCCAAGCCAGTGGGATTGTTGGCGAGACGTTGATCGCGTAAACGCTGACGAGTCGCGTCGGGTAGTCGTTTCTGCGAGGCAAACAACGGCAGATTTTCCCAGTACGCGACGAATAGCTCGATGCCATCGCGTTCGATGTCGCCCGCTAATTGTTCATCGCTCATGCGCCGCGTCTCGCGTTCACCGTCATCACGAATGCCGGGCGAACTCGACTCCAAAATCAGCGCGCGCACCAAGTGCGGATATTCCAGCACAAAATAAAGTGCCAAGCGCCCGCCCATCGAGTAACCGAGCAGATCGATTTCTCTCGCGCCGAGTTGCCCGATGAGTGCCGCCACTTGTGCCGCTTGTCGTTCGATTAGGTACTGGTCAACCGTCAAGGGTGACTCACTTGTGCCATGACCGAGCAAATCAATAGCGATAACCTGCCGTGACGTGCCAAAAATGGTGGCGTGGTCGCGCCAATTATCCGCGCTGCCTGTGAACCCGTGCAGCAGCACAAGCGGATCGCCGTGTCCGGTTTGTACGATGTGCAAACGCACTCCATCCAGCGAAAAATAACGGTCGGTCATGCTTGTTTGGCGTACTGGTAGATGAAGATCATGAACTGTAAGCCAGATAAGAACAGCATCCACAACAGCCCGATCATATAGAAAGCGACGCTGCCATACACCAGAATGTTGGCGATTAGCAAAATACTCACAGGGATCAAGGCGATTTGAAACGGCGGGTCGATACGAATGCCGCTCGATTCATCGTGGCTGGCATTGGCGCGGCGTAAGCGCATGAAATTCCCGATGCCCCAAATAACGAGAAATACGATCAATATCAGACTGGACACCCGCCACACGCCAACGATACCGAACAAGTCGAGCAGTTTTTCGATGGCGAACGGAATCAGCGCATAGAATGTACTTGCCAAACCCATTTCCAGAATCGTACTGCGTCCGGTTTTTTCGGACTCGCTGAGTGGGATATCGGAACGTCGAAACGCGGCGACCAACGCCGCGAACCCTGCCAGCGCGACGCCTACCTGTGCAATGGTGAGAAAAAAGCCTTCGGTATCCATGCTCATCATCCTTTATCAACGCCGACGCGTAAAAAAATTAACGAATCCTCAGAAGCCGCGCAACTGACTGCAAAATCGGCATACACTGATAGTATAGACTGACCAGTCGGTTTAATGAAAGTGTCATGACTATCGCCGCCAAACCTGAAAAAACTGCCCGTGACCCAGAAGGTACACGCGGAAAAATCCTTGATGCCGCGCTCGATATATTCGCGCAAAAAGGCTATCACGATGCCAGCGTCGATGAAATCGTCGAACAAAGTGGCACGTCGAAAGGGTCGGTTTATTTCCATTTTCCAAATAAGCAGCGTTTGTTTCTTGCACTGCTCGATAAATTTGCCGATTTGCTAGAACGTCGTATTTTGGATGCAATCGCCGATGAAGACAAGCCCGTACGCCGCGTCAGCGCTGCGCTCGACGCTTTTATGCGGACATTCGGCAAATATCGCCCGTTCGCCAAAATCCTGTTGATTCAGGCGGTTGGGTTGGGGTCAGCGTTTGAAGAAAAACGCTTACAAGTGTATGACCGTTTCGCCGCGCTCGTAAAAACGTATCTTGATCAAGCGATTCGCGCCGGTGATATCCCGCCCATCGATACCAATATCGCGGCTTACGCATGGATGGGCGCGATCAATGAGGTCGTTATCCGGTGGGTATATACCGGACAGCCCGACCCAGAGCGGATTTTGACCACGCTGCGCCCGATGCTGCTGCGAAGTGTTGGCTTCGAGGATGTGACGTGATGGTCGCTCTTCATAACATCACTACCGCCGAACACGGCACGCTCATCAGTTATACGCGCGCTTTCCCAGATGTCTCGTTTATGACATTTCTTGAAGCGATGCCGATTGCGCCGCGCATTTATTGGGAAAGCAGTCAGGTCGATCTCGAATTTGCCGGTGGCGGTGCGGCGGTGGAACTCTACGCCGACGGTGACGAACGCTTTGAGACGATCCGCGCCAAGCTGCGCGATCTGTTTGCCGATATTGTGACCGATTCGACCGCGCCGGAAAATGTGATCCCGCGCGTGTTTGGCGGGTTCGCGTTTCGAGACGATTTTGTCCCTTCTGAGGTATGGATGGCATTTCCATCGGCGTACTTTGTGCTGCCGCGTTATCAAATTACGCGTACCCATTCGGCAAGTGGTTTTCAAACCTGGCTGACGATTAATCGTCAATTACTCGCATTTGAGCACGCCGAAAGCGCGCTCGACTCGCTCGAGTGGGAATTTGAATCGGCGTTGCGGCGTGTCATGATGTATTCCGGTCAGCAAGACGAACGCCAGACCGCGACTGTCGAGTCGCTCGATCACCCCTTAAGCCAAGACCAGTGGCGCGGTATGATCGAAAATGCGACCACGCGAATGAGAACAGGTGAATTCGATAAGGTTGTATTGGCGCGCACTGCGGATATGCGTTTGAGCGCGCCCGCCAATTTGCTGGCGGCGCTGGAACGTATGGGTGCACGATATCCGCACACGTATCGCTTTTTGATCGAGCCGAGTGCAGGGCGCGCATTTTTTGGTGCATCACCTGAACTGCTGGCACATGTTCACGATAGAACCTTGGAGACGGCGGCGCTGGCAGGCTCGCGGCGTCGCGCGTCAGACGATCAACAAGATGCGGCATTGGCGCAAGATTTATTGACCAATAGCAAAGACCGATATGAACACGCGCTCGTCGTTGACTTTATGCGTACGCGGCTCACACCCTTCGTGAAGACGCTCAATATTCCCGCTCAACCCGTCATTATGAAGTTGCCAAATATTCAGCATTTGTATACGCCTGTCCATGCCACGTTGCACGATGACGGCGATCTGCTTACGTTGATCCATGCGCTGCACCCCACGCCTGCGATGGGCGGAATGCCGCAGCAAGTCGGCGTCGAAGTTGTCAAGCAGCTTGAACCAGGCACACGCGGATGGTTCGCCGCGCCCATTGGCTGGATCGATGCACGCGGCGATGGCATGTTCGCGGTGGCGATTCGCTCGGCGGTGAGCAGTGGTAAGCGCGTGCGTTTATACGCCGGCGCGGGCATCGTCGCCGATAGTGACGCCGATAAAGAATGGGACGAAATCGAACTCAAATTTCGCCCGATGTTCGATGCGCTTGGAGTCGATTCTTATGCACGCACCTAACCGGAATATTCTATGGGCGAAATTATTCGTCGATGAACTGGTGCGGAGCGGTTTGAAAGCGGCGTGTCTCGCGCCTGGTTCACGTAATACCCCGCTCGTGATTGCGTTTGCCGAGCATAGCGATATTCAGGTGTATTCGCATATAGACGAACGCAGCGCCGCGTTTTTTGCGCTTGGTTTGGCGCTGGCGACCGATCAACCCGTCGCGTTGCTGTGTTCAAGTGGGACGGCGGGTGCGAACTTTTACCCGGCAATCATTGAAGCGCATTATTCGCACGTGCCGCTGTTGGTGCTGACAGCGGATCGTCCGCCGGAGTTACGCGAGAGCGGTGCGAACCAAACCATCGATCAAGTCAAGATGTTTGGCGACCATGTGTGCTGGTCGGTCGATGTTGCACTGCCAGAAGCCCACCCCGCGCCCGTCATGCTTCGCAGCATTCGCACGCTGGCTGCACGCGCCTTCGCGACCGCGAACGGAACGCCTAAAGGCGCAGTACATCTGAATTTTCCATTTCGCAAGCCGCTTGAGCCAATTACGGTTGACACAGATATAACGGAGATTGCGGACGAACGTCCGGCGGGCGTGCCGTTCACGCAAATTATGTCAGGTCATGCAGTGCCTTCTGCGCAAGAACTTGCTGGTTTGGTCAATCAATTGAAAAGTGCGCAGCGAGGTATCATTTATGCTGGTTCTGGCGCGGCGAAAGATGAAGCGACTGCAATCGCAATTCTTTCGTTAGCACATCAGCTAGGATTTCACTTATTGGCAGACCCGCTTTCAAATATGCGCTTTTTTGGCACCTCAAAGGAAATTATGGGCGGGTATGAAACATTTTTACGTGCCGATCCGATGGTAATGCCGCCCGATATGGTGATTCAAATTGGTGGCGCGCCAACATCACAAGCGCTCGATGATTGGCTCAATCACGATGCGGTCGGTTTCCGCGCCTTAATCAGCGCTGATGGGGTATGGGTAGACCCCAATCACCGAATAGACATGTTGATCACGACCGACATCGGGTTGTTTTGCGGTGCGATGCAAGATGCGCTGCCGCAGGTTTCACAAGCCGCATTAAATCTTAATTGGTACGATTCCATTCATCTGTACGAACAGTGCGTGTGGCAAAGCGTAGACGAAGCGCAAAACGGCGATTATTTCGATGGCATGGTCGTCGCGGACGTTATCGATTTACTACCAGAAAATGCGAATGTGTTCATCGCCAACAGCTTGCCCGTGCGCCACTTGGATCAATTTGCGCGCCCGAACGCGAAAAATCTGCGCGTATTTTGTAATCGTGGTGCGTCTGGGATCGATGGGATTGTGAGCACGGCGTTAGGCGTGGCAGCAGGGCAGCCACAGCATCCACTCGTGCTGATCACGGGTGATCTGGCGTTCTATCACGATATGAACGGACTGCTTGCGCTCAAACGCTTGGGGATCAAAGCGACCATTGTTGTCATCAACAACGATGGCGGCGGCATTTTTTACCGATTGCCAATCAGGGATTTTGAACCGACGTTCACCGATTTATTTCGAACGCCAACCGGGTTGGATTTTTCGCACGCGGCGGCATTATATGGCGTTAAGTTCACGCGCACGCCGGAGCGCGATGCGTTTCGCGCGGCATTTATAGATGCGATACAGGCGGATGAAGCACATATCATCGAAGTGCCAACGAATTATCAGCGTGATGACGAGCGGCGGCGCGAGATTATCACCGCAACCGCCGAAAAATTGAAGAAAAAAACGGATTAAATCACAATGAATATGGAGAACACAGAAATGGAAAATACAGTTCCAGCAACCAATAGCGCGATCCGTATAGCAGCGAACTGGGTCGAAGTCAAGCAGTACGACGACATTACGTATCACAAAGCCGATGGCATGGCACGTATCGCCTTTAACCGCCCTGATGTGCGCAATGCGTTCCGACCGGACACCATCAAAGAGATGATGGAAGCATTCGAAGATGCGTGGGAAGACGCGACAATTGGCGTGATTTTGATGACTGGGAATGGTCCCGCCAAAGATGGCAAGTATGCGTTTTGTTCGGGCGGCGATCAAAAAATTCGTGGTGACGCGGGGTATGTTGGCAAAGACGGCGTGCATCGCCTGAACGTGCTTCAACTTCAGCGCATCATTCGCACCATCCCCAAACCGGTCATCGCGCTCATTCCCGGCTACGCAATTGGCGGCGGACATGTGCTGCATGTCATCTGCGATTTAAGCATTGCGGCGGATAACGCAGTTTTCGGGCAAACTGGTCCGCGCGTCGGCAGCTTCGACGGCGGTTATGGCAGCAGCTATCTGGCGCGCATCGTTGGGCAAAAGAAGGCGCGCGAAATCTGGTATCTGTGCCGTCAATACAACGCCGAACAAGCGCTCGAAATGGGCTTGGTCAACACCGTTGTGCCGTTGGCAGAATTAGAAGAAGAAGGTGTCAAATGGGCGACTGAGATTTTGCAGCACAGCCCATTGGCGATTCGTCTGCTCAAAGCATCGATGAATGCCGATGTCGATGGTCAAACCGGACTGCAACAGTTGGCGGGCGACGCGACGCTGCTGTTTTACATGACCGAAGAAGGACAAGAAGGGCGTAACGCTTATGTCGAAAAGCGCGAGCCGAACTTCGATAAATTCCCATGGCGCCCATGAGACAAAATCAAGCACGAAAAACATGACGCAAAGGCGCGAAGGCGCACAGAGATGATGCAAGATTGGCTGAAAACGGCGGCGCAAACTCACGGTGACCGAACCGCGTTGATCATGCCCGAACGCAGGTTAACATTCGCCGCTTTGGATCATGAAGTCGATGAAGCGGCGGCGTGGCTAACATGGAAAGACACAGGCTATCAGCGTGGAGATCGCGTGTGTTTATTGCCATCCAATTTGTATATTTCGACATTGCTCGTTTATGCGGCGGCGCGCATCGGCTTGACACTCGTGCTGCTCAACACGCGGCTGACCGATGCTGAATTGGATGATCAAGCTGCGTTGATAGGCGAGTCGGGGTACTGGGATACGCCGCGTACGACGGTAGAGGATTGGCACGATAAGTCGCTGCAAAAATACGAAGCTCAACCACTACTTGATCTCGATTCGACCGCAGCAATTTTATTCACATCCGGTACGAGCGGAACGCCGAAAGCGGCGCAGTTGACCTACGGCAATTTCTATGCCAGCGCGCTGGCGTCGGCGGATCGCTTGGGTGTGCGCCCAGAAGATCGCTGGTTGCTGTGTTTGCCGTTGTATCATGTTGGCGGCTTGTCGATTTTGTATCGCAGCGTCATTCATGGGACGACGGTCGTGATCCCGCGTGAGAACTCGATTGAGTCGATCATGAGCACGATCCAGCACGATCAAATTAGTCATATCTCGCTTGTGCCGACTCAGTTGTATCGCATAATCCAAGCCGGGTTCGTGCCGCCGCCGTCGCTCAAGCTGATTTTGTTGGGCGGGGCGGCGGCATCCCCCGAATTACTTAAAATGGCGGCGGATCGTCAAATTCCGGTGGCAACGACTTACGGCTTGACCGAAGCGACCTCACAAGTAGCGACGATGCTGCCTGATGCTGTGCGCCGCAAACTCGGCAGTGTCGGCAAGGCGATCTCAGGGACGCGCGTGCGCGTCGTCGATGAATACGGGCAAGATCAGCCGCCGGATGTTTATGGTGAGATCGTCGTGTCCGGGCAAACCGTGATGAAAGGCTATCTCGGTCAGCCCGAAACGAACGGCGTATTTCATACCGGCGACATCGGTTATCTGGACGATGAGGGTGATTTATGGGTCGTGCAGCGCCGCAGCGATTTGATCGTGAGCGGCGGCGAAAATGTATATCCGGCGGAAATCGAACAAGTGCTGCGTCAGCATCCATCGATTGAAGATGCCGCCGTCGTCGGCATCGATCATGCCGAATGGGGGCAGCAGGTTGTCGCCGCCGTTGTCATCAGGTACGGCATGGTACTGACGCAAGAAGACGTAATTGCGCACACACGTGCGCACATGGCGGGCTACAAAATTCCGCGCCAAGTACGCTTTGTCGATTCGCTACCACAAACTGCGAACGGCAAAATTCAGCGCGCCGCCGTCAAAAAACTTTTTACGGACAAAAGCTAAAAACATAACACAAAGACACGACGGCACAAAGAAATGTTGTGGGGGCGGCATATACGCCGCCCGCGAAAACGGCATTCGCTATTCTAGAACTATCTCGTGACCTTCGGCGGCAGAACGATAACACGCATCGATGATGCGTGTGCGTTTGAGACCCTCACTGCCATTGTGTGCGACATAGTCACCTGCGCGTACGGTATCGATGAAATTTTTGACGACCGCAAAATGTCCTTCGCCACGTGATACCCGTGGGCGCAGTTCTGCGGGGGTGCCAGCAGCATCGGTGTAGATCGTCAGCGTATTTTCATTGGCGTAACTGCGAATATCGATGTGTGCGCCGCCATCCGTGCCATAAAGCTCGACGCCGTAATCATCCCAGTGGCGTCCATAGCTCGCCCAACTCGCATCCAATGCCAATGTCGATCCATCGGTGAAACGGATAAACCCGGTCGCCAGGTCTTCAACGTCGAACCCGCCGTCGCGGATTTCGCGCTTATCGCTCCAACCGCCGCGCCCACGCGCGCCAAGTTCGCTGTATGTGGCGGCACTCACCGACGCGACCTCGGGTTCACCAAGCAAGAACAGTGCCATATCCAATACATGCACACCGAGATCGATCAAGGGTCCCCCGCCCGCCGTCTCTTTATTCGTGAACCAGCCGCCCATACCGGGAATTCCGCTTCGACGCATCCAGTATGCTTTGGCGTGATATGTGCGTCCCAAACCGCCATCGTCGATGTAACGCTTGAGCGTTTGTACATCACCGCGCTGACGATGATTGAAGGCAACGTGCAGAACACGATTGTGAGCGGTGGCGGCACGCACCATCGACTCGGCGGCTTCAAGGGTGTGAGCGAGCGGTTTTTCTGAAAGCACATGTTTGCCACTCGAAAGCGCGGCGACAGCGGCAGGCGCGTGCAAATAATTGGGCGTTGCAATACTGATCACATCCAGATCGTCGCGTAATGCCAGTTCCTCAAAGTTTTCGTATTGAAACGGAATGTTATAAGCTGAGGCAATTTCCTCACGCCGCGACGCCGAAATGTCTGCAATCGCGATCACTTCGACGCCAGGCAGCGCTTTATAACTTTTCAGGTGGGTTTCGCCCGCCCAACCCAAGCCAATCACGCCCGCGCGAAGGGGCGCAGTCGTCGTATTATTTTGCATGGTTAATCCTGTAATAAAGTCGTTTAGGCAACAACCTGAGTCTAACATCACCGATAGGGAATGGGGTAGTTCCAGCATGGTACGCTGAAAAAGTCGATAACCTAATCGTTTTTCGGGCTAGACCGACTCGCTCAACCAGACGATAATTCAACCATTACCATCGCTTCAATATGCGGAAAATCCATGAACTCCCCAATCTTATATGATACCCACATGCACACAACGCTGTGTAAACACGCACACGGTGAGCCAGAAGCGTATGCTGAACAAGCCCTGCGTAAAGGCTTGAAAGGCATGATTATGACTGACCACAACCCGACGAATGTGCCGTATTCGCCGCACTTACGTATGGACATCAGTCAATTTGAACAGTATCTCGCCATGGTCGAACGCGCACGCATCGCCTACGAAGGGCGTGTCGATGTACGACTTGGCATTGAGTCCGATTATTTTCCCGGCGCAGAAGCATGGCTGACGGATTTGCACAGCCGTGCCGATTTCGACTATATTCTGGGGTCGGTGCATCCGCAAATGGCAGAATACCAAAAGCTGTATTTTACAGGCGACATGCTCGATTATCATCGTGGCTACTATACACACATGGCACAGGCGGCAGAAACGGGTTTGTTCGACTGCCTATCGCACCCAGACGTGATCAAGTTTGTCCATCCGCGTGATTTCAAACCAGAAGTCATTATCGACGATATTCGCGCGGCGTTAGATCGCATCGCAATGACTGGCGTGGCAATGGAACTCAACACATCTGGTTTGAACAAAGCGCCGTTCGATATGTACCCATCGCGTACGATTCTTTACGAGATGTTCATCCGCGATATTCCCGTGGTGGTTGGTTCAGACGCGCATGACCCGAAGCGGGTTGGCGCCGATTTTGAGAAAGCCTTTGACGCTTTGCAGAATGTTGGCTACCAGGACATCAATTTTTTCCTCAAGCGTGAGCGGCAGACAGTCACCATCAGCGACGCCCGTGAAACTTTGCAGCTCCCCGCAACCTTTGGGCAAATCGTCATGGATTTTGCAGGAAAATTCATGTAGCAACACAGGCGTGGTTGGGGATAAAGCGACGGTTCTTGTCCCCACCCTTTTTGTTTGCGTTGTAATTCCCTCCTTTTTTGCTAAAAAACTCATAATCGTCTCGTTTCTGTCTCATCTAGACCCGTATAATGAGAAGTCTTGGGAGAATTTCAATGATGAACAAAACACCTCGCTCTATTCCACAATTCAACAGCGATACCCCTTACAAGCTTGTGAGTCGTCGTTCGGTAAGCCCACTTTACAGAATTGTTGTATCGAATTCAGCTATAGACGCCAAAAACGCCAGTTTAGAACGCAATAAATCTTAATTTTAGCATTCAAAAAATGATTTCTGGATGCACAAGCGCGCTCATTTTAGGGCGCGATAGCGCAAAATGGAGAAAAGAACATGAAATGCAAACCGTTTGGTGTCGTTCTCACCTTGCTGTTCATGTTGGGTACGGTCAGTACGATGGCGTTGGCGCAAACCGATGACGTTGTAACCATCTGGACGAAATTCAATGCAGACAGCCCGCAAGTGAGCACCGATATGTGGCTGGTGAACGCTATTGAAGCGCAAGCCGAACTGGGCGTGACGCTCGAAAATACGTTTATTCCGTACAGCGAGATCAATACCCGTCTCAATGTCGCGGTGCAATCAGGCGGCGATATTCCTGATGTCTCCTATGTAGACAGCCAGAGTCTCGGCTTTTATGTCAATAATGGCACGCTCACCGATTTGACTGAATTCGTTACGTCCGCCGACTGGTATGAAGACCTCGACCCGGCAGCACTGCAAGCCTGCACAGCGCCGACAGGCGAAATTCTGTGCGTGCCGACGACGACGACGAATTTTTTCACCTATTATTGGGCGGATGCTTATCCTGAAGGTTTCCCTGCCACCACCGACGAATTTTTGGCGCTTGCGCCAAGCATCCGCGCGACTGGTGCATACCCGATCACGTTTAAGGGTGCTGAAGGTGCGTCAGTTGAACGCTTTTATTACCCACTGATGGCAAGCTACGGCGCTGAAGTCGTCGATGAAAATGGACGCGCAACCTGGGCGAACGAAGAATCTGTCGCGGCGCTCGAATTTGTTCGCGCGTTGTATCAGAACGAACTTGTGCCAGAAGTAACGCTCGCGCCAGGCTTCGATTTTGAAGAACCGTTTAAGCAGGGCGAAGCAGGTGCGTTTGTGGCGGGGACGTTCTCTTATGTCTATTTGACTCCGCTCACCGCACCAAGCGGTGAATTGTTCGATGCCGCACCGCCTGCCGAAGGCTTCGACACGAACGCGATTGCTGTTGGTGACGCTTTTGACGCGGGTGAACTGATGTTTGCACCGCCATTGAGTGCACCCGATGGTGAACCGAAATCGATGGTTCTGGCGACAGCGTATGCGATTCCCTTCGGGTCAGAAAATGTTGAAGGCGCGCAGGCTTTCATCAATTCACAGATGGCAACGCAAGCCAACATCGATTTTGCCGTTGCTTATGGGGCGCTGCCGACACTGCTCAGCGCAGCGCAGGATGATGTTTTCTCGTCCGCGTACTGGCGGGTAGCGGCGCAGTATCAGGCAGAAAGTGGCGTCGCGGCACCCGCATGGCAGAATTATGACGAAGCCCTGCGTTTGCTTAGCACGGCAATTGTCAATATCGTCACTGATGACAACGCCGACATTATGGAAGAACTGCAAGCAGCACAAGACGAATACAATCTCGGTGTTGAGTAAACACTACATCCTCGTAAAGATATAGGTGTTTGGGTAGAGGCGCACAATTGTGCGCCTCTACGTTATCCTCACATCCTGCTGCGTGAAGGCGCGGTGATGGAGAAAGGAACAAAGCCATGGCGCAGGTTGCGTTAGCATCCCGCAGCGTCGACAATTCACGTTCACAACCAGCTTACAGACGTTCCGCCTTTATCCCATTGGCGTTTCTACTGCCGTCTGTATTGATTCTGCTCATATTGCAGGTCTATCCAGCGTTGTATGCTGTGTTTATCAGCACGACGCGCTTACGGCGCGGTGTAGCTGAACCCATGGGACTGCGCAATTATGAGCGATTGTTCCAGACGCCGTCGTTTCTAGAGGGTTTGGAGCATACCGCGGTCTATGCTATCTCATTTCTGGTGCTGACCATTGGGGTCGGCATGTTTTTGGCGCTGCTGCTTAATCGGCGCATCAAGTTCACGGGCTTCTACCTGGTGATTTTGTTCATACCCTGGGTACTGTCGGACGTGGTCGCCGGGACGATGTGGCGCTGGCTGTTTCAACCCGAATACGGCATTTTGCAGGAATGGCTGTATCAAGCGTTTCCATCGCTTGATGCGGTGTATACCAACCAAACCGGATCAATGGTGATGGTGATTATTGCGTCCGTATGGCAAGCGCTTGCCTACACGACGATTTTGTCACTTGGTGCTTTACAAACGGTTCCGGTTGAAGTCGTCGAGTCAGCGTCATTGGACGGTGCGAACCGTTTTCAGCGGTTCTTCCGAATAATTCTGCCGATCATCCGCCCAACCTTGCTCGTGATGGTTTTGTTGGTTTCGATTCGCGCGGTCAATTCGGTCGGCTTGATTTATGCGACAACAGGTGGGGGGCCGGGTCGTGCCACACAAACCGCATCGATCTATCTCTTGATTACAGGCTGGCGGCAGGGCGAATTTGGTTTAGGCGCGGCGACATCGGTTGTGCTGCTCACCGTCAATATTGGGCTGACAATCTTTTATCTGAGTCTAATCGGGCGCAAACGGGAGTAAATGCATATGGTGACCGGACGTTTGACGCGGCGCTTCGATGTCGCATTTACGCATATTTCGCTGGCGATCTTCGCGATTGCGGCGCTTTTTCCTGTTTTGTATACGCTCATGACCTCGTTCAAAACGGGCGAAAGTGTAATTACCAGTCCGCCGACGTTTTTCCCACGCGAATGGTCGCTTGAAGGCTATTTGACAGTTTTCAACAGCGATATGATTCGCTATTTCCTGCCGAATACGTTCATCAATTCGATTGTGTCGGCATTCCTGGTGGTCACGCTTGCAATGCTGGCAGCATACACGTTTTCGCGCTACAAATTTCGCGGCAGTCGCGTTCTAGAACTGCTGATTCTCGGTGTCATGTTGATTCCGGGCTTGACGTTCGTAATTCCGTATTATCGGATGGCAAGCGATCTCGATTTGCTTGGCACGAATCAGTTCATTATCTCAATTTATGTCGCGTGGGGGCTGCCATTCGCTATCTGGATCATCCGTTCATTTGTCGATTCGATCCCGATTGAGCTGGAAGAAGCCGCCATGATCGATGGAGCGGGCCCCATCCAGACGATGTTCTATGTGGTGCTGCCATTGGCGATGCCAGGATTAGTCGCTGCATTCCTGCTGGTGTTTGTCGATACCTGGAACGAATTCTTATTCGCGCTTGTGCTGTTGACAGGGGACGCGCGCACCGCGACGGTTGGATTGTACGATTTTCAGTCGCAGTTCGAAATCGCCTATAATGTGTGGACGGCGGCGTGTATCGTCATTATGACTCCGGCGCTGCTGGTATTTCTTGCGCTCCGCAAGCGCTTTTTCGAGGCGCTGCTTCAAGGTGCAATCAAAGGCTAGTGAAATTGTATGGAACTGCTGCCGATCATCGTGATCGTTTTCGTCGCTATGCTTATCCAAACGAGCGTCGGGTTTGGTATGGGCTTGGTGTCGATGCCGCTTTTGCTCGGCATTCTTGATCCGATCGGTGCGGCGGCATTGGTGTCGCTGGTTGGCATCACATCCGAAATTTACATGATTTTTCGCTACCGACACAGGCTGCAACTGCGCGTCGTACTGCGCTTGATCGTTGCATCTGTAATCGGTATCCCATTCGGCGTATTGTCATTGGGATTGCTCGATGAGCGCGTGATTTTAAGCGTGCTGGCGTTCATCATGATTGGTTATGCGCTGGTTAGTCTGCTCAATTTTCCGATACCGGTGATTAAAAATGAAAACTGGAGCTTCGGCTTCGGTTTTCTCGCCGGCGTTTTAGGGGGTGCCTACAACACATCGGGACCGCCGCTGATAATTTATGGGACCGCGCGGCGCTGGTCGCCGGGTGAGTTCAAAGTTAATTTGCAGATGGTCTTCTTAAGTAACAGCATTATAGTCATCGCCACCCGCGTACTGGCAGGGCAATATACAAGCGACGTGTTTCGCCATTATGCGGTCGCGCTGCCCGCCATGATTATCGCAGGCTGGATTGGGCTGCGGCTGGATAAACGGATTGATCCGGTGCAATTTCGCAAGCTTGTGTTGGTGCTGCTGCTCGTGTTGGGGATTCGGTTGTTGTTGCCATAGGGGTGGACGGGTGGATAAGACTGAAAGCGGGCATGGCTCTGCCTTGCCCGCTATGCATGGTCGTCATTATTTGGGTGACACATCAGTTCGCCCCTACAGAATAACGCACGCGATTATTTCATTCCTGTTGTGGCGATCCCCGTCGTAATATACTTCTGTAAGAACGCGAATACCGCTGTGATTGGGAGCAGCGTTAAAACTGTCATCGCCAGGATTAAATTCCACTGCACTTGCAATTCACCTTGAAACGAATTCAAACCGACTTGCAGCGTAAAATACTCGGTGCGGCTTAACACGATCAAGGGCCACAAGAAGTCATTCCATCGCCACATAATCGAGAAAATTGCCAGCACCGCGAGCGCTGGACGCGCTAAAGGTAAAATGATTTGCAGGTAAATACGCCACTCGCTCGCGCCATCGATGCGGGCTGAATCGAGTAGTTCGTCAGGTATCGTCAGCATATATTGGCGCAGCAAAAAAACGCCTGTTGGTGTGGCTGCGCCCGGCACAATGATTCCGAGCAGATTGTTGTTCCAGCCGATTTGTGTAATCACCAGAAACACCGGAATCAGGATGACCGAGAGCGGCACCATCAATGTGCTGAGTGTGACGAAGAAAATGGCGTTTTTGCCGCGAAATTGATATTTACTGAGCGCAAATGCCGCCATACTATTGACGATGAGCGTCAATATCGTTGCCAATACGGTTACCACGACTGAGTTCCACAAATAGCGCCCAAAATTGAAACGCGAGATGCCCTCGGTGTAATTTTCAAGCGCAAACGATACATTTTCGATGGGTTCGCGCTGGTCGATATTGACACGGATGATCTCGTCGGGAGCCGACGGGTCGATCATTTGGGCTTCGATGCCGACGCGCCGTACTTGCGCGAGCTGACGCACTGTGCCGTCATCAAAGGTGACACTGTATAGTTCAAGCGGGTCGTCGTATCCTGCAACCGTGATGGTTTCCTGGCGATAAGGCAGGATCGTCGGCGGAAAGCGGATTAATCCAGTCGGCGTCTTAAACGAAGACAAAACCAACCAGATGATGGGACCGAACATCAGAATCGTGCCGAGTGTCAGATATAAATAGGTGAGGAAATCAGCGAACGACAAGCGTTTTTTGCCACGCGTGCGGGTGAGGAACGCAAGAATAGTACTCATGGTTGTTAATACGCTCCCGAATTACCGCTGCGACTTGCACGAAGCTGAATCAGCGTGAACACGAATAGTGCGCCCGCTAATAATACCGACGCCGCCGCTGCCAAGCCATATTCTTTCGTCAAATTGCTAAAGCCTGTGCTGTACACATATTGCACCATATACGTGGTTGCGGTGCCGGGACCGCCGCCCGTGAACGCATACACTTGATCGAAAGCTTGCACCGCGCGGATCAATGCCAGCACGATCACAACCGTCATGGTCGGCATGAGCAACGGCAGGGTGATGCTGCGAAACGCTTGCATGCCGCTTGCGCCGTCCATGCCAGCCGCTTCATAGAGTTCACTGGGAATTGCCTGTAAACCGGCGAGCAAAATCAGCGTGAAGAAGCCCATTTGCGCCCATACACTGATCAGTATGACAAGAAAGCGCGCCCAATCGCCATCAAGTAAAAATGGCACACGATCTCCACCCAGACTGACAATGATCGCGTTGAGCAGTCCGTCACGCTGGAGCAGCCATTTCCAGACCAACGCGACCACTACGGGTGAAAGCAGTACGGGGTAAAAAAAGACGCTTCTAAAAAATCCACGTAAAATGATTTTTCGGTTGAGCGCGATTGCAGTGACGAGTGAAATCAACACCATAAACGAAACTTGTGCGACGACGAATATCACGGTATTGAAGACAGCGCGCCAGAATACGTCTTCGCGGCAGGTATTGGGGTCTAAAAAGTTGCCACAATCGAACAAAGTGTTGAAATTTTGGGCGCCGACGAACGGGCGATTTTGTGGGAACAGTTCGGTTCCACCCGTAAAGGCATAATAAAAGTTCAAGATCATCGGCAGCATGATGAACACGCCGAAGATGAGCAGATTTGGCAGGACAAAAATATATGCCATGCGATTGACGCCGACCAGATTCTGGATCGGGTGCATGACGAGGTCGATGATGTTGATAAAACCTTCATAGATGCTGCTGCCCAGACGACTGATTATCTTTAGCGGCGATGATGGCAGCGTACGTGGGCGCGGTGGGGTGACGACTCTAGCCACGGGGTGTTCCCTTCTATCTTGAAAAAACACCCCACTCTTTTGGTTTATAGGGCATCATGTAAATTGCCCTAAAACCACTTGTAGAAGCGACTTTTGAACCGCCCCTACACGCTTTGGAGTGAGGTGTGTTTCAAACTCAAAAACGAATGTTAACTGGCTGCTGCTGCCGCGAGCGCGTCGTCAATATCCTGCTGGATACGTTCAATCGCTTCGTCGAGTGACAGCTCACCCGTGATCGCCTGTGTCAAACGGTCGCGGATCGGGTTATTGATGGCGAATGCCTGACCACCATACTGAAGTTGGTAAGCCTGTGCGCTCAATTTCGGGACTTCGGACGCGAAATCTGCCAGCGCGGCTTGCGCGAGCGGATTTTCGCTTTGGAATGCGAGTTCACCCAACCCTAAATGACCTGGAATGAACAGCGTGCGTTCCGTAAATTCACGCATCGCATCGACGCTTGCCAAATAATCCATGACACGCGCGACTTCTGCGGGGTGTTCGGTCTGATTGAACGCGACCATGACCGTGCCACCGGGCATTCCGGTGCTGCCACCGTCACCCGTCGGGTTCGGTACGACATCCCAATCGAACGCATCGCCAATATCATTGGTAAAGCGCCCAACCTGCCAGCTACCGCTCATATACATGACCAACTGACCGTTGATGAAGTAATCAGCGCCAGCCGCATACGTGCCGCCCGACCCGACCCAAATTTCTGCGGGCGTGACGTCGTTGGTGTGCCAATCTATCAACTGCTGCGACATAGCACGGAATCCGGGCGTATCGACGGTGATTGTGCCATCTTCGTTGAACAAGACCGCGCCTTGACTGAACAGCGGACCCGCCAAACGATGACCGCTGCGGTCAACAGCGATGGCGTAGTCGGTTTCGGTAGCTTCAGCAACGGCGGTCGCTGCTTCTGTCCATTCTGCCCAGGTCACTTCGTCGCTGCTGTCGCTCGGTACTTCAATGCCCGCTTGTTCAAACAGCGTGCGATTGATGTACGGCGCAGACACCGTAAACTGATTCGGGAAACCATACAACCCGGTGTCTTCATCACCGTCGCGCAACGCTTCGGTCACGGCGGCGGGGAAGTTTTCTTCCCAATATGCCGGGTCTTCAACGAGCGATGTCAAATCGAGGTAGTTGCCTCGGTAAGCGGCGAAATCAGTCACGCGCGCCATATCGGGCGCTTCGCCCGCTTCGACTTGCACGGGCAGTTGTTCCAAAATCACCTGATACGCGACGGTATCAACCACGACACGAATATCGGGGTTTTCGGCTTCAAACTGATCGAGCAAATCACGCAGCACCGCGCCTTCGCTGCCGTCGTCATACCATGTAATTCGCAGTTCGACGGGTTCTTGAGCGAAAGCAGTCATCGTCGCCATGATCATAAAAATGGCGAGCATCGACAAAAGAATATTGCTTCTTTTCACAGCCTTTTCTCCTTGAACAGACTTATACTAATTGGCGATGAAATTTATTTCTATCGCCCTTGAATTATGCCGCGCACACGGGTAATGTGCAACCAGTCCTTAATAATGGCGTGATGACGTGACATCATCGGTAATGCAGGAGTAACAAACGGGTGACAAAACTACGGGTCGCTATCGTCGGCACCGGTGGCATCGCCGCCGCACACGCGGACGCGATCACAGGTGAGTCGGATCGGGTCGAACTTGTCGCGGTGATGGACGTTGATTCTACGCGGCTGGTGTCCTTTTGTGAGAAATATAACATTGCGAAAAGCTATGGTGACTTGGACACGCTTTTAGGCGACGTGAAACCTGATCTGGTACATCTTTGCACGCCACCCGCGCTGCATGTCGGTCAAGCGTTGGCGTGTTTAGCAGCGGGCGCGCATGTATGGTGCGAAAAACCGTTATGCGGCTCGCTGGCGGATTTCGACCGCATCAGCGACGGCGAAGCGCGTACAGGCAAATGGGTGACGACGGTTTTTCAATGGCGTTCAGGCGCAATGGGCAAATACGTCAAGACATTGATCGATGCTGGCACGTTCGGGCGTCCACTGATCGGCGTGTGTAATACGTTGTGGTATCGTGCCGCCGCGTATTATCAGGTCGATTGGCGCGGGCGATGGGATAACGAGCTTGGTGGGACGACCCTTGGTCACGGCGTACATCTGATGGATATGTTTCTGTGGCTGTTTGGCGAATGGCGCGATGTGCGTGCAGTGACGGCAACGCTTGACCACGATATTGAAGTTGATGATGCTGCCGCGGCTATCGTTCGCTTTGAAAATGGGGCGCTCGGCACAATCACCAACAGCACGGTTTCCCCACGCCAAGAAACTGCTTTACGCATGGATTTTCAACGCGCGACCGTTGAAGTTTCTGGCTTGTATCACTACATCAATACCGATTGGCGCTTTTCGACGTTTGATGGCTCGCCTTTTGCCGATAATCTGCAAACATGGAGCAAGGCACACAGTGACGAGCCAAGTGGACACGCCGCCGCGCTTAAAGATTTGTTGGACAGCCTTGAGCGCAACGAACGTCCTTTGTTGAGCGGATTTGAAGCGCGCAAAGTTCTGGAATTTGTCACCGCGCTGTATAAATCCTCGTATACGAACCAAGTCGTAACGCGCGGTTCGATCACGCTGGATGACCGATTTTATCACGCGTTCAACGGAAATAGTTCACCGTAGGGGCATGGGATAGCCATGCCCACCTTCTCATAAGTTCAAATCCAACGTCAATGTCCTGTCACCATGCGTAATCGTCATGGTGTCCGCGTTCATCGGCGTATGCGTATATTCATTGTCGTAATGCGGAAAATCTTCGAAGCCATATTCGACATCATTCACCCATAAACCGCCTGTTTCACCAAACCGAAGCACCGTACCGTTGATGTCACTGCACGTAATCGTCGGCACGATGCCGTCATTAATGAATGCAAGCTGCGGCTTGTTCGTCTTAGCTTTGGCGATAAAGGACGCGAAATCGCCATCTTCGGCACGGCTGCCAACATGAGACAGCCACGCATGACCGCCGCCAGCACTGCGTAGTTCCTGAGCAGCGTGTAATCCGTGTGATGTCAGCGAGAGTTCGCCGTCACTCCACAGCGCAGCGTAGGCATCGCCGAAGCGCGCAAACGCCCATTGTCCTTCTAATTCCCACGCATCGAAATGGGCGGTAGGGAAGTAGGCGTGACTAAAGCCCAAGCCGATGTCAGGCTGCAATGGATACAGGCAGATCACGGTTCGTTCGTGCATAGCGACGCGCGGCAAGCGTACCGACCCCGCCCAGAAATTTGGGCGCGCATTGCCGTGTTCCTGGCTGTTGCCGGGATAGTTCGTGAAGATTACGGCTTCGGGGCTGAAAGTGGCTTGCCAGAGATGCTCTTGAATGCCGACCTCGTTCAAGCGGTGATCGACACACGCCGATAGCATATAATCGGGCGTGCGCCGAGTGATCGTTTTTGCATCCCAGCCATCCTCGCGCAAATCGTGACGTAAGCGATAATCCCCAACCGAACGAGCGCGCGTCACGAGCAAATCGGGCATGTGAGCGCCAATCTGCTGGATAATATCCGGTACGTGATATTTCTCCGCCAACGCCAGCATTCCGGTCGTGCGCGTTTCACCGTTGAAAATGCCCATCCCCCACGCGATGCGCTGGAGCGCCGACGTGTTTTCAAAGCGCGATGATTTTAACCCCGCCACGTAACACCGTCCGTGCGTGCTGCCATGCGCGCCTTTGAATGACTGACACGCGATCAGGAAAAAGATTTTGTCCAACAGGGTCGTCGCAGCGGCATTGAGCGCAGGATCGTCGCTGAATTCGTTCAGGACGAGCAGCGCAAAGGCATCAAGCGCCATATACGCATTACTATCCCATTCAGAGAAACTACCCCGTAAGCGCCTGCTGATCCACGCTTGTATATCGGTTTTAGCGCGCGCTTTTAAGTCCGCCGCATAAAACTGGCTGTTGTCGAATGCCCAGTCATGCCAGTACTGCGCCGCCAAATAAGCGGTGACATGGAACAAAATTTGGTGATTTTCAGTGAAGTAACACATGGCATCGACGCCTGGTTCTTCAATCCAATATTTGAAGGTCTTAAAGGCGTTTTCGATGCGCGTGCGCTCTGCGGGACGCAGCACACTCGACCGTCCGTATTTGTACATGAGCGCGATCAAACTCACCGCGTAAAAATCGGCGCAGTCGCGTCGGTCTTGCATGAACTCACATGCGATCTGAATACCAGTGGCGTCAATAAGTTCAGCCTGACCGAGCATTACTGCGCACATCGTGCCAAGTACATCGAACGGCATTTGCGCAACGTGTTCCAGCGCTTCGCGTTTGCGTGAGTCGTAGGTGCCATAAGTGTGGTCGCTGAAAAGTTGGCGGCTTGCCCACAAGGCGCGTTTTGTCGCTAATGGCGTACCGTCGGCGGGCTTGATCGTCAATTCGAGATGATTTTCGCCCGGTAAGCTGCTCATCGCGTCCAGTAATGCGTTCGTGATCGGCAGTTCAGCGGTTTGTCCCGGTTGCAATGTCAGCATGGCATGACCCACAGGAAGCTGCATATTGACTGGACGTTTGACGACGAGTTCTGGCGACGGCATTGTGATTTCTGCTATCAGTGTTACGGGCGTGGTCGCGGTCGCATCAAACGTCATAAGCGCAGGCAGACGCGGAAATGCAAACTGCTTGATTAAGACATTATCGAGCGCATTTTCGGCAGCGTGCCATCGTTCTGGAGGTACATTACTAATCGGGATGCAAATCGTCACCCCATTGAGGGGTAAATCGATGAATTGAATGCCTAAGGCAATTCTTGCCTCGCGCCAGCCGATCATAACGCCGTATAAATACAGGTCATTGAGCCCAGCGCGTAAATTGAGTGTGATCTCGTGGTAGAGCGGATGAACATATCCAACCTCGCTATCGACGACGCCAGTGTTTTCTCCGTTCAGCCACACCTGCGTCAGTCCTAAATCGAGCAAGCGAGCGCGTATCGAGCGTTCCGACTCGATCTCCAAGCCTGTATATGCCCATCCTTGCATCTGCACGGGGGTGAAATTGAATCGGTTGAAATCCACCGTGTTGTCGTCGTCGAGTCGTCGATATTCCCAGTTACCGAAATCGCTTGGTAGTTCATGATGCGGGCGGCGGTCGGGTGCCCAGTTTGGCATAGGGAGTTCGTTGTAAATCGTTTGTTTAAGATGGAGTGAATACGGCGCATTGGTGATCCAAGCGCGTCCATCGGGTTCGAACGGATCAGCGGTAGGAGAAATCACCTGTTCGAGCGCTGTGAGTGGGGTCACGAATGCGCCGCGTGCCAGCCAATGTCGAACTGCGCCATCATGTGCCAGCGAATAGCGTGCCATATTTGATGTGGACATCATTCACCTGATTGTAGAAGGAATCAAAACGACGCGGATTATATCGCGCGTCGTCTGCTTGTTGCGTGAATGGTTATACGGCGGTGGCGGCGATTGGATTCATTGTTGGCTGGGGGCTGCCGCCTGCGGGTTCAATACTGACGCCAATCACTTCAAACGTATCGATTGGTATATCCGACTCGAATACATAGACCACGCGGTTATCGGCGTCCGGTTGGAATATGCCCATGCTAACGGGCGTGCCGTCTATGCCTATCAACCACAGCTGAAAGGTTTGATCATCACGGATAGCGGGAAGATTGTCACCGATGATGATTCCTGTACGAAAGTTTGCCGCGTACAGCACATTGGCGAATGGCGCTTCGTTTTCGGTTGAGACGAGCTGTGCGTTCTGTATCACGTCACTGCCCGAAAATGCTGCCAATACATCATCGCGCTGTGCGAGCAATGTGCGGACTTCTTGTTCAGTAAAGCGTGCGGCGCTTATCTGTGTTTGCAGCGACACTTGATCGAGGTTCGCTTCACCCAATTGTAATTGCAAGGATATGTTCAAGATCAACAACAGTGCCGCCGCAATCGACGCGACTGTTGCAACGATCGGGGTGATGCGTCTCGTTTTTGGTGGAGAAGCGAGTTCGCGCCCGCGTTCGATAGGGATGACGCGCGATGATGTGGACTGACTCGGCGTGCGCGCCGCCGCCATGATCTTATCGTGCAGCGCGGCGGGCGGAGTCATTGTAGGAGAGCTGTATAACAATCCTTGTGCCAGCCCTGCATAGTCTTTCAATTCAGCTTGAAATTCAGGGCAATGTTGCATCAATGATTCCACTAAACGTGTCTCGTCGGCATCGGTTGCGCCCAGCGCATAGGCTGGCATCAATTCTGCAAGACGTTCACAGTCGGTGGGAAAGTTCGGTTGGATGCGGTGTGTTTCCATACTTATACTTCAAATTTTCTTTCGGGAGCTATGACTCAGTGTACGTCAAAAATCTATCAGTAGATTGTTTCGCAAATGAAATACTTACAAGATGCTATCCATTTTCTTGCTCAATCGCCTTTAGCCATAGCGCACGCAAGCGCTGAAGACCTGAACGCACACGTGTTTTGACCGTACCGAGCGGCAGATTGAGTTTATTTGCCATTTCGCCATGCGACAACCCCTGAAAATACGACAGCTCGATAACTTGAAGCTGATCGGTGGATAGTTGAATCAGCAATGAGCGTACAAAGTCGCCATCCTGCCATTCGGTGTCGTCGCGCGTGCCTATCAGGTTTAGTAGGTCGTCTAATGAGACTGCTGACTGCGTATGGCGGCGTTGTTCTTGCCGCAAACGATCAATCGCTGCGTAGCGGGTTATGGTGAGCAACCATGTCGTCAACTTGCCGCGCTGTGCATCCCATGTGTGAATTTGATTCCACACTTTTAAGAACGTATCCTGGGTGACTTCTTCGGCAACGCCGTTGTTTTGCAGCACGCGGTAGGCGATGGTGTAAACCAAGCCCCCATAGCGTTCGTATAGCTCCGAGAGTGCCGATTCATCGCGCTGCTCGATCCGGCGAATGACTTCAATATCCTCATTTAGGATGGTCGATGGCATAACAACTGAATTCCACATGATCCGACGCACACGCACAATTTAACACGAAAACTGCAAAGGGTACAGAAAATAGTCATAAGAACCCAGTCGCTACACCAGTTATGTGAAGTGTAAGTGAGTGTTATCTGAGTGAAAATAACGTTTTGTAACAATGGCTCACGGTGATAAACAACTCGCCCTGAACCATTGTTATGCTGGTTATTTGTCGAATGCGGGCATCGCGTCGGTTTCGGGCATAGCGACACTGACGGCTTCATTGGCAAAATGCGAACTGTATTTGGCTTCGCGTTCTTGCCGGAACTGCTTGGTGTACAGGTCATAGTAATGACCATGCGCGCGGATCAACTGCGCGTGTGTACCTTGTTCCAGGATGCGCCCGCTGTCAATTACTAGAATACGATCCGCACGTTTAATCGTCGAAAGACGATGCGCGATGACGAAACTGGTACGTCCCTTCATCAGAATATCCATACCACGCTGGATCAAGTCTTCGGTAATGGTATCAACAGAACTGGTCGCTTCGTCCATGACCAAAATTTCTGGATTTGCCAGCACCGCGCGCGCCAAACTGATTAACTGCTTTTGACCGACCGAGAGCAAAATACCGCCTTCACCGACTTCGGCATCGTAGCCCTTATCGAGCGCTCGGATGAACTCGTCTGCGCCTGATGTCAGCGCCGCCGATTCGACTTCTGCATCACTTGCATCGAGTCGTCCATAACGGATGTTGTCGCGGATTGTTCCGCTAAACAGATGCGGTGTTTGCAGTACGACGCCGATTTTCGATTGAATCGAGTCGAGCGTCAGTTCGGTGTAGTCGCGTCCAGCGATGCGAATTACGCCCTTGCGCGGCTCGTAAAAGCGACAGATCAGATTGACAATTGTACTTTTGCCGCTGCCGGTTGCGCCGACGAGGGCAATGACTTCGCCGTACTTCACCTTCAGATTGAAGTCGGACAGAACAGGTTTGTTCTCGTCGTAATAAAATGTGACAGCTTCGAATTCGATGTCGCCCTTGATCGACTCCGCGGCTTGCGCGTGCGGACGATCCGTAATTTCGGGCGCGGTATCAAGCAGCGAGAATGAGCGCTCAGCGGACGCAATCGCCTGTTGCAGTGACGCGAACACACGCGCCATATCCTGAATCGGCCAGAGCATGAACGTAATGTACGAGACGAACGCGGCAATCGCGCCAATGGTCATACCGCCTGCTTCGACTCCAAGTCCGCCGAACAACGCGACCGCCGCAACGGCGAACGCGCTGATGACCTGCACAGCCGGCAAGAACAGCGCTGAATACCATGATGCACGATAAGAAGAGCGATACATACCGGCTGTCAGCACGTCGAATTCTTCGAGATTCTTGTCTTGACGGTTGAGCGCTTTAATGACGCGCACGCCATTGATCGTCTCGTTGTAACCAGCCGTAATCTTCGAGTTGAGCTTGCGGCTCTCGCGGTAATGCTTCAGGATGCGACTTTGAAACCACGCCGCGACGATCAACAACACTGGAATCATGATCATCACGATCAGAGTCAACTGCCAGTTGAGCGTGAGCATGAAGAAGGTCGATGACATGATAATCAACGCACCCCATGTCACATCGAGCAGCCCCCAGGTAATCAGGTCTGAGATACGTTCGCTGTCGCTGGTCACGCGAGACATCAACCAACCGACTGGAGTCTTGTCATAATACGAGAGCGACAACTTTTGCATATGGTCGAACAGTCGTTTACGCAAGTCGTACTGCACTTGTTGACCAAGCGTCCCCGCAAAGTAAATGAACCCGAATACTGCCCCCGCGAAAAACACGTACAGCACGGCGTAAAGCGCAAGTAATGTAACGAGACGGTCGCGGTCACCCACAAGGATTGCGGTATCGACGATCTCTTTATTGATAAACGTAAAGGTTGAATCGATAACCGCGAAGATGGCGACCATGGTGAGAAAACCAATTGCCATCTTCTTATGCGGTTTAAGCAACCCTAGAATGCGCAGCAGCGTGCCGCGCGTGATCTTGGAGCTAAATTCTTCTTCTTCAAATCGCAATTCTTCAGACATTTGCGATCTCCTCCTCTAGTTCAAGTTCAATACGCGCTTGAATATCGTAGATGCGGCGGTAGATGCCTTCCTGATTCATCAGTTGAGCGTGCGTGCCACGCTGCACGATCTTCCCTTTGTCCAATACCAGAATCAGGTCGGCGTTCATCACGGTTTGAATGCGGTGCGCGATGATGAACGATGTGCGCTTGTCCATTAGCCGATCCAACGCCTCGCGAATGACTTCCTCGGTTTCGGTATCCACCGAACTCGTGGCGTCGTCGAGAATTAAAATGCGTGGATTCTTGAGCAGCGTACGCGCTAAAGCGACCCGTTGTTTTTGTCCACCCGATAAAGTGACGCCTTTTTCGCCGATCAAGGTTTGATAACCTTCGGGAAAAGTCAGAATAGTGTCATGAATGGCTGCCGCTTTTGCAGCCGCGAATACTTCTTCGTCGCTGACCACACGCCCGACGCTGTACGCGATATTTTCGCGAATGCTGCGTGAGAACAAAAACGGTTCTTGTTCAACAACGCCAATATTCTGGCGCAAGAAATAGCGCGGAAAATCGCGTAGTTCGACGCCATCAATGGTGATGCTGCCGAGCGTGTAATCGTAGAAGCGGGGTAGTAACCCCACCAAAGACGTTTTGCCCGACCCGGTTGACCCTAATAATGCGATTCGCTGCCCTGCTTTGACTTCAAACGAAATGTCGTGCAGTACTCCATGATCGGCGGTATAGGCAAACGTAACCTCTTTGAATGCGATATCACCTTTGATGGCGGCGACTGGGGGCGCGTCGAATTGACCGGTCGGCTCGCGGTCCTGCTTGATCACTTCAGAAACACGATCGAGCGAGACCAGTCCGGTCGATACCTGTACGATCATGCGACCCAGCTCGCGGATCGGGAACAGAATCCATACCAGGATGCTCGCATATGCCAGATATGTGCCAATCGTGATGGTTCCATCCATGACCAAGACCGCCGCCACGAAGAAACCCACCAGCATTTGCGCACCCGTCAATAAATCGGTGGCGGGCCAGAATACGGCGTGATGCAGCATAAAGAAGCGACCGCGTTTGAACTTCTCGCTGTTTTCTGTCTCGAATTTGGCGCGTTCATAATCCTGCCGTGCGAACGCTTTGACAACGCGCACACCTGTCAGGCTTTCTTGCAGCCGCGATGACAGTTTGGATTCCTGATCTTGCATCGATTGGTACGCTTTTTCGACACGGCGGAAAAACAACAGCGATGCGACCGTCACAATCGGCACAATGACCACCGAGATCAAGGCGAGCTGCCAATGCAGCGCCAGCAAGGCGATGAGATTGACGGTGAAAATCGTGATGATACGCACAAAACCGAGTGCTTCTTCCGCCAGGAAACGACGGACGGTTTCGACATCGGATGTAGAACGCTGAATCAAATCGCCGGTCTTGGTTACGTCATGGTAGGTGAACGTCAGGCGTTGAATATGGTCGTACAGGTAATTACGGATGCGCTGTGCCACGCCTTCGCCTGTTTGCGCTGCCAGCAAGCTGCTTACGAATGTGAAGGTGCCCTGACCCACTGCGAGGGCGATAAATCCGAGCGCAACCAGCAGCAGAACGGATAGCAGATTATCGACTCGTGCAATGAGCACGTCATCGATGAGATATTGCAGGAGCAGAGATCGCCCGGTTTGGAGGATCGCTGCGCCACCCAGCAGTACCGAGGCGCTGATGTAGCGCGTACGGTATCCTCGTATGAACTGCCACATGCTGTTAAGGCGGTTGGTACTGGACGCCAAAATACCATGTAGGTCGAGCATACGACTGCTCTGTGTTGTTTCTGATGTGATATGTGCTTGCAACGTGTGAAACTCCAAGTTATTGAGGGGTCACTATGGTTCATTATGAGACATTGGCAACGCTTGTCAAGTCTATATGTCTTAATGGACTCATTCTATGAATGAGATCGGGTCAGAATGCGAAAAGGTTCAAATGCCAAAAACGCCCGGAGTTTGGCTTACGCATCCGGGCGCTGGTGACGTTTGGTCAAAGCTTCAAACGCAGCGTTGATGTCCGCCATTTTCGAGGTGTACTTGTCTTTTTCCGTCGGGTGCATATCTGGATGAAACTCACGCGCTTTGCGTCGATAGGCTGCTTTGATCTCGTCGAAGGACGCCGTCTGTGTAACCCCTAAAATCATGTAGGGATTATTTTGCGGTACGGTGCGAAACACGCGACCTTGTTCGGATTGCTGTTTGGCGTTATTCGTGTCTTCCCACGTTTGGCGGCTGCGCCGCGATGAGCGCCAAAAATCGGCATCTTCACCAACAGTGCCGTAATTGCGCTCAAAATCTTCCCATGATTCCCACGCATTAGTGTTTTCTTCGGCGGGTTCAGCCTGCTGTTTGCGACTGGAATACGACCACTGCCGCCACGAATATTTATACTGCTGTTCGTTGTAGGGTTCTTGCTTTTTCCAGAACGTGCCTTCGCCAAAGTCAGCAATGGCGTAATAACCCGTCAAATATTTCGACGCCGAATACGTGATTTCGCCGCGCAGTTTGTCGACATCGATTTCGGGTCCATAAGCGACGCTGCGTGGCGTCTTTCCCCACTTCCAATCCATGTGGATCGGACGAATATTCACTTTACGCCCATCACACCAATACCCGTAAATACGCCCGTTGCACAGGGCGTGTAGGGCTGCCATCCACGGCGGCGGTTCCAGTTCGCTTTGATCGGCGGGCATCATGCGCCCGTCAATGACAAACAGCGTATACCATTTCTTGCGTGTGTTCTGCTCCAACCGTTCACGGATTTCGGGCAGCCGAATCGCACGATTGATTACGTAAATCGCCAACACTTTGCCGTCATTCAAATCGATACGCAAATCCGCCTGAGTCGTATCGATGCGACAGCCTTTGACGCGTGCCGAATGGGCGCATTCGGTCATCATGTAATCTATGACAAACTGTTTCATGCGAAGGGGTGGGTCTCTCCTGTCGATAGTTTCATTGTAGTCGTGATACACTCAGCGTTCAACAGGACGCAACACAACGTTAACGTGCGTGCGTCCTTTATAGATGTCTTTCAAATTGTAAAAGGTGAATAGTGCTGGCGAAACTACCGTTGAAACGATGTATTTGGTTGTTCGTTTGTGTGTTGATAGGCGTCATTACGCCAACCCTACATGCGCAGGACTCCTTAGACGACGCGGTCGCTGCTGCGCTTACGTCGTTTAACGCGCGTATAGGCAACGTGATTCGCTATCGTGAAATTGCGCGAGTCGCTGACGCAAATGGTGCGGTAATCTATGTTGAAGTCTACGACGCGATGACCGACTTCGTGTATCCGGGCGTTATTGATTGGCTGTATGCGAATCGCCAAACCGATGGATGGCGCGTAAGCGCACCTGGTGACGCGACATATCAAACCGCGTTTCGGGCGCTGTCACAAGTCATTGTCGATCAAATGGATGATACCCCATATCGCACCCCTGCAAATCCTGAACTTGCGCCACCCGAAACGCTTACCGATTATCGACTGCCGTTCCCGGTGGGTCAGGCGGGGATCGTAACGCGTGGCTACGCCGATCATGGCACGGGCAAAATCGATATTGATATAACCGAACGTGAGATCGCCGCCGTCAAAGATGGCGAAATCGTGTTTGCCAGCGACGGCTTCGATTTGACCACCTATCAATCGGGCGCGTGGTGGTATTGGAACAATGTCATCATTCGGCATAGCGAATACGAATATTCGCTGTATGGTCATATCGCGTTTGATAGTATTCCTGCGTGGATCAAAGACGCGTGTGACTCGTGGGCGACGCTCGAATGCGCGGTGACTATTCAGGCGGGCGACGTGATTGCACTGGAAGGCAGCACCGGATATTCGACCAATCCACATTTACATCTTGAGTTCGGACAGGGGATGGGTGTTGTCCCGTATTTAGATCTGTTGGACGCTGATCGAGATGGTTTCCGCGATGAACTGGTTTATGCAGGCTATGTATACGCCGAACAAAATGTCGGGTTTATCGGTTTCAGCGCGGAACAGGTGATGGGGTGGGAATACCTGACTCGCTTAACCGCGGTCGACCCTATAAACCCATGAGCGCCGCATCAAACGGCGGCGCTCGTTATCAGTGAGGTGTTTAGCCTAACCAGCCGTTGGTGGGCAGGCGGGTAAAACACGGTATAGATCGCGCTCGACACAGGTGAGTTCACGAATGAAGCGGTTATCGCGCGCCCAACCGCTCAGTTCGTCAAGCGAGAAGAGTCTCCATAAACTAGTCACGCCCAGTTCTTGTCCGATCACCATATCCGTTCCATCGGTGCTAATCGCGATACGGTATACGGCTGAGTCGAGATCACTGAAACGCTGCAATTCCTGACCACTCTGCAAGTTCCACAAAATCACGCTTTGATCGACCGAACCGGATACTGCGCGCTGCATATCGGGCAAGATATGTACCGACCATACGGCGTCGCTGTGACCGAGCAAACGACGAATTTCACTGCCGTCAGACATATCCCACAAAATAATGCTGCCATCGCGTGAACCCGATAAAGCCGTGCTGCCATCAGCGCTGAATTCGACGCTGAACACTGAACTGGAGTGCCCGACAAGTTGGTAGACAGGCGTGCTCGTCGCTAAATCCCACACGAATACGACACCATCGCGCGCACCCGAAATGGCGCGTGTGCCATCCGGGCTGATATCGGCAGTAAAGACAGAGCCGTCATGTCCGGTCAGGCGGGTGACGACTTCACCCGTTTCAATGTTGAAATAGGCGAGTGTGCCGTCGGCAGAACCAGACAGCGCAAAGCGACCATCGTTGGATGTGGTGAGCGCGACAACATTTTCCTGGTGCGGCTGATGCGTTGCCAGAACCGTGGTTGCGTCGCGCACGATGACGCGACCATCACTCAAGCCGATCAAGTAACGACTATTGTCGGGGGTCATGGTAAAGGCGCGGATTGTGCCTTCAGTGATGTCGATCTGCTCGAGCTGGCTGCCCGTCGCTGTATCCCACACACGAATCGAGTTATCGCCGGCAGCAGTGTATAAGCGCAATCCATCAGCGCTAAATATTTCGTCTAAAATTCTCAGTGTGTGACCGACCAGCGTAGTCTGTAAACGACTGTCTCGTAAATTCCACACGCGAATTCGTGCGTCTTTTGCGCCAGTGATCAGAAAGGCACCATCGCGCGATGCTGTGATGCTTTGTAACGCGTCGGTATGACCATTAAGCTGCCTGCGTTCGTTTCCATTGGGAATATCCCACCAATGCAGCACACCATCGATGGTGCCAGAAATGACTTCTGTGCTGCCGTTGATAAAGCTAACCGCATTGACCGCGCCGCCGCGTCCTTGCAGCCGCCGCACGATTTGCCCCGTGGCTACGTCCCATACGATCACGGACGTATCGGTTGAACCCGATACTGCTGTCAACCCGTCAGGGCTGAAATCAACGCTCAATGCTGATGTTGCGTGTCCGAGCAGTTCGCGGATGACCGTACCCGTTTCGACATCCCACAAAATCAGCTTGCCATCTTCTGCACCAGAAAGCAGTTGGCGATTATCAGGACTAAAGGCGACCGTCAAGACCGATAACTCATGCCCGACAAAATCGCGCAGCCGTTCCCCAGTGGTTGCATTCCATAAAATGATCATTTCATCGCTGGAAGCCGTCGCGACATAGCGTCCATCAGCGCTGAACGCCACGCTGCGGATTGGGTCCGTATGCCCGGTCAGCCGAAAAACTTCTGCGCCGGTCGCCACATCCCAAATAATCGCTGCGTAATCTGCCGCGCCAGAAACGGCGCGCGTGCCATCAAAGTTGAATGCGACGCTCTGCACATCGCCGCGATGACCGGTGAAGCGGCGGATTTCCTGCCCTGTTTCTCGATCCCACAAGCGGACTGTGGCATCGGTCGAACCCGCCAGGATTGTACGCCCATCCGGGCTAACATCGACGCCTGTCACCCATGCGCTGTAATCACCGATTACGCGGTATGTGCCTGGAGAGAATAAGACATCCGACAGCGTTCGCTGTGATTGTACGGATGGATTTGGGACGCTGACTGCTTGCAGCGCAAGCGCTACAGCCAGATCGCCGTTGTATTCTTGCAATGCCTGACGTGCGCTGGCTTCGAGCGCGAGACTTTGTGAAAGTGCGGCGTTCGAATCGCTGGTGGCGCGTGCAAGTTGTGCGCTGTCACGTTCGGTCTGCGCGAGTTGGCTTTGCGATAGTGCGAACAGCGATAACGTGACGGCGATGAAAGCAGCAAAGCCAAGCACCGCGACCAGTGTGCGTAGGCGCGTGCGCGCACGGCGTTCTAAGGTCTTTTCACGATTGGCGCGTTCTTGTTCTTCAGTATTCCGAAAACGCCGTTCGATGATGCCTGCTTCGAGATAGTCGCGCTCCGTTTTGGTCAGCGCGATTTCTGTCGTCTGCGCCCATTTCTCAAACTGCTCCAAACGCGCACCGCGAAGCAAGAAGCTGGCTTCGCTGTTCGAGTTCATCCATTCTTCGCTGAGCGCCGTCAATGTGCGTTCCATACGGACATCGCCACGACTGGCGTCAAGCCAATCGCGAAGCTGAGTCCATTCGCGGATGATGGCTTCGTGCGTCACTTCGATAGTCGGACTGCGCGTGATGGGGTCACGGTCGAAAGCGAGTAATCGGGATTTGCCGAGTGAATCGATGACTGTGTTCATAATACGGGCATCGTTCGAAAGTGAAGTCATTTCGGTGAGCAGCGCACGACGGCGGGTATCTTCCGTACCTTCACCAAGTGTAATTAAACGCAAGAATAACTGACGAGCAGCTTCTTGCTGTCCCTTATCGAAGCTGGAATAAATTTCGTCCGCGCGCTTGGCGAGTGCGCCGCGCACACCACCGATCGCGCGATAGCCGTCCAGCGTCATAAGGTCGCCTTCGCGACGTTCGAATAACTCGCTTAACAGATATTGCAGTAATGGGAGCGCGCCTGGCTGACGATTGACTTCGGAGACAATCGCCATCACTAATCCATCTTCAAGAAAAACACTGGCTTGTTGGGCAGGACCCGTAATCGCCCGTTCGAGTTCATCCGCCGTTAGCGGTACGACGACCTCGGTGCGCTTACGCATCAGCTCGCTCATATTTGGATATAACAGGGGGCGGTCATAAAAATCGGCGCGCAGCGTGATGACGACGCGGATACGGCTGCCAGGTTCGGTCACAGCGGTATGAATCGCGGTGAGGAAGCGCGCTGCTTCGCTTTCGTTATCGACGAGCGTGAAGACTTCTTCGAACTGATCGATGAACAGAAAAAGTTCTGTCGCTGTGTCTTCGGGTAAAATACCGTTTACGCTCTCGTACAGACCTCGTGGGTTGCCTTCGAGACGTTCAAGCAAATCGGGTGGCGGATTTGCTGCTACGCTAAATAACGCCGCCTGTAATTCTTTGAAAGGATGAGCACCGGGCACCATTTCAACGTAAAACCAGCGATCTGACCCGATGATCGCGCCATGTCGCAAAACAGGCATCAATCCCGCTTTGACCACGCTCGATTTACCACTACCGCTCGGTCCGACGACAGCAAGAAAGCGCGACAATTCGCGCGTCCGTGTGAAATCATTGACCAACTGTTGCACAAGTGCTTCGCGTCCAAAAAAGTTGGAGGCATCGGTTTCCTGGAAAGCGCGCAATCCTTTATAGGGATTTGGCAGCACATCATCAAGCATGGCTGCGGATTGCGTACGACGACGTACATCGCCGCGTGGAATACTGATTAAGCTGCGGTCATTGTTGATTGCGTCGCGAAAGGCACGCGCCATCGTCAGTACGTCAGAAAAACGGTCTTCTGGCTTGAGTGCGGTTGCGGTGGCAATCACATCTTCGATCGAAGATGGCAGGTCTGGGCGCACGGTACGAATCGGCGGCGTTGGTTCTTTGATGCGTTCACTGGTCAACTCTGTGAGCGACAACGTTGCCATATCGGGGAATGGATGCACGCCCGCCAGCATTTCAAACATGACCACGCCCAGGCTGTAAATATCTGCTTGTGGTGTAGTCACTTGTCCGGCAACCTGTTCGGGTGCGGCATAAGCGGGTGACCCAAATGCGGCGAACTCGTCTACAGTATCCTGCGCGTTACTCAAAATTTTGGCGATGCCAAAATCTGCAAGATAAGCGTTACCGTCTTCGTCCAACAAAATATTCTCTGGTTTGATATCGCGATGCACAACACCGAGACGGTGTGCCAGTGTTAGTGCTGCCGAAACTTGCGTGAGCAATTGCCCGGCTTCCGATACCCCCCACGGCGTATCCTGCATTTTCTGGCGTAAGTGACCGCCGCGCAGCCAGCGCATGACCAGATACGCGCCATCGGGTTCGCGCCAATAATCGTATAGCGGGACGATGTGCGGATGTTCCAACCCGGCAATCAACTGTGCTTCGCTTTCAAAACGGCGAATGAAGTTAGGATGATTGGCGAACACGGGCCAAATGATTTTGATAGCGACATCGCGTTCGACGACGCTTTGATGCGCGAGATAGACCGCGCCGAAGCCACCCGCGCCAATTAAATCGCCCAGAACATAACTCTTGAGAACCTTACCGCTTAAATTATCCATGAGTCACCTTTACAGGTTGTCGGTTGTTATGCGGTCGATGCGTGCGGGAACCTAGACTTCAAACCGCAACATCGCCATTGGTCTTCGGCGGTGGATTGACCATTTCTTGTGTCTGCGTTTGGTCAGGGCTTGGCTCGGTTTTGGGCTTGAGCGCATCAGTCAGCCACAGCAATGACCGATCACGATTGAAGAACGTTTTGTAGGTGATAGACGGGTGCTTCATCTTAATACGATCCATGACTACCTGGCTGACCTGACCTGAAACCGACAGGTTGAAGCCGATAGCGACGCGCGCCCGAAATTGTGGAAATTTGTTGAACATTTCTTCGCCAAGATCGCGCCCAAGTGCGGTGATGCCGATGTTCATAAGGTCGAACCCAACCAACGTCGCGTATTGCAACGAAATGCCTGTGCCGGATACATCGTGGAGCGCCAAATAGGGCTGGTCTTTGTCCCATTCTGATATGACTTGTAGAACCAGCTTTTCCCAGTTGGAAACGACGGTTTGCGAAACAGCCGTCAACCGATACGAGACAATCTTTTTGTTGGAGAACCATTCCGTGACGATGCCCGGATATTTTTCCTCGACAATATCTGGAGTCGGCGCGGGTGTGACAGGAAGATTACTGCTCAAAGGAGACCTCCGGGCGCACGAATATGCGGAATTTTTCAGCAATCTCAATTCTAGAAATGCATAAGGTCAAGTTCAACGGTTGGAGGTTAACGCTTTGTAAAGTGAGCGTTAATGATCGCGGGATTTGCCTGAAAAGTGTTGAGAAACACTTAAGTTCGTGTCTTCCACCGTGTGATTAATCGACTCAAAGAACGTGCGCGAACTTCATCTGCCGCGTCTGGTGGCTGGGGACGATAGGCTGAAGTATCCGTCAACGCCGCGAGTTCTGCTAGTCCCGGATACTGAGAAACGTAAAGTTCAGCATGTTCTTGCACCGTTTGCGACGATGCACGTGGCGCACGCATCATGCGTAAGGCGCGTTTATAGCTGCGAAAAACAGCACGACGGGTCGGGTCGTTCAGCGCATAGGGCAGTCGGGGGCGCGCTGCTGCGTGTTTGAGCAACAGGCGCGCGACAACAATTACGGCGATCAAGACACCCGCCGCGACTATGAACGGCACGATCGCGCCGATGAAACCGATGCCGAGGTTGACTATCTGGGCGATGGGCAGGTTTGGTAATTGAACATCACCAAAAAGATCGGATAACGCCCAGCGTGCAATATCGCCGGTTTGCGGGCTGCCTGTCCAACCTGGAGTTGGGTCGAACGCGACCCAACCCTGCCTTGGGAAATAGACTTCTACCCACGCATGAGCGTCGTTCGCTCGTACTTCATAAAAATTAGTGATCGGGTTGTAATCGCCACTGCCATAACCGACGACAAATCGCGCCGGAATATCGACCGATCGGAGCAATACGATCATCGCGCTTACGAAATGTTCGCACACGCCACGCTGATCGACAAACAAGAATTGATCGACCGCATCAGTGTTCGGTTCTTGTGGCGGCGGAAAGTAATCATATGGGTAGGTAGTGAGTACATAATCGCGTACAGCGATGACGCGGTCATAAACAGTTGTGCTTGCCATGGTAATTTGAGCGGCTAGCTCATGCGTGCGCGCGCTTGTCGTCAATGGCAATTGTAAATACGCTTCAATACCGGGTTCTTGTTTGATACTCGAAAAATCGACCGCGCGCAGCGTCTCCGGATCGTGCTGCTGTACTTCGGAGACAACCGAATATACCGTTCCAGCGCGCATGGCTTCGCCAACGCGCAAACCGTCCGTGTTATCCTGCGCTATTTCTTCGGCTGGGAAAAATACCTCGGTTGGAGCGCCTCCCGTCCACAATACATTTGGCATGTCTTGCGCGATATAAAACGAATGCACGAACGTTTCGTTTTGTGGGCGGCTGTTCAAAATAAATCGTCCGCGCGCACGGCTGCTGCGTGTGCGAAAACTGTTGTCGCTTTGACTCCAGCGCAAGCCGTCGAACGTATCGAAGGCGTAGCCACGCCAATAACTCCAGGCTGGGCTAGAGACATACATCAGGAGCGTGTCACTCAAACCACCGCGATAACTCAGATCGAGCGCATCGCCGAAGCCATAGTAGTATTCGCTTTCAGTTTGTGCCGTAACGCCTTCCAATTGAATGAGCTGAAATGCCGGATTAATAATCTGCGCTGAAGGTTGCGCGCGGATCGGTATCTGGATCGACAGCGGCATGAACAACGGTCGCCCGACAAAACGCGGCGTTAGTGCGAAAATTGCGCCCGCGCAAGCCAGCCCTAACAATGTAATCTGAACAATTCGCGCACGTAACGCGCCGGAAAATCGTATCGTACGCGATGTTTTTGGCATCGCACGCAGCACGACTGCACTTCGCTTGATTCCGTCTTCGGTATCTGCGACCCACATAAATGCCAGCCATAAACCAAGAAAGAGTAATAAAAACAACCCAAACGTGACATCCCGACTTAGCGTGGCGGCGACATATAAATTGATCAAGCCCATGCCGAATGCCGAAAACAAGTTGAGTCGGTTGTACAGTTCAAATGTGACAATTGCGGTCGCAATGACTGCGAACTGTGCTTGCGGATAGGGTACACCCGCAAAAATCCCGAAGAGCAAGTAGCCGAATGCCAGATGCAGTGCGATGAATGCGCCCAGGCGCACCGCGCGAATGCGCTGATCGCGCGTGTGATAGCGATACGCGTAATATGACCCGACTGCCAGCACGCCGACGCCGATCAGCGCTAGCCACCATAAGCGTGTGACATAAGCGACGGCGGTAAAGCTGATCGCTTGTGCGCTGAACGTGATCACACGTAACTGAAGCGAACGTTCTGGCGTGCGCTCAGTGGGCGTTTTGGTTCGTTTAAACAGGTTCATAAGCCGCCATGTTTGAAGGAATTGATGTGATGAAGGAGTCGGCGTAATCATGTGATTGGCGCACGATCAAGCAGTCGATAGACGCAGTACGCAAACGTTCGTGAAGATCTGCTGCACGTGAGTCGCCAATACCGAACGAGGCATTGTCGAGCAAAATCACGGTCAGCGATGCGCCGCGTGCATGGGCAGCCGCTAAGGGAATGAAATGATCGATGTTTGGTTGCGGGATGACGGCGACGATCAATGTCCCATGACCTGCGTGCAGAAGCTCGTCAAACGGCGTTGACGCGGGCTGTACGCGTGCCATGACCTGCAAAAACGCATCCCACGTCAGGGTAGTTGGCGATGTTGGCACGTGTGGATCGCCCTGTGACAACGTAAATGGGATGTGGCGGCGGTTCGCATAGTCAACCACGCTGACGGCACATTTGACCGCCCATTCAAACGGGTTGTGTTTAGATGACGTGTCGCCATCAAAACGGGTATCCAAAATCAGCATTAGTGTCGGCTGTTGTTCGTCGGCAAACTCTTTACTCATCAATTGCCCGGTACGAGCAGTACTGCGCCAATGTACGTGCCGCGGCAAATCGCCCGAACGAAACGGACGTACACCGATGACTTCGCCGCCGTAACCCGCGCGATTGGTGGTACGCTGCGCTGCAAGTTTACGATCCAGCAAAGGAAAGCGCGTGATAGGGCGAACTTCAGGATAAATTAAGATGTCGGTCGCAATATTCAGTGATCCACGACGACGAAAAAATCCGAATGGAAAACCTGATCGCATTGTCAGCAGGGGAAAATGATAGATGCCGCGCCGGTCTGCTATCACCGAATATGCAAAGACGAGTGGTGTTTGCGTGGAGATCACTGGGGCAAACAGCTTATTTTCACGCTGATCTGGTGCTGCAAGCGGACATATTTCGGTCAATGCGACCTGATACGCGGAAAACCCAGACCGACGTTTGAGCCGCAGTTCGAGATCAAGCGTATCGCCTTCATAACATTCATCGCTGTCAAAAGCGCGTTCGCCTTGAATACCACGCAGCGCGCTTCGACTGAGCATCCAACCAACGACGACCAAACCGCCGATCAACGCGGACATGACGTATAACCAGCCGACTTGAGTCTGATTGCCGAAAACGTACAGAATAAGAGCGGTGATGATAAATGCGACCGCGCGCCCGGTAACCATGCTAAAACGCCGGAATCGCAGTGGTGCTCAATATCACACTGACGACCTCACGCGCAGTTTCGATGCGCCGGTCGCGTGCCAATACGCGATGCGCCATCACGGCAGGGGCAGCCCGTTTGACATCGTCCGGCGTTACAAACGTGCGTCCGGCGATCAATGCCAGCGCTTGCGCTATCCGCTGAAGCGCCACGCCACCGCGCGGACTGACACCCAGCATGAGTTCTGGGTGCGCTCGTGTGGCATGATTGAGCCGCACAATATATTCCTTGAGCGGACGCGCTACATCTATCGCTTGTGTAGCGTTTTGTAAGCGGATTACGTCTTCGAGTTCAATAATCGCCTGCAATTGATCCAGCGGATTCGCGTGTTCTTCGCGTTCAAGGATTGTAACTTCGTCGTTGAACGCCGGATAGCCAAGATTGAGTGTGATCAAGAAACGATCCAACTGCGCTTCAGGCAGCGGAAACGTCCCCGCCATTTCGACAGGATTTTGCGTGGCGAGGATAAAAAATGGCTGCGGCAGCGGATAGGTAAAGCCGTCGCTCGTTACCTGACCTTCTGCCATGCTTTCAAGCAAGCTCGATTGTGTGCGTGGTGAAGCGCGGTTGATTTCATCGACTAAAACGACGTTGGCGAAAATTGCGCCTTTGATGAACTCGAAACGCCCTTCGCGCTGATTATAGATTGCGCTGCCCGTAATGTCTCCTGGCAGCAGGTCAGGCGTACACTGAATCCGTTTGAACGACGCGCGCAGTGATTGTGCGATTGCCCGCGCGGTAATGGTCTTGCCGATGCCTGGCACATCCTCTAGCAGTACATGACCTTTCGCCAGCAGTGCAGCGACGATCAGCTCAAGTTTGTCATGGTCGAGGATGATGGCGCTGCGCACATTTTCGGTTAATCGTGTGAGGACGGCGCGGTCGGCGTTTTCGGGCTGTTTACCATTCTGTCGCGTCAACTGCATTCGGCACTTCCTTCAATTCAAACAAGTCAAAAAACGTACGATAGGGTAGGTGTGAACTATGTTCATGATACAACGGGCTTTTCTGCGCCGAACATGAGGCTGCGTGTAATATAGACAGTTGTCATAGGGCGCGTGAGCGTTAGCGTTGTTAGGAAAATGGTTTTCGGCAAAATTTAACCATGCGTGGCTAGACTTTTTTGAACATCATCGATTTTATCAACCATGTGCCGAAAGCATAAATCATACTGCGTAGCATATTGCGATTTATAGGGGGGTGGTGGTCATTCATGATGCCACGATTGACCGTACGACCAACGGTAGTGGGTCAGTGCGCGATTTTATTGGGACGGCAGTAGACAACGTCGCTGATTAGTAACGCCTTAAGCACGCTGTCCTATTGATCACATCAATTGGACATACGTGGTTATACTGTGAGTTGTTATGCTGTTTTTAATCAACAATGCTCACAGTTAACGAAAGGCAAATGTAGATGGTCGCGCGAACTGCGCCGCATCAGGCGGCATCGCCACAACCATCATCGGCTGCTCATGACTCGACGGCTTCTCCGCGCGCGGATATGCGCTGGTTATGGGGGTTCGTCCTGGGTCATCAGGGTGCGGCAATTGGCTCGATCGTCACAGGGATGTTCGGCGGCATCGCCGCTGCACTTGAACCCTACTATATAGGCTTGGTTATCGATCACGTACAAGCCGGCGCCGAAACCGGACAGATCGTCCAGGATATTGCACTCTTACTGGGTATGGGTGCGATTTCGGTGATCGCGTTTTTCGGTCAACGTCATTACAGCGGCATCATCGCCTATTCGGTGGTGTTTGATGTACGACGTCACTTATTCGATCAACTGCTTGCGTTCGATAATGCGTTCTATCAACGATTTGCGACGGGCGATCTGCTCTCACGTATGAACGCCGATCTCGACATGATCTGGCGATTATTTGCGATCAGCTTCAATCGGCTCGGAAGCGCTGTTTTTACGATCATCACGGCATTTATTCTGCTTGGAAGAGTCAGTTTGCCGCTCACGCTCGTCGTATTTGTAGTGCTGTTGGTCTCGACGAGTTTTCAGCTACGGGCGGGAAAGAAAATTACGCCATTGTTTGAGCGCGTACAGAATCAAGCCGGTGCGCTTTCGACTAGCGTGCAAGACGCGATTAGCGGCATCCAAACAATCAAAACATTCGGACGAGAAAACGGCGTGGCAGAAAAATTTCACGCTGAAAACCGAGAATATCGGCGCACATGGTTGTTCTTTAAGCGGCGTAACGAACCTGTTGGGATGCTGCCCAACATGATCAGCCAACTCACGACCGGCGTCGTCGTGTTATTCGGTGGCATTCTTGCCGTGCAGAATACGCTCACGCTCGGCAACTTCGCGCAGTTCCTGATTTATCTCGGCTTATTGAGCGGCGTACTGCTCAATCTCGGCGTGATGTATCAACGCTTGCAGCAAACGCGCGGTGCGCTGGCGCGCTTGACGCCGCTTCTACAAAACGCGATCGTCAGCGATGAACCAGACGCGCAGCCGCTTGATAATGCGCACGGCGAAATCACGTTTGAGCATGTCCGCGTCGAAATGGATGGGGTTACGCTGCTGCATGACATCGATTTGCGTATTCCGGCAGGGCAAGTCGTGGCATTTGTAGGACCCACCGGCTGCGGTAAAACGCTCTTGATCAACTTATTGGCGCGTGTACTCGACCCTGTTGAAGGACGTGTATTGATTGACGGACACGATGTGCGCTCAGTCAAGTTGAACGACTTGCGCAAGAGTATCGCGTACGTTCCGCAATCGACATTTTTGTTCAGCCGCACGTTAGAAGCCAACGTGCGCATGGGGAAGCCAGATATTTCGGAAGGCGAACTCGCCCGCGCGATTGCGATCTCGCGCATCAACAACGATTTGACCCAGCTTCCGCACGGTGTCGATACGATTGTTGGTGAAAAAGGCGTCATGTTAAGCGGTGGGCAAAAACAGCGCGTCGCTATCGCGCGCGCGTTGGTACGCGAACCCGCGATTTTAGTCTTAGACGATGCACTTTCCAGCGTCGATATGCACACGTCGGCGGATATTCTGGCGGGCTTGCGCTCGGTATTAAAGACGCGCACCAGTTTGATCATCGCCCATCGTATTGCCAGTGTTAAAGATGCCGACCTGATTGTTGTAATGAACGAAGGGCGCATTGTCGAACAAGGGACGCATGAAGCACTGATCGCGCGCGCTGGTTTTTATGCGCGCATGGTCGAACGTGAATTGAATGAGGATGCGGAACATGTCAAAAACGCAGTCTAATGCACTGCCACAGATTGCCGATGGCGGCGAAAAAGTCAGCGATCGTTATCTGGTTGGGATGCTGGGACGGTTTCTTGCGCCGTATTGGTTTCAATTGGTGGTCGTGTTCGCGCTCCTGCTAAGCGTATCTGGCTTAACGCTGCTGCTTCCATACTTGATTCAGCGCGCGGTTGACGGACCCATCACGAGCGGCGATCTGGACGGTTTAATCCCATACGGTGTCGTCTATTTCGGCATAATCGTATTGATCTTTATCGTGCGTTTTGGACATACCTACTTATTGCAAACGGTAGGGCAAAGTGCGCTTGTCGATCTGCGTCAAACCTTGTTTGAGCATATCCTCAAGCAAGATATGCGTTTCTTCAACACGACTCCGGTTGGTCAAATCGTCTCGCGAATGTCCAACGATATCGAAGCACTGACCGAACTGGTTTCGACCAGTATCGTCGTATTGATCAGCAATATGCTGACGCTGGTCGGAATCATCGTCGTCATGCTGGCATTGAACTGGCGTTTAGGCGTGTTGGGCTTGGCGGTTATGCCGATCATGATTGCGGCGACGGTGTTTTTCCGCAAGCAAATCCGCAATACGTCGAATAAATATCATCGCATCGTCGCAGATTATCTTGCGTTCATCAACGAGCAGTTCAGCGGTATGTTGATCGTTCAGCTTTTTAATCGCCAGCCTGTCAGCCGTGACGAATTCGATGATATTAACCATCAACTGCGCGACGTGCATACTGAACTGCGCGATTCGTATACACACTACGCTTCGATTTTGCAGATTATGACGAGTGTTGGTCTGGCGGTTGTATTGTACGGCGGCGGTCAGGGTGTATTGGCGGGTTGGGCAACGCTCGGTATGTTGATCGCGTTCATCGAGTATACGCGCCGCAGCTTTGAACCGATTTTGATGCTTTCAGAACAGTTTGCACAGTTGCAAACGGCGCTGTCGGCGGGCGAACGCATCGCGCGGATGCTGCACGTTCAGCCAGAAATTCAAGATGCCGTGAATCCGGTCACGCTGGATGATAAGCCGCATGATTTTGCTTTCGATCAGGTCACATTCGGATATGATGCCGATCGTGATGTGCTGCACGATGTCAGTTTACATGTCCCGGCGGGTCAGCGCGTGGCGATCGTAGGCGCGACTGGCGCGGGTAAGACCTCCTTAGCAGGGTTGTTGGCACGCTTTTATGATGTCAATGAAGGGCGCGTGCTCATCGATGGCGTTGACGTGCGCGACTTGCGCCTTCATGACCTGCGTCACGCCGTCACGGTCGTACCGCAAAACCCTTATTGCTTCGATGGAACGATTGCCGATAATCTGCGCCTGTTTGATCCCTCAATTACCGATGCACAAATGATTGCAGCGGCGCGTACTGCGTCTGCGGCACCTTTTATCGAACGGCTGCCGGGCGCATATGAATATCGGCTTTTGCCTGGCGGCGCGAACTTGTCGCAAGGTCAGCGTCAACTGCTGGCATTAGCGCGTGCACTTGTTCACAGCCCGAACAGCATTTTGGTGTTGGACGAAGCAACGAGCAATATCGACACCGAAACTGAGGCGCTGATCCAGCAGGGGTTAGCACAAATGCTGCGTAACCGTACCAGCTTGATCATCGCGCACAGGCTGAGCACTATCCGTGAGGCAGACCGTATTTTGGTAATGTCGCGTGGAAAAGTGGTTGAAGAAGGGAAGCACGATCAACTTATGCGCCGCGATGGTTTATATGCGCGGCTGTATCAGCGTCAATTTGCCGATATGACGGTAGAAGACGACAGCAAAGAAAATAACTATCTTGCAACCGCGATGGATTGAAATCCCAGCCAAACAATCTGTTTTCGTCGGCGTGTGCACGCGTTATACTCGTTTCACAATCAGATTATACTGTCAAGGATAACGTTGTGGCTGTATCTTTGTGTACACATCAAGATCAAATTCAAACGGTAACGCCGAGCGCCGCCGGATGTGAAGAATGTCTAAAGACGGGCGATCATTGGGTACACTTACGTATTTGTACGGCATGTGGTCATGTTGGCTGCTGCAATTCGTCCAAGGGTAAACATGCTGCGGCGCATTTCCATGCTGCTGGACATCCCATCATCAAGTCGTTTGAAAAAGGCGAGGATTGGATGTGGTGCTTTGTCGATGAAACCTATTTGCAGGTCGATGCTTAACGTAGAGCGCTTGAGGAATTTATGACGATGGCAAAACCTGTCATCTTGACGGTCGATGATGAGCCAGAAGTGCTGCGTGCAGTCGAGCGTGATTTGCGGCGGGAATATAACAGTCGCTATCGGGTCATGCGGGCGGAATCGGGCGCACAAGCGTTAGAAACATTGAAAGAATTGAAGTTGCGGAACGAATTTGTCGCGTTATTTGTGGCTGACCAACGGATGCCAGAAATGTCAGGCGTCGAATTCTTAGAAGAAGCGATTCAACTCTTTCCAACTGCCAAGCGCGTACTTCTCACCGCATATTCTGATACGGACGCAGCGATTCGCGCGATCAACAGTGTCAAAATAGACCATTACTTGATCAAACCGTGGAGTCCGCCAGAAGAACGGTTGTATCCGATACTCGATGATTTACTTTACGATTGGGAGGCAGATTTTCAGCCGCCGTTTGAAGGTATTCGAATTGTAGGTCATCGTTGGTCGGCAAAAACGCATCAGCTTAAGGATTTTCTCGCGCGTAATCGTGTGCCATATCAATGGCTGGATATTGAATCGAGTGCCGAGGCGAATACACTTGTAAAATCTGCGACGACTGATGTGCGGCTGCCGTTTGTGGTTTTTGAAGATGGCGCTTATCTGCTCGAACCTTCTAATATTGAAGTCGCTCAGCATATTGGGCTTCATACCGAAGCCGAGTCCCCATTTTACGATTTAACGATTATCGGCGGGGGTCCTGCTGGCTTAGCGGCGGCGGTTTACGGTGCGTCCGAAGGCTTGACAACGCTGCTGCTCGAACGCGAAGCGCCGGGTGGTCAAGCGGGGATGAGTTCACGGATCGAGAATTATCTGGGTTTTCCTGCTGGTTTGAGCGGTAGTGATCTGGCGCGGCGGGCGTTGGATCAAGCACGGAAGTTTGGCGCGGAAGTACTAACGCCTTCCGAAGCGATGTCGATTCGCGATGAAGGTTCATCCAAAGTCATTCAACTTTCAACCGGGCAAGAAGTGACAACGCGCACCATCTTAATCGCAACGGGCGTTGCGTATCGACGCCTTGATGTGCCAGGGATTGACGCGTTGACGAGCGCCGGTGTGTATTACGGCGCGGCGATCACAGAAGCGGTTTCTTGCCTCAATGAAAGTGTCTATATCGTCGGTGGTGCGAATTCCGCAGGTCAGGCAGCGGTTTACCTCGCGCGGTATGCGGCGCAAGTAACCATGTTGGTGCGCGGATCATCGCTGGCGGATACGATGTCGAAGTATCTTATCGACCAAATCGCTGGCACGCCCAATATTGCCGTGCGTCTACGCTCGCAGGTTACCGAAGTTTTTGGAAGCGGACAACTCGAGTCGCTCACAATTCTTGACAGCTCATCCAGGCAGAGTGAAACGGTTCCTGCGCGAGCGCTATTTATTTTCATCGGTGCAGTTCCTGGCACAGAGTGGGTAAATGGATTGCTTGAACGTGATGAGCGTGGCTTCATTTTGTCAGGCGTCGATTTGCTCCGCGAGGGGAAGCGACCACCGGGTTGGCGTCGAGATCGCAACCCGTACTATCTTGAGTCAAGTGTGCCGGGTGTTTTTGTGGCGGGGGATGTACGTCACGGTTCAATCAAGCGGGTTGCCTCTGGTGTAGGCGAAGGATCGATGGCTGTACAGTTTGTTCATCAATATTTAGCAGAAGTTTGAAATTGCCTTAACAAACCCCTTGACGGTTTGGAAAATGTTTGCTATTCTATTTCTCACGCTCAATGCAGGTTGAGCGGCAGACTTGGGAAAGTCGCGAACATTAACAACAGAACAGTGAACGAAACGTCGGAGAGCACGACGTTTTGCGCGAAACGCAAAAAGAGAAACACAAAGGGACGAAGTCTCTAAGTGAAGGGCTGCTTTCGGGGAGCTCATTAACGGAGAGTTTGATCCTGGCTCAGGATGAACGCTGGCGGCGTGCCTAACACATGCAAGTCGAACGCTCCGCAAGGGGAGTGGCGCACGGGTGAGGAACACGTAGTTGACCTGCCTTCGAGAGGGGGATAACAGTTCGAAAGAACTGCTAATACCGCATAATGTTACTTCCAATAGCGGGGAGTAACCAAAGGCTATGGTCACTTGAAGAGGGGACTGCGACCTATCAGGTAGTTGGTGGGGTAAAAGCCTACCAAGCCGACGACGGGTAGGGGGTCTGAGAGGATGGCCCCCCACACTGGGACTGAGACACGGCCCAGACTCCTACGGGAGGCAGCAGTGAGGGATATTGCACAATGGGGGAAACCCTGATGCAGCGACGCCGCGTGGGTGATGAAGGCTTTCGGGTCGTAAAACCCTTTTTGGCATGACGAGAACGGACGGTAGTGCCAGAATAAGTCTCGGCTAACTACGTGCCAGCAGCCGCGGTAAAACGTAGGAGGCAAGCGTTATCCGGAGTTACTGGGCGTAAAGGGTGCGTAGGCGGCTCATCAAGTGGGACGTGAAAGCTCACGGCTAAACTGTGAGAGGACGACTCAGACTGAAGGGCTAGAGGGTGTCAGAGGCGTGCGGAATTCGGGGTGTAGCGGTGAAATGTGTAGAGATCCCGAGGAACACCAGTGGTGCAAACGGCGCGCTGGGACACAACTGACGCTGAAGCACGAAAGCGTGGGGAGCGAACGGGATTAGAGACCCCGGTAGTCCACGCCGTAAACGATGTCAACTAGGTGTCTGCAAGGGGAAACCTGAGTGGGTGTCAAAGCTAACGCGATAAGTTGACCGCCTGGGGAGTACGGTCGCAAGGCTAAAACTCAAAGGAATTGACGGGGGCCCGCACAAGCAGCGGAGCGTGTGGTTTAATTCGAGGCTACGCGAAGAACCTTACCTAGGTTTGACATGGCATCGCACGAGCGTGAAAGCGCGAGGGTCCTTCGGGACGGTGTCACAGGTGCTGCATGGCTGTCGTCAGCTCGTGTCGTGAGATGTTCGGTTAAGTCCGAAAACGAGCGCAACCCCCGGCGTGTGTTACACGTGTCACACGCTACTGCCTGCGGCAAGCAGGAGGAAGGTGGGGATGATGTCAAGTCAGCATGGCCTATATATCTAGGGCTACACACACGCTACAATGGGCGGTACAGTGGGAAGCGAAGCAGTGATGCGGAGCGGATCCTCCAAAGCCGTTCGTAGTTCGGATTGCAGGCTGCAACTCGCCTGCATGAAGTTGGAGTTGCTAGTAAACGCGCATCAGCACGGCGCGTTGAATACGTTCCCGGGCCTTGTACACACCGCCCGTCACGTCATGGGAGTTGGTCATGCCTGAAGTCGGGGAGGTAACCGCGAGGAGCCTACCGCCGAAGGCAGGGCGGATGACTGGGACGAAGTCGTAACAAGGTAGCTGTAGCGGAAGCTGCGGCTGGATCACCTCCTTTCTAAGAAAACGGTCTAAAGTCGCAAGACAAGGACAAAGCGCAGGTGGAAAGCGCGGAAAAAAACACAAATCAGCTAGAGTAAGACAAATGAACTGGAAGCAGCCTGAAGAAGTTGGAGAGACTGGGTTGAGATTTCTGTCGCACTGCTGTGTTGTTAAGGGGAAGCAGTGCTGAGTAAAAAACAGCAAGGCATTGTTGAGAGTAAAGCAAGGCAATTAACAACTGAAAAAGAAGACCTGCTGGGTGGGGAGGTGCGAGACATGAGTGAAAGATCACTTGGTACTCGGAACTCATCACACAGAACTTTGAGAAGGGTCTGTAGCTCAGCTGGTTAGAGCGCACGCCTGATAAGCGTGAGGTCACAGGTTCGAGTCCTGTCAGACCCACAGCAAGATCAGGGGGATGTAGCTCAGTTGGGAGAGCGGCGCCTTTGCAAGGCGTAGGTCAGGGGTTCGAGTCCCCTCATCTCCAAGAGGTGGATAGTGGTTGGTTTTTAGTAGAGTGTAAAGACTAAAAACAAGGCCCTAAAAACTGAAGACTTGACGGGGATGGGGTGGGTGAGTATACTGCCGAGACGGAAAAGTTAAGTAAAGCAAACGAGACGAGAGAACACTTGAGAACAGTCGAGACGAACTACCGAAACAGAATAGCGTAAGATAGGTACACCCGGAAAAAAGGTAGAGCGTGCTCGACCCGGTGAAGACAAGTACCGGGTCGTTTTGTCTGTAGGTAAAAAGCTAAAAGAGGATACACCTCAGCCAGTGAGGACAAGGGAACTTGTAAGCACTGACGGACGGGTATCCCGCACCGAACACATACTAGGGCTGGACAGAGCAGCCAGCGCAAGATCGGAAGATCAAGCGCGAAGCTGACGAGAGGCGCAAGCCATCGTTGGCACAGCAGGTTAACAACCGAATACGTCAACAAACAAGCCAAAAAAGCACGAGTAACGCGAGCAAGCGCAACTACGGAAGTGGAAGCGTGAGTTTACGATAAAAAACGAAACACCGAAAAGCAAGTAAAGTCGCCACGACTGTAATCAGTCGCCAGCATCTGGTTCTCCGTATCAAAGCGAGCAGAAAACCTAAGAATGTTGGAATAGACAGCAGCGAATAAGGGCACACGGGGGATGCCTGGGCGTCCAGCGCCGATGAAGGACGCGGTACACTGCGAAAAGCTCCGGTCAGGCGTGTGCAGCCGTGAACAGCCGGAGGTGTCCGAATGGGGAAACCCGGTGGAGCGAACCTCCATCATCCCGCAAGGGAAGGGAACCAGGCGAACTGAAACATCTAATTAGCCTGAGGAAAAGAGACGATTCCGCGAGTAGTGGCGAGCGAAAGCGGAGCAGGCCAAACCGGAAGACGAGTCTTTCGGGGTTGAAGGACTTCCAACAACGAAAGCTGAAGGGGAAATGGGTGGGAAACCATACCGAAGAGGGTGAGAGTCCCGTACCTGCCAGGCGACGAAGGAAGTATCCTGAGTACGACGCGGCACGCTAACCGCGTCGGAAACCGGGGGGTCCACCCTCCAAGCCTAAATACGCTGGATGACCGATAGCGGAACAGTACCGTGAGGGAAAGGTGAAAAGAACCCCAGCGCGGGGAGTGAAATAGAATCTGAAACCGTGTGCTTACAACCGGTCAAAGGGGGCTAGACCCCTGATGGCGTGCCTTTTGGAGAATGAGCCTGCGAGTTAATGGGTGTGGCAAGCTTAAGGCAGGTACAGCCGAAGGCGAAGCGAAAGCGAGTCTGAATAGGGCGAGAAGTGGCACTCATTAGACACGAAACCGGGTGAGCTACCCATGGGCAGGGTGAAGCGCGCCTAATAGCGCGTAGAGGCCCGAACTCACTAACGTTGCAAAGTTAGGGGATGACCTGTGGGTAGGGGTGATATGCCAAACGAACTCGGAGATAGCTTGTTCTCCCCGAAATCGCTTTAGGGCGAGCGTTGCTGAGGGAGTGCCGGAGGTAGAGCACTGGATGGGCTAGGGGGCGTCAAGCTTACTGAACCCAACCAAACTCCGAATGCCGGACACTTACCAGTGGCAGTTGGACGGCGTGAGATGAGTTTCGTCGTCGAGAGGGAAAGAACCCAGACCCGCGGCTAAGGTCCTGGAGTGGATGCTAAGTGGGAAACGCTGTGGGCGTGTTGAGACAGCCAGGAGGTTGGCTTAGAAGCAGCCACCCTTTAAAGAGTGCGTAACAGCTCACTGGTCAAACGCGGCTGCGCGGATAATGTAACGGGGCTCAAGCATCCCACCGAAGCCAGGGATAGGGTCAGACCTATGGTAGGGGAGCGTCGTGATTGCGGCGAAGGTTTGCCGGCAAGGCGGATTGGAGCGGTCACGAGTGCGAATGCAGGCATGAGTAGCGAGAATGATGTGAGAACCATCGTCGCCGGAAGTCTAAGGTTTCCGACGGAAGGTCAGTCCGCGTCGGGTTAGTCGGGCCTAAGCCGAGGCCGAAGGGCGTAGGTGATGGACAACGGGTTAATAGTCCCGTACTCGCAATGGGAGTTAGACGATCACCCTGGGAAAGCTCAGCCTCTGAGTGGATTGAGGTGGCAAGCGGTTCATGACCGTGATGCCGGGCTTCGGCCAGAAGTGAGTGGCACTTGGGGTCAAGAAAAGACGTTTTAACGATGAAGATTGCGACCCGTACCGCAAACCGACACAGGTAGACGAGTAGAGGATACTAAGGCGAACGGGAGAACCCTCGTTAAGGAACTAGGCAAAAAAGCCCCGTAACTTCGGGAGAAGGGGCACCCCTGCAAGGGGGTCGCAGTGAAAGGGCTCCATCGACTGTTTACCAAAAACACAGGTCTCTGCCAACGCGGAAGCGGACGTATAGGGGCTGACACCTGCCCAGTGCCGGAAGGTTAAGAGGAGGGGTTTTAAAAGCTCTGAATTGAAGCCCCGGTGAACGGCGGCCGTAACTATAACGGTCCTAAGGTAGCGAAATTCCTTGTCGGGTAAG
>ENA-ORBV01000331-ORBV01000331.1-microbial-mat-metagenome-genome-assembly--contig:-NODE-331-length-107326-cov-8.601199_pt1 | contig 107326 bp, 109 predicted proteins | sample MGYA00237777_ERZ505514 | MGnify/ENA primary metagenome ERZ505514 (study PRJEB26160, sample SAMN06269048) | microbial mat metagenome | isolation source: Oligotrophic lake microbial mat | place...
CCATGTTCTCGGGGTCCCCAAATGGTTCATCGCGATCTCCCCGCAAAGGCGGGCTCATTGCTGTGCATAGCTCAGGTTTTACTCAGGTCCGGCGCAATCGAGTTATCGAAATGTGCGCCGAAGGCCCTGTTTATGCGGATGAGAACCTAGTTTTGGTCACTCCCGTTCAAATTAGCAGCTTTACCAATCTCCAAACCATGAAAACATTGGTCCCGACGCATTCTGAGGGTGGGCGCAGTTTCCCCGGCCAGCCGATGCCGGAGTAAATCGTCGTCCGTGTGGTTTCAGGCTGCTGTCCGAATTACGAAATCAGATTGGGCAGATACCTAAGGAAATCAAGTTGTCGTGCGTTTCGTCCGTTTTCTGCTGTCCAAGTTCCGTTCACCACGTAATGGCGAGTTGCTGCGCGTCGTCATGATGGTTAAGCAGCGCCGGCGGGGACTGAAATGGGTCGTCCAACCACGCCCAGAGATCGCGGTAGAAGAACAACTGTTGACGCAGCAGCGCAGCCAGATTCGACAACGACCAGTTGTAGGTGGACTTCAGTTGCAGATACTTCAGCACCAGCATGGCGATCAATGCCGTCCATACCTGGATCCGGACCGCGTTGGCGCTGGTCCCCACAAATGTCTTGATCTTCAACGTTTGCTTCAGCGCCTTAAAAAACAATTCCACCTTCCACCGGTCCTTAAAGATGGCCGCTATTGTGGCGGCCCGCCTGGGTAACAACTACATTTCCAGCGTACCGGACCGGGGAAAACAGATGATCTGGTCACGTGTCACGTTCCGGTTTTGCGGTACCTCCAACTCCTCCTTCACTTCCTAGACAGCCTTCTCCTTCATCCGCGTCACGAAGTACACTTCCGCCTGCGTCAATTCCTGAAACCACTCGTAATCGATGTACCCGCGGTCAATGGCCAAGATCGTTCCGGGTTCGAAACGCAGCGTACGCGCCACCTTGATCTCACTCGTCTTGCCCTCCGTTACCACCGCGAATGACGGCAGGTAGCCATCATGGTCCAGCAGCAGGTGCAGCTTGATGGCTCCCTTCGTCCGCCGGGGTGGTTTGCACGGCCACCACTCGCGCACATTTGCTGCAGGCTAGTTCCTCCTGCCCGCGCTGCAGGTGCAAAAAAACACGCGGGAACTAAGGCCACTATCGCTGATTAGGGCGTGAGTGGCCATGGCTTTTGACGGTCGGCTACTCCCGTATGGTCGGCATAACTGGCAATCGTGATGCCCGCGCTTAGGTAAGTTGAGCGGAATCGTGAAGTTAAGGGTGCATGCACAGATTGGAGCCAGTTATGCCAAAAATAACCGGCCAAACTACTTGATTATGAATCGCTCACGCTGAAAATCTGCCCAAGCAGATCTGGCCCGGTTATTACAATTATCCTGCCATCAGGTGCTTCAGCGCCGTATAGAACCGGTAACGGGATCCGCATCAAGCAGGATTCGATCAGCCGCGATTGTTTATCGTTAGGCCAAACAAAGTCTCGCTGGAACTCAGGATTTAGATCGTAGCGATTGTTATTGATGCGGCGAACAACGTCGCCGACAGTTCGTTGGTCTGTGCGGACGAAAACGGCGTCGAGGGGGCACTGTCCTCCCCATCCAGCCTCTGATGTCGAATCATCTCCCTCGAGATATTCGAGCCCGCGCGCGATTTCACGCTTTGTCACTCCCGTCTCGAATGCTTCTCGGATAACTTCCATCTGCACATCGTCCGGCCGGCCCTTATCGCGCTCCCAAACTGAGATTGTGGCCTGCGAAACACCGACGCGCCGGGCTAGTTCGGCTTGGCGCCAACCGCGATCGCTTCGCATTTGAAGTAGCCAAGCGCCAAGTTCACTTGCGGGCATGTTGACGGGATCCATGGTCTTCCTTTGTGTCTTTTATTATCAGCTAAGGGCCACGGCTGAGGCAGCACTTATCGGACGACTGTGACGAAGGGTGCAGCGAGACAGGTCCGTTGGGTGAGCGCGGGAAAGGACGGTTCCAACGGACGGAAGCTCGGATCTGTGCGTTCCGATTTTTGGATTGGCAGCGCTGCTGAGGGTGCAAGTTGCAATGATTTCCGTGTATCCCGTGGTCGGTTAGTGGTGCGAACAATCGCAGCTTGGGGCCCCCCGACAGAATGTCTGGATATGCCCTGACCGCCGGGTTACCCGAGCTTAAAGCTATCGAGAACGCCGTTCCACGGTTTACGGTAAGGGCGGACGAGCATCCGGGCAGCTTGGTTGTCGCCGACAATCGTTTCTTTTTCGGCATCCCATTGCAGCTTGCGGCCGGTTCTTAAGGAGATATTGGCGAGGTGGCAAGCGGTGGCTACGCGGTGGCCGTCTTCAACGCCGGCGATAGGTTGCTGGCGGGCCTTGATGCAGTCAAGGAAGTTTCGGACATGAAGGTCGAACTGTTCGGGGCTGGAGCCTTTCTCCTTCATGGCCGGTGTCCAGGGTTCGGGTTTTGCAGCCGACACTCTGGGGCCGCCGCCGGGTTGGCCCTGGAAGCGGGGGATGGCGGCGTTGGGGTCGATTTTCATATCGGGGACGATCTCGAAGCCGCCTCGATCAATGGTCATACTGCCCTTGGTGCCGAAGAATTCGAGCGAAGCGGCGCGGGGCGTGCCGCAGCTGGCTTCGCGGTGGGACCAGGAGGCGGACCAGGTGCCGAAGTCGTAGAGGGCATCCTGGGTGTCGGGCGTTTCGCCGTCGTCCTCCAGCGCATAGCGGCCGCCGATTGAGACCACAGACTTGGGGCCTTTCACGTTGAGAGCCCAGTAGACGATGTCGAGCGAGTGGGCGGCGAGGTTGGTCATTTGGCCGCCGGAAAAGTCCCAGAACCAGCGAAAATGATAGATGCCGCGGTGGGGAGAATATGGCCGCGCCGGGGCGGGGCCGAGCCACATGTCGTAGTCGAAATCCTTGGGCGCGGCGCCAGGGGGCGGAGAGCCAAAACCGGGCATGATGTTGCGCGCCGATTGCGAACGGACGGAGTGAATTTTGCCGATGGCGCCATCGGCCAGCAGCTTTTTTGCTTTGCCGTAGTGGAGGCCGGAACGCTGCTGGGTGCCCACTTGAACGATGCGGTTGTACTTGCGGACGGCCTTCGTCATCCACTGGCCCTCGGCGTGGAAAAGCGTCATGGGCTTTTCGACGTAGACGTCCTTACCGGCGGCGCAGGCCATGATGGACATGAGGGCGTGCCAGTGATCGGGGGTGGAGACGACGACGGCTTGGAGGTCTTTGTTGTCGAGGAGTTTGCGAAAGTCCGAGTAGGGCTTGGGCGTGCCGCCCATGGCTCGGACGCCTTCTTCCAGGCGGGGCTGATAGGTCTCGGAAAGGGCAGCCATGTCGACGTCTTTTTGATTCTTGAAATCGAAGACGTGCTGGGCTCCGATGAGACCGTAGCCGATGAAGCCGACCTGTATACGGTCGTTGGCTCCGTAGACGCGGGTGGCTCCGAGGGCGGTGGCGGCGGCGAGACAGAAATGGCGGCGGGTTGGCATAAGGCTCGCAGGGATTTTATCACTTTGCATCCCGGACACGGCTGCTATACTTCGATATGCTCCATGGCGCACGTATTTGAAGAACAGGATCCCTCTCTTTTCCCACTGCATCCGGCGCACAAAGGACCCGCGGGGTCATTGCCGATTACAGCGGAAGACCTTTTAAAGCGGCCTTCGGGCGATATATTCGGCTTGACGCAGAATGCGGGAATGGGGTGGGATCCGCGGCTGTTGCGGGGCAAAGAGATCCTGATTCTTTCGACGCACGGCGGCGTGCGGCGGCCGGACGGGACGCCGGTGGCGCTGGGGTATCATACGGGGCACTGGGAAGTTGGGTTGCTGGTGGAAGCGGCGGCCGAGGAGTTGAAGAGACTGGGCGCGGTGCCGTTCGCCGGGGCGTGTACGGATCCTTGCGACGGGCGGACGCAAGGGACGACGGGAATGTTCGATTCCCTGCCCTTCCGCAACGATGCGTCGATGGTGATGCGGCGTTTGATACGGTCACTGCCGACACGGCGCGGAGTGATCGGTGTGGCGACATGCGACAAGGGCCTGCCGGCGATGATGATGACGCTGGCGGCGCAGCGGGACACGGCGTGCGTGCTTGTCCCGGGCGGCGTGACGCTGATGCCTTCCGACGGAGAAGACGCGGGGAAGGTGCAGACGATCGGGGCGCGATTCGCGCATGGGCAAATCACGCTGGAGTATGCGGCGGACATGGGGTGCCGGGCCTGCGGATCGCCGGGAGGCGGGTGCCAGTTTTTGGGGACGGCGGCGACGGCGCAGGTGGTGGCGGAGGCATTGGGGATGACGCTGCCACACGCGGCGCTGGCGCCATCGGGTCATCCGTTGTGGTTGGACATGGGCCGACGGAGCGGGCGGGCGGTGCTGGAGTTGGAAAAGCTCGGGTGGACGATGGCGGACATTTTGACGCCAGCTTCCTTTGAGAATGCGATGGTGCTTCATGCGGCGTTTGGCGGGTCGACGAACTTAATTTTGCATCTGCCCGCGGTGGCGCATCAGGCGGGGCTGCGGCGGCCGGTGGCGGCGGATTGGGAGCGCGTGAATAAGGCCGTTCCGCGATTGGTGGATGCGCTGCCGAACGGGCCGGAGAATTTTCCGACGGTGGTCGTCTTTATGGCCGGCGGGGTACCGGAGACGATGCTGCATTTGCGAAAGGCGGGGCTGCTGGATGGGTCGGTGAAGACGGCGTCGACTTGCACTTTGAACGAAGTTTTGGATTGGTGGGAGGGGAGCGAGCGGCGGTTCTCCTTACGAAAGCAGTTGGCGGAGCGGGAGGGGATCGATCCGTCGCGGGTGGTGCGGTCAATGGACAACGCGATGGCTTCGACGGTGTGCTTTCCGGTCGGGAATCTGGCTCCGGAGGGTTCCGTTATTAAAGCGACGGCGATCGATTCTTCAGTCGTCGATGCCGATGGGGTGTACCGGAAGCGGGGGCCGGCGCGGGTGTTTGTTTCGGAGACGGCGGCGATTGCGGCGATAAAAGAGAACCGGATTCAGGCGGGGGATGTGATGGTGTTGTGCTCGCGGGGACCGTTGGGATCGGGGATGGAGGAGACTTACCAGGTGACTTCGGCGCTGAAGCATTTGCCGTTTGGGAAGCATGTGGCGTTGATAACGGATGCGCGGTTCAGCGGGGTGTCGACGGGGGCTTGTATTGGGCATGTGTCGCCGGAGGCGTTGGCGGGCGGGCCGATTGGGAAAGTGCTGGATGGGGATGTGATTGAGATTGAGGTGAACCGCAACACGATGGAGGGGACGATCAATTTGGTGGATGGGGAGCGGTTGCTGGCGTCGCGTTCATTGCGGGCGGATTTGCGGCCGGACCCGTTGTTGCCCGATGACACGCGGTTGTGGGCGGCGCTGGTCGATGTGAGCGGGGGGTCGTGGGGCGGGGCGGTTTATGATGTGGATGCGATTTTGCAGGTAATTGCGGCGGGGAAGAAGGCGTTGGGGTGAGTCTAATTGGCTACGCCCAGGTCGACGCAGGCGAATAGGAGATCTCGAAATTCGGGATTGTCCAAATTCGCCGATAATTCTTGTCTGTCGGGCACTGTTAGACCGGCATGCCTTTATGCTTCGAGGTTGATGCGGAATGCTTCACAGGCGGCGCGCTTGGACGCTTCGATGTCCTCTCCGAATGTGACGATCGCCAAATCGGGCACCTGGACCGCGAATCCGGCGTCCGTTTGTTCCAGCATGATTAGCAATCGCATAACGTGACCTCCAGTTTTCATTACTGTATCGACGGCTCGACCCGCTAGCACATTTTTTTGCGGATGCACGATGGTGACGATATACCATTTTCACTGGGTTTCGATGAAATATGCTATTCTGTGTTCAGTCGCTGATGTGGGCCTGTGGCGCAGTTGGGAGCGCGCTTCCATGGCATGGAAGAGGTCATCGGTTCGAACCCGATCAGGTCCACCAAGTTCCTCAAGCAGTTACGGGCCTTGGCCCGCCAAGTTCCTCGCCCGTGTAGTAACGTCACCATTGACCTTATGGCCCATTATTCGGGCACGTTTTCCGGAAGCATGCTCTTCTGCTGGACTGTGGGAACAAGTGTTTTCAGCATCAATTCATGGTTTGGTGACTTGTTTCGCCGCGTTACCTTCGACGCTTGCAAACGCCCTCCCAAACCTCGTCCCAGAAGTCGAGGTCAGCCGCGTGAGATCAACCACCGGGGTTGCACCGAAGTGCCACGGCGGCGGGCTCAGCAGCAGAGTTAGGATATGTAGGACACGAACTAACGCTTACTGGACAATCAAGTAAGCTGTATTCTAGAAATACATTGACAACTGCATTCATTCGTCTCCTCGCCGTCCTTTCGGTATTGGCAAGCATTGATGTCGCGCAGTGCCAAGTTTGGCCCCATGCTTCTATTGGCCCGCCTGGCTCGGTGGGTATTCATGTAGGAAGCAACCGAATATGAATACACTCTAGTCCCGCTGAGAAGAATGCATCCAATCTTTTTGGGAATGTGCGCGATCTCCAAAATACTCTGCATTTTGGACTAGCCGAGGTGAAAATCCCGGTTAGGCACGCCATTGGAGTAATTGAGATTCCGGGAGACTCATTTCGTTTTGTTGGAGCTTCTATCAGAGAAGGGTTTGCAGTATCTAAATTTCTCCTCTCCCTGAAAAAACATCCTTTTTCAAATCGCTGCAGGAATCAAAATCTACGGCGATGGGCACCCTACTATTTGTTCATGGGTTCGCCAACGATTTCAATTTTGCTCTGCTAAGCACAGCACAATTGGCGGTGGACCTTAAGTTCAAAGGTTCTCTAGCGATGTTTAGCTGGCCTTCGCGAGGGGATCCCTATTCATATATCGCCGACCGCAGCTCAACAGACGATTCGATCACTCCAAGTGAAAAGTTTTTCAAATTGGTTCGGGCTTCGGCAACGAAACTCTATGTGGTTGCCCACAGTATGGGAGCGTACCTTACGCTACGGACCGTTGATGTGCTGCCGGAAGATTTTAAGATAGACCGCTGTGATGTTGGCGCGCAGGCTGACGTGTAGTGCCCGGAACCGGCACGTCCGGTACCCTCCGGCCGGCCATGCGGGCAGCCTCCGCCCTATAAGGGACGCAAATGTCGTCTCCTCCAGCAGACAACAATCACATCAGCCTGCAACCGCGCGCGTGCGAGCGCACGCCATGTGCCAACCAGGTGGGGAGTCCTGGAATCCGTGTGGAGTCCAGACCCCAAAAAAGCCGCCCCGTGGCGTCCACCGGCGTCCACGGCGTGATACGCTAAGTCTTGTGTTTCTGGTGTTCCTGCCTGTAAGTGATTGATATTTCTTAAATGGCATGGAAGAGGTCAAGGGTTTGAATCCCTTCAGGTCCACGAAACATTTCATACACTTACTGGGCCTTAACCCACCAAATATGTAATCATTGGAGTCCTAATTGGACTCCGGCACTCGGGCCTACGGTGAGGCTGCTCGCTACTGTGCTTTGTGAGCGGTCGCGACTCGACCGCCGGTTATCACCCGGCCCCCTTCAGACCTTCGCGGATCGCTTGCTTTAGCACGGTCTGGTAGCCAACGCCAGTCTCATCCGCGACCCGCTTGGCACGCTCAAGATCCGTGATTGGGATGCGAATGGAAATGGCGCGAGTTGCGCTCTCCTTGGCCTGCTCCATGAGTTGTTCCAAGACCTTGGGATCGGTCTTCGTGACCTTGAGCCCGATTGATCGGGTGGAGGTCCCTGCCCTCAGCGCGCGGGCGAATTCGCGCTGCGTCTGTCGGCGGCCCTGCGGGGTTGCGTACCAGACGGCCTCTTCCATATCGGATTTGAGCTTAGGATCGGTTGTCGATTTGTGTGGCATACTTGCTCCTCTCTGTAGCATTCATTTCATAGGCCGTCACCGTGCGGAACAGCCTCCGCCGAATCGTGAACACTACGACCAGGTAGCGGCTGGCTGTTTTCCCGAAAAGCTTCCACCTTTTTTCGCCATCGATAGTCTTCGCGGCAATGGTCACGTGCGGCCGGCCCCACGACTTCCTCGACCTCGAAGGGCGTGACTGCGTGGCGCAGGATGTGCCCCACGTTGGCGGCGTCCCAATCGAAGCCATCGAGTCTATCCATCGCATTTAGTATATACGATTATCGTATATACAAACTAGAACCGAAGCTAGCGCCTCCTCAGGCGCCCCGAACCGCTGCCAAAAGAACTGTGGGTGGCGAACCAGATGCCTCGCCGCCCATCCACATGGGCATCATCCTGATAGGGAAACGACCCCGATGACCACACATAGTATAGTGCCCGAGTGGAGGTAGCCGTGATTAGACTGAGATTCACGACGGCCATAAGAGCATTGAGTGTTTTCATTCTGCTTGCTTCTGGCCTGGCAGTTGATGGGCAAGAGAAGGCGAAGGCAGCCCCTCGTAGTGCGCCGACCAAAGCAAAATCTGCACCCAAAGCCGTTACCAGCGTCCCAAGGAACACTCCGAAGTTTCCAGATGAACAAACGATCACGAATGCCATTGGCGCAGAAATCGTCTCAGTCAAGTTGGGACCTTGCAGGCGCGGCATGCGGATCGCGGTCGATGTGAAGTCCATAGGAGATTTTGACCCCAACGCCGAATCCTGGCCGGTGACAGCTAAGGGGAGTTGCTTGTTTGGTAACACACTGGTTGGTCTCGCTCCAGCCCAGTTCGAACTTCGCAAGGCTAAGGGAGAAAAAGGAGAGGAATGGGCTGCGCGGTACATCGGCGATGTCAAAGCCCAAGAATGATTTGAGGCACAGAACTCGCTTTGCCGGCGAACTTTCTATGCGGGTCCAAGAGGTACGACTTCACATCGGCCTAACAACTGCACGCGTGGGCGGAGTCGCCCGCTCACCGAGATTCGTAATCCGGCCCCAATGGCCAGTCTACATGGGCATGATCCTCATAGAGAAACCAAATGTTGTTTTCTCCAGCAGACAACAATCACAACAGCCTGCAACCGCACGCGGGAAAGCACCCCACTGGCCGGTCCATGGGGTGGAGTCCTGGAATCCGCGTGGAGTCCAGACCGTGAAAACGGCGTCCGTGGCGTCCACGCCGTGATACGCTAAGGCGTGTGTTTGTGGTGTTCCTGCCTGTAAGTGATTGATATTTCTTAAATGGCATGGAAGAGGTTTTCGGTTCGAACCCGATCAGGGCCACCAAGTCTCCGCCGGCGCGAAGATTAGTAAATGCCTCCAATACTTCTGTCGGTAGGTGCGATTCTCTGGGATCGGTATTCCGGGTATCGTTTGCTGGGCGGCGCGCCATTTAACTTGGCCGCGCACGCGGCGCGGCTTGGGTTTGACTCGTACCTTGTTAGCGCCGTTGGACAAGATGAAGCCGGGGATGAGGCAATCGCTCAGGCGGAGGCGCTTGGCGTCAATATGACCTGCACGCGACGCCACCCGCATTGGCCCACGGGTATCGTTGACGTTTCACTCGATGATCGGGGGCACCCTTCGTACCACCTCCGGCGGCCGGCGGCGTGGGAGGAGCCGGAGATTTCCGGTTGCCAAGCCAGGGCATTGCAGGCGCTGCGGCCAGCCTGGCTGGTTTGCGGCACGCTGGAACAGACATGCCCCATGCCGCGTGCGGCGCGACTGGCGCTGAGCGGTATCCCACTGTTCTACGACGTCAACCTGCGGCCCGGTTTTGAAGATCCGGCCACGGTGGATGAACTGCTGCGCGCGGCCTCCGTCGTGAAATGCAACGACGCGGAACTCGCCTGGTTGTCCCGCGAATTAGCTCTCGATGGCGACCCGGCGGAGGCGCTGCTTCGTCGTTACCCGCTTACGGCGCTTTGCGTCACATTTGGCGCGGATGGCTGCCGGATTCATGCGAATGGGGATACGGTGCGTGAGCGGGCGCCAGCTATATCGGCCATCGACACAGTTGGCGCGGGCGACGCGTTTTCCGCCGCGCTGCTTTACGGGTTCACGAATCAATGGCCGCTTGACCGGACAGCGCGCTTCGCCAACGCCCTGGGCTCACTGGTGGCGTCGCGTCGAGGGGCCATCCCCGACTGGACGCGCGAAGAACTTTACAAGGCGGCCGAATGGAAGCAATGAAGGACCGCGGAGCCTGTCCGCGCGCGGGGCGGGCTGATAGACTCAACTACGGAAGCCACTCTTGGCCGGTGCTGGGCCTGGTCTTCAAAACCAGCGTGTGGCGCGTTCGCATCACGGTGGGTTCGACTCCCACTGGCTTCCGCCAATCTTACCCAGCAACTCCGCGCGAATCGCCTCATAATCCGCCAGCAAAATCGCGTTTGGCTCGGGCAACTTCGATACCACGCGATGCGCCCAATCGACGTACTTCGCAATGCCGGCGAGATCCCAGCCATGCGGCGGCGTATCGCGCAGCGAGTACAGATTACTGATCTTATCGGCCAGTTTTAACGCCGCCTCGCGCGGCGACGCCCCCGCCGCGCGATTAATCTGCGCCTGTTTCCGCTTCTGCCATCGCTGCGTCTTGTCGTCGGTCACCGCCAGCACCAGATCCGCGATCTCCTGCCCAAAATGCTCGACAATGACCTCGCCCATGCCATGGAATTAACAGGGCAGTGCCAGGAGAGTGGTGACCTCCTCGAAAATCCGATTCGCCGTTTCGATCGCCGCAGCCGCCTCACTTTCGTTCGGTTCGTGGGGAGCATCCAGGTAGCGGAACACTACGGCGTATTCGGTCAGATACGAATCGTCCTTGAACAGGGGAGCAAGGGATGGATTCAATGCGGCGCACTGGCCGCCAATTTCGTTCAGGTCGTGGATCTTACGAAAGGGAACGTCGTGAAATGTGAGAAATGCCTTGGCCGCTTTCTCCGCCGCCTGCTGACTGTGGAAGACCGATCTGGATGGCTCCGCCGATGCCACTAAACGCGCGGCGTTAAGATCCTTGCGGCTCTGCGCAAGCCGACGGGCGGCCTCATCGCGGCGCGACTCTTCGGGCGTCATAGAGAGAGCACTTTTCCTTCGCGGGCGATCGTTGCAGGCAGGGAGGCCTTCACATTGGCGGCGCGCAAATCGAAGTCGCTGGCCGGAAATCGAACCACGTCCGCAGCCCTCCCCAGATCCCATAGAGCGCGATGAACACCCGGCCGGTAGAGATCTGCCGGAGCAGCATCCGGCAAGACCACGCAAAAGTCGAGATCGCTGTCCGGACCGCCATCACCTCGAGCGGCGGAGCCGAACAAATAGATCCGCTCCGGCTGGTAGTAGTCCACTAAACGCCGGGTAATCTCCGCGATGGCTAGGCTTTGAGTCATCCACTACCATTATGCCGTGAAAACCGGGGATTCGTGAATGCCTGCCAGCGATGAAACAGTGGAGTAGAGCCGCGCCGGGCGACGGATCTAGTGAACCCGATGAGTTTCGAACCGATGACCTCTTCCATGCCATTTAAGAAATATCAATCACTTGCAGGCAGGAACACCAGAAACACAAGACTTAGCCTATCACGCCGTGGACGCCGGTGGACGCCACGGGGCCGTTTTCTTGGCGTCTGGACTCCACACGGACTCCAGGACTCGACACCTGGGGTGGCACCTGGCGTGCTCTCGCACGCGCGCGGTTGCAGGCTGATGTGATTGTTGTCGGCTGGAGCAGACAACAACTGATTTCTCTGTAAAGAGGATGCCCATATGGACAGGCCATTCGAGCCGTGGAGCAACGCCTCTCAGCGGGCCATGGTAGACTTCATATCAAGGAATGGATCGGCAATTCAAGATCATCGTGGAGAAGCACTCCGACGGCTATGTGGCCTACCCCCTCGGGCTGAAGGGGATCGTAGTCGGTGAAGGCGACAGCTACGAGGAGGCGCTCGCGGATGTCAAATCGGCCATCCAGTTCCATATCCAGACCTTCGGTAATGAAGTCCTGCCCGATGATTCACCCCTGATCGAGGCATTCATAGAAGAGGCGACGATTTCCGCCTGATGGCCAAGTTTCCCGTCGATGCTCCCAAGGCTAGAGTAATCGCGGCGTTCCTGGCCATAGGATTCGAGCTGGTGCGCGAGGCTGAGCACATTGCCATGCGACGTGCACGTCCCGATGGAGGCTCCGACACGCTCACCATGCCGAACCACCCGACAATAAAGGCATCAACTCTCCGAACGATTCTGACGCAGGCCCGAATTGCGAGAGAAGAGTTCCTCCGAGCTTACGAGCGAGCGTGACAACGAATTGAACGCTGTCACCAACGACCCGCCCCGTGCTATCCCGCGCTCGGCGGGAAGTTCGAAAGTCACGCCCCGAGCGTCAGTCAGTGTCATAGTCACCGCACCCGCACGATGTCGGCGCCGATGAGCGCGATGCTGTTGATCCACCCCGTTCCTAATGCGGCACCCGCTGGTCCTACTGCTTTGACTCGGTACCATGGGTTCGATGCTTGACGCCTATCAACGGTCAGAACCGTGATGAGGGTTTGCGCTGGGATGCGGCGAAGACTCTTCAGCGCTTCCAGCGGGTCTGCCGGATCTCTGCTGGGCATGAGCGGCACTTCTTTCGGGATCTGATACGTAACTCCCGACTCTAATGCGTCTCGTGCGACATACGTGCGTGCAGGACGAGTTGCATTGACCGGGAGAGGGTAGGGGATCTTCTTTTCTACCCGCACAGTTCGCAGGCCCGTCGTAGGGACTTTCTTCCCCCGAAGGTTTTCATTCCCCTTGCCGAATCGCGGATCGGTCTGATTAATCGGCACCGTGAACGAGGCGTCAAGGTCTCCGTTCGTCCTCTTGATATTGAGCGGTTCACCAGTCACCGTGGACAGACGCGCTCGCTCATCAAGCAGTTTCGCCCAGACACCGTGAGTCAGGGATACCTTGTGGGGTACGCGCCATTCGCCTACCGTCGACCGCTCTGAGAGGTAGTTGAGCGGTTTTTCTTGCTCTGGCGAGCCCTCATGGTAACTCCGCGCTGCCGAGACCATAAGAACCGTCTCATCAGGCAAGTCAGTATCCAACGAAAGAAGTAGCTGATCTCCCTCCAACACGGCCAGTGGCTCGAAACGATCACAAACAACACCCGCAGTGGGCTTAGGATCTGATTCGGCAGCCGGAGGCGCGGCGCAACCCGCCAAAACGAGAGCCAGAGCACAAGAGGAGACCAAAATTGGGGGTCGCACCAAAAAATTCTCCCGTAACCGAGTATAGAGGATGGTATGCGTCTAGAGTAATCGCGGCGTTCCGGGCCATAGGATTCGAGCTGGTGCGCGAGGCTGAGCACGGAGGGATCTTCATCGCGACAAGCTCTCAAAAACTCTCATAGCTGCGGGAATTAGACCACATCTAACCCTCCGGGGACCGCCCCATCATATTCACCCCATCACATTCAGATCCGCGGCTGGAGTCCAAATTTGGCGAGTTTGGACTCCAAATGGACTCCGCGCGACCCCTTCCGCGATGTGGAAGCGCGCAAGCATATTCGTAAGTCTATGTTTTGTTGGGCTTTGTTTTGGTGGACCTGAAGGAATTCGAACCCTTGACCTCTTCCATGCCATGGAATGGCGATTCCAAATGAGCCTCAATACTTCGATTGGGATGTCCGCAGACGCCCGATCACCCAATGAAAGGCGAGCCCTTCCTCGCCGAGCGCGGCATCAGCGAAGAGATTCGCCGCGCCATTCTCTCCCAGGCAAACTACAGCGGCGTGCCGCGCGAAAAGTCTGCTGGTAGAGCCGCTGTTCACTCGCGATGAACTCGCCGGTTTCCTCACCGCTTGAGCCTATATGAAGCCCGGGCGCAGCACCGCCGAAGTGGAGGTGAAGCCGGTGCGGAAGAAGCTGAAGGATAAAGCGTTCGCCCGCGCGGTTAACCGCGACGATATCATCAACGGCGCCGCCGAGATGGCGCTCGATCTCGATGAACACATAGCCTTCTACATTGAGGCGGTGAAGGATCGCGCGGCGACTCTGGGCTTAGTCGGGTGATTGACTCGATTCGGAAGCCACTCTTGGCCGGTGTTGAGCGTGGTCTTCAAAACCAGTGCGCGGTGCGTTCGCCTCACGGAGGGTTCGACTCCCACTGGCTTCCGCCAGTTCTATCGTGCCGGATGCTGCTGCGCTGCTGCCGGATGCTGCTTGCGGCGTGTAGCTCATCAGGTATAGTATTGACACGACAGAAAGAGGTTCAAATTGCGAGTTTCGAGATCAGCAAGTGTAGCGTGTTCTTTGACTGCGTTCGCGCCGTCGCTTACCTTGGCGTAAGGTTCGGTAATCCTCAGGCGGTATTCGCTCAAGACGCAGCCAACGGTTCAATAGAAGGAAATGTCGTCAATGGCAAGGGGTTTGCGGTCTGGCTCAACGTTTATGACCGCAAGCGGTCCTAATGGGGTTGTTCCTTCGACTCCCACTGGCTTCCGCCAATCTTACCCAGCAACTCCGCGCGAATCGCCTCGTAATCCGCCAGCAAAATCGCGTTTGGCTCGGGCAACTTCGATACCACGCGATGCGCCCAATCGACGTACTTCGCAATGCCGGCGAGATCCCAGCCATGCGGCGGCGTATCGCGCAGCGAGTACAGATTACTGATCTTATCGGCCAGTTTTAACGCCGCCTCGCGCGGCGACGCCCCCGCCGCGCGATTAATCTGCGCCTGTTTTCGCTTCTGCCATCGCTGCGTCTTGTCGTCGGTCACCGCCAGCACCAGATCCGCAATGTCCTGCCCGAAGTGCTCGACCAGCGCTTCATGCGATACCTTTACGTCCTCAATCGTGTCGTGCAGATACCCCGCCGCCACCACGCTGGCATCGCAACCAGACTCGGCCAGCAGCCGCGCCACATGCACCAGATGATTGATATACGGGGTCTGGTCAACATCCTTCCGGCGGTGCCGCGCGTGCGCCCGCGCCGCGAATTCAGCCGCGCGCACCACCAATATGACCCCCTCATCCATATCCCTACTTCGGTTCCAACGTAATTCGCCGCTCCGTCGCCTTCTCCACCGCCGGCCGCGAATAGAGCAGCGGAAAATATTCGCCGCGCAGCCAGGAGCCCGTCAAGTCGGCGTAATGCGGATCGTCCCATCGACCGGACTGCCCCGGATAATTCATCGCCCGCGACTCGTCCCAATTTCCTACATCAAGCACCATCCGGAACGACGGTCCATTCGTCAACTGAAAGCTGTTCCCCGTATGCATCGATTGCCACGGCGAGTACGGCCCGCCCGGCGCGGGGAACGGCCCCGGCTGCAATTTCCTTCGTAGATCCGCATTCACAAAATTGCGCAGCGGATGGCCCGGCAGAGATTGATGGAGCGCACCCCAAACCGGCCGCCCCAGCTTCTCCCACTCCGCATAGGCCGACGCTACCGTCGCCAACAATAGCGCCCGCGTGTCCACTTTGAATTTTGCCGACTTCCCCTCCAACGCGTCCAGCATCACCGCCGGATCGGGAGTTGCGACTGCGCCCGCGGGAACCGCGACCTTTAAGAACGCCGGTCCCAAGTGCCGCTTCCACCAGATCTCAAACAATGCCGCCGCCGCCGATTCCGTACCCTCCACCGCGTCCCATTCGCGCAGCGTTATCACAGCCGGTCCGGCGGGTTCCAACCCCGCCAACAAGGCCACCGTCCGCCGCGCCGTCACCGACGTCAGATCCGTTTGCAACTTCATCGAGTCCTGCAACGACACCTTCGCCATCGGCTTCAACACTTCGTCGATCCGCAGGTGCCGCGAATCGTTCGTCCACTCGAAGCCCAGCTTGCGCTCTTTATACGGATACCCTTCCGGCATGTTCATTTCATTCGATGTCGAAACATAGCCCGCCGATGGATTGAAAGCCGAAGGGAACTGGTCCCCGCGCAAAAATCCCGCCCATTCAAAACGCCCGTCTCCGGGAACGGGAAGCAAGCCGTCCCAGTTCGGCCGCACCGGCGTCAGCCCGCCGGGGCTCCAGCCGATGTTGCCCTTCGTATCGGCATAAACCTGGTTCACCGTTGGCGCTCCGCCGCGAAAACGGCCGCGTTGAAACTCCTCGAAGTTCTTCGCCCGCATGTACGCAATGCTCCCGAAATACGGCGACATGCCCGGCTCCATCCAACATGTGCGGAGTGCATATGCCCGGGCCTTGTCCGCAAAAATCACCGGTCCATGCCTGGTGAACGCCATCTCCGCTTCCATCGCCGCCGCGCCTTTAACGGCGATGCTTTCCCGCACAATCCGCATCGCCTCCCAACCGCCCTTGTAGCGGTATTGGCGCCCATTAGCCGGATTCAACTCGTAAACGTACAGGTCCTCCTGATCGATCGGGAAGATCGTCAGCCCAAAGGCGATCGTGCCGTTGTGGCCCATGGAAATCCCCGGCAATGCCGGTTCGCCGGCCCCAATAATATCCAGCCCAGGCGCGCTCACATGAGCGATGTAGCGCAGGCTCGGCGTGGAATAGGACCGATGCGGATCGCCCGCCAGAATGGGCCTGCCAGTGGCGGATTTCGACGGCGCTATCACCCAGTTGTTGCTTCCATCGTCTTGCGAATCCGTGTTCGGTTTGGTGAACGGCACGGTCTGCGTCGCGAGAGTGAACACATTCAGAACGTCACTCGGCAAACAAGGGTCCAGGCCCGCCGGAACTTGCGTATCCCAGGGCGGTTGCAAGCCGCTGCGCGCCTGGTCATAGCCAGGTCCCTTCACGGGATCGGTCGCGCAGATCGTCTTCGCCCTCGCCACCTCGCTGGTCACATTGCGCGTCAATCCATGGCTGCGAATTCGGACCACATCGGCGGCCTCCCACTTCGACGGCCCGTAGCCTAACACCTGAAACTCCATGGGCACTTGGTCCCGATGGTCCCCCAGCCAATCCACATAGGCATTGATCCCCGCGACGAACGACGCCGTGATTTTCCGCGCATCCGGCCCATACGCGTTCCATTCCTTCTCTATCGACGATCGATACAGAAATAGCCGCGCCGCGCGGTCCTGCGCCACGTATGGCGGACCCATTACCGCGGCCATTTGCCCCAGCCCGCGCCGCCGCCATAGGTCGATCTGGAATAGCCGCTCCCGCGCGACGTTGAAGCCCTGAGCGAAGAACGCGTCGGGGGTGGTTCGCGCATAGATGTGCGGTACGCCCCACTTGTCCACCAGGATCTCCACCGGCTGTTTCAACCCCGCGACCGGGATCGTCTCTCCGAACGCCAATCCGGCAGATAGCAGGACGAAAAATAGGCGAGTAAACATAGATTGCATAATCATAACCCCGGCGGCTTGTTACACTCGTTTTGGAATGAATTCTATCCGACGGGTAGCGGTGCTGGGCGCGGGCACCATGGGGTCGCGTATCGCCGCGCATTTTGCCAACGCAGGGATTCCCGCGTTACTTCTGGATATCGTCTTGCCGGGCGTTGCCGACCGCAACGCCGCCGCGAAAAAAGGCCTGGAAACAGCTTGGAAAGGCCGGCCCGGCGGCTTTTTCACCGACGCGCTTCCGGCTCTTGTCACGCCAGGAAACTTCGACGACGACCTCGCCAAGCTCGCCGATTGCGACTGGATCATCGAAGCCGTCACCGAAAAGCTCGACGTCAAGCGCGACCTCTGGGCACGCGTCGCCGCCGTTCGCCGCCCCCGCTCCATTGTCTCGACGAACACCAGCGGCATCCCCCTCGCGCTGATCGCCGAAGGCTTCCCGGATGAATTCCGAAGCCAATTTCTCGGCACGCATTTCTTTAATCCGCCCCGCTATCTGCACCTCTGCGAAGTCATCCCCGGACCCGCCACCGATCCCGCTTTGCTCGCCAGCGCTGGCGACTTCATCGATCGCCGCCTGGGCAAAGGCGTTGTCGTTTGCAAAGACACGCCTAACTTTATCGGCAACCGCATCGGCTCCATGTGGGGCTCGACGACGTTCAAATACGCGATTGAGGATGACTTCACGGTGGAAGAAGTCGACGCGCTTACGGGCTCGCTGATCGGCCTGCCCAATAGTGCTTCATTCCGCCTGATCGATATCGTCGGCGTCGATATCTGGTATCACGTTGGCGGCAATCTTTACGGCATGGCGCCTGACGATCCGTGGCGCGAGCGCTTCCAGCCGCACCCGGTTATGGAAGAGCTAATGAAGCGCGGATGGCTCGGCGAGAAGTCCGGGCAGGGCTTCTTTAAACGCGTCGGACCGGCGAAAGAAATTCACGCGCTCGATTGGAAAACGTTCGAGTATCATCCCGCCGCCAAGCCGAAGTTCGCCAGTGTCGAACAGGCTAAATTGATCGAGGACCTGCCCGCGCGCCTCCGCGCTTTGGTGGCGACAACGGACAAGGCCGGTTCGTTTCTGTGGAAGCTGATGCGCGACTCGATGCTGTATTCCGCCGAACGCGTGCCGGAGATCTCGGACCGCATTGTGGAGATCGATCGCGCCATGCGCTGGGGCTATGCGCACACGTACGGGCCATTCGAACTCTGGGATGCGCTCGGGTTCACTGAAACCGCGCGCCGCATGGAGTCCGATGGCTTGGCGTTGCCCGCCTCGATCGTCACCATGCTGTCCCATGGCGCCAGGAGTTTTTATCGTTCCGCCGATGAAAACCGCCACCCGCGGACCGATTATTTTGACCTCGGCGCCGGACATTATGCACGGCTTGAGGAACGGCCCGGCGTCGTCTCGCTTGCCGATGTGAAGCGCGCCGGCGGCACGGTGAAGGCGAACTCCGGCTGCTCCTTGGTCGATCTCAGCGACGGCGTGCTGGGCGTTGAATTTCACAGCAAAATGAACTCGCTGGGCGAAGATCAAATGTCGATGATCCAGGCGGCCTACGAGGAATGCCAGAAGGGTTTCCAGGCCGTCGTCATTGGCAATCAAGGCGAGTTGTTCAGCGCCGGCGCCAATCTGATAATGGTGCTGATGCTCGCCCAGGACGGCGAGTTTGAAGATCTCGAAATCGCCATCAATCGTTTCCAGCAGTCCATCATGTCGATCAAATACGCGCCGGTGCCGGTGGTGGTGGCCGCGCACGGCCGCGCGCTCGGCGGCGGTTGCGAAATGATTCTTCACGCGCCGCGTGTCCAAGTTAGCGCCGAACTCTACACCGGTCTCGTCGAAGTGGGTGTTGGCTTGATTCCGGGCGGAGGCGGTTGCAAGGAGATGATTCTGCGCCATGGGAACCCGAAGGCGGTATTTGAAACGATCGGCTACGCCAAGGTTTCTACCAGCGCCGACGACGCCCGCAAACTTGGAATCCTCGACGCGGGCGCAGGCGTTTCGATGAATGGCGAACGGCTGATTGGCGACGCCAAAGCCGCCGCGATAGTCCTCGCGCAGAGCTACAAAACGGCGACGCCGCGCAACGACGTAAAGGTTGCCGGTGCAGGCGGCGTGGCGTTGTTAAAACAAGGCGCCTGGATCGGCCACGAGGGCGGTTACATCACCGGCTACGATCTGGTCATCGCCGAAAAGCTCGCGCATGTTTTATGCGGCGGCCGCCTGAGCGGGGAGCAGTTGGTGAGCGAACAGTATCTGCTGGATTTGGAGCGCGAGGCGTTCCTGAGCCTGTGCGGCGACGCGCGCACGCAAGCGCGCATGGCGCACATGTTGAAGACCGGCAAACCGTTACGGAATTAGGGAGACAAGATGCACGAAGCAGTGATTATCGATTGCGTGCGCACGCCCGTTGGCAAGGCGCCGCGGGGCGCGCTCCGGACAGTCCGCCCGGACGATTTAGCCGCCATCGCCATTCGCGGGTTGCTGGCCCGTTATCCGGCCGTCGATCCCGCCATGATTGAGGACGTCATCATGGGCTGCGCCACGCCGGAAGCCGAAAGCGGGCAGAACATCGCGCGCCTGGCCGCTCTCCGCGCCGGTCTGCCGGATACGGTTCCGGCGGTCACCATCAATCGATTCTGCAGTTCGGGCTTGCAGTCCATCGCGATGGCGGCGGAGAAGATCCGTTCCGGCGGCGCGGAGATCGTCGTCGCCGGCGGCGCCGAAAGCATGAGCATGTTGCCCTTCGGTTCCACGCGCTTCGCGCCTAATCCGTGGTTCGTCGATAATCGGCCCGAGGTCTACATCAACATGGGCCTGACCGCGGAAAATCTGCAAAAGCAGTATGGCATCTCGCGGGATGAGCAGGACGCGTTTTCGCTGCGTTCCCATCGGAACGCATTGGCCGCGCAGGCTGCCGGCAAGTTTGACGATGAGTTGATTCCAGTCGAATCCTCGTCAACCACCGTCGTCGACGGCAAGGCCGTCACCAAGACAACAATGGTGACGAAGGACGAAGGCCCGCGCGCCGATACGACGTCCGAAGCCCTGGCCAAGCTGAAACCCGTGTTTCACGCCAACGGTTCGGTGACGGCCGGCAATTCGTCGCAGACCAGCGATGGCGCATCTGCGGCTTTGGTGATGTCGTTATCGAAAGCGCAGGAGTTGGGCTTGAAACCGAAGGTGCGATTCGTGAGTTTCGCCGTCGGCGGCGTGCCGCCGGAGATCATGGGGATTGGGCCAAAAGTCGCCATTCCGAAGGCGCTGCGGCTGGCCGGGTTGACGCTCGACCAGATCGGCGTCGTCGAACTAAACGAGGCTTTCGCGGTGCAGGCGCTGGCGGTGATCAAGGAGACCGGCCTGGACCTAAGCCGCGTAAACCTGAATGGCGGCGCGGTGGCGATGGGCCATCCGTTGGGCTGTACCGGGGCGAAATTGACAGCCACGATACTGCGCGAAATGGAGCGCGGCCAGCATCGGTACGGCATGGTGACTATGTGTATCGGCGGGGGCCAGGGCGCCGCCGGCATTTTCGAAAGGATGTAGGGGATATGGCAATTGGCGGATCGTTTTTGATAGAGAGTTACACGCCGGCGGACGTGTTCACGCCGGAGGACTATAACGACGAGCACCGCGCCATCGGGCGGACAACGGAAGAGTTCTTCACGCGTGAAGTGGCCCCGAATCTGGAGCGCATCCAGCATCAGGAGCCCGGCGTCGCCGTGTCGATTCTGCGCAAATCGGCGGAGCTTGGGCTCACCGCCGTCGGCGTCCCCGAAGAGTACGGCGGCATGGAGATGGATCTCATGTCCATGTCGATTGTCGCTGAGGGTTTGGCCAAGGACGGCTCCTATGCCGGCTGGCACGGCGCGCACGCCGGCATCGGCACCATGCCGCTGCTGCTGTTCGGCACGCCGGAGCAGAAGAAGAAATATCTGCCGCGCCTGGCGTCCGCGGAAATGGTCGGCGCGTATTGCTTGAGCGAGCCGCACGCCGGTTCCGATGCGCTTGCCGCGAAGACGCGCGCGGACCTGTCGGAAGACGGCACACACTATGTGCTGAACGGCCAGAAAATGTGGATCACCAACGGGGGCCACGCGGATCTTTATACGGTCTTCGCCAAAGTCGATGGTGAAAAGTTCACGGCGTTTCTAGTGGAACGCGCCTTCCCTGGAGTGAAGCCAGGCGCGGAAGAGAAGAAGATGGGCATCAAGGGTTCGTCCACCACACCCGTCTATTTGGACAACGTGAAAGTGCCCGTTGAAAACGTGCTCGGCGAAGTGGGCCGGGGGCATATTATTGCGTTCAATATTCTGAACCTTGGCCGTCTGAAGCTGGGGCCATTCGCGACTGGCGGCATGAAGAACGTGCTGCAGATTTCGGCCAAGTACGCCAAGCAGCGGATCGCCTTCGGCAAGCCCATCGCCGAGTTTGGACTGATTCAGCAGAAGATCGCCGAGATGGCCGCGCGGATCTTCGTTACTGAATCGATGAGCGTGCGCATCACCGGCCTGATTGAAGGCAAACTGACCAGTTGGAGTTGGGCGCAGGCCGATGCGTCGCAAGTGTTGTTGAAGGCCGTGGAAGAGTTCGCCGCCGAGTGTTCGTTCATCAAAGTCTTCGCTTCCGAAGCGCTGGATTTCGTGGTTGATGAGGGCGTGCAAATTCACGGCGGCTACGGCTTTCATCAGGACTATTTGGTGGAGCGCGCCTACCGCGACTCGCGTGTCAACCGCATCTTCGAAGGCACCAGTGAGATCAACCGCATGCTGGCCACTGGCATGTTGTTGAAGCGGGCGCAACGCGGCCAACTGGGCCTGGTAGCGGCTGTACAAAAGCTGCAAGGCGAATTGCTCGCCGGTCCCGTGGCGTACGATCTGCCGACGGCGGCGAAGAAGGCTACGCTACTCGCGCTTGGCGTGGCGTACCAGAAGTACATGGCGGAGTTGGAGAACCAGCAGGAGATTCTGGCGGCGTTGTGCGACATGGCGATGAACGCGTTCGCGATGGAATCGGCCATGTTGCGCGCGCGGAAAATGGGCGAACCGGAGACGGTGAAGGCGATGCTGGAGGTGTGGCTGCGCGATGCGATGGATGTGGTTGCCGTTTCCGGCCGGACGGTGCTGGCGGCCTGCGCCGAGGGCGATACGCTGCGAACGCAGATGGCGGCGCTGCGCCGCTTTACGAAATATGAGCCGGTGGACCGGATCGGCTTGCAGCGTAAGGTAGCCGCGCGAATACTGGCCGCGGAGCGATTTGCGGTTGCCTGAGCAGCGAGTGGTGGTGTTGGTGGGACTGCCCGCCAGCGGGAAGTCCACGTGGGTCGCGGAGCAAGGCGGCGTAGCGATTTCATCGGATGAACTGCGCCGCTGGTTGCGCGACGACGCGGCGGACCAGACGATTCACGGTTTGGTGTTTCGCCTGATGCGGGACTTCGTGCGTATGCGGATTACTTTGGGCGCGCCGGTGACGTACGTGGACGCCACCAATTTAACACTCAAGCACCGGCGGCCGTTCATCAAGATTGCCGAGCACATGGGGTGTGTCTGCGACGCGGTGTTCTTTGATGTGCCGGTTGAGGAGTGTATCCGCCGCAATGAGGTGCGCTCCCGCAAAGTTCCCGCCGACGCTATTCGCGCGATGGCGAAGAGTTTACTGGTCCCCGGCACTGGCGAAGGTTTCGCCAGTATCATGCACATTTAAGTCCGAGGTTCCTGGCATCGCCCCTCCACAGCCTACGCCTGCGCCGGATCCAAACTCTCCGGGTTCAACCCAAGCTCAACAATAGCCGCCGCCGCGCGCGCCGCGTCAAACTGGCCATCCCGCGCCAGCCGCGACAGCGTCGCCGCTACAATCGCCGCCGTATCCACTTCAAAATGTTTCCGCAGATACTGCCGATTGTCGCTGCGTCCAAATCCATCGGTTCCCAGCGACGTTAACCGCCCGGGCAGCCACGGAGCAATCTGATCGGACACGATTTTCATGTAATCGCTGGCGGCAATAATGGGCGTCGAACTCCTGCCCAGCAACTGCTCCAGATAAGAGGTCCGCAAAGTGTCGGCCGGATGCAACCGGTTCCATCGTTCCACTTCCAGGCAATCCCGGCGCAGTTCGTTGTAGCTGGTGGCGCTATAAAGGTCCGCCGCCACGCCATACTTATCGCGCAGAACTTCCTGCGCCCGCGCCGCTTCATTGAAGATCGCGCCGCTGCCAAAAAGCAACACCTGCGCCGGTCCATTCTCCGCCGCCCGGTACATGTACAAGCCGCGCAGAATGCCGTCGCTCACGTCGCCCGGCATGGCCGGATGCGCGTAGTCGTCATTCGAAATCGTCAGGTAATAGAAGCGGTCCTCGTTCAACTCATACATCCGCTTAATGCCGTCCTGCACGATCACCGCTATTTCGTAAGCGAACGCCGGGTCGTAGGAACGGCATGTGGGCACCGTGCTTGAAAGCACTAAACTATGCCCGTCCTGATGCTGCAAGCCCTCGCCGGAGAGCGTCGTCCTCCCCGCCGTCGCGCCCATCAGGAAGCCCTTGCCTCGCGAGTCCGCGAACGCCCACGCCAGATCGCCCACCCGCTGGAACCCGAACATCGAGTAGTAGGTGTAGAACGGAATCATCGGCACGCCGTAGTTCGCATACGCCGTACCCGCCGCCGTAAACGAGCCCATGGAGCCCGCCTCGGTAATCCCCTCTTCCAGAATCTGTCCGCTCGTCGATTCGTGATAGTACAAGAACATATCCGCATCCACCGGCTTGTACAACTGCCCGTGAGCCGCGTAAATCCCCACTTGGCGGAACAGCGAATCCATGCCGAACGTCCGCGCTTCGTCGGGGATGATCGGGACCACGTACTTGCCGATTTCCGCGTCCTTCAACAGCGTCGTCAGAATGCGAACGAACGCCATCGTCGTCGACAATTCGCGCCCGCCTGACCCGGCCAGCGCATCTTTGAAATTCGCCAACTCCGGCGCCTTGATCGTGATGGCCGCCGGTATCCGCTTGGGCATATAGCCGCCCAAATCCTTGCGCCGGGCATGCATGTACTGCATCTCCGGAGTGTCCTCGGCGGGACGCAGGAACCCACATTTCATCGCCTGTTCATCGCTTAGCGGTACGTTGAACCGGTTTCGGACATAGAGCAGTTGATTCTCGTCGAGCTTCTTCTGCTGATGCGTAAAATTGCGCGCCTCGCCGGCGTCACCCATTCCGTAACCCTTGATGGTCTTGGCCAGGATTACCGTGGGCTTCCCGTTCTGCTGCATGGCCCGGTGATAGGCGTTATAAATCTTCTGCGAATCATGACCGCCGCGCTTCAACCGGCCCAGGTCGTCGTCGCTCATATCCTTAACCAGGTCCAGCAACTCCGGATACTTCCCGAAGAACTCCTGCCGGATATAGGCGCCGCCTTTAGCTTTGAAGTTCTGGAACTCGCCATCCACGCATTCTTCCATGCGCCGCACCAGCAGCCCCGTCTTGTCCCGCTCGAGCAGCACGTCCCATTCCGAACCCCACAACAGTTTAATAACGTTCCAACCGGCGCCGCGGAACAGCCCTTCCAGTTCCCGCACCACGCTGCCATTCCCGCGCACCGGCCCATCCAGGCGCTGCAGATTGCAGTTGATGATCCAGACCAGATTATCGAGCTTCTCGCTCGTCGCAATCCGAATGGCGCCGTACGATTCCGGCTCGTCCATTTCTCCGTCCCCCAGGTACGCCCACACCCGGCGGTCGGTCTTCGCGATCAGCCCGCGATTTTCCAGATAGCGCATGAAGCGCGCCTGGTAGATCGAGTTAATGGCTCCCAGTCCCATCGAAACCGTTGGGAACTGCCAGAAATCGCGCATCAGCCACGGATGCGGATACGAACTCAGGCCCGGCGTCTCCCGCAGTTCGTGGCGGAAATTCGCCAGTTGCGACTCATCCAGGCGCCCCTCCAGAAACGCCCGCGAATACTGGCCCGGCGACGCATGGCCCTGGAAATAAACCAGGTCGCCCGGCTGGTCCTGAATCGACGCCCGGAAGAAATGGTTCTGCGCCACTTCTATCAGCGTCGCCTGTGACGCGAAGGTCGCGATGTGCCCGCCAATTCCGGCATCGTACTTATTCGCGCGGACCACCATCGCCAGCGCGTTCCAACGCACCAGCGCCCGCAGTCGCTTCTCAATCGCCAGGTCCCCGGGATACGGCAACTCCTCGTCTTTGGCAATCGTATTCACGTAAGGGCCGATGGCCCTAAACGGCGTTTCCACGCCATTCACGCCGGCCTTTCGCACTAACGCTTCCAGTAGGAACTTGGCCCGGTCCGGCCCGGCCTGATCGATGATTTGATCCAGCGCCTCCAGCCATTCGGCAGTTTCCTGAGAGTCCAGATCCGCTTCGGTTGCAACCTTGAGTTTGAGCATTGTTTGCGTGTTGGTAGCCCCGCCCGGTGGAGCGGGAATGTAGATGGGTACTCCCCTATTCTACTATCGACCGCGCTCGCTTCGGGCGACAAAAACACGAAGCCCCCGGCGCTTCCGCAAGGGGCTTCGTGTTTTTGCGGGAGGGAGATCTACAACAGCCGGAAATTTACTTCCACCGTCGCCGCTACGGTAACCGCCACGCCGTCTTTGAACCCCGGCCGGAATTTCCAGCGGGAGACAGCTTCAATCGCTTTTTCATCCAGGCCAAGGCCCAGCGCGCGCACGACACGCAAATTCTTCGGCTTGCCATTCTCATCCACTTCGATGTAAAGCGTCACCGTACCCTGGAACTTCGCCTTGCGCGCTTCTTCCGAATACTCAGGTTCCACTTTCGCCAACACCGCCGGAGCCGATACGCCGCCGCCGATACGGTATGCCCCGCCGCCAATTCCGCCACCCGAACCCGGCCCGACGCCGCGCCCGCTGCCGGACCCTACTCCGCCGCCCTTACCCGAACCAATCCCCGCTCCCGAACCCGGCCCGTTCGACGGAATCTTTCCCAAGCCCATCGGGTCGCCTAAAGCAATCAGCGGCACGTTCGGCAGCGGGGTGTTCGGCGGCAATTCGATCGACATATCCATGATCAGTTTCGGATTCTCGTTCAGCACCACCGCGGTTGGCGGAACGAACTGTTTCGCAATCTTCGGCAATTTGCCCTTGCTGGCGTCCAGCGGGTTAAGGTTCCCGCCGCCACCGCCGCCGCCCATCGCTTTCTTCTGTGGTGCCGCTTTCGGCACGTAATCGGCCAAGTCCGGCGCTGTCAACTGCATGACGTCCGCGGCCACCTGCTGCACCGTCTCGTTCGATCCAATGATGAACAAGAGCGCCACCAAGCCCCCATGGACCATTAGCGAGGAAAGACCCGCCGTCCGTTCGTTCCCCGCCGATTGGCCCCAAATATCCTTCACCACCACCGGTTTCGACGTCACTTCCAGCGGAGGCAGCTTCGTCGGGCGGAAAAACTCTTTGATGTTGGCGGCAAACTGTTTTGGCCACGAAACTTCCGGAGTAAGCAGCCGTTCTAAATGCAGATTGGAGTGATCCACCGCGGCCAGCGGGTCTGTCGGTCGGTTCTCATTTGTGGGTGGAAGCGGAGTTGTCGTCATCGGACTGCTGATCCCTATTCCTACTGACGCTTCAGATTAGCGGATGGTTGCAGAATACGGGATTCTTCACCGCAGAATCTATGAAAAATTGTAACATCTATTGATCCGCCATGAGGCCGCTCCGAATCAGCAGCGCATTTGGGTCCGGATCCCGCCCCATAAACTGCCGGTAAAGCTCCGCCGGATCCTCGCTGTCGCCCTTCGCCAGAATGCAGTCCCGGAACGCGCGGCCAGTCGCGGCGTTGAACACGCCCTCCTTACGGAACCGGCTGAACGCATCCGCGTCCAGCACCTCGGCCCACTTGTAGGAGTAGTAGCCGGCGGCATAACCCACGGGGCTCGAAAAGAGGTGGGTGAAGCTCGCAATCATCGCGTGATCCTCCGGCAGTTTCGCCGCCGAGTATGCCTGCAGCAGCCCCCGCGACCACCCGATCACGTCCCCGTTCGCCGCCGGGTCATACCGCATGTGCAAGGCCAAATCGACCAGGGAAAAGCTCAACTGCCGCATCTGCAAATTCCCCGCCCGGTAGGTCCTGGCGCGCTTCAGCTTCGCGAACAACTCTTCGGGAATCGCCTCGCCCGTCTGGTAGTGATGCGCAAACAGGTCCAGCGCCTGCCTCTCCCAGCACCAGTTCTCCATAATTTGCGAAGGCAGTTCCACGAAGTCCCACGGCACGCTGGTCCCAGCCAGATCCCTTACCGGAACCCGCGTTAGCGAGTGGTGCAGCAAATGGCCAAACTCGTGAAAAAGCGTTTCGACGTCCCGGTGCGTCAACAACGCAGGCTGATCGCCGATCGGCGGCGTCAAATTCCCGCACATCAGCCCCAAATGCGGAGAGCCCGGCATCCCCATCAGAAACGCGTCCATCCACGCCCCGCCGCGTTTGTTCTCGCGCGGATGCATATCGACATAAAAACTAGCGAGGTGATCACCCCCCGCCGCGTCGAAAAGGTCGAAGTACCGGACGTCTTTGTCCCACGCCGGGAACTCTTGCCGCTCCTCGACGCGAATGCCAAATAGCCGTCCGGTTAGGGCAAACATTCCCGTCATCGCGCTCGACAAGGAGAAGTACGGCCGCAACTGTTCCTCGTCGAAATCGTAGAGTGCCAGCCGCTGTTTCTCCGCGTAGTAGCTGACGTCCCACGGCGCCAGTTCCAGTCCATCCGCGAACGCCCGCAGTTCTTCATTTTCGCGCGCGAAGAAGGCGTCGGTTTTCGCCCGCAAATCCGTGAGAAACAACTCCGCCGCCGCGCCCGTCTTCGCCATCCGGTCCACCAGCGCGAGATCCGCAAAGTGCGAAAATCCCAGCAATTTCGCCTTCTCCTGCCGCAACGCCAGGATTCTCAGAATGTTCTCGCGGTTGTCGAAAGTCCCGCTGGCCGCCCGCGTCGAGTAGGCGCGGTACAGCGCCTCCCGCACGCTGCGGTCATCCATATAGGTAACCACGGCCATGTACGATGGCGCCTGCAGAGTGAAGCGCCACCCGGCGAGCCCCTTCTGCTCCGCGCTCTGCCGCGCCGCCGCCACCGCGCTCGGCGGCAACCCCGCCAATCGCGCCTCATCCCCGATCACGAATTCAAACGCATTGGTCGAATCCAAAACGTTCTCGGCAAACTTGGTCGTGAGCAGCGTCAACTCAATATCGATCTCCGCCGACCGCTTCTTCCCCGGCGCGTCCAAATCCGCGCCCGACAAGCGGAATGCCTCCAGTGTCTTCTTCAAATGCCGCGCCCGAACGCCGGTCAAAGCCTTCGCGTCATCCGTCTCCGCGTACTCTTTCAAGGCCTTCCAAAGCCCGTCATGCAGCCGGATCGACGAATAGAACTCACTCGCCGGACCCTGCACTAAATTATGCGCCTCGCGCAGTTGCGGAGACGTGGCGACGGACTCCAGATGCCGGACCACGCCAAAGGCGACATCTAAAGGCTCGGTTGCATGATCCAAAGCGAACATCGTGTTCTCGTACGTGCGGAAGCCCTCTAACGAAGCAATGGCCTCAATCCGTTCTCGCGCCTCGACGATCAACTGCCCGATCGCAGGCTCAACATGCTCCGCCCGAATCTGGTCAAACGGAATCGCAAACGGTATCGCCAACAGGGGATTGGTCACGCTCATACTGGTTCTAACCAGCCTACCCTAATCGTCCAATGCGCCCTCATAAAGAGCCGCCACCGGCACCACGCAATTAATGCCAGTGAACGCGCATTCTCCGTCCAGGCCGGTCACTTCGGTAATCTGCCAGGACCCAGTCTCATCCCGCGTGTGAATCTGTACCCAGGGTTGGTCCTGGGAGATCAGGGCATATTCCCGCAATGACGCGGTCGCCCGGTACTCCGCCGACTTCGCGCCCCGGTCCATTGCCTCTGTCGTAGGTGACATCACCTCCGCCACGAATACCGGATTCGTTAGGACATGCTTCCGCCCCGGCACGGTTTCCATAGGCCCACAGACCACCATCACGTCCGGATAGGTAAACATCTGGCCCGATCCGGTCCGGAACAGCAGGTCGCTGCCGCCAGCACGGCATCCGCTGCCTCTCAACCCAATGTTCAAGGCAGTGATGAGGTTCCCTGCCAAAATCCAATGCGCGAACGACCCCCCAACCATCGCCGTCACTAAACCCGCATGATACGTGTGCTTGGATTTGGAGACCGCCTCCTGATCCAAGTACTCGCCGGGAGTTATCCAGGGAATGTGACGCGCCGCCATACTCATATCCTACTTCGCGACCCTGGTTGAGGCGACTGGACCAGTTTCTTGGGTGCCTCGCGCGGACCACACAACAATTCCGCCTCGGTAGCGTTTGCGCTTGGCGTGCCAGTGGACTTCAGCCGACAGCTCGCCCTCGTCGCAAACGATCATACCTGAGAATCCGGATTCGACGTGGCCGCAAGCCGCCTCGCGAGAACTCCCAATTCTTCAGATGCAAGACGGTTGCGGCCCACCGGATAGACGACGTCAGTCCGCACCGCATCCGCCGCAAAAGCCAACGCCGCATGTATCGCCTCGCGAGTTAACCGTCCATGAGCGCGCAGCATTTGCTCTTCGGTTTCACCCGCCGCCAACTTCTCCAATATCAGTTCCACCGTAATTCGCGTTCCGCGCACGACGGGCTTTCCCATCATCACCTTGGGATCGGAAACAATAAATTCAGTAATGGGAAATTTCTACATCTATCCGTCTAGCGAAGCCCGGACTACCCTTCCAAAACGCCTTCACAGAGCGCCGCCATCGGCACCGCGCAATCGATCCCCGTAAACTCACAGACCCCGTCCAGCCCGCTCACTTCACTAGTCTGCCAGGCCCCCGCCGCATCCCGTGTGTGAATCTGTACCCAGGGTTGGTCTTGAGAGATCAGCGCGTACTGCCGCAATGACGCGGTCGCGCGATACTCGTTCGACTTCGCCCCCCGGTCAATTGCCTCTGTGGATGGTGACAGGACCTCCGCCAGGAACACTGGATTTGTCACTACATGCTTCCGCCCCGGCACGGTCTCCGCAGGTGCGCAGATCACCGTCACATCCGGATACGTGAACATCGCACCGGAACCCGTCCGGAACAATAAGTCACTGGCGCCGACCCGGCACCCGCGGCCGCGCAGCCCGGCGTAAAGCATTCCTTGCAGGTTGCCGGCGATAATCCAATGCGCCAGCGACCCCCCCGCCATCGCCGTCACTAAACCCGCATGATACGTGTGCTTGGATTTGGAGACCGCCTCCTGATCCAAGTACTCGTCGGGAGTTATCCAGGGAATGTGACGCGCCGCCATACTCATATCCTACCTCGCGACCCTGGTTGAGGCGACTGAACCAGTTTCTTGGGTGCCTCGCGCCGGTCACAGAACAATTCCGCCTCGGTAACGTTTGCGCTTGGCGTGCCAGTGGACTTTAGCCGACAGCTCGCCCTCGTCGCAAACGATCATACCTGAGAATCGCTTGTCCCACTGACTCTCGGGCATCTCCGGCTCGGTTTCGCTCTAGATCCCGTAGAATCCACGCTTAAGACTCTTCTTAGTGCGTGCCGCCTCGACCGGATTCGACGTGGCCGCAAGCCGCCTCGCGAAAGCCCGGACTACACTTCCAAAACGCCTTCATAAAGCGCCGCCATCGGCACCGCGCAATCGATCCCCGTAAACTCACAGACCCCGTCCAGCCCGCTCACTTCACTAGTCTGCCAGGCCCCCGCTTCATCCCGAGTATGAATCTGTACCCAGGGTTGGTCCTGAGAGATCAGCGCATACTGCCGCAGTGAACGGGTCGCGCGGTACTCGTTCGACTTCGCCCCCCGGTCCATTGCCTCGGTCGATGGGGACAGCACCTCCGCCACAAACACGGGATTTACAACTACGTGCTTCCGCCCCGGCACCGTTTCCGCAGGCCCGCATATCACCGTCACATCCGGATACGTGAACATTGCACCGGAACCCGTGCGGAACAATAGATCGCTGCCGACAACCTCGCATCCGCGCCCGCGAAGTCCGGCATATAGCAACCCGAGGAGATGACCAGCCAATAGCGCATGGATCAAGGACCCGCCGGCCATCGCCGTCACCGCGCCCGCATAATACATGTGCTTAGAGTCCGACCGCGCCTCCTGATCCAAATACTCGTCGGGAGTGATCCACGGAATGTGTCGTGCCGCCATACCAACATCCTACCGCTACTTCAAAAACCCGCTCTTCCCGCTCGCCCCCGACGATACAACATCGTTCCGCTCATCATCCAAAGCCAGCACCCGCCGCAACAAAGGCGACAGTCCCGCCACCGTCTCCGCCCGCAACAGCCGCTTCTGATACTGCTGCTGCGGTTGATCCCCGCGCACAAAAAACCCATGCAAGCTCCGCCGCGGCGCGGCCGTCCGGTTCGCCGTCCCCCCATGCCACATGTGCGCATTCGTCAAAATCACGTCCCCCGCCTTACCCAGCCCCACCATCTCCTCCGGATGCGGCGCGTTCGCATCGGCCAACACACTCTGCGGCAATACGCCCGACTTATGCGAACCCGGCACAAATCGCGTCGGCCCGTTCTCCGGCGTGAAGTCGTCCAACATCCAAATCGAGTTGAACACCGCATTCCCCAACGCGTCCGGCACCAGCCCCATATCGCAATGCAGCGGCTGCAAACTCCGCTCCCCCGGCAGCGCCGCGCGATAGTTCAGGCTCGACAACTTCCAATCCGGCCCCAACACCACCTCCACCGCCGCCAGCAGCAGCGGATGCGAAACCAGCCGCTGAAAGCACTCGCCCTTATCCACCAGATTCGCCAACCGGTCCGACCCCGCCTCCTTTCGAAACTCGCCCCCCGCATCCGCGCCCTCTTCCTTCAAAAGCCGCTCCGTGGCCATTCGCAACTCGGCCAGCCAGTCAGCGTCCATCGCGCCGCGCACGATCAGGTAACCTTGTTCCTGAAGTAAACGCTTCTCGTCCTCAGTCATGGCCAAATTCTAACGCATGGAGCTTCGGAGAATCCTTATTCGCGCCACGAACTGGGTGGGCGATGCCGTCATGTGCATCCCCGCGCTGGCGGAGATTCGACGCCGTTTCCCCGATGCGCGGATAACGCTCCTTGCGCGCCCCTGGGTCGCCGGCCTCTACGACAGTTCCCTGATCGACGACCTCATCCCCTACACGCTCGCCCGCGGCGCCAAGGACTTTCCCGGGAAATGGCGGCTCGCCCGGAAGCTCAACAAGATGAGTTTCGATTGCGCCATCCTTTTCCCGAACGCCTTCGAGGCCGCTGCCCTCGTCTGGGCCGCCCGCATCCCCATCCGCATCGGTTACGCCCGCGACGGCCGCGGACTGCTGCTCTCCGACCCCATAACGCCCCCCAAACCGGGCGAAATCCCCGATCACCAGCGCTATTACTATCTCGAACTCCTCCGCCGCGCAGGCCTAATCGACCGCGTCCCCGACGTCGATTACATTCGCCTTCCCGGTATTCCGCACCTTATCCTCAAGGGCCGCAATCTGCTCATCCAGAAGAAACTCGAAGGCCCCTGGATCGGCGTCAGCCCCGGCTCCGCCTTCGGCACCGCGAAGCGCTGGCTCCCGGAACGCTTCGCCGAAGCCGCCGTCTCCCTTGCCCGCCAAACTTCCACCGGCGTGGCCCTGTTCGGCTCCGCCGATGAACGCGAACTCTGCGCGACGGTCAAAACCGCCATCGCCGCGGAAGGCATCAACGTCCACAATTTCGCCGGGGAAACGAAGCTCGAAGAGTTCATCGCCATCGCCGCCACCTGCACCGCATTCCTCACCAATGATTCCGGCGCCATGCACATCGCCGCCTCCCTTGGCGTTCCGACGGTCACCGTTTTCGGCGCCACCGACCATGTCGCCACCGGCCCCACTGGCCCGCTGGCCCGCATCGTCCGCGAGCAAGTGGAGTGCAGTCCCTGCCTTCTCCGCGAGTGCCCCATCGATCATCGCTGCATGACCGGCGTCACTGCCGACCGGGTCGTCAACGACGCCATGGAACTCATCCAGTTGAAGCGCGCATGAAGGAGCGGCTTCTCCCCATCGCGCTCACGGCGCTGTTCCTGGTCCTCGGATCCTTCGTCCTGGACCTCCCCGGCGTCCAGATGGACGAGGCCCTCTTCGCTTCCGTCCTCAACAATCCAAAGGTGCCGCCGGTAACCATTCAGTTGATTTTTGTTCGTATCCCGGCGATGTGTTTCGAGTACATCGGAACGCTGAAAACCGGCTTCTACGCGCTAATTTGGAGCGTATTTGAACCTTCCGCGGCGACGGTACACTTCCCCGCGGTAATGCTCGGAGCACTGACGATTTACCTTTTCGCCCGCCTCCTGCAGCGCCTGAAGCAGCCTCCTTGGGCCGCGATCCTGCTCGCCACCGACGCCACTTTCCTGATGACGACGCGGTCCGATTGGGGCCCCGTCGCGGTCCAGCATCTCCTCGCCACCGCTGGCGCGTATGCCGGCGTCCGTTATGCGCAGACTCTTCAACTCAAATGGGTCGCCGCGGCCGGCTTTCTGTTTGGGCTCGGTTTCTGGGACAAGATAACGTTCCTGTGGATTCTTTTCGCTCTCGCGGCCGGCGTCCTCGCCACCGCCCGCCATCTCATTAAACCAATCCCCGTCGCAGTGTTAGCCGGCTTTTTCCTCGTTGGCTGCTATCCGCTGATCGTGTACAACTACAAGACTGGCGGTAAATCATTTAAGGGAAATGCGTCCCTCGACACCGGCCCGGTCTGGTCGAAGGCGAAACAGATCTGGGTCTGCCTTGGCGATCAAAACATCTTTGGCGCCGGAAACGATCGCGCCCTTCCGCCCGTCGAACCCGTAATCCCGATCGCGGCAATGGTCTCCAGAGTTGACTATGCAATTCACCCGTACGTCCCGCCAATCGCCGCCTGGCTCTTCACCGCCTCCCTCCTGGCCCTCCCGTGGCTCTACCGCATCCCTTTCTATCGTTTCTGTTTAATAGCGCTCATCGCCGGTTACGGGTACATGTTCGCCCTGAAAAACGCCGGTGGCGGCGCGCACCACATCGTTCTGCTCTGGCCCTTGCCGCATCTCTTGATCGGCTGCCTCCCGCTTCGGCGCTGGATGCTCGTCGCCATTGCCGCCGCCAATTTATTGCAGATCAATCACTTCTACGCGCAGTTTCTCCGCCGCGAGGTCTCCACCGAATGGTCTGACGCGACCGCCGCACTCGCCGCCCGCCTGAAAAGCGATACCCGCACCTACCACATCCTCGACTGGGGGATTCTCGACTCTATTCACCTTCTGAACCAGGGCAAAAACGACCTCTATTACGGCTCCGCCCCCAACGCCAGGTATATCTCTCACGTCCCGCAGCTCACCGTATTTCCCAACGATACAAAGATTATCCCGGAAGAGACCATCGCCGATTCGGCCGGCAGGCCCGTATTTGTCATCTCCCGGTCCGCCCCAATTGAGGGAAAATAGAAGAACATGCTCGATACGAGAACCAAGATCGTTTCGCCGGAGCGGGCGGCGGGCCGAACCGTGGTGGCCGCGTATTTTGACCCCATGGTCGCTTCCCATACCGAGCGTCTTCGCGAATTGGCGGAGAAGCATGGCCCGTTGACGATTTGCATTTGCGATCCGCCCGATCCGCTCCTTCCCGCGCAGGCCCGCGCTGAACTCGCGGCCGCCTGCCGCGATGTGGAACTGGTCGTCATCGGCGAGGACTCACTCTCTGGGACCGCTGAAATTATCGACGAACGGCCCGGCGATTTGGAACGCCGGGCCGCCCTCATGCAACACGTCCACAGCCGCCAGAATGGCTAACCAGGTTCATATTCTGCTGGTCCGGCTGGGCGCGTTTGGCGATGTACTCCACGCCCTGCCCGCCGCCGCTTCGCTGCGGCGTTCGATCCCGGGCGCGCGGCTCACTTGGGCCATCGATCCAAAATGGCAATGCCTGCTGGAGGGCAATCCCGATGTCGATAACGTGCTTCCCGTCAATCGCCGTTCCGCCGAGAGCCTGAAGGCCGCATGGCGCTATTTTCGCGAAATGCCTGTGGATATTGCGGTTGACGTGCAGGGGCTGATCAAATCCGGCCTTCTGGTCCGCGCCGCAAAAGCCCCGCGCCGTATTGGCTTCGCCGCGGCGTTTCTGCGCGAGCGCGGCGCCGCTCTTTTTTACACCGAACAGATCGCGCCATCCAGCAAACACGTCGTCGATTGGAATCTTGATCTCGCCGTCGCGGCTGGCGCGACAAAGCGTGTGCTCGACGCTCCCATTCCCCCCGGGCGCCCCGAAGGTGAGCTACCTGCGAAGCCATTCGTACTCGCGTGCCCATTCGCCGGTTGGGCCGCCAAGCAGTGGCCCATCGAGCATTACGACGAACTCGCGAAGCTATTAAGCGGAACAGGCCACGACCTCGTTCTGAATGTCGCCGCGCCCATCGATTCGCCGCTCTATCAGCACGTCTCCGGCCTGCCCGGCCTGATTGACGCCACGCGCCGCGCGGCCGCCGTGGTTGGCATTGATAGCGGCCCGCTGCATCTGGCGGCCGCGTTGAAAAAGCCGGGCGTCGCGCTCTTTGGGCCGACGGATCCGGAACGCAACGGACCTTATGGCGGCACGATTAAAACACTGCGCGACCCCGGCGCGCCGGCCACGTACCGCCGAATGAACGACATACTTCCTTGCATGCGCGCACTCACGCCGCGTATGGTGTTTGGACAGCTTCTTCCATGCCTCACTACCGTTTCCCCAAACCCTACGCCGACGCGGTAGCCCGTCTCCGAGTGCCCTCGAGCTTCCTGCTGCTAACGGCCTTCGCCTGGCTCAGCCGTCCATCGGAAGACAGCCTGCTGCGCGGCGTTCCCCTCTCTCTGGCCGGACTCGCGCTACGCGCGTGGGCCGCCGGGCATCTGGCCAAGAACCAGCGGCTGGTCGATAGCGGCCCGTACCGGCACACGCGCAACCCGCTCTATCTCGGCACGCTAATCACCGCCATGGGTCTAGCAGTCGCGGCGCAATCCTGGTGGGTGGGCGGGATCTTCGCGGCCGTATTCGTGCTGATCTATTTGCCCGTGATGGAATTGGAGGAGCAGCACTTGCGCCAACTCTTCCCCACGTACAACACATACGCCGATTCGGTTCCGCTGTTGATTCCGAGGTTTCCCGGCATCGACTCCGGCGTTAAGTTCTCTCGCGCGCTTTATCTGCGCAACGAAGAGTATCAGGCCCTGGCCGGTTTCCTGCTCGGCGTGGCCTATCTTTGGTGGAGGTCCCGCAATGCACCTTAAACTCGACGCCCGCGGCAAACGGTATTTGGAGCGGTTCCGCAAGATTGCTTTCGCGTTGCCGGAAGTCGTTGAGACCGAATCCTTCGGCCATCCCTGGTTTCGGGTTGGAGGAGCGAATGGCAAAATGATCTCAGTCTTTGGCAATCAGGATGGCCAATGGTCACTCACGCTCAAAGCCGGAAAAGCGCAACAGGGAATCTTCCTCGAAGATCCGCGCTTTTTGAAAACGCCATATATCGGCCAGCATGGCTGGGTGACGCTGCGGCTCGACAATGCGAAGCCGAATTGGGACGAGGTTACGGAGCTACTGAAGATGAGCTTCCGCAACAACGCCCCGGCCAAGCTTAGAAGCAAGGTTTGATAAGCGTTACTTTCGTGTAGACCACCTGAAAACCCTGGCGCTCATAATTGCGTTGCGACTGGCTTCCGGGCGCGGTATCGGCGGTGACCAGATCGCAGCCCGCCTGGGCCGCCATCGATAGGCGGGCGCGGATGAGCTTTGTCTGCAATCCTTCGCCCCGGAAATAGGTGAGTGTCCCGTCGCACTGGAAGATACCGAGTCCTTCTCGAATATCGAGTTGCGCACCCGCGGCCGGCTCCGTGCCCGCGCGGACGATCAGGTTGCTGCACGTTCGCAGTCCGTATAACGTCCGGCCCAGATCGATCCCCATTGGCGTTGCGATGTCGAAGAATGCCTCGGCCATCAGACGGCTCCACTCGTGCTCATCCTCCGCCGTGGCCACATCGGGGTCCGCGCAGGTATCCGCCGCGCTCACCGCCCGGACCATTGTGTTTAAGAACGATCCATACTCATAGCCGCGACGGGTTAAGTGCGTCAACAATGCGGGGTCGGCGAATGGCGTTAAGGTCATTGTCACCGGCGCCATGCGTTCGTTGAAAAAGCCCTCCATCTCATCCACTTCGGACGCTGTGGTTTGCCCTGCCATGCCCGCGCCGCGCACCTGCGTGAGCGGCGAATCCTCATTCAGAAAAAGGGCGACACCGCTGCCAAATGTCACGGCCTCGGCCGACGAGTGCGGGAACAGGCCGCGATGCGATTGCAGCGCGTCGTAGCCCAACGCGGTCGCGGCCTCTTCGAGCCGGATGGCTATTCCCAGCGTCGAATGAATCATCCGCGACCGGCCGCGCTATTCAAGTTGACCATGTCTTCCCAACATGGCACATCCGCGAAGTGAAAATCGAGAGTTGGAAATTTTAAGTGGTGGTTGCGACCCCGTCTCTCGCTGGTTCAGCGAAACATACTCGCGCGATCCACTTTTGTGCCTCAGATCCGCGTATAATCGCAGAATCCAAGGGAGTATTTCCAATGCGATCAGTTGCCTTTTCCATCGCGACGCTGCTATGCACCCACGCGTTATGGGCGCAGGCGGGCACGGATGGCTCGATTCTGGGAGTGGTCAAGGATCCGGCCGGCGCGGCGGTCAGCGGAGCGACCGTGGAAATCGCCAATCTGGAAACGGGCATGCAGCGGACGGCGGCGACGGACAATAGCGGGAGCTTCGAAGTGCTGGCATTGCCTCGCGGCCCTTACCGGATTCAGATCAAGGCCGCCGGGTTCTCTCCGTGGCAACTTGGCCGCACGGACCTTACCGTCGCCGAGTTGAAGCGGATTTCGCCGGTGCTGAAAATAGGCTCGGTGCTGGAAGTTGTGGAGGTGTCCGGCGTCGCCGCCAGAGTCCAGACGGATAAAGCCTCCGTGGAAACGGCCATCGAAGAGAAGCAGATTCGCGACATGCCGTTGAATGGCCGCAATCCGGTGGAACTGGTGATGCTGGCCCCGGGTATGCGCTTCCTGGGACGCGCCGGCCTCTCCGGCGAAACCACCGTGCAGGGCGGAGGCAAACGCGACGACCAGAACAGCTTCACGGTTGACGGCCTGGACGCTAACGATTCGAGTACGGAGAAAGGGATCGGCATTCCGAATGTCGACACGATCGCGCAGTTCTCCGTGCAAACGGCGAACTTCACTGCGGAAAACGGCCGCAATCCGCTGCAAGTCGGCATGGTGACCAAATCGGGGACGAATGCCTGGCATGGCACGTTGTGGCATTTTCACCGCAACTCCGCGGTGGATGCGCGCAACACGTTCGCGCTATCGAATCCCAAGCTGATCCGTAATCAGTTCGGCTACAGTCTTGGCGGGCCTGTCTTGAAGAACCGTCTGTTCCACTTCACAAGTTATGAAGGGACGATTATCCGCCAGGAGCGCGTCTACAACTCACCGACGATCCGCGCGGAAATGCTGGCGGGAGACTTCGGCGCGCGGCGCGTCACCGATCCGCTGGCCAACAACGCGCAGTTCCCCAGCAACAGAATTCCCGTCTCGCGCTTTTCCAGGGCGTCGCAGTTCTTCTTCCCCTACACGCTGCTGCCTAACTCCGAAGTGGACCGCTTCCGGGCGTTGGCGCCCGTATCGAACGATGGGGGCAACTTTCTCGGCCGCGTGGATTACAACCCCGGCGCGGCTCATCGAATCTATGGCCGATGGGGTTGGATTGGCAATGATACAAGCAGCCTGGGGTACAGGCCGGAAGTCATGCAGAATCAGAATCTGGCGCAGCAGAACGCCGGGCTGAATTACATCTGGACCATCAATAGCAACACGCTGCTGACGCTGGCCGGCGGATTTATCTTCTCGGATACGCGGGTCGAATCGAACTCCGTCGGCAAGGAAAATCTGACGCAAAAAGCAGGCATTCAAGGGTTTCCAACGGAAGGGCGTGAAAGCGCGGTAGGCTTACCCAATGTCACGTACACGGGTTACACCGGTTTTTCGCTGCCCGCGCAAGTGCCGGCCCGTTTCCGCCGCCAGAACATGGATACGAAAGTCTCGATGAGCCACGTCGTGCGCCGGCACACCATCGGCTACGGCTACCAGTTCAATGAGCGCCGCACGCTGGCGATGCACTCATCGGCGTCGCCACGCGGGACTTTCGCCTTTAACGCCCAGTACACCGGGGACGGCTTTGCCGACTATCTGCTGGGGTATCTCAACAGCAATGAGCGCAACTTTCCGTTGAATGCATTTGGGATGTCGCATTCGCCGTATTCCGGACTATATGTGCAGGACAACTGGAAGGTCCACGCGAACCTGACAGTCGACTTGGGCTTGCGCTATGACTACTGGCACGCCAAAGGGCTGGTGCGCAATTCCGGCGCAACGTTTATTCCAGCGCTGGGTAAGGCCGTCGCGTCCACGGATAAAGATGGAAACGTGGATTTGACGGCCCAGAGCACGGCCCGCTTCCTGGGTCCGGCGACGCGGGATCTTTGGATTTCCGCGAAGGACGCGAACATTCCGCGTGGCTTGTTTCAACCGTCCGGAGTGGTGTCGCCGAGGTTGGGCGCGGCGTGGCGCGTTCTTGGCAACGACGCGATTGTTTTCCGCGGCGGCTATGGCCTGTTCACCGGAAACTACAACGGCAACATATCCGGCTCGCAAGTGATCGGACCGCCCTACTGGACGTTTGAACGCCTGACGTTTGCTCGCGCGACGCTGCAAAGTTGGGAGACTTCCTTCCCGGCCGATCCACGGGCCTTCATCGCTCCATCGGTGGCGGCCGCCGCCTACGATGTCACGCCCATGCGAATCCACGAATGGAACGCGACGCTGGAAACGCTGATACCGCGGACCGGGACTGTCTTGGCGTTATCCTATGTCGCCAACCGCGGGCACGATCTGATTACCCGCTTCGACCGCAACGAGGTTCCCGCCGGTTCGTACGCCAATTTGCAGGCCGCGAAGCCATTTCCCGCTTTCGGCACGATTCGGCTATACGAGAACATCGGCAAGAGCTGGTACAACGCGCTGCAGGTGAAGGCAGAGCGCCGTTTCCAACGCGGCTACGGCTACATTTTTTCTTACGCGTTCTCCCGCAATATCGACGAGAACGGCGCCAGCGTGACCGACTTTCCCATCCCGTTCGCGCCCGTGGGCTACAACCGCGGCCGGAGCGAATTGGAACGGCGGCACATCATGACGGTCAACGGTATCTGGGAAGTTCCGGTGGGTAAAGGCCGCCGGTTTGGCGGTGGAATGCCCCGGGCGGCCGATTGGTTCGCGGGCGGGTGGCAAACGACGGGGATCTATAACTTCGTTTCCGGAACTCCGCTTTCTTTCACGGTTCCAGGAGCGACGCTCGGCAATGGGTTTAACACCCGCCCGAATATTGTGGGCGATTTCCGCCTGGAAAATCCGGGCGTTCAAGCCTGGTTTAACCCGGCTGCTTTTCAAGCGCCGGCGCGACTCGCATATGGCGGTTCGGGGATCGGAATCATGGATGGCCCCGGCCAGCACAACGTAAATCTGGCGTTAATGAAGAACTTCCGGATTGCGGAGACGCGTTCGCTTCAACTTCGCTGGGAGCTTTTTAATGCGCCCAATCGCGTGAACCTGGGTGACCCGATTACGACCATCGGCCAACTGAATACAGGGCAAATTACGGCGGCCGATGCCGCCCGCCAAATGCAGTTTGGACTGAAGTTCATTTTCTAATGCGGATTCGGTCGATTGAAACCATCCCGATACGCGTCCCCTTGCATCCGCGGCGGGCCATCCGCGGCAGTGCCGGGGCGCACACGGTGTCGCCGTTCCTGCTGGTGAAGGTTCACACGGATGAAGGCTTAGTCGGGTTGGGGGAGGTATCGTGTACGCCGCGTTGGAGCGGCGAAGACCAGGTGACTGCCGCGCACTTGATCCATGCCTATTTCGAGCCGCTGTGGACGGGCGAGGATCCGCGTAACGTGGAAGCGCTGTCCAGAAAACTGCGGTTGGGCGCGGCGGGGAATTTCTTTACGAAGGCGGCGCTGGAAATGGCATTGTGGGACTTGCTGGGAAAGGCGGCGGGGCTGCCGGTCTACCGGCTTCTGGGCGGCGCGGTACGGGACCGTATCCAAACGAAATTTTCCGTGTCGGGAGTGGAACCGGAGCAGGCTGCCGAGATTGCTTCTTGGGCCTGGGAGCGGGGCTTTCGCGCGATGAAGGTGAAGGTGGGCGCGGGGGAGGATGTGAAGCGTGTTGAGGCGGTGCGAAAAGCTGTCGCATTGATTCCCGGCGTGGATGCCAATGGCGGCTGGGACGTGCCGACGGCGCTCGACAGGGTTGCGCGCATGGGCGAAATTGCGTACCTCGAACAACCGGTTCCGCCTGGAGACATCGACCGCATGGCGGCGGTGAAACGTGCTGTCCGCGTTCCAGTTGTGGCCGACGAGAGTCTTTACACGCCGCAGGACGCGCTGGCGCTGGTGAGGGGGCAGGCCGCCGATGTATTCTCCATCTACGTTGGCAAGAGCGGCGGCATTGGGAACGCGCGGCAGATCGCGGCGATCGCGGAGACGGCGGGCATTCCCTGCACGATTGGCAGCAATCTCGAACTGGGGGTGGCGAGCGCCGCGATGTTGCATCTTGCCGTGTCGACCGCCGCCGTCTCGTGGCCCTGCGATATTCTGACGCCGTTTTATTACGAGGACGATATCCTCGCCGAGCCCCTGGACATTCGCGGCGGCGTCGCGTTTGTTCCTGAAGGACCCGGATTGGGTGTCAGCTTAGATACGGACAAAATAGAACGCTACCGAGTCGACAAATGACGCGGAGAGTCATGGTCACCACCGCGGATGAACATGCCACGCGGGAAGCGCTTGCCGTGTTGCGTGAGGGCGGCGGTATTGCCGATGCGGCCATCACCGCGGCATTTGTACTGGGCGTTACCCATCCAGGGATGTGCGGCATCGGCGGCGGCGGCCACGCACTGCTTCGAACGGCGAACGGCAAAGTTCATTTTCTCGATTTCCGTGAACGCGCGCCTGCCTCTTCGACGAGGGACATGTTTGCATCCGGCCTTTCGAGCACCGATAGCTGGCTGGCCGCCGCCGTGCCGGGTACCGTCCGGGCATTGGGTCATTTGCATTCCAATTTCGGGACCATGCCGTGGCCGCGGCTGGTGGCTCCAGCTATCCGGCTGGCGCGCGACGGTCATGTCGTCACACCGCTACGTTCGGCGGCCGCCCGCAACGCCGCTTTTCTGCGCGGGATTCTGCGCAAGCAGCCGGGCGAACTGTTGATGCAGCCGGACCTCGCCGATACGCACGAGCGGATTGCGGCCGAAGGCGCGGATGAATTCTATTCCGGTCAGACGGCCAGGCGTCTGGCCGCGGAGATGACGGCGAACGGCGGCGCCATTACGATGGAGGATCTGGCCGGATATCAAGTAGCCGAGCGCGCACCGATCACGGCCAGTTACCGTGGATACGACGTAACGACGGCGGCGCCGCCCAGCGGAGGCGGCTACAGTCTGCTCCGCATGTTGCGGGAACTTGAGTCCCATGATCTGCCCGGAATGGGGCATAACACCGCCGCCTATCTCGACGTGCTGGCTCGCGCGATGCGGGATGCCGTCGAAGAGCGGGTTCGAGTGATTGGCGATCCGGACTTCTCGCACACCACCCACTTCAACATAGCGAACGCGGAGGGCGAGGGCATCGCCTTCACCTTCACTTTGAATCGCATTTACGGAAGCGGAATCACGGTCCCTGGACTGGGGTTTCTGTTGAACAACAACATGGACAACTTCGCCACACGCCCGGGCGAGCCGAATCAGTACGGACTGGTGCAGTACGAAATCAACGCTATTGAACCGCACAAACGCCCGGTCTCGTCAATGACGCCGGCGATGGTTTTCCGCGATGGGCAACTGCGATTTGTGACCGGCACGCCGGGGGGGCCAACGATTCCGACGGCCGTGCTGCAGGTGATCCTCAATGTACTCGAATTCGGTATGAATGCGGCCGGCGCGGTCGCCGCGCCGCGAATTCATCATCAGTGGCGGCCGGACGTGATTTATCACGAGGCTGGATTCGCACCAGATACTCAGCGCATGCTTCGGGAGATGGGACACACGTTGGAAGCGAAGGAGTCGAACAACGACGTGATGGCGATTCGGCTGCGGGACGGATGGTTGGAAGGCGCAGCGGATCCTCGCCGCGAGGGAACGGCGGATTGTCTGTGACGGAGATCGACATTACGCGCTTTGAAATCTTCGCCTCGGGGCTTGACCATCCGGAAGGGCTCGCCTTCGACCACGATGGCAGCCTTTGGGCGGGCGGCGAGGCTGGGCAGATTTACCGCATCGATCCCGATGGCAGGAATGAATTGGTTGCCGAGTGCGGTGGCTTCTCGTTGGGGCTGGCATTCTCGCCCGATGGCGAACTCTTCGTATGCAATTCCCAGCACGGCGTTTTGCGCGTGGACCCGTCGGGCAGATGGGAAGTTTTCGCGCGCGGAATGATCTGCCCGAACTACCCGGCGTTCGACCGCCAGGGCAATCTTTGGGTCAGCGATTCCGGCCAGTGGAAGCAGAACAATGGCCGCGTGCTACGCTTTCAGATGGATGGGTCAAGCGAAATCATGGTGGAGCAAATGGGGTACGCGAACGGGCTGTGCTTCGACGGCGATGGCACGCTCTACATAGCCGAGAGCGATTCGCGGCGAGTCGTGCGGTTGGATGGAAGCGTAGTTGCCGAGGAGGTGGGACGCACACCCGATGGATTGGCGTTTGGTCCCGATGGATCGTTGTTCGTGGCATGCTATGCGTCGGACGATATATGGCGGATTACGCCCGGCCGCCAATTGCGCCGGTTCGCGCACGATCTCGACGCGATCCTTCTCTGCCGCCCCGCGAACCTCGCGTTTCATGGAGACTATTTGTATGTCGCCAACCTGGGCCGGACGACGATAGTGAGGGCGCGCCTGTGATCGATCTGAAAGGAAAAGCGGCGCTGGTCACCGGCGCGGCGCACGGGATTGGCGAAGCGATCGCGAATCTCTTCGAAGAGGCGGGCGCCCGCGTCCTGCGCGTCGACATCGAATCGAACGATGAAGATTGGAACTGCCGGGCCGACGTTCGGTCCGCGGAGCAGGCCGGGAACGCGGTGCGGCTTCTCGTCCAAAAAGCGGGCGCTATCGACGTCCTGGTGAACAACGCGGCCTGGATGGGACCGGGGCACGCTCTGCTGGAGGCCGGGGACGAGGAATGGCGAAGCGCTTTCGAAGTAAATCTGTTGGGCGCCCGCAATTTCGCGCGCGCCGCACTCGGGTTTATGTTGCCCAGACAGCACGGCTCCATCATCAACATCGCATCGGTGCAGGCGATCGCGGCGGCGAGGGATTCGGCAGCCTATTCGACGACCAAGGCCGGGCTGATCGGGTTCACACGCAGCATCGCCTATGACTACGGACCGCAAGGGATTCGCGCGAACGTAATCTGCCCCGGCGCAATACGCACGAGGGTCTCTCCGCCTGAGGGGAGCGAACTTCACGCTCGCCAAATCTCCAAAACATTTCTTGGCAGAATCGGATCGCCAGCCGACGTTGCTTACGCGGCGCTGTATCTGGCTTCGGACGTTTCCGCGTACATAACCGGCGCCGTGCTGGCGGTGGATGGCGGATGGAGCGCGCAATGAGACAGATCCGGCTGACCTATTCGAGCGGCGAAAGCGTGGTGGCGGAACTTCTGGACGCCGAAGCGCCCACAGTGTGCGGCTACATCTGGGACCTGCTCCCGTTGGACGGAAAGACGATCCACGGCATGTATTCCGGCGCCGAGGTTTTCATCCTGATCGACCAACCGCAAGCCGCGGCCCGTGAGAACATGGTGCACATTCCCCTTCCAGGGGAACTGCTCTATTTTTATGACGAGGGCACGGGTGGCGTTGGGCGGCGAGGTCCGGTTGGCGAGATCTGCATCGTCTATGGGCGCGGCGTGAAACTGATGGGGCATGAGGGCATTCCCGCTCAGGCGAGCCTGTTTGCCAGAATTCCGGGCGATTGGAAGTACGATTGGACAGGCTTTGCTCAGGCCTGCCGCAAATCGCGCTGGGAGGGACCGCAACTGCTGAAGATAGAGCGTGTGATAGCCTAGGCGGTTTCGATGAAGACGCACACCTATGAGGTCCGCGTGAGCAGGACGGCGGAGGCGGGGATTGGACGGGGCATCGCCGGTTTCCGGGTGGAACTGGAAGAGCGGATGACGGTGCTCGATGCGCTGTTCCAGATTCTTCGTACGCAGGACGATTCGCTGGTGTTTCGCTGCGCCTGCCGTGTCGGCATGTGCGGAACGTGTGCAATCTCAGTGAACGGAATCCCCCGTTTGGCCTGCAAGACGCGGCCGAGCCAACTGCCCGCCGGTCCGCTGACCCTGGAGCCGCTACCAAACCTGCCGGTGATTCGGGATCTGGCGGTCTCCATGGATCCGTTCTTCGAACAATGGAAGCGTGTGCTCCCGGAGTTCCGCGCCGCCGACCCCGAGGCTACGACGCTCAAGTCAGTACCGGCGGCATCCGCTTATGCGCGGAACTCAGCCGATAAGCGCGATTGCATCTCGTGCGGCGCCTGCTACGCCGCGTGCGGCATTGCAGGGACGAACCGGCAATACCTGGGTCCGGCGGCTTTGAACCGTGCCTATCTCCGTATCTTAGACCCCCGCGATTCCGCTCACCGCGAGCGGCTGCGCGTCGTCGACGATGAGCGCTCCGGCGCATGGCGTTGCCACACCCAGTTCAACTGCACGGCCGTGTGCCCAAAGGGGATAAGCCTGACGGATTCCATCATGCGGTTGAAGCGCCTGCTGTTGAATCCTTCCGCCGTGGAGAAGCTGTAATGCGCTTCCTTCCCGGGATGGTTGCGCACACCGTCCAGCGGCTGACGGGAATCACGCTGCTGGTCTACTTACTCGTCCATGTCCGCACCATTCACAAACTGAGCGAAGGCCCGGAAGCGTTCGACGAGGCTCTCGCGTTTTTCCGCAATCCGTTATTCAAGATGGCCGAAATCGGCTTGCTCGCCACAGTGATAATACATGCGTTGAATGGTATTCGCCTGACAATGCTTGACCTTAGCATCGGACACTCGCGGCAGCGCTTATATTGGGCGTGGGCGCTCGGCGCGGGGCTCGTGTTATTTCTGGCGGGGGCCGTCCCGATGTTTCTGTTCGGAGTCTGGAAATCCGTATGAGTTGGAATGCCATCAACTGGTATCTGCACCGCATTGCCGGAGCGTTGTTGATTGTCCTGCTGGTGGCGCATTTCTGGGCGGTGCATTTCGCCTCGGAATCGCTACTGCGCGGCGAGCTGAATTACAACGCGATCGAGGGGCGCATCCGCCTGCCGCTATGGCAATGGATCGACATTTCATTCCTATTTGTGGCGCTGTACCACGGATTGAACGGGTTGCGAAACATCGTGCTCGACTACAGCCGCATCGGACCGGGCGCCGGCCGCGCCATTACCGTAATGCTGGGGGCGGCCGGCGCGGTCTGGTTTTATTGGGGCGTCGCGGCATTCAGGAATCTTCGATGACGATTCCGTGGGAGGAGATTGAGACGGACGTACTGATCCTGGGCGCGGGCGGCGCGGGCCTTCTCGCCGCGATGCATCTGCGGCGGAAACAGCCTTCGCTGCGGGTAACGATTGTAGTGAAAGGCATGCTGGGGCAGAGTGGTTGCACGCGAATGGTTCAGGGGGGATACAACGCGGTGTTGAATCCCGCGGATTCGCTGCAACGCCATTATGAGGACACGATCCGGGGAGGCGGCTTCCTCAATCATCAGGAATTGGCGTGGAAACTGGTGGAGGACGCCCCCAAGCGAATCGTCGAATTGGAAAATACGGCTGGTTGCCTGTTCGACCGCAACGCCGACGGATCCATTCACCAGAAGGCGTTCGCCGGACAGTCGTTCGACCGTACCGTCCACAAGGGGGATCTGACGGGCATCGAGATCATGTCGAATCTACGCGACTGGGTTTTTGCGCATCCCGAAATTCGCGTGTTGCAGGAGTGCCGCGGGTTGGACCTGCTGATGGAAGCCGGACGCGTCCACGGCGCCTTGCTGTTGCAGATCCACACGGGGAAGATGATCGTCGCGCGTTCGCGGGCCGTCCTGCTGGCCACCGGAGGCGGTGCCCGCATGTACCGGATTTCCTCTCCATCCCTTGAGAAATCGGGAGATGGGATGGCGATGGGCCAACGCGCGGGCGCTCAATTTGTGGACATGGAGATGCTGCAATTTCATCCAACGGGCTTGCTCGTGGGCGGCAGTACGGCGACGGGAGGGCTGCTGGAGGAGGGCTTGCGCGGGGCGGGCGCATACCTGTTCAACGGGCTCGGCGAACGCTTCATGGAACGCTATGATCCGAAAAAAATGGAGCGGGCCACGCGGGATGTGATCTCGCGTTCCAGCTTTCTGGAGATCATGGCCGGCCGCGGCACGCCATCGGGCGGCGTGCATATCGACGTCACTCATCTCGGAGAGGATTTCGTGATGAAGAACTTCCCGGGAATGGTGGAACGCTGCCGCGACTATGGGTTTGATCTCCTGCATGAACGCGTGGAAGTGTCGCCAAGCGCGCATTATCAAATGGGGGGTATGGTGATAGATCAGGAGTGCCGCACAACGGTTGAAGGGCTCTTCGCCGCGGGCGAGGACGCGGGCGGCGTTCATGGAGCGAATCGCCTGGGCGGCAATGGCGTGGCCGATTCAATCGTCTTTGGAGGCGTGGCCGGCGACTGTATCCCACATCACCTGATGCCATCCCGCCCGGCGCCGCGCGCGCAGGTGGAAGAGCTTTGCCAAAGGTGGACGAAGCCCAGAAAACGCGTCGAAGGGGGGAGCGTTTTCCCGCTGCGGCGGCGGCTGGAGGATCTGCTTTGGGATAAGGTGGGGGTGGTGCGCAATGGCCGGGCGTTGGAAGAGGCGGTCATCGCTCTACAAGGGTTTGAGGATGAATTGGACACCGTGAAAGCCGCTTCCAACCCCGCTTGGAACGAAATTCTTGGGCTAAGGAACTCGCTGCTGGTAGCGCGGATGGTGACGGAAAGCGCCCTGCTGCGGACCGAAAGCCGGGGTGCGCATTACCGGCAGGACTACCCTGATCCCGACCCCTTGTGGCTGAAGAACATTTTTCTCAATTCCCGCAGCGTCTTCACCCAACCCGTCGCCTTTACCCGCCTGCGCCCTCCGGAGATGCCAGATGCCAAACCACTTGTATGAAGTGATTGAACAGACCGCGCGTGACCTCTATATCCGCGCGCTTACCGATATACCCCCCGATGTTCGGACGGCGTTGCGCGACGGTCTGGCCGCAGAGCAACGCGGCGGGAACAAGACCGCGGAGGGGGTACTGTTCACTATCCTCCGCAACATTGATGTCGCCGATGAAACGAGCACGCTGGTCTGCCAGGACACCGGCCTTCCTGTATTCTCCGTGAAGGCCGGTACGGGCCTGGCGTTGGACTACGCGGAGGTGAAGGCGAGGCTCCGGAGAGGATGCGAACGGGCCACGAGCGAATATCCGCTGCGGTCCAACACTGTGCATCCGCTGACGCGCAAGCCGACAGGCACCAATACGGGTGAGGGGTTGCCGGTTGTGAAGTTTGAATTCGTCCCGGGTTCGAGCGTATTGGAGATCACCATCGCCCCGAAAGGTTCGGGTTCGGAGAACATGAGCTTTCTTAAAATGCTCAATCCGGCCGATGGGACCAAAGCCGTGAAGCGATTCGTGATTGAATGCGTGTTCGAATCCGGCGCGCGGCCATGCCCCCCGATTATTCTCGGCGTGGGTGTCGGCGGCACTTCCGATCTCGCCATGCAGTTGGCAAAACAGGCGAGTTGTTTCCGGACAATCGGCAGCGCGAATGCCGATGACGCGGTTGCGGAATTGGAAAAGGACTTGTTGTCGCTGGTGAACCGCACGGGGTTGGGACCGCAGGGTTTGGGTGGCGAAACGACGGCGCTGGCGGTGCATGTCGAGTGGGCGCACACGCATATTTCGCAGCTTCCGGTAGCGGTGAATGTGCAGTGCTGGCGTGGAGAACGCGCGCGGGCGGTGATCGATGCCGATGGAAAGGTGACCAGCTAAGTATGGCCCATCATGATTTGACAACCCCGCTCAGTGAAGCGGACGTGAGGCAACTGAAGCTGGAGGACACGGTCTCGCTGAGCGGGGTAATCTTCGGAATTCGCGATGCAACGCAGATCCGCATATTTGACGAGGGCGTACCCCCGCCGGTCAGTATGGAGGGCGGCGTGTGTCTTCACACGGCGCCGGGAGTGCGGAAACTCCCCGATGGGAAGTACGAGAAGATATCCATTGGGACAACCACCAGCACCCGTATGGACCGTTTTGTGCCCGGGCTTATCGGGCAGTATGGGGTTCGCGCCGTGATCGGGAAAGGCGGTCTGCTGGCCGGGAGTGTCGAGGCGATGCAAAAGCTGGGCGGGGTGTATCTCGCCATTGTGGGTGGCGCCGCCGCGCTGGAGACGTTGCAGGTGGAAGAGATCCTGGATGTGTGGTGGGAAGATCTGATGCCCGAGTGTTTTTGGAAATTTCGAGTCAAAGATTTGGGTCCTCTCATCGTGGCCATCGATTCTCATGGCAACAGCCTGTATCAGAGAATCAAGGACGAGGCGGCCGAGCGAATCCGGAGCTTTGAATACTAATGTTTGTCGCCGACATGAACTGGCCCGCCGTGCAGGCGCTCGACAGGAATATACCGGTCGTCATCCCTATCGCGGCCGTCGAACAGCATGGCCATCATTTGCCGGTCGCCACCGACAGCCTGTTGCTTGCCGAGGTCGTGCGGAGGGCTGAGGGCGAGTTGGGTAACCGCGCGCTGTTCGCGCCTCTTCAGTGGATCGGAAATTCTCACCACCACACAGACTTCCCGGGGACGATCTCGGCCTCGCCGCGACTGTATCTGGATCTGTTGCTCGATTTGGCGGAGAACTTCCTGCAGCACGGTTACACAGGCATCTTCTTCCTGAATGGCCACGGCGGCAACATCATCCCCGGTAAACAAGCCGTATTCGAGCTTCGACAGAAATATCGGGACCGGACGGACCTGCTGCTGCTTTTCTCGTCTTATTGGGATTTCGCCAAACCGCACCAGGGATACGAGCAGAAGCGGATGGGCCACGCGTGCGAGTGGGAGACTTCGATGATCCTGAGCCTTGCGCCGCGTCTCGTGGCCGGCGACATCGCCTCCCTCGAATCGGTGCCGTTCGACCACGATTTTGACCCGGCCTATCGGGGCTGGATCACCAAAGACCGGTCAGCCACGGGGCATATCGGCTCTCCGCAACATGCCACCGCACAAAAGGGGGAACATCTCTTGGCGAGCTTTTCGGCCGGCGTGGTTTCGTTCATAACCTCCGTTGCCGAGTGGCCCCCATTCAAGGAGTGACGCGCGCCGACTGGTGTGCCGTCATCTGCCAGACACCACTGTTCTCGACGTAAACCTCCAGCGTCCGGACGCGATAGCTTTCCCTGCCGGTCAACTTAACATCGACGTAGCCGCTGAGCACGGCCGTTTTGCCGTACACCTTGATGGTTGTATCGGAGTCGGTGAACGACTCGTATCTCGACGGGCCTTTTGTGACGGATGCGATGTACTCGGCCTTGTTCTGGTGAGTTTTTCCGTTCGCATGAGAATAAAGAAGGTCGTCCGCCAGGAACTGCCGGAGGGCGGCGGCGTCCTGCTTGATGACGGCTCGCCTCCACGCGGCGGCGCCTTCCCGGACCGGGGCTGCCGGGTCCGCGGCGAAAACTCCGGCCGCGGCAAGCACTATGAGCGCGGTGATTCGGGTCATGGCATTTCTCCTTACCGGAACGTCTTATCGTCAACCTTGCTGAGATCCACGCCATCGCCAAAAACGCCGAGGGTCACGATGGCGAACGTGAATACGCTGTTGCCGGGTTCGATATGGCCGCCGAAAGCCTTTTCGCCCGTCGCCAGAGTCATGTGCGGATGAAGCCGTCCATCAATGACATAGCCGTTGATACTGACGATATCCGCAGGCAGGCTAGCGTCTTTGATGAAGATGTTCTTCGACGGAAAATCGCGATTGCTCACCGAATGGATATGGTAGTTGCGCACGGAACCGATGCCGGAAAGAATCACCGCATTCTTGATCTTCTGTTCTTTCACCACCTTTTCCATTCCCGCCAGCAAATCCGCTTGGAACTTCAGCCGGATAACGACGATCCGTTCGAACTTACCAGAAATCGCATAGGCATCCGGAACGGAAGCGCTGTTGGCCTTGGAGTCGTCGTGCGGCGTGGTCGGCTTGACGATTTCAGTCCGGGTTTCCTGACCCATGGTGAATGCGGCCGAAAGAACGGCCAGCATGAGAAAACGCATATTTACTTCTCCTATTTCCTATTGCTTAACAAACTTTTGGACACGCCAGTTCTTGATCTCCGCGACGTAGATGTTGCCGCTGGGTCCAATGGCCAGGTGATGCGAAAAATCCAGTTGGCCGGGAAGCTTGCCGGGTGCGCCCAAGACACCCAGAATTTCACCCTTCAAATTCAACCGCAGAATGCGATTGTTGTGGCCGTCGCACATGTAAATCGACTGGTCTTCCGTGATTACGATGCCCCATGGAGACCCGACGTGCTTCCACTGCGCCAGAAACTTCCCATCGGCGTCGAAGATCTGCATGCGGTGGTTTTCCCGGTCGCCGACATACACCCGCCCTTGCTTGTCAACGGCGACCGCATGGGGCAAATTGAACTCCCCTTCGCCCGCGCCCTTCTTGCCCCAGGCCCGGATGAACTTACCTTCCTTGTCGAATTTCACCACGCGCGAATTTCCGTAGCCGTCGGCAACATAAAAGTCGCCGGAAGGAGTGAAGGCCAGATCGGTGGGGCGATTAAAGGTATCGTTCGTTTCCCCCTTGGTATTCTTTCGGCCAAGGACCATACGAACGCGGCCGAGCGCATCCATTTTCACGACGATGTGGCCCAGGTCGTCGGCCGCCCACAAGTTGCCTTCGTTGTCGAAGCGCAAGCCGTGCGGCCTGACGAAAACGCCGTCGCCCCAGGTGCGGACGACTTTGCCGGCCTTATCCAGTTCAATGATCGAGTGCTTGCCGCGGTGAAATACGAAGACGTGTTCACGGGCGTCGACAGCGACGCCGGGAGTCTCTTCCAATGTCCAGCCGGCGGGCAGGCTGGGCCAGTTTGGATCCACAGTAAATGGCAGCTTGGGCCAGTTCGATTGCGACAGGCCGACAATGGCCGCCGCGCCTAGGATCAATAGTTTGCTTTGCATCGTTCTCACCAAATCATCTTAAACGCCAATTGAATAACCCTGCCGGCGCTCGCCCCGGTAATGCGCCCAAAACCTCCGGACGACACCAGCGTGTTCGGCGCATTGAAGTTCACTTGGTTAAACGCGTTGAAGAGTTCGCACCGGAGTTGGGCCTTCAGGCGTTCGTGTATCGGGATGTCTTTCATGATGGTGAAATCCGTGTCGCTCTGCGCCGGGCCGCTGATGATGTTGCGGCCCGAGTTGCCGTAGAGGCCGCGCGGCAGCAGGTTGGCGGGCACGAAGGCGGTCGTATTGAAAAAGCGGTTGACCATATCGGCGCGGTCGGCGTGGTCCCGCTCCACGTCCGCGTAGGTGATGCCATTCACCAGTTGGGCCCGCTGCAAGTTCTGCTGGCCGGTGCCATCGAGCGCGACATCGGTGCCCATGGTGATGTTCAATGGGGCTCCGCTTTGGATCGAATGGAACACGCCTAGACTCCAGCCTGCGAGAACGTGTTTGGCCATTGACCGCTCAAAGCGGAAATCGGGACTCCACATCCAACTGATGGCCACGGCGTGACGCCGGTCGAAGTTTCCGCGGCCGCTCTCCTGCTGCAGATTGAATGGGTTGCCGACACCGGGCGTAAGACCCGGTTGCGGGGCATTCACGTTGTCCACGCCTTTCGATAACACATACGAACCCATGAACGACAGGCCGCGGTTGAAGCGTTTGTCCAACCTAAACTGCGCGCTGTGATACCCGGCGCGATAGTCGTTGCTAAGGATTCGAGACTGCGTGTTCAACAGCCCGATGGTGGATGTGTACAGCACCCGGTTGTTTATATTCTGCGCCGTCGGCGGCAAGCCCGTGATCGGATCGTTCTTGAAGACGGCCGGATTGTAGTGGCGATGGCCTTCGAGCTTCTGCGATAGCTTCCCCGCGTAGCCCACCGAGAGCGCATAGTCGGAACCCAGTTGGCGTTCAATGGTGAAACTCATCGACTGCGTATAAGGCACCACCAGGTCCTTGTCCGTGGTCACGAGATTGGCCGGGATAGGGAAGTCGCAAGCCAGTCCGGGGAACTGGCTTACCGGCTTGCAGCCGAAGTTTCCGGGCAGCACTCCCAAAGGAGGCCGCGGGCGGTTCAGCGACCGGTACGGATCGTCGATCTGCCCTTGCCGCAGAATGTCGGTTCCCGCAAACGGCGCCTCGGAAGTATGCACCACAGTGGCGCTAAGCTGATCGAAGAAAATGCCATACCCGCCGCGAACGCTGGTTTTGCCATTGCCGAAAACGTCCCATGCAAACCCGACTCTCGGGCCGACGTTATTCAGATCGTCGAAGCTCAGCTTGCCGTTCTTGGGCAGGCCGGGATCGCCGGGGAAAAGTACGCCGGGAATCGAATCCGGACGCACCACGGAGCGGGCGGCGAAGCTGGGCACGTCGGTGTAAGTGTGACGGCCAAACTTTTGGTCCCAGGCCAGGTATGGCTCCCATCGGACGCCGTACGTCAACGTAAACCGGGGGACAATCTTGAACTCATCCTGCAGGAAGAAAAAGTGTTTCCAGCTTACCGGATCGCTGCCCGGCTGTCCGAACTGTACATTCACCTGTTCGAAACGGCCGATGAGAAAATCCGCCACAGGGTTGCCCGTTCCGACACCGGTGAACGTCGCGCTACGCGTTTGCGTGAACTTACTGTTCAAAGTCCAGTTCACCTTGTGCATCTCGTATCCCCATTTGAGCGTATGGCGGCCCTTGATCCAACTCATCGAATCGCGAAAATGCCAGTTGCGGTAATCCTGCCCGTTCGGATTCACTTGGGCCAGATTGAAGCGCCCCTGCACGTTAAGGGAAATACCTTCGCCGTTAATACCTGCGGGAAGGTTGATGCCCAGACTTTGCGGCGCGAAGAGTTGACGGGGTTCGTCGATGGAAGACACACGCAGGTAATCGAACGTCATCTGATTCAGCAGCGTCGGCGTCGCCGTGTAAGTGCTCGAAATCGAGAAGTTGTTGTTCTCCACTTTGCGGTCGCCAGCGGTGTACGGTTGGATGTTTCCCGCGGAGAATAGCTGGTCGTAGGAATCGCGATGGAAATGGCCGAAAAGCGTGTGCTTCGAACTCTGCAGAAAATCCACTCGTCCCAGGAATGAATAGTTTCCCGAAGGATTCTGGAAGAATGAGACGAATGAGCCGGTGGGCGACCGGGGAATAAACTGGTCCAGGATTTTTTGCGCCGCGGGGCTGACGCAGCCTGGCGCAACCATATTTCCCGCCACGCAGGGGCTGCCGGCGGGGTTGGTCAGCGGGCGGCCAGTCAGCGGATCGTTGACATTCCGGATGGCGGCCTGGCCGGTGAAATCGCCGCGCCGTTCCGCGTCGGTTGGAACCAGCACCTGCGACGAACCGTCCTCCGGCCGATTCCAGAGCCTTTGATAATAGCCAAATCCAAACAAACGGTCCTTCCTGATCGGACCACCGCCGGCGGCCCCAGCCTGATTCTGCTTGCTGGCGGGGCGCCGCGGCTGAAAGAAGCTGCGAGCGTTCAGCTTGTAGTTGCGCAGGAATTCCCAGGCGCTTCCATGCCATTGATTCGTCCCCGCTTTGGAAGTAATCGTTACCTGGCTGCCGGAGTTGTTGCCGTATTCCGACGTGAAATTATGCGTCTGAATCCTGATTTCCTGAACGGCGTCCGGCGGCGGAAAATTCAATCCGGTCGTCTGCCCGAAGTGGGTGAAGTTGGCCCCGTTGAAAGTGAAATTGTTGTTGGTCGAACGGCCCCCGTTCACGCTCATGTTGGGACCGGCGCGGGTGTTATCCATCTCCTGCGGGGCGTTGACCTGCAAGATACCCGGAAGGATGCGGGCCAGGCTCATGACGTTTCTGCCATTGAGGGGCAGGTCCTGAACGCGGCGGTCGTCCACCAGGCCGGACAGCGTTTGGCTGGAGGTGTTCACCAGCGTCGCGGTGCTCGAAACCGTCACTTCCGATTGAATGGAACCGACCTTCAGATTGATGTCCAATCGGAGGTTTTCGCCCAGCGTCACGCGCACTCCGCCCTGCGTTTGGCGGTCGAAACCGTTGGCCGCGGCGGTTATCTCGTAAGTGCCCGAAGGAATCGCCAGAAGGTTATAGAAACCCGTGTCGTCGGCGGCGGTGGTCCGGGTCAGTCGCTGTTCGGTTGACTTGGCCGTGATGCTGACCGCCGGGATGGCCGCGCCGGATGGGTCGCGGACATAGCCGCTGATGCTGCCGGCCACCTGGGCGTGAATCGGGATGGCCGCAACCAGCGCGCCCAGGATAGACAAACGTTTAGACATGGCATTCCTCTTCAGGCAAAGAGTTGCGGAATCAACTCGCCATGGACGTCGGTTAGACGCATCTGGCGGCCGTTGAAATAGTAAGTAAGGCGCTTATGATCGATGCCCAGCAGACGCAGGATGGTCGCGTGAACATCGTGGTAGGAGATCGGCTGCTCGGTGGCTTTGTAGCCGAAATCGTCGGTTGCGCCAATCACTTGGCCGCCCCGGATGCCGGCGCCGGCCATCCAGAACGACATGGCGCCGGGATTGTGATCGCGCCCCAGTCCCTTCTGCGAAATCGGCATACGGCCGAACTCCGAATGCCAGATGACTAAGGTGTCGTCGAGCAAACCCCTCTGCTTCAGGTCGCGAATCAGACCCGCGATCGGCAGGTCAATTTCTCTCGCGTGCGCGCCGTGATTCTCGGCCAGGTTGCTGTGCGCATCCCAATCGTCGACATCCGTGCGGGCCTTAGCGCCGTTGAACAATTGCACGAATCGGACGCCGCGTTCCACCAGCCTCCGGGCCAGTAAACACTGGCGCCCGAACGGTTCGGTGATGGGATCTTCCATCCCGTAAAGCCGCTTGGTGGCCGCCGTCTCCTTTTCCAGATCGACCGCCTCCGGAGCCGACGACTGCATATTGTAGGCCAGTTCGTAGGAAGCGATTCGAGCGGCCAGTTCGGAGCTGCCGGGATAACGCGCGGCGTGTTCTTCGTTCAGTTTCGCCAGATGATCCAGCCTGGCCCGTTGCTGCTCCGGTCGAATGCCCACGGGCGGACGCAGATCGAGGATGGGGTCGCCCGACGGACGAAAGACGGTGCCTTGAAATGCCGCGGGCAGGAACCCGCTGTTCCAGTTGGCAACCCCGGCGTTGGGTCCGCCGCGCGGATCGTAGAGAACGACATAGCCGGGAAGGTTCCGGTTCTCCGTTCCCAGACCGTAGGTCACCCAGGAACCTACGCTAGGAAAGCCCATCAGCAGCGACCCGGTATTCCACTCATAATGCGCGAGCACATGGTCGTTCGACTTGCCATAGCCCGACCGGATGAGCGCGAACTCATCGACAATCGAACCCATGTGCGGAAACAGCTCGGAAACCTCGGTACCGGATTGTCCATACTTATTGAACGAATACGGACTGGCCATGATCGGCCCCGGGTACCCCTGCCGGACGACGATTTCACCAAACCCGGATAGCGGTTGGCCGTGATGCTTTTTGAGCATGGGCTTCGGATCGAAGGTGTCGATGTGGCTGACGCCGCCCGTCATGAATAGAGAGATGACCGACTTGGCGCGGGCGGGGAAATGGGTTTTGGCGGCAGGCGCGCCGAGGAGGTTATCTTGCGCCAGAAGGCTCGCCAGCGCCACGCCGCCGATGCCGCCGCCGGCACTGAACATCAGATCCCGCCGCGAGATGTGTTTCATTCGGAGCACTCCTTTATTGAATGTAGATGTACTCGTTCAGGTTGAGGAGAACGTTGCAAAGGTCCGCGGCCGCTTCCAGGGCGGCGCCCTTATGGGCCGCAAGTTGGCGGTTCAGGAACGCTACATTCTCGCGCAGTTCCTTCTCGCCCGGCTCACGTGCCAGTGCGATGCGGTAAGCCGCGCGCACCTGTGCCTCCTGCTCCGGGCCGGCCGACTGCAAGACACGCCCGGCGAATAGCCGCGCCTGCTGGATCACAAAGTCATTGTTCAACAGGGTGAGCGCCTGCGTGGGCACTGTGCTGACGCTTCGCCGTTCGCACGTTACGTTCGGATCCGGCTGGTCGAACACCTCGAACAGAGGGAACTTCATTCCCCGTTTGTAGTAAGAATAAACGCCGCGCCGCCAGACATCGGGCCCCTCTTCATTCACCACCCATGCGCCTTTGGCAACGGACTTTCTGACGCGTTCGGGAACGGGTGGGAAATAGGCGGGGCCGCCAGCCTTGGGGTTCAGATTTCCGCTGGCGGCGAGGATCGAGTCGCGAATCGCTTCGCCCTCCAGCCGCCGGGGAGGAAAGTGCCAAAGGTAATTGTTCTCGGGATCCGCCTCCATGCCGGCTGTCGCCTGATGCTCGGATGCCATTCGATAGGTCTCCGAGTTCATGATCAGCCGATGCATATGCTTGACACTCCAGCCGGAGCGGACGAATTCCGTCGCCAGCCAGTCGAGCAACTCCGGATGCGACGGCCTCCGGCCAAGGCGGCCGAAATTGCTCGGGGTGGACACCAGGCCGCGGCCGAAGTGATGCTGCCAGATACGATTCACCATCACTCGCGCCGTTAATGGATTTTGATCGGAAGCGATCCATTCGGCGAGCGCCCGGCGGCGTCCGGTCGTAACGCGGCCGTCCTTGGGCTGAATGGCGGTTGGGGTAGCGGCGTCAGTAATGATCTCGATGAATCCCGGCGCGGTCTCGGCGCCCGGCGACTCATGATCGCCAGCGTTGAGGAAAAACGACTTCGGCGGCCGGTACGGTTTGCCCGCAACGGGAACATACGTTTCGTTCGCCTCCTCATCCTTGTTCTTCGCGGTTTTCCCCGGCGCTTCGTCGTCGCCAGGACCCATCGGCGAAAGCCGGTGATCGCCATCGCGAATTCCCATGGCCACCGGAAGAGGCGCGGGCAACTTTCGATTCAATTCCTGAATCTGCTTACTGAGTGCGTCGGCCGCGGCCCGGTCCTGCGGTTTCATCAGACTCCGGTAGTTGCCGCCGCGAATGCTTAAAACCTGCGTGGCCAGCAGCTTCTGCCCCTCCGTTCGCAACTCAGCCGGAGTGCGAACGGCCGCCTGAATATCGGCGGGGAACGTCGCCAGTTTAGTCTCGAACGCCGCCTTTCGATACGGCTCTTCAATTTCCCTGATTCGCTGCCGCAACGGCGCCGTCCCGGCTTCGATTGCCGCTGTCTTGCGCTCGTGCGCCTCCACTTCAGCGGCGGAAGCCAACGGGTGGTTGTAATTCACGTAGGGATAGTAGACGGCCATCAGCCGGTAATAATCGAGCTGGGAAATGGGATCGAACTTGTGATCGTGGCAGCGGGCGCAACTCACGGTCAGCCCCAGAAAGGCGCGGGTCGTGGTGCCGATCATGTCGTCGAGGTATATGTAACGGTATTGCGGGTTGTCCTTTTCCCTGAATCCAACCGTGGCGCCGACGCGATTGAAACCCGTAGCAATCAGCGCATCCGAACTCGCGCCGTCGAGTTCGTCGCCGGCGATCTGCTCGCGGATGAACTGATCGTACGGCTTGTCCTGATTAAAGGCCCGAATCACGTAATCGCGGTAGCGCCAGGCGTCGGGATACGTGAAGTCCTGCTCGTATCCGCCGCTGTCCGCATAGCGGGCGACGTCGAGCCAATGCCTGCCCCACCGCTCGCCATAATGAGACGAAGCGAGCAGCCGATTCACCAGATTTGCGTACGCGTCCGATGACTGGTCCTGCTGGAACTCGTCCACGTCCTCCGGTCGAGGCGGAAGGCCCGTAAGGTCCAGATACGCTCTCCGCACTAGCGTCGATTTGTCCGCGGCCGCGGCGGGTTTCAGCTTATTCTCCCGGAGCTTGGCGAGGATGAAAGCATCGATCGGATTTGGTTTTTGATCGTCAACGGCTGGCGGATCGTGCCGGACGGGTTTGCGGAACGCCCACCAGTTTCGATCCGCTTGCGTGATCCGGCGCGGAGCGGCGGGGGCATTAGCGATGGATTCGTCCCAATGCGCCCCCTCGTCAATCCAACGGCGAACCAATGCAATTTCGGCCTCGTCCAGCTTGCCGCCGAGCGGCATTCCCGGTTGCATACTGCCCGTCAGCCGCCGAATTATCGCGCTCTCACCGGACTTGCCGGGAACGATCGCCGTCCCGCTGAGACCGCCGCGAATGGCGCTTTCCCGCGTTAAAAGGCTGAAGCCCGACAGTTGCTGGGAACTACCGTGACAACTCGAGCAATTGCGCTCGAGAATCGGACGAATGTCCTTTGTAAATGACACTGCGCCCGTTTGAGCGGCGGCGGTTACGCTTACCGCGAAGAGGATAAAAGTGCCGTTACGCCACCGCATGTTGCCGACTTTCCTCCCCAAGAGCTTCGAGCGCACGAACCGAATGCGAACGCCATTTCTCGATGCGTTCAAGCGTTACTCGCGCGGCCGCGTCCGGGGTAGTTTCGAGCGCGGCGATGACCTGCCGATGGTCTTCCGCTAACGCGATATAGTCGGTAGGCAGCGTGCCCTGGCAGTCGCAAAGCAGATAGGCAAAGGGGGCCGCGGCGATCGCCTGGCACGCCTGAATCAGGAACGAGTTTCGCGTTTCGCGATAGATGCTTTGGTGGAACGTATAGTCGGCAAGACAGAACCGCGCCAAGTCTTGCGCCCGCGCCGCGCGGTGCATGTTGTCAACCTGCTCCTGAAGGTTGAGAATCCCATCGCGGGTCAATTGGCGGCTTGCTTCCGCCGACGCCATCGGCTCAAGCACCATGCGAACGGCGAACAGTTTGTTGATCTCGCCGGCATTGTACCGGCTGACATTTGACGAACGGTTGAGTAGTTTGGTGACCACTCCCTGGTTGTGAAGATCCTGCAGCGCCGCGTTCACCGTTGCCTGGGAAACGCAGAAATCCCTCGCCAGATTGGCCTCGACGAGGCGCTGGCCGGGGACAAGGCGACCGCTGAAAATGAGTTCCAGGATGGCTTGGCGAACCTGGTCCACTTTGGTGATGGAAGAAATCGGCTTCATGGCCTGATCAATGATAATCGATGATTGGTGGTATCGGCAAATCGCCGGACACCGGCCGCTGACTTTCGCGGCTCGGTGACATGTGTTCCGGTGGCGAGATGACGATTGGACTTTTCGGGTAGTAGCGTCGATAGAAGGCAATGGTTTCGGGGCAGGCGTCCTTCACGATAATGGGTTCTTCCGTTGCCTGGTTATTTTGGCCGCCGGTGGCCGTGTCTTCGACAGGCAACGGGATTTCTTGAGGGAAATTGGCGCGAATGAATTTGAGTCGGCGTTCGAGACGGGCGATTCTTACTTGGAGCTGGTCGATTTGACGGTTAAAACGGTGGATGGCGGCGTGTTCGGAGGAAAGGGCGCCGGCGGCGAGTGCAATCTCCCAGTGGCGGGCGACGAGGGCGTCAAGGCGGGTCAACTGCCATTGGGCGACGGCGATGTCGCCAACGATAGAGTCGGCAACGGAGTTCAGGGGGAGGTAGACGGCGCGGAGTTCGCTGAGAAGATCGTTGTATTGGGCGGGATCTTCGTTTGAGAGAACGCATTTGGCGCTTTGATCGGTTGGCATGGTTGGTCCTTTCGGGCTTTGGAATCGGGATAGGGGGAAGCCTCGCGGCTCCTCCCCTCCCACACCACCGGACATGCGGGTCCGCATCCGGCGGTTCGGCGGGTTGAGCAATTACCGAACCGTTAATCTTGGAATCTGAAGCGAGTCGAAGTAAGCATTGGGCAGCGCAATGGAAAGGGCCGGTGAGTTGGCCAACCGCCAGGGTCCGTGTCCGCTGCCCGCCGTTTTCGCGGCCAAGTCGCGGTTCACGCCCCGTTTGCGCAGTTCGGCAAACCTCGTCTTCCCCCGTTTCCACTGCTTCCAGATCGCAGACCGCAGCCTGCGCCGGAGCCACTGCTCAAGACCCAGCAACACCGAAGGCGTTTCACACTTGCCGAAGTAGCCGATCCAACCCCGCAAATACCGGGTCAGTTCCTCGGCCATCCGCTTGATGCTCACCCCTCTCGTCCGGCTCGTCAGTTCCCGTACCCGCTTCTTGAACCGGTCCACCGCTTTCGGTGCTATGCGCCGCTTTGGTATGCCTGCGCTCGTAAAGCTGAAGCCCAGAAACTTCCGCGCCCATGGCCGGGCCACCGCGCTCTTCTCTTCGTTGACCTTGAGTTTGAGCGTCGTGGCGAGGAATCGCTTGAGGCTCTCCATCACCCGTTCCCCGGCCCGCTGGCTACGAACGTAGATATTACGGTGAGTAGCCCCGGGGAATCTCACCCCGAGGCTCTCTCAGAACCGTACGTGAACCTCTCAGCTCATACGGCTCCCGCCATGGAACCAAGCCGCACACCCAGTTGCCAGTGCGCCCACAACTTCGGATCGCGTCTCGAGATACGCGCGACCCAGTGAGTCGCCCGGCGCAAATGGCCGCGCAGCTTCTTGTACTTCCGTTCGGCCCAATGGGCCAAAGATCGATCCAGTTGACGCATCGGCGGATAGAGCGCCGACCGGTAAAACCGCCCATAATACTGGAGCCAGCCGCGAACTAGTCCACCGTTGCCTCGAACGCGATACCAAACTTCGCCTGCGCGACATCGGCGAAGCGCGCGTCCTCTTATCCAGGCCACAACCCGCCGAAGAACCTGCCGCGCCAGTGATCAAGCGCAGCTCGCCAATCCCCTGGATCGTGGCGGCATTGGGACTCTGCGCCGCCGGGTGGGCGTGGTGGCCCGCAAAGCAACTCGCGCCCCAGGCCGCGGCCCGCTTTGATGTGGAGATGGGTGGAGGTTTCGATTTAAGGGGAATCGACGCGCCGCACTTGATCATCTCACCGGATGGGCGCCGCATCGTCTGGCAACTCCTCGGCGAAGATGGGAAAGTGCGGCTGGCCGTCCGCTCGTTGGAGGAAGTTAATCCGACGGTACTCACCGGAACTGAGGGAGCCACCCATCAGTTCTTCTCGCCCGACGGAGAATGGGTGGGGTATCACAATCGCTTTGAACTGCGAAAAATCTCTATCCACGGTGGCGCGCCAGTCACCCTATGCCCTCTGCCGATACTGCGGGGAGCCAGTTGGGGCGACGACAACACAATCGTGTTTTCGCCCGATCAAGCCGGTGGACTCAAGCTCATTTCCGCGGACGGCGGAACCTCACGGCCGCTCACTCATTTGGACGAAAAAAAGGGAGAACGCACCCACCGCTATCCATTCGTTCTGCCAGGACGCAAGGCCGCGATTTTCTTCTCCAGCCCAACAGGCGGCAACTACGATAGCGCGACCATCGAGGCCGTCGCTCTCGACAGCGGACAGCGAACTGTGTTGATCCAGGGAGGATATTTTCCACGCTATGTACCGTCTGGACATCTACTGTTCATGCGCCAGGGTACGGTGCTTGCGGTGGGCATGGATGCCCGGACACTGAAGATAACGGGAACCCCGGTGCCGGTCCTGCAGAATGTGCGTCATCACACTAACCGCGGAAGCGCTGAGTTCGATGTTTCTCGAACTGGAATGATCGTCTATGTCGATGGCAAGGGAACCTCGGGCAACTTTCCTTTGGCGTTGTTGGACGCTGCTGGGGTTAAGACCCCATATCTCAAAAACCAACAGGAATTCACCAATCCTCGCTTTTCCCCGGACGGCAAGCGTCTAGCCTTTGACACCCTCGAAAGCGGCAAGCGAGACATTTGGGTTTATGATTCGGAGCGGGAGATCAAGACACGCTTGACCTTTGCTCCGGGCGAAAATCAGCGTCCAGTTTGGACGCCGGACGGCCAGCGGATCGCCTTCCAGCGGGCCGATGGAATCTTTTGGGTCCGCGCCGGAGGCGGCGGCGAAATGGAACGGCTTACGGAAAGCAAATTGATACAAGTACCCACGTCATTCTCGCCAGATGGCAAAGTGCTCGCATTCGAGGAAGAGCGGCCGGGGGCGGCACGAGATATCCGCCTGCTGACGATCGACCTCCGGGATCCCGCACGCCCGGTGGCCGGAAAGACTATCGACTTGATCACATCGGCCTTCAACGAAAGGGATGCGATGTTTTCACCGGATGGCAAATGGCTGGCCTACGAATCGAATGAATCAGGGATCAACGAGGTGTATGTACGCGGTTATCCGGATTCCGGCGGACTGTGGCAGATATCGAATGGGGGAGGCGTCCGACCGCGGTGGACGGCGACCAGCAAAGAACTGTTTTATGGCACTGAGCGGGAGAAAATAATGACCGTTGCCTATTCGGCGGCGCCGAACGGGTTTGTCGTTTCCAAGCCGCGACTTTGGAGTGATGGTATCAACTTTCGGGGCATGGGGTTCGACGTCACCGCGGATGGCAATCGGTTGGTGGTTTCGGACAGGCCCGAAATCGAACTTCAGAGCAATCTCCCCACCCGCGCCATCTTCCTGCTGAACTTCTTCGAGCAATTGAAGCGCCGCGAATTCTAGTATGCTGATCGGCATCATGCGCCCTCTCCTCTACTCCTCCCTATTCGCGCTGCTAATCGCCGGAGCCGCCGTCCGCACCCGCGCCGCCGAATCCCCCACCGGCGGCGGCATCACCTCCATCGTCATCCGCTTCCTCGACACCTTCAAACCCGAGGACCGCAAGAAAATCGTCTTCGACTTCGATGACGCCGAGCGCAAGGATTGGAGCAATCTCCCCACCCGCAATTACCCGCGAAAAGGCGTGAACCTGGCGGAGATGACCAACCCCAGCCGCCTGCTCGCCCACGAACTCATGCGCGCCTCGCTCAGTTCCCAGGGCTATTTGAAAGCCGCCGCCGTCGTTCACCGCGACGAAGTCCTTCTCCGCACCGGCGGCTCCAGCGCCAACTTCGGCGCCGGCAAATACTACTTCGGCGTCTTCGGCAATCCCGCCGCCGACAAGCGCTGGGGCTGGCAGTTCGACGGTCATCACATAGCCCTGAACTTCACCGTCGTCGACGGCGTCCTCACCGGCGCGCCCGCCCTCTGGGGCGCTCAGCCCGATCAAATCGAAGGCGGCGACGAAGCCGGCTGGCGCGTCTTTGCCGCCGAACGCGCCAAGGGCTACGCCCTCGTCCATTCCCTAACCGCCGCTCAAAAATCAACCGCCATCCTCAGCGATAACCTCCCCGCCGGTCTCTTCACCGGCCCCCAACGCGACAAGGCGCTGCAAAAGCCCGAAGGCCTGTCCGCCTCCGCCATGACTCCGGCACAGCACGAACTCCTCTGGACCTTAATCGACGAATACGTGAACAACCAGACCGAAAAAGTCGCACGCGCGCACCGCCAAAGGATCGAAAAAGAAGGCCTCGGCAAAGTGCACTTCGCCTGGATGGGTTCCACCGATCCGGCAAAATCCTGCTACTTCCGCGTCCACGGCCCGTCCATCCTCATCGAGTACGACAACACCGGCGCCACCCGCACCGAGCGCGACAGCAACCACATCCACAGCATGTTCCGCGATCCCAGCAACGATTACGGCGAAGACCTGCTCAAGAAGCACTATCAGACGGCGCCACACGGGAATTAGCCGGCTTCCGAATACACTCGCACCATTCCTTCGTCAAATAAAACGACGACCCATCAGCCGTCCGCGCGACGTTATAAACAACGCCCCATTCAACGTCCGTTTCTAACGCCCCCAATACGACTTCCCGCTGGCGCCGTTGGTCCTGTGGCGACGGATAGATACGGCTCAGATACGATCCGTCCGGCAGCCGCTGTTCGCACGGCAGCAGAATGTTTTTTCGGACACGCCACAGCAGATCGGCGCCCGTGGCCGCCGCCTGCCGCCACATCTGGATTGGTGGTGGAGGCCGAGTTCAAAGGCTTCTCGCTACGGCGCATCCGGACACATAAGATCCGGATAGCGGACACGGTGCCCGAGTTAGCCGGTAAGCAGCCCTAAACAATTCGTAGTGTTCTTCCGATGGACGGAGGAGGGGAAGCGCAAGGCTTGCCGCGACCGCCAATGAGCCCGTTCGCCCAGTTATCGGAATCGAAGCACCCCACCGGCCGCCGTCCGCGGTCGCTAGCCCTGCACATTTTCGGGCGCGTGGCGTTCCCCGTGGGCATTGTCTTCCTCAGTTGCTTTTCGCTGCTCGACCGGCTTGTTCAAAGCCAACTACGGGATCACATGCAGCAGGAATTGGTATCGGGGGATGCCCAAAAGCACCGGGCGAGCTTGAATGGCGACGCGCGGCTAAGCCGGTCCTTAACCGCTTTGGCCGACGCGGCCGGAATTCCGCAAGCATTGCAGCGAAGGAAAGGCACTTTTCCGGAGCAGTTGCGGCGCCTGGGAGAGTCGCTCGATGAGGATCTTTACGCCCTCTTCGGTCCTGACAAACTGCCGATTGTGACGCTGCGGCGGGATGCCAAGGCACTGCGGCGCGCCACCCGGAACCTGCCGTTGCCGGAAGCTCGCCGGCTGGCGGAACTCGACTGACAGTACTACTTTATTACGAGCTATCCTCTCCTGAGTGACGGCAAAACCGTGGGCTGGATTGTTGCCGGCCGCCATTGGCTGCGGGACATGCCGGTTGGCGATGGATCGTATGTGCTGGCCAGTCACGGAAAAGTCGTCGAGTTCGCGGGTAATCGCGCCCAGGCCGGACTGGCCGCGGGGACGGCGGTACCGGGTTGCGTTGAAGGCGTCGCCGCTTGCGAAGTCCGGATCGAGGGCAGACGCCATGTCTTGTTGCGCTCGGCGGCTTCCGGGAAAGGCCAGGAGATCGAACTTTACATGCTGCAATCGCTCGACTTAATGGCGAATCCTTTGTTGAGCATGACGCGGGCGATCATGATGGCGGGCGCGTTCCTGAGTATTTTGGGCGCTTTAGGTTTGGCGTTGTTGACCGGGCGCGCCATCTCGCGGCCTTTGAAGAACATTACGGAATCGTGCTTGCGCGCACAAAACACGGGACATTTTTCCGAGATTGATATTCCGCCAAGCCTTATTGAGGAAGTGACGGCGCTGAGTAAAACGCTCCAATCGGCGGTACGCACCATTGAAGCGGGCCAGACCCAATTGACGCAGGCCTACTTCCAGTTTATGGGCGCGATTGTCGCCCTGCTCGATGCGCGAGACACTTACACCGCCGGGCATAGCCATCGCGTCTCCGCCTATTCAGAAGCGTTGGCGCGCGACTTCGGCCTGCCCCAGCGGCAGATTGACGATATCCGGGTAGGGGCGCTGCTCCACGACATCGGCAAGATCGGCGTACCCGATGAAGTCCTGCGTAAGCATGAGCGTTTGACCAAAGAAGAGTTCGACCTGATGAAACAACATCCAACCATCGACCGCAAGGTGCTGGAACAGGTGGTGCAGTTCGACAAGTAGCTCGACGCGGTGGAACTGCATCATGAGAACCTGGACGGCACCGGTTATCCACGCGGTTTGCGCGGCGAACAGATCCCGATATCGGCGCGCATCGTTAAAGTCGCCGACGTTTACGACGCGTTGAGTACGGACCGTCCCTATCGCAAGAAGATGTCGGAAGAGGAGGTCCAGGGAATCCTGCGCGACGGCGCCGGAAAACATTTTGACCGGCTACTGGTGGAAATCTTCCTGAATCGTTCTCTCCCCAGCTTTGAGGGGCAATCCGGATTGGAAACACTGTACGTCGCCGTGGGAGATACTTCCTCTTCGGCGACAGCAAAGAAAGCGATTGGCGCTTAGTTCCTGGGCGCCGCGTCCAGGCGAGCCTGCAAGCGGCCGGCGTCGTGACAAGTAGCGCAGGCGATTTTAGATTTAGCTCTCGTCTCGGGCTTGTCCAGCCAACGCTTTCCAAAAACGGCATACGGAGTGCCTGGAAACGCCGCGACCAATTCCTGTGTCAGTGCCGTGCTCTTGTCCGCTTCACCCAGTCGTTGCGCGGCCTGCGCAAGGCCGGCCATCACTTCACCGCGGAAATGGACAGGTAGACCGTCAAACTGCGCTTTCTGTGATTCCCTCAACTCCGAGTAGTTTTCCCGCACCTTTAACCACGCTTCCCGCTGATGCTGGGGCGGCAGCCGGTCACCGAAAACGGCGAATGAGCCTCCCGTTATTGCCAGAACTCCTTCACGGGCCGGCTTAATCTCTTTGGCGGCCTCGGCGGCGCTGGCGAAGACGTCCAGCGCATTGGTATATTCCGCGTCGAACCCGGGCATGTTCCCCGCTTCGAAGGCTCGCACGGCGAACAGAAGAGCATTGCCCCCTTTCCACGCCAACGCGACGGCATTCTTTGGATTCTTGGCTAGGACGTCGTCTAATTTCTTAACGCCGATCCCGTGTCGCGCCATATCGCCGTCCAGATATCCAGCGAATAGGTCTTCGCGGACCCAAGTACTCACCGGGATGTTCTTGGGCTTTTCCTGAGCTACAGACAGCGGGAAAGTCAAAACAGTTAAGACGGCCAAGACGAGACGCATGCAATTCTCCCGCAACGATTCTAGCAGAACCCGCAGGAACGCCGCCATCGCTTTCTACCCTTGGAATTCCTCCCAATCGAGCGTCGTCGATTGATGCCATTCGTCGAGCCGTTCAGGGGCTGCCCCGTGCGCCAACAGCAGACGCGCCGCCTGATGAAGCGGGAACCCACGCTGGGGTCGGAGCCGGATGCCAATAGGAAGAGGCGTTTTAGGAGGTCAATCTCGCCGAGCGCGACGGCCCTCTCGAGATTCATATCGCCCGCCTGGGCCGTGAGAAACAGACCGCATTCACGGTACCGGGATCCATAATTGGCCACCGCCTCTGCCGGCGTGCGGCCACAGAGGCGTGGCGGCATTCGGTCCCGGACTGTTGGGTTCCGCCGCGAACAGCTCCCCCGCGTCCACCCGGCACAATGCGGCTGCAGCCCAGACGATTCGTTCCCGGTCGCGATGAATCGCATTCTGCAAAGGCGTCCAGTCGTCATGATCGCGGCTATCGGGGTTCGGTTTGCCGGTTCGCCATGGCCCCGCTCGGCAGCGAGATGAAGCGGGGCGGTCGATCATATTGTGCAACGATAATCTTCAACCCATGCGCGTATCAATCTTCCTCATCGCACTGGCGGTTTTGGCGAAAGACAAACCACTCAAGCCCAAACCCGCCAAAGAACAGTACACCAAATATGAGTACATGATCCCCATGCGCGACGGCGTCAAGCTCTACACCGCCGTCTACCAGCCGAAGGACATGACCCGGAAATTCCCGGTGCTGATGACCCGTACGCCTTACAGTTGCCAGCCCTATGGCGAAGACCAGTTCCGGGCAACGCTCGGTCCGTCGGAGTACACGCAAAACGCCGGTTACATCTTCGTCTACCAGGATGTTCGCGGGCGCTTTAAGAGCGAAGGGAAGTTTGAACAGGTCCGGCCGTACAAACCTACGAAGAGTGGCCCGAAAGACTTTGACGAGGCCACCGACACTTACGATTCCATTGAATGGCTGCTAAAGAAAATGCCGAACCACAATGGGCGTTTGGGAATCTGGGGAATTTCGTATCCGGGGTTCTACTCGACGATGGGGATGCTGGACGCCCATCCCGCGCTGAAGGCTGTTTCGCCGCAAGCGCCTGTCGGCGACTGGTTTATCGGAGACGACTGGCGGCACAACGGCGCATTTTTTCTGGCGCACGCCGCGCGCTGGATGTATTCGAACGACAAAGACACCCAGGCCAACCCCACCGAAGTTCGCAAGAATCCGGAGTATCCCTCGCCCGACGGCTACTCGCTATTCCTGAAAATGGGGACGCTGGAGGAGATCAATGAGCAGTTACTGAAAAACCGCGTGCCCTACTGGCGAGACCTGATGGATCACTCGAACTATGACTCATTCTGGAAGGAACGGGACGTTCGGCCGCACCTGCGAAACATCAAGCCCGCCGTAATGACAGTGGGCGGATGGTTCGACGCCGAGGATCTGTTCGGAACACTCGAGACTTACAAGGAAGCCGAAGCAAATAACCCCGGGACTTACAACATATTAGTCATGGGTCCGTGGTCGCACGGGCAGTGGGCGAACGGCGACGGCAATCAGTTGGGCGATGTGCCGTTCCATCAAAACACCGCGCGCTGGTACCGGGAACATGTCGAATTCCCCTTTTTTGAAAGACTGCTGCGCGAGGAGAAACCGGCCGGACTGGCGGAAGCGATTGTGTATGAGACCGGGGCGAATCAGTGGCGGCACCTGCCCGCCTGGCCGCCGAAAGAGGCGGTGGAAAAGACCATTCATTTGCAGGCGGACGGGCGGCTGGGCTGGAATCCGTCGTCGCTGGGCGGATTCGCGGAATATGTCAGCGATCCAGCAAAACCGGTGCCTTCCGTGCCGTATACGGCGAACACGATGACGGTGGAGTACATGCTGGATGACCAGCGGCAGGCGGCGACGCGGCCCGATGTACTGGTCTTTGAAATGGCGGAGTTGGAGGAAGATCTGACACTGGCCGGACCCTTGAAAGTTACGCTGCAAGTGTCGACGACCGGTACCGATTCCGACTTTATCGTGAAGCTGATTGACGTCTATCCGAATGACTTTCCAGACCCCAACCCAAACCCCAAGCGGGTCCGGATGGGCGGTTATCAACAACTGGTCCGCGGCGAGCCCTTCCGGGGCAAGTTCCGCCGGAGTTTCGAGAAGCCGGAGCCATTCACGCCGGGCCAAATGGACAAGATCGCCTTCCAGATGCCGGACGTCTTCCATACCTTCCGGCGCGGACACAAAGTCATGATCCAGGTACAAAGCTCATGGTTCCCGCTGGTGGACCGGAACCCGCAGAAGTTTGTCGAGATTCCAAAGGCGAAGCCCGCCGACTTTCAAAAGGCCACGCAGCGCGTCTATTTCGGACCGGTGGGCGGCAGTGCGGTGACAGTGCGCGTGCTTACCCATTGAGCCACCAGATGGCGGCGTTGACGGGCAACAATAAGCAGACCCAGATTAAATACGCGAGCCAGAGCAGCGCCGCCACCCCATCCAGAGGTTTGTAAGTCAGCCACAGGACAGCGGCGAGGAGACAAATAATGAGTAAATCGGCGAGCCCGAGCAACGGGCTCTGTAGGCCATAGAACAGGGTGGACCAAATGGATTGGAGGAAAAGCAGGCAGACAAATCCGGCGAATGTAAACGGCACGGTGCGGAAGGCGCCGGTGCGCCAGATGCGCCAAATGGAAACGGCTAGAACGGCGTAGAAAATCGTCGAGACGGGACCGGTCACGGCCGGCGACGGCGCCCAGGATGGCTTAACCAGTCGCGGGTACCAACCCCAATTCCCTCCCCCGCTGGGGGCATACAGCGAGGCGAAGAATGCCCCCACGGCGCAAACACCCAGGAAAAAGCCCAAAGCGTGGCCTTGTCTACGAACGGGCGATTCGGCGTCGCCCTCCACTTCCATCCAAAACGGGAGGAAGGATGGGGGTAGCAAGGACATGATGTTCAGAGTTCTTTTTCGAGTTCGGCGGGAGTCGGGACGCGCATGGCGGCGCTGGCGGCATGACTGCGATAACCGGCTTCAACAGCGGCGACAGTGATGAGATAGTCGCGGCCAGTGGTTTCAAATGTCTGGCCGGCGGCGAGCGCGCGGACAAAATGCTGCGACGTGGCGCGGACGCTATCGCCGCGATAACCCGATGTTACATTGTTCTTCCAGAGTAACTCGTCCCCGTTGGGAGTTACTCGAAGGACGTCCCCGGTGGGGGCCAGACGAAGCGCGCCGTTTTCGAATTCGAAGAATCCGTCGCCGAGCGGAGGAGAATCCGGCGATAAATCCAGGAAACGGTTGCCGTCGATAACGCCGGCCAGACCGGAGTGGTGCGTGGCGATCATCAGCACTTGATCCTCGCCCTGAATTTGCGGGTTCACGCGCCGTTGATGAGCGTAGATGGTCGTCAATTCACCGAAAAGAAATCGGGCGGTATCGATATGGTGGACGAGCGTTTCAAACAGCAGTAGCCGGGGCATTGTCCGGAAATAGGGCTGAAGAAGGTACGGCTCGGCGCCGGCGCCATCCCGTTTGCGGGTGCGAAACGTATACGTGACCGGAGCGCCAAGCGAACCGGCAGCCATTTCCGCGGCAATGACGCGGTACCAGGGCTGCCAGCGCCAGTTTTCATGAATCATGAACGGAATTCCGGCGGCGTCGGCGACGCGGACCATTTCCAGGCAGTCCGCCCACGATGGCGCCATCGGCTTCTGGCATATCACCGGCAGGCGGCGCGCCGCGGCGACGCGGAGCATTGGCAAGTGCAGTTCAGGACGGGTGGCGATGTCGAGAAAATCCGGTTTGACCGTGTCGAGCATCCGCTCGAGATCGTCAAACGCCTGCGGGGCCGCCTGTTGCGCTTTTGCGAGATCTGTATCGCAGGCCGCGACGATTTCAGCGTCCGGAATGCGCCGCCAGCCCTCCAGGTGAATCTGTCCGAAAAAACCGCAACCGGCGATAGCGCCGCGGAGGGGAGAAGTCATCCATCTAAAGGTAACAAAACGCCTACGGCGGGGGCAGCCCGAACTGCCGGTAGAAGCGTTCCGGAAGGCGCATTGGCTTCAATTCGCGATCAAGAAACAGATGGCGCGAAAAGCCTTCGGCGAGCTTCCGGCCGGACTCGGCGTGGCGCATGATATAGGCGAAGCGGACGCCGCGCGGAGTGGCCTTGTCAATACTCGTTTCGATGTCGATCTCATCGTCATAGCGCGCCGGGGCGATATAACGGCAGTTCGCTTCGATGACGGCCAAATGCAAAGCGCCTTCTTGCTCCATATCGCGATAACTGAGGCCGGCGGAACGGCAGAATTCCACCCGTCCAACCTCCATCCACACGATGTAATTGGCGTGATAAACAACACCCATCTGGTCCGTCTCCGCATAACGGACACGGACCCGGGCGCGAAAACTGTCCATGGCCGCCAATTATTGCAGATGCGCTTCGACGAACCAGAGATCTTTATCGGCGTCCTGGCTGAAACGGGTGAACATATCGGCGGTGTCGGCGTCGCCGCAATCGTCGGCGGTGTCAATGGCGGCGCGCAGTGCCGCGCCGTGCGTGGCAAGGCGATCGGCAATGGCGGCGGCATGAGCGAGGCCGTCGATCAGTCCGGTTGGATACTCCGGCAGTGTGGACGCGGCGGCGGCGAGACGAATGGTGCCCAACGCGGTACCGCCGAGTTGGACGGCGCGTTCGGCAATCTCGTCGATTTGGGCGTCAGCCCTGCCGGCGATCGCGTCAAAAAGCTCATGAAGCTGGAAGAACTGGGGGCCCTTCGCGTTCCAATGCGCTTGCTTTAATTGGCTTTTCAGGTCGGTGGCGTCGGCTAGGCGGCTGTTCAGCAGCGTGATCAGTTTCTTTCGCGCCGCGGCGGGTAGATTGTTGCGTGTCGGGTTCATAACACCCAGTTTGATGCGTGCAACAGGCAATTGGAACCATGGGACCGCGAAATCAGTCTGTTAGGATGACACTGTGCGAATTCGAGTCCTTTTTTTTGGCGTTCTGCGCGACTTTACCGGGCAGCGGGAGTGCGAAGTGAATCTGGCCGACGGAGTGACGGCGGCGGGGCTGTTCGATCATTTTGCGGCGCAGTTTCCAGCATTGGAAGCGGCGCGGCGCAGCGTCACCGTGGCGCGCAATCAGGAGTTCGCCGATCCGTCAGTGCTGTTGGCCGATGGCGATGAAGTGGCGTTATTGCCGCCCGTCAGCGGCGGGAGCGGGCGGTGGATTCACGAAATTACGACGGCGAAAAACGGCAATTTTTATGGCTTGACGCGCGAACCGATCAATGCCGCGGCGGTGGCGCGCGAGTTGCTTCAAGGAGCGGACGGCGCGTTTGTCAATTTTGAAGGCGTGGTGCGCAACAATACCGAGGGCCGGCCGACCATGTATCTCGAATACGAGTGCTATGAAGCCATGGCGATCAAGATGATGGCGCAAATTGGCGATGAGATTACGGCGGCCTTTCCCATCAGCCGGATCGCCCTGCTACACCGTTTGGGGCGAATGGAGATCGGGGAAACCAGCGTGGCGGTCATCGCATTTTCCCCGCATCGCAAGCCCGCGTTTGAAGCGTCACTCGAAGGGATCAATAAGCTGAAGAAACTGGTTCCGATTTGGAAGAAGGAGTATTTTGCCGACGGAGAAGTGTGGGTGGAAGGCGAGTGGGATGAGCGGCTAAAGACCCTATGAAGCCAACGCGGCGTGGATTTCTGGGCGTGTCGGGGCTGGCGGCGTGGTGCCAGCAGCAGCCGGTTTTTCGTATGGAAGTGAAATTGGTGCGTTTGCTGGCGACGGTGAAGGACGCGAGCGGCGCCCTGGCCGGCGGGTTGACGAAGGCGGATTTCCGCATCAGCGACAACGGCGCGCCGCAGGAAGTGGCGGTATTTGAACAACATACCGAACAACCGCTGTCGGTGGCGATCATGCTGGACATCAGCGGGTCCACCGCGAAGGATCTGAAGTACGAAGTGGATTCGCTGCAACGATTTGCAAAGGCGCTCTTCGGATCGGGCAATCCCAAGGACCAGGCGGCCCTTTTCACCTTCAATCACGATGTCGCCCGCGCCAGCGCTTTCACGCGACGCCTGAGCGTGCTTGAAAAAGGGATGCGCGGACTGAAGGCGGAGGCGGGGACTTCGCTCTACGACGCCATTCTGCTGGGCGCCGATCAGTTGGGAACCCGGGACGGCCGCCGGGTCATGATTGTCGTTACCGACGGCGGCGATACGACATCGAGCACCAGCTATCACGGCGCTCTCGAAGGCGCCCATCGCAATGACGCCGTTATTTACTCCATCCTTGTCGTGCCCATCGAAAACGACGCCGGACGCAACATCGGCGGTGAACACGCGTTGGAGCAGTTCGCCACCGGGACTGGCGGAAAAGTGTTCCAGCCCACTGTCGGCGTGCCCTTGGATAAAGCGTTTGACTCCATTTTGCGTGATTTGCGGACCCAGTATTTGCTGGGCTACTACCCGAAAAACGTTCCCTTGACGCGCAATCGTTTCCACACCGTGAAAGTAGAAACGGCAACTCCGGGATTGCGCGTGCAAACCCGAAGCGGTTACTATGGAGATTCCGCTCCGTAACCCTAACCGGATGGCATCCAAAGGCGCAAATTCGAAAAAGAAGGCACCGGAAACGACGCTCCGGGAGGTCGCATATTGGAAGGACCTTGTAGCACGGCAGCAGGCCGTGCGCGTCCGTCTGCTTGATAATCAGGAACACACCGGTACGGTGGACTACTTTGACGCGGACATGGTCCGCATTACGCGCAGCGGACAGCCGAACCTGTTCTTGTTTAAGCACGACATTAAGTATGTCGTCGAAGTCTGAGCCGCTGGCCAGGGAGTAAATGGCATCATTTCTAGAAACGGCAATCGACATCGCCCGCGAAGCGGGAATGCTGGTTGCCAACATGGCGGAGCGCCGGATCCCGTTTGAATTGAAGGGTGATTTCGATCTGGTGACAGCCGCCGACCGCGCTTCGGAGGCCTTAATCGTCGAACGATTGCAAAGCCACTTCCCAACGCACTCTATCCTTGGCGAAGAGGGCGGACACCGGGAGGGGCAAGCGGAGTATTGCTGGTACGTGGACCCCGTGGATGGGACGACAAACTTTGCCCACGGATTTCCGGCGTATAACGTCACCATGGCGCTGGAAAAAGCCGGGGAATTGGTGGCGGGAGTTATTTACGATCCCACGAGGAATGAGATGTTCGCGGCGGAAAAAGGCGGCGGGGCGTATTTGAACGGGCGCCGGATCCACGTTTCCCGAGCCGCCGGCGTGAATGAGAGTTTGGTCGCCACCGGATTTCCGAGCCGGCGGCGGCACGAAAACATCAACATCCACTTTTATTACCAACTGGCGATGGTGAGCCACGGAGTCCGTCGAGCCGGGGCGGCGGCGCTAGACTTGGCTTATGTGGCCAGCGGGCGTTTAGACGGATTCTGGGAGTTCGGACTTTGCCCGTGGGATATGGCTGCCGGAATACTTCTGGTGGAAGAGGCCGGGGGGCGTTGCGCGGACATGCGCGGCGCGCCGCGGAGCCTGCACGGGAAACACATACTGGCCGACAATGGCTTGATTCATGAGGAGATGCTGCGGATCTTCGGCGAGGTTTTCGCTGGACGCTTCCGTTATCCGTTGCCGCAAATCCAGGTAACTGAATAGGTCCCTTCGCCGGCGGGAAAGTGGGGCGAAGTTAGCGGGGGAGGCGTGTGCGCGGCTGAAGAAAACGGCGAACGCGGTTTCCTTTCAATGAATTGGCGTGCTACGCTGTAGAAACTATATGCGTACCGTCGACTTGATCACGCGGAAGCGGGATGGCGAGGAACTTTCCCCGGAAGAGCTTTCTTTTCTTGTGGATGGGTATACTCGCGGGGAAATACCGGACTACCAGATGGCGGCGTTCCTAATGGCCACATTCCATTCAGGGATGACGGATAAGGAAGTAAGCGCTTTAACGGAGCTGATGCTCCAGAGCGGTGAAACGCTCGACTTATCCGAAATTCCCGGCCTGAAAGTAGATAAGCATTCCACCGGAGGCGTGGGTGACAAAACCAGCCTGATTTCGGCCCCGATCGCCGCGGCCGCGGGCGTGAAAATTCCCATGATCAGCGGGCGGGCCTTGGGATTCACGGGTGGAACCCTAGACAAATTGGAATCGATTCCGGGGTTACGAACTAACCTGACGGTGGATGAGATCAAGGCGCAGGTAGCGAAAATCGGCTTGGCATTTGCCGGTCAATCGGCGCAGATTACGCCCACTGACGGCTTGCTCTACGCCCTCCGCGACGCTTCCGGCACCGTGGAAAGCGTACCGTTAATTGCCTCCTCGATCATGTCGAAGAAGCTGGCCGAAGGGCTGGACGCCCTGGTTCTCGATGTTAAGGTAGGCGCGGGCGCTTTCATAAAGCGCCAGATTCACGCGCGCGAATTGGCGCAGATCATGGTCGGCATCGGACGCCGGCACAATAAGAAAGTTGTCGCGCTGTTGACGGACATGAACCAGCCGCTGGGTTACGCCATCGGCAATGCACTGGAGATCATGGAAGTGTCGCAGACGCTGCAGAACGGCGGTCCGGTGGACCTGACGCGCCTTTCGCTCGAACTGGCGGCGCGCATGATTTATCTGGGCAAGATCACCGCGACGATTGAAGAAGCGCGCGAACTGGCGCAGACGAAACTTTTGGACGGATCGGGATTCCGGAAGCTGAAGGAAGTGATCGCGGCGCAGGGCGGAAATCCGCAGGTTCTGGACCGGTTTGACCTGTTGCCCAACGCAACAGGGATGCGTGAGATCGCCACTCCTCGCGGCGGCTACGTGGCCGGTATCGACGCGCAGTTGATCGGTCAGGCGGCGACGCTGATCGGGGCGGGGCGTGCGACGAAGGAAGACGTGATCGACCCGGCTGTCGGCGTGATCCTTGACGTCAAAGTGGGCGCTAAGGTAGACGCGAATACCGTGCTCTGCCGGCTCTATTATCGCGACGACGCCAATGTCGAGGAAGCCGCCGAGTTGGTAGAAGACGCATTCCGCATTTCGGCTTCGGCGCCGGAAGAGCGCGAACTCATTCTGGAAGTCGTTAGCTAGTTAGTCGCTAAGGAGGCCCCTATGGAGCGGTTCACCGGTCTATTGGGTCTGATCGCGATTCTGGCGACGGCTTACATATTCTCCTCGGACCGTCGTAAAATTCAGCCCCGGCTTCTTATCTGGGGACTGGGGCTTCAGTTTTTATTCGCGTTTCTGGTCCTGAAGACAAACGTTGGGTTCGTCTTTCAATCGGCCAGTGGGGCGGTCAACGCGCTGCTTGAATACGCCGAGGAAGGCAGTAAATTTCTCTTCGGCCCATTGGGTTCAAAAGCCGGCCCCTTCGGCGTCGTGTTTGCCTTTCAGGTGCTGCCGATTGTTATCTTCATCGCGGCGCTGTTCGCCGTACTCTATCAACTCGGCGTGATGCAGGTCGTCATCAAACTGATGGCCATCGGGATGCGGCGGATCATGGGCGCCAGCGGGGCTGAGTCAACTTGCGTGGCGGCCAGTATCTTCATGGGGCAAACAGAAGCGCCGCTGACGATTCGCCCGTTTCTGGCCGGGCTGACACGGTCCGAACTGTTCACCATTATGACTAGCGGCATGGCGCACGTTTCCGGCGCGGTGATGGCGGCGTATGTCAAAATCGCGGGCGTTGAGATCACCCATCTCTTGACCGCGGTCATCATGACCGCGCCGGCCACCATCATGCTCTCCAAAATGTTCATCCCGGAAACGGAAGTGCCCGCGACGGCCGGCGATGTGAAGATAGATATTGAGAAACCCGGCGTGAATATTATCGACGCGGCGGCGCGCGGCGCGGGCGATGGATTGCAACTGGCATTGAATATCGGGGGTATGTTGATCGCGTTCCTGGCATTGATCGCCATGGTGAACGGGATGCTGGGATGGGTTCATACCTGGGCGCCATTTGTGCCGGATTCATTGCAACAAATTTTCGGCCTCGTCTTCGCGCCCATTGCCTGGCTGCTGGGAGTGTCATGGAAAGACGCCTCGACAGTCGGCAACTTACTCGGCACCCGGCTTGTCCTGAATGAGTTTGTCGCGTTTTTGAATCTGGGTCCCGTGAAAGATCAGTTAGATCATAAGTCCTTCGTCATTGCGACTTACGCCCTGTGCGGATTCGCGAACTTCTCCTCGATTGCCATTCAGGTGGGCGGGATCGGGGCGCTGGCGCCCTCGCGGAAATCGGATTTGGCGCGATTGGGATTGCGAGCGGTGGCGGCTGGAACCCTCGCCAATTTCATGTCAGCCTGTATAGCGGGGCTCCTGTTATGAACCAACGAACGATGGTTGAGGCGGCCGTCGCTGCTATCCGGAAGAAAATTGACATCGCGCCGGCCGTGGGCGTGGTTCTGGGCAGTGGACTGGGCGCGTTCGCGGATGAATTGACCGGCGCCGTAACCATCGATTATGGTGAAATTCCTTACTGGCCGGCATCCACCGCCATCGGTCACGCGGGGCGATTGGCGGCCGGTTATGTGGACGGCATGCCCGTCGTTGTGCTTTCGGGACGCGCCCATCTTTACGAAGGCTACACGGCCCAGGAAGCGGCATTCGCCACGCGCGCGGTGCGGACGCTGGGCGCGCATTCCATGGTCATCACCAACGCCGCGGGCGGCATTAACCTTGGATACAGCCAAGGGGCGCTGGTCGCGCTTTCAGACCATCTCAACTTGCAGGGCGTCAACCCGCTGACGGGGCACAACGACGACGCCTGGGGCCCCCGCTTTCCGGACATGAGCGAGGCTTATTCTCTCGCCTATCGGGCCATCGCCCGCAATGCCGCAGCCGGTCTGGGCTTCCATTTGCCGGAAGGCGTCTACGCCGCGCTTGCCGGTCCGAACTACGAGACGCCCGCGGAAATCCGATATCTCCGCACCATTGGGGCCGACCTGGCCGGCATGTCCACCGTGCCCGAAGTGATCGTGGCGAATCACATGGGCATGCGCGTCCTGGCCATCTCTTGCGTGACTAACATGGCGGCCGGGGTGCTCGATCAAAAAATCGATCACGAAGAGGTTCTGGAAATCGGACGCCAGGTGCGCAGCCGTTTCACCTCTCTCCTCAAAGTCATTCTGCCGCAATTGAAAGGCTGAGACATGGACCCGCTGCTCGACGCGGCCATCGCCGCCCGTGAATACGCCTATGCGAAATACTCGGGCTTCCGCGTCGGCGCGGCAATTGAGCTTGAGGATGGCCGCATCGTCACCGGTTGCAACGTCGAAAACGCGAGCTACGGCCTGACGATCTGCGCCGAACGCGTGGCCATCTTTAAGGCCATCAGCGACGGCGCCAAACCGCGCACGTTTCGCCGCATCGCCATTTGCGCCGACACCGAAACCCTCACTCCACCCTGCGGCGCCTGCCGCCAGATTCTCTGGGAGTTCTGCGGCGACATCCCCGTGATTCTCACCAATCTGCGCGGCCTGACTCGCGAATTTACCGTCGGCCAACTCATCCCGGAGGCATTTGATGATTCGTTATTGGGCTAGCCTGTTCTTCGCTCTCAGCACTTACTCCGCTGAACCCGTCGATCTGATTATTTCGGGCCGGGAGGTGGTCACCATGGACTCGACGCAGCGAATTATTTCGGGCGGCGCCGTGGCCATTAAGGGCGAGCGAATTGTCGCCGTTGGCCCTCGCGCGGAAATCGACAAAGCCTACAAAGCCAAACAGCGAATTGACCGTCCGGACGCCCTCATCACCCCTGGACTCATCAACACCCACACCCACGCACCGATGAGCCTTTTTCGGGGCATCGCCGACGATCTCCGTTTGCAGGAGTGGCTCGAAAAATACATCTTTCCCGCCGAAGCCCGCAATGTAACCCCCGAATTCGTCCGCGCCGGAACGCAACTGGCGGTGCTGGAAATGTTACTCGGCGGCACCACCACTTACACCGACATGTATTACTTCGAGGAAGTAATTGCCGAGGCCACCGCCGCCGCCGGCATGCGCGCCGTCCTCGGTCAGACCGTCATCGACTTCCCCGTGCCCGACGCCAAGACGCCCCAACTGGCCCTCGCCCGCGCCGAAACATTCCTGAAACAGTTCGCCGGTCATCGTCTGATCACCCCAGCCGTCGCCCCTCACGCGCTCTACACCAACAGCGACGAATCCCTCCAAGCCGCCCGCGCGCTGGCCAATAAATACGGCGCTCCGCTGCTCATCCACGTCGCCGAAACCAAGCGCGAATTCGACGAAAGCAAGCAAAAACGCGGCCTCACTCCCGTCCAGGCCCTCGCCAAACTGGGCGTCTTCGACGGCCGCACCGTCGCCGCCCACAGCATCTGGCTGGAAGACGAAGACATTGCGACGCTCGCCCGCAAACAGGTCGGCGTCGCTCATTGCCCGTCCAGTAACATGAAGTTATCCAGCGGCGTCGCCCCGCTTCCGAAGTTACTCAAGCTCGGTGTCGCCCTGGGACTCGGTCCCGACGGTCCCGCCGGCTCTAACAACGAATTCAACTTATTCGAAGAAATGGACCTTGCCGCGAAGTTACAAAAAATCATTACAATGGACCCCGAAGCGCTCCCCGCCAAAACAGCGTTCACCATGGCGACTATCGGCGGCGCGCGCGTGCTGGGGATGGAGAAGGAAATCGGCTCCATTGAAACTGGAAAACGGGCCGATCTTATAACCATTCGCCTCGATAGCCCCCACGCCTGGCCCATGTTTAATGTCTATTCGCAACTGGTCTACGCCCTCAAGGCCTCCGACGTAAACGACGTCGTCGTCAACGGCAAAGTACTTGTACGCGACCGTAAGACACTTACGTTGGACAAAGTGAAAATACAGGCCGAAGCGGAACGCTATCTCGGGCGTATTCGCAAAAGTCTCCAATAGGGGTATCGTCAAGGTTACGTACTACGGGTTTGCCTGTCAGTACAAACCTAATAACGTCTTACGAGAATCTACACGGCGAACACGCACTTCCTCTGTGAAGCGAAAAGCTAGCGCACCCGGCGTCCCGCAATAGCGGATGGCGAATAGAGGTACGTCTGACTTTCGCAAGAGAGATAGAGGAACAGACATGAATCGCAATATACTAACCGCCGGCCTGCTGGCGCTGGCCGCTTCCAGCCATGTATCGGCACTAACACTTTCTTTTTCCGATAGGGGAACCTGGACATCGCAGGTGACAAGCCTGACTAACTTCAACGGCGGCGCACAAGCCGCAGGCACCGACACTAACTGGGGATTTGGAGGTCTCTTTTCTACCAACCTCAACATTGACGGTTACACCATCAATACGGGCACCCCAACAAACGTGACAACCGCCAACGCCGGCCCGTTGTCAACTTATTACAACTGGGGCAGCGGCGCCATTGTGAAAACGAACGACAAGATCAACGCCAACGCCGTCTTTGCCCGGATCTCGTTCCCTAACCCCGTTAGCGCCTTCGGCTTCAATTTCGGCATCGGCGGATGTCCCACCTATTTCAACGGCTGCTTTCCCGGCGCTGCCGGCAGTATCACCATTGCTCCGAACGGGCTCACACCGGTGAATGTCACTACCGTGCAGGGTCCAACCTTAGCCTTCTGGGGCGTAGTAAGCGATTCGCAAACCTTCTCCTTCGCCGACATTTATATCAACGACATCAACCGCTATCTGGTTCTTGACGACATCGCGCAGGGATCCTTCTCCGCGCCAGCGCCTAATGAAATCGCCGAACCCGGTACGCTGATCCAGCTCGCCATGGGCGGGATTCTCCTCGTCATGGCGCGCCGGAAATTCGGCGCCGCCCAAAGCGAGACCATCTAAATTTTCCTTCAAAGGCGCACAAGCCATGCCGCGTGCGAACTCATCATTCGCACGCGGCGATTTTTTTGTCCCGTACGTTGATAAAATTGGTGACGCAACATGCGGACTGCCCTATCCATCCTGCTCACCCTGACGCTGCTTCCGGCCGCGCTCGATGCGCAAAAGAAAAAGAAGAAGAAAAAGCCCGAAGTCGAGATCACCCAGACGCTTGAGGTCTTACCGGATCCCCCGGCGTCGGTCACCGTGGAAACGGCCCGGCTTGAATTCCTCGCCTCGCCGCTTTCGGGAAAAGGCCTGCTCTCGCAACAGATTCGCGACGCGCTGAAATCACTGCGCGCGCAAGCCGGGTCGCGGCCCATCGTCAAGATCCGCGCTTTCGTATCCGGCACTGGCGATCAGCGCCGTGTGCCTGCCATCGTCAGCGAAACCTTCGCGGAAAAGAAGCAGCCGCTCCCCGCAGTCTCCACCATTCAGGTTGGCCAGCTTCCTCTGGAAGGCGCGCAAGTGGTGCTCGAAGCCGTCGTCACCGCGAAGAAACCGGTCAATCCGCATGGTCTGGCTTTTCTCAGCGGCATGGGCGGCGTCGGCGCGGAGCCTCCGGAAAAGCTCCTGCCCATGCTTGATAAAGCCATCGCGGATCTGACCCGCGCCACCCGGGCCGCCGGCAGCCAACCAGCCGACGTCACGCGCGTCACTTGCCTCCTTTCCGCCGTCGAGCCGATCGCCGAAGTCCGCACCCGCATCGCGGCCGCGTTCCCGGCCGCGGTTCTCATCGCCGTCCAGGCCCAGCGATTGCATGACAAGGCGCTGGCCGAGTGCGAGGCCGTCGCGCGCCTCCGCGTCAAACCGGCCACCGCGCTCGTCATGCTGAATCCGCCCGATATGAACCCGTCCCCGATGTACTCCAAAGCCGCCCTTGTCGGCTCGGAAAAAGTCATACTCACCGGTGCCCAGCTCGCTTTCCATTACGAAGACAAAGATGTGCAACTCGCCTTCCAGCGAATGGCGAAAGTGCTGGAAGCCGCGCACTCCTCTATGAAACTGGTCGCCTTCTCCAGCCTCTACTCACTGACAAATCCCATGACCGCCAAGATTCGCGCCATTCGTTTCGAACACTACGATAAGGCGCGTCCGCCGGCCAGCACGCTGCTCCTGTTTGAGGGCTTGCCCTCCATGGACGCCTCCTTCGCCATCGAACTCGTCGCGGTGCCGCAATAATGGACGAAACACGCGATCTTTGCCGTGAATTGGCGCGCCGGCACGACGAGGCCGGTGACCCACTCGGCTGGTTCGAAGCCCTCTACAAACAGGCCGGCGGCGAGTTCGATACTATCCCGTGGGCCGACCGCGGCGTCAATCGTAATCTCACCGCCTGGTGCGAGCGCGAAGGGCTGCCCCAAGCTGGCGCGCGCGTGCTTGTAGTTGGCTGCGGGCTCGGAAACGACGCCGAGTATCTCGCCGGCCGCGGCGCCGCCGTCACCGCCTTCGACTTATCCGAAACCGCCATCAAATGGTGCCGGAAGCGTTTCCCGCAGTCCACCGTCAGCTACCATGTCGGCAACTTACTCGAATTCTCCGGCGAGTACGATCTGGTCGTCGAGATAAACACGCTCCAGGCCATGCCGATCGCCATGCGCGCGCAGGCAGTCGAAGCCGTCGGAAAACTGGGCCAAAGCTTACTCATTATTTGCCGCAGCCGTGAAGAAACAGATCCTCCCGGTCAAATGCCATGGCCGTTGACGCGGGCGGATCTGGCGCCCTTAAATAATCTGGGTTTGTCTATTCAAAATTTTGAGGACTTCGACGATCCATACGAACCCGGCACGCGACGCTTCCGCGTTTACTGGCGACGCTAGCGGCGGACCGGGAAAACCATTGCCGCGCCCGCCGCCGTCAACAACAGCGAGCCGGGTTCGGGAACGCCGTTCGCTTGCGGTTCGCCATAGATGAAATCGTCCATAACAACCAGATAGACGCCAGCGTCAGGACTATCAAGTATGCCCGCGCCCAGCGCCGCATTTCCCGATTGAAAAAGAAAGCTGCCGGCGTCTGGTAAGAAAAAGGTGAAGACTATTTCCGCGCTAAAGGCATCGTAACCGCCGCGCATGCGCCCTTTACCGCCGGCGCCAGCAAACGGCTGGAGTGGCTGTAGATCAGGTCCGCTTCCCGATTAAATACCGCCACCTTGTTTCCGCGAACAAACGGCGTAACCGAACTCGGACTTTCCCGGTCCAGCCGGACTATAAAGTCCGCCTTCTCCCGGTCCGCCGTGACGGTCACCGTCGGACAATGCCGTTGAAACGATTTCATGACTTCAATATTTTCGGGGCTTGTTGGCCCGGTCAGCGCCATTGAGGGGCCGGAAATCTGAATCGCCCCGCTTTCCGTAATATAAATACGCGGTTTCCTTTCGGCCGCCATTGGAATCGCCAAAAGTAGCGGAACTGCAACCTGAAATACCCGCATGACAGTCTCCTTTGGACCTTTCGACGCTCCCTTCAGCGATGCGGTTACAAGCGCATGACCATCTCTTAACGCAAAATTTCGAAGATCGTTGCCTCTTTTTGACCCCGTTTACGCGTCTAGTTAGTGAAGGGCAATCAACCCAACCATGTTTCTGCAAACAACTGACATAGCCACCGACCGGCGGCGAGGCCCGATGAGCGATATGCTTCTCTACACGGAACACCCGTTCCTTCCCATTCATGCCGCGCTCTTTTCTAACTTCGACGGCACTTACTCCGTCGTCGTCAGCGGCCGGGATGGCCAGAACTGTGACGATTCTTATACCGTCTCCCTCGCGGGCGCCAACCGCGCGGCCGCCAGCGCCATGGAAATCGTCCTCCGCCCCGTCAAGGCCGGCAATGCCGACGACGTCGTCACATTTGAAGACTCCGGCAGCCAGTTCACCGGCATTCGGTTCGAACTCCGGAAGGATCGCCCGTCCGTCGTCTAAACCCGGCCTTACGGTTGCAGTTCCACCGTCATCTGCGCTCCGCCCATCTCCGCCAGAACGGACGATGCCTTTACGAACCGGCGCGACTTCGTGTCAATCCAGAAGTAGAGCTTCTGGTTTCCGTCGGCCTCGGAGGTAACCACCAGTTTCCACGCATCAAAAGTACCGGCGGGCACCGTCACTTTTTCCTCGCCGGTCACTTCCAATTCCATTAGCTTCACTTTCAGCTTCTTCATGTCCATGTTGTAGAACGTGGTCTTATAACCCGTCGCCAGCGGCAGCGTGCCGACGGCTTGCGGCCCGCCCGCGCCGTCGGCGAACAGTGGCCCCGGGAGCGCGATATCAATCGGCCGTTCCTGGCCGTTCATCGTCATGGCGCCCACCGCCTTGCCATCCTTCACATCAAATTGATAGGATATCGGCCCTTGGTTCGCCACCCGTCGCTGGACTTGCAAAGTGTCCTTGGCCAGAACGGATGATTCCGTCAATTCGCCGCCCGGCGTTGAAAACGCTTCGCTCGCATGCCACGCCCCGGCCTCTTCCTTCATGGTGGAAACCAATTTCAAATCCATCTTCCGTTCGCCAAAGGCGATGTTAGCTGAATAAGACGCCGCTCCCGCCTTCAGCAGCGAGCCATCCGGCTTCGCCGCCCCCCCTGCCTGCGTTTTGGACTTCAGCTTCACGGTTTTCGGATCGACGGTAATCTCCGCCAGCCGTTTCGACACTTCCTCCTTCGCGCCTTCCTGCGCGCGGCCGCCCAGGTGCTTGGCCAGGAACTTCTCCGCCGCCATGAACATCGCCATGTTATTCACCGGACGCTGAAAACCATGCCCCTCGTCCGGCGCCACCAGATACTCCACCGGAAAATTGCGGTCGCGAAGCGCAATGACGATCTGATCGGACTCGGCCTGATTCACGCGCGGATCGTTCGCCCCTTGGACCACCATCAATGGCGACTTAATCTTTCCCGCCGAATTCAGTGGCGACTGGCGAGCCAGTTGCGCCTTGCCCTCCGCCGTGCCCGGATCCGCCATCCGCGTATACATGCTCTTCCGCCCGGCTTCCCAATACGCCGGGATCGAATCGAGCAGCGTCAACAGATTCGACGGCGCGACGATCGCCACGCCCGCCGCATACACGTCGGGTGTGAAAGCCACACCCGCCAGCGTCGCGTATCCGCCATAGGAACCGCCCATAATTCCCACACGCTGGGGGTCGACAGTGCCATTGGCGATCAGATGCTTCACGCCATAAGTAATATCGTCCTGCATCGTTTCACCCCACTTCCCATTGCCCGCGTTCAGGAATTTTTTCCCGAAGCCGGTGGAGGCGCGAAAGTTCGGTTGCAACACGGCATAGCCGCGGTTCGCCAGGAATTGCGCGAGCCCGTTGTAGCCCCATCTATCTCGTCCCCAGGGGCCGCCGTGCGGTACCACCACCAACGGCATCGGCCGCTTTGCGCCCTTCGGAATTGTCAAATAAGCGGGGATTTCCAAGCCGTCGGATGACTTGTAGCGGATCGACTCCATGCTGGCGAGCGCTTCTCGCGGGATCTTCTCCCGGACTTTGTACTGGCTTTCCGTCTTCTTGTTCCTCCGGTCAAACAGGAAAATCTCGCCCGGGTCGGCATCGGAGAAAACCGTTATCAGGCAGCGCGTTTCGTCGGTCGTGCAACCGGCGTTTGCCACTTCCCGCCCCGCAAAACGTTCTCGGAGCAAGTTGTAGTCGGCTTCCTTGGCCTTGTTTTTCCAATGCAGGCGTGTCCGGTCCTCGGTGTAGGATGTCGCGTCCAGTTCATCGGTCACTTCGGAGAATAGGGCGTTGCCGAAATCCACGCGCCTCTTCGGGTCGCTTTCCACCAGTTCCGCCTTGCCTGTCGCGATGTCCAGCAAGTACAACCCCGACAGATCGACGTTATCGCCGCCGTTCGATTCCATGTAGGCCCGCTTGCCGTCTTTGTGGAACCGCACCAGCCCGCACCCCTCGAAGACATTGCACGAATAGATCACCTTGAAGCCATCGGCATCCACTCGGAGGATTTCCGTGTCGCCTTTGGCATTGGTTCGATCCGCCGCGCGAAGCTTGCCAGTCAGATCGAAATACCAGCCATTGATCTTGTCCGTATTCTGGCGCATCAGCGTTTTCTCGCCGGTTGAGAGCTTTAGCTTGTAAAGGTCGTGCCACGCTTTGTCGCGGTCGTTGATGCCGATATAGAAAGTGTCCGGGTCGTTCTTCGGAGCGGAATATATGCGAGTCGTTACGCCCTTGGCGTTGGTCAGGTTGCGCGGTTCCGGCTTGGCGGCGGAGGGGTCGATGGCGTAGACGTTGAAGTTCTCATCGCCATCGTTGTCCTGGATGTACAGCACGTTCTTCGCGTCGCGGGACCAGAAGTAAGCGGGGATGGGCCGCTTCGCCGAAAATGTAAGCGCGCGCGCGTCGGAAAATGGCGCCCCGGCCTTCTTGATCCAGATATTCCGGACCTTATTGAACGGGCGCATGAAGGTGATGAACTCTCCGTTCGGGGAGAGTTGGGCCGCGGAGATCTCCGGATCGTCGAAGAAAAGCTCCCGGTCGAGCAGCGGTGGCTGCTGGGCGGTCAAGAAGCACGCGGTAGCGGCGGCGAGGGTAAGGAATCGGTAGTGCATCACTGTTTAGAGAATACGTCGTCAGGATAAGGACTGTTCCGTGCTTTCGTAAATGTTAATGGGGCGAAATGGCGATAGAGTGTTAGCTGTTGCCATATGCGGCCCATTCAAACATCCCTGTTGGCGTTCCTGTCGATCACCGCCGTCGCCGCCGATTTTGACATCCTCATCCGCAACGCCCGCGTTGTCGATGGCTCCGGCAATCCCTGGTACAAAGCCGACGTCGGCGTCCGCGACGGACGCATCGCGAAAATTGGGGTACTGCCATCCGCCACCGCCGACCGCGTCATTGATGCCGCCGGTCGCGTCCTGGCCCCCGGCTTCATTGATGTCCACACGCACATCGAACGGGCGATTTTCATTGAACCACGCTCCGATGGCTTTCTCCTTGATGGCGTCACTTCGGTGGTTACCGGCAATTGCGGCACCTCGGCAACGGACTTAAAGGACTTTTTCGGCCGTCTGGAAAAGGGCGGCATCGGCATGAACATTGCGGCGTTAATCGGTCACAACAGCGTCCGCGCCGCCGTCATGGGCAGCGCCAACCGCGCCCCCGCCGCCGCCGAACTCGCCGCGATGCGCGCCATGGTCGCCCAAGGCATGAAAGATGGCGCCGCCGGTTTCGCGACCGGACTTTGGTACGTTCCCGGCGCCTATTCGCAAACTGAAGAAGTCATCGACCTCGCCAAGGCCGCCGCGGCTTTCGGCGGTGTTTACGCTACGCATATGCGCGACGAAGGGGTCGACGTGGAGGACGCCATTCGCGAGGCGGTGCGGATCGGCAAGGCGTCCCGCCTGCCCGTGCAGATTTCCCACTTCAAAATCATTGACCGCCGCCACTGGGGAAAATCGGAAAAGACCCTGCAAATGGTCGAGGACGCCCGTCGCGAAGGCCTTGATGTCGTCGTCGATCAATACCCCTATACCGCCGCCAGCGCAAGCATCGATATCTTCTTTCCCCGCGACGTACTGGCCGACGGACCCTCCGCCATTGTCGAGCGTTTGACCACTCCCGCCAGCCGCAAACGCATCGCCGCACAGATGGCCGCCGAATTGACGCTTCGCCAGGGACAGCCCGATTATTCGTTCGCCATCATCGCCACGTTTCCCGAGGACCGCTCCGCCGAAGGCAAATCGATCAGCGAGATTAATCTGGCGCGCGGCCGGAAAAAGACGCTGGCCGAGGAAATAGAAACTTTAATCGACATGCGCACCAAAGGCCGTCCGTCCATCGTCTATCACGTTATGAGCGATGCCGACGTCGACCGCATCATGCGCCATCCCCTAACGGCCATCGCCAGCGACGCCGGCATGGTTCCATTTGGCGAAGGCGTGCCCCATCCGCGCATTTACGGAACCAACGCCCGCGTGCTGGGAAAATATGTCCGCGAGCGGGGCGTCCTGACCCTGGAGGACGCCATTCGCAAAATGACATCCCTGCCCGCCCGGACTTTCGGATTCCACGACCGTGGCCATGTCCGCGAAGGCTTCGCCGCCGATCTGGTGCTCTTCGATCCCGCTCAGGTTCGCGATCGGGCCGAGTTCGATAGACCTCACCAATACAGCACGGGCTTCGATTTTGTCCTGGTCAATGGCGCCGTGGCCGTTGACGGCGGTAAACCCAACGCCATTCGTAACGGCCGCATTCTCCGCCGCCAGTAGTTTTTGTGGGAAACTCAATCATTCATGCCATTCTCCCGCCTATCGATCGCACTCCTGCTGACCGCGATGGCGCTCTGTGCCCAACCCCCTCACTTCTACTCCTATAAAGTGGAGTGGCGTTTGATAAACGCCGGCCGCATCGACCTCTCCTGGATCCCTGGACCCGCCGGATACACCGCGCAACTGAAGGTGTTTTCCGCCGGTCTCGTTTCGCGCCTCTTCAAGGTGAATAACATCTACGACACGCAGGGAACGGCCGAATTGTGCGCCCAGCAATCCCGCTTGCAGGCGGAAGAGGGCAACCGGAAACGCGACACTACCATTCGGTGGACCGGGAAAAAGTCGTTCTATAAGGAACGCGACCTGATCACGAATGAAACGATACTGGAGCGAGAATTGGACGTGCCTGGATGCGTTCACGACGTGCTCGGCGCATTCGCTAAACTGCGCTTGCTCCAAAGTTTGCAGCCGGGCCAATCGACGACGCTGCCGATCAGTGACGGTAAGAAAATGGTGATGGCGCGCGTCGAAGCGCAGGAGAAAGAGAAGGTCTCGACCAGCCTTGGAAACTTTCAAGCCATTCGCTACGAGGCCTTTCTTTTCAACGACGTCCTGTTTAAGCGCAACGCCCGGCTTTTCGTCTGGATTAGCGACGATGCCCGGCGGTTGCCGGTCCAAATCCAGGTCCGGATGCGTATTCACATTGGTACGGTGACGTTTACACTAGATAAAGCGGATCCGCCAGTGGATGGGCTAAAGAAATGATTCTATGGATGTTATTGTGTGCGCTGAGTTTGCCGCTCGCCGCGCAAACGGAACTGCTGAGCGCGCGGGATGCGCTGACGCTCGCCGGGCGGATGGTCCAGCTCGCTGAATCGACCTCGGTGACAGCGCCCGGCTTGGCTCGCGCCGCGGCGCCGATGCTGGAGAATCTCAACCAGGACGACAACGCCATCAAGATCGCCGGGAGATTAACGATCGGCACGGCGTACGGATTGCTCGCCGATGCCCGATCCTACTTGGCGCTGGCTGATGGTCTGCCAAAACCCTTTCCCCCCAATCCGACGGCGAAACAGCAATTGACGGAATTGCGGGATTCCGTAGAGCGTTTGGAGATCCATTTCCGGGCAATGCTCTCCGCTACTGAACTCCAACTGCGCGGCGCCGATCGTGACAACCTGCGCCGCTACTCCGAAGCGAACAAGACGCTCGCCGCCCCGACACTGGACCGGGTCCTTTTCTATGGCGATTCCATCACCGATGGCTGGCGGCTGAACGAATACTATCCCGGCAAAGACTTCGTGAATCGCGGGATCTCCGGCCAAATCACCGGCGAGATGCTGGGCCGGATGCAGGCGGATGTGATCGCGAATAAACCGGCGGCGATGTTGATACTGGCCGGAACGAACGACATTGCGCGAGGCGTCAGCGTCGAGACAATTCAGAACAACCTGAGTATGATCGCAGACTTGGCGGAAAAGCATTCGATTAAGGTCATTTTGGCGTCTATTCTGCCGACTTCCGACCACCATAAGGACACGAATCCGCGCTTCGAGATGACGAAGGGGCGCCCGCTCGCGGTCATTCGGCAGCTGAATCAGTACATCGCGTCGATGTGCCGGAAGCGGGGATTTACCTACCTGAACTATTACGACGAAATGGTCGATTCGACAGGACAACTGAAGGCCGAACTAGCCAACGACGGGCTGCACCCGAACGCCGACGGCTACCGCGTGATGGCGCCGCTGGCGCAGGCGGCGATTGAAAAGACGCTCGTGGCGGCGCGAATCCCGCAACAGACCGGCAAGAAGAAACGTCAATAAACTATGCGTTGGTTAGCGGCAGCGATTTTGCTCGTGGTCCCGATGTTCGCGCAGACGCGCATGACGCTGGACCAGTTGCGCTCGTTTTTGAAGTCGTCGGTGGATTTGCATCAGCCGGACAGACAGGTGGCGGACTACCTGAAGAAGTCAAAATTGACGCACCGGCTGGAGCCGCGATTTTTTGAAGAGTTCTCCGAGATGAGCGTAGGCCCAAAGACGGTGGAAGCGCTGCGAGATTTATTGACGCTGACGAAGGAACTGCCGATGGCGCCGGCTCCAGTCCAGGTAGCGGCTAAGCGGCAGGCGCCCCCGCCGCCTCCGCCATCGGCGGAAGAACAGAAAGAGATCATTGAGAAGGCCCGGGAATATGGGCTGGGATATTCCAAGCGGCTGCCGGACTTCCTCTGCCTGCAAGTGACGCGGCGTTATGTGGACCCCTCCGGCCTTGAGTTCTGGCGCAACGCGGATACGATCACGACGCGGCTGTCGTACTTCGAACAGAAGGAAGACTATAAGGTGATGACGATCAACGGCCGAATGACGGAGGTCCCGTATCAGAAACTGGATGGGTCCACATCGTCGGGTGAATTCGGTTCGATGATGCGGGAGTTATTTGAACCCGATACCCAGGCGCGGTTTGAGTGGCAGCGATGGGCGACGTTGCGCGGGAAGCGCAACCACGTTTACACCTATTTTGTAGCTCAACCGAATTCGAAGTGGACGGTATCCTATCAACGAACGCAAGTGACGACGCCCGGTTATCGAGGCTTGGTGTACGTTGATCGAGACACGTTCGAGGTGACGAAGATTACGCTGGACGCGGATATGCCGCCGAGTTTTCCGGTGCAGATGGCGACGACGACGCTGGACTACGACAGCATCGAGATATCCGGAAGTAAGTTCATGCTGCCGTTGCGAGCCGAGGTTCGGATGCGGTCCGGAAAAGACCTGATCAAGAACGAAGTGGAATTTCGCCTATATCGTAAATTCGGTACCGATTCTTCGATCAAGTTCGACACGCCGGAGCCGTTGGGCGCCGATGTCACAGCGGAGCAACCGCCTCGTATAAAATAGGCAGAAGCATGCACTCCCGTAGAAATTTTTTGGGCAACGTGGCGACTGGTCTGGCGGCGGCGGCACAGCCGTCCGGGCGCGTCCTTGGCGCTAATGACAAGATCCGCGTCGGCATCATTGGACCGGGCGCGCGCGGAATGGAGTTGGTCCACCAAGCCATGCTGTGTCCGCAAGTGGAAATGGCGGCCTTCTGCGACGTTTACACGGCGCGGCTGGAGGCTGGCAAGAAAGTCGCCCCTGGCGCGAAGACCTACATGGACTATCGCTATATGCTCGACGATAAGTCGATTGACGCCGTGTTAATCGCTACGCCGCAGCATTTGCACAAAGAGCATTTTGTGGCGGCCGTTGAAGCCGGGAAACATATCTACCAGGAAAAGACCATGGCGTTCAATCCGGAGCACGCCAAGGCAATGCGCGCGGCCTATAGCAAGAACCGGAAGTTAGTGGTTGGCATTGGTCATCAACATGTCTCGACGGGCATGGTGGAGGACGCGCGGGCGTGGTTGAAGGAAGGCGGAATGGGCAAGATTACCGCCATTGTGGCCGACCATTGGCGCAATTCGCCGGTTGGCAAGCCGCAGTGGTCGCGGCCGGTATATCCGGATATGACGACGGAAAACATCCTTTGGAATAAGTTTTTGGGTGACGCTCCGAAGCGCGACTTCGACCCCAATCGCTATATCAACTGGCGGTTTTACTGGGACTACTCGGGCGGAAACGTCTACGAGAATATGTGCCATACGCTAAGCATTTGGTATAAGTTGCTGGACCTGCAAATACCGAAGCAGGTGAACATGGCTGGCGGTTTGTATATCTGGAAAGACGGGCGCGAAGTGCCCGATACAATGACGGTGACGATGGAACATCCGGAAGACATTTTGTTCTCCTGGGTGTCCGGTTTTGGCAATGACCGGCGCGGATTCGCGGAAGATGTATTGGGGACGGAGGGTTCGATTACGCGGGCGAATCAAGTGCGCTATTGGCCGCAAAAAGTCAATCGGCCGCAGGGTACGGAGCGCGTAGGAATGACGAGGACCAGTCCGAACGGACACATGCAGAACTTCATTGATTGCGTACGGAGCGGGAAAGAGCCGAATTGCCCATTTGAAGTGGGGTACCGCATTTCGATCGCGTGCCGGATGGCCGTGGAAAGCTACCGGCAGGGTCGCACGATGCGATGGGACGCGGTGAAGGAAGAGATCGTCTAAACGAACTCCCCATGGATTTCTCGTACACGGACGAACAGCAGCAGTTGCGGCGGGCGGTGCGGGAGTTTGCCGAAGCCGAGATATTGCCGTATGTGCGGGCTTGGGATGAGAAGTCGGAGTTTCCGGCGGCGGTAATCAAGAAGTGCGGGGAGTTAGGCCTGATGGGCTCCATCTTTCCGGAGGAGTATGGCGGGGCGGGCTACGGGTATGTGGAGTACGCGCTTGTGATCGAAGAATTGGCGAGAGTGGATCCGTCGGTTGCGTTGATCGTGGCGGCGCATACTTCGCTTTGCAGCAACCATCTGTATCTGGCGGGGACGGAAGAGCAGAAGCGGAAGTACCTGCCCCGGCTCGCGTCGGGCGAATGGTTGGGCAGTTGGTCATTGACGGAGCCGGAAGCCGGAAGCGACGCGGGCGGGACGCGAACGGCGGCGGTGTTGGAGGGGGATTCATGGGTGATCAATGGGGCAAAGACATTCACGACGAACGCGCATTACGCCCAGGTTTGTGTGGCGATGGCGGCGACGGATCGCAGTAAGTCGCAGCATGGAATTTCGGCATTCCTGGTTGAGGAAGGGACGGCGGGATTTAGAGCGGGGAAGAAAGAAGACAAGTTGGGAATGCGGGCTTCCGACACTGGGGAAGTTATCTTTACGGACTGCCGCGTTCCGGGCTCGGCCTTGCTGGGGCTGGCTGGCGAGGGCTTTATCGATGCCCTGCGGGTGCTGGATGGCGGGCGGATTTCGATTGCGGCTTTATCCGTTGGGATAGCGCAGGGGGCGTTTGACGCGGCGTTGAAGTACGCCAAACAGCGGAAGCAGTTTGGCCGTTTTATTAGCGAATTTCAAGCGATTCAATTCAAGCTGGCCGATATGGCAACCGATATAGAAGCCGCCCGGCTGCTGGTGAATCGAGCATGTTGGCTGAAAGATCAGGGGAAGAGTGTGAATCGCGAGTCGGCGATGGCGAAGCTGTTTGCTTCGGAGATCGCGGTCCGGGCTTGTAATGAGGCGGTGCAGATCCATGGCGGATATGGATTCACAAAAGATTATCCGGTGGAAAAGTTTTACCGCGATGTTAAGTTGATGACTATTGGCGAGGGGACCAGCGAGATACAGAAACTGGTTATCGCGCGACAGTTATTGAAGAATCCATGAGCCGGGAGTTGGCGCGCGAAATCAGTGCATTAGAGGATGGCGGCCCGAGTCCGCCGGCGGCGCGGCCGCCGTTAGTTGTTGGGATCACGGGCCCTCCGGGCGCGGGGAAATCAACCGTGATCAATGCGTTGTTGGGCGTTATTACAGAACAGGTGGCGGTTCTGGCGGTGGACCCTTCATCACCATACACTGGGGGCGCGTTGCTGGGTGACCGCGTGCGAATGACGAACGCCGGACCGTCGGTGTTTTTTCGCTCAATGGCGAGCCGTGGACATGGCGGCGGGCTAGCACCGCGCATGCGGGACGTGCTGTCGTTGCTGGCAAAGCAAGGGTATCGAATGGTCCTCATTGAGACCGTTGGTGTTGGGCAAGAGGAAATGGATATCGCCGCGCTAGCTGATGTTACGGCGGTCGTTTTGACGCCCGCCGGCGGAGACTCTGTGCAGGCGGAAAAGGCCGGCTTGATGGAAACCGCTGATTTATTGATACTGAATAAGTGCGACCTTCCGGGGGCGGACCAGGCGGAACAGGACTTACACGAAGCCACCGGACTTCCGGTGGCGCGAATGAAGGCGAAGGATGGCGTTGGGGCGGCGGAAGTATTAACATTGATTCGTTCGGTTTCGCGGCGAGAGCGGCCGGCGCTTATAGCTGGATTTGCGGTTGACCATTTGGGGATTGCGGTTGTCTCGCTCGATGAGTCGCTGCTGTTTTATGAGGGCGTGTTGGGGATGCGAGTGACGCACCGGGAAACGGTGGAACATGAGGGCGTGCGGGTGGCGATGCTCGACGCCGGCGAGTCGCGGCTGGAGTTACTGGAGGCGTTGACTGACGAGTCCCCTATTGCAAAGTTTATCGCCAAGCGAGGACCGGGGATGCATCACGTTGCGGTACGGGTGCCGGACTTTGAGAACGCAATTGGTACACTAAGAGATTCCGGCGCACGGCTGCTCGGCGAGCCGCGAATAGGCGCAGGCGGCCATCGGTATGTGTTCGTACATCCGGCGTCGGCGGGCGGTGTGTTGCTGGAACTGATTGGACATGAGCACCCCTAACGCAAAAATCGGAATTATCGGCGGCAGCGGCTTGTATAACATGCCGGGCTTTACTGAAAAGAGCGAAGTCCGGCTGGAGACGCCATTCGGCGATCCGTCGGATTCCTATATTGTCGGGAAACTGTCAGGGCGCGATGTCGCCTTTTTGCCCCGGCACGGACGCGGACACCGCCTGTCTCCAAGCGAGTTGAACTACCGCGCGAATATCTACGGGATGAAGATGCTGGGCGTGGAACGAATCATTTCGTTAAGTGCGGTGGGTTCGCTGAAGGAAGAACACCGCCCGACGGAGTTTGTGATCGCGGATCAGTTTTTTGACCGGACAGTGGGCCGGATTTCCACGTTTTTTGGCGGGGGCCTGGTGGCGCATGTAAGCATGTCGCATCCGGTGTGCGGTGTTTTAGCGGGCGTGGTGAAGAAGGCCGCGGGCATGTCGGGGATTGTGGCCAAATTGGGCGGCACGTATTTATGCATGGAAGGACCGGCGTTTTCGACGGTAGCCGAGAGCAACGTGTATCGCTCGTGGGGCATGGACGTCATTGGGATGACTAACTTGCAGGAGGCCAAGCTGGCGCGGGAGGCTGAGATTTGTTACACGACAGTAGCTATGGTCACCGACTATGATTGCTGGCATCCGGCCCACGACGCGGTAACAGTGGAACAGATCATCAAGGTGTTACATACGAACGCCGATAACGCGGCCAAACTGGTTTCGGCGGCTGTCGCGGGCGTGCCGGAGGGCGTTGCTTGTAAGTGCCATTCGGCGCTGAAGAATTCGATAATCACGGACCGGGCGACCATCCCGGCCGAGACACGGGCGAAGCTGGAGTTGATCGTTGGCAAATACCTCAATAGCGCCGGTTGACGCGCTGGCCTTGTTGCCGGCTTCGGAGTTGTTTGGTTCGGTGATTGAGCCGTTAGCGGATTCGTTTGAACCGTCATCGATAGCGGTTTACGTGGATATTTTTTCGCGATTGATGGAGCGGGTAGTTCCTTCGTTTTCGGCCTCTCACCTGGCTTCGCGATATGCGGAGTTGCGGGTTTCGCGTCCTTTGTTTGAGCCTTCGCGAGTGGTTGTGTTGTCACGGGTGACGTTGGGCGCGGATGTGGCGATTACTTCGACGTTTTTGGCGGGGGCTTTACGGAGGTGGCCTTCGGCTTCGGTTGTGTTTGCGGGGTCGCGAAAGAATTTTGAGTTATTCAGCGGGGACTCGCGGATTTCTTTATTGGAGGTTCGGTACGGACGGGGTTCTTCGATGGCGGAGCGGTTGGAGACTGGACTGGCGCTGGGGCCGCTGGTGGCGGATGCGGGGACGTTGGTATTGGACCCGGATTCGCGGTTGTCTCAATTGGGATTGCTACCGTTGGCGGACGTGGAGCGGACGCTGTTTTTTGAGAGCCGGGGCGTGGGCGGCGATAGGGACTCGCTGGTGGAATTGTCGAAGCGATTCGTCCTGGAGGCGTTGGGGGTGCAAGCCGCTCCATGGATAAAGCCGCCCGCGCCGGAGTGGGTGCCCCCGGCCGATGTAGCAGTGAGTTTTGGCGTGGGGGAGAATGCGGCGAAGCGGGTTTCGGATGTATTTGAATTTGAGCTAGTGCAGGGTTTGTTGGATCGTGGGTTGAGTGTGTTGTTGGACTCGGGAGCGCCGGGGACACTGGAGGCGGAGCGTGCGGCTGTTTTGGAGTCAAAGTGCCGCGGCGCGTTGATCCTGTGGCAAGGGAGCTTTGCGCCATTCGCGGCGGCGATTGGACGGAGCCGCTTGTATGTTGGATATGACTCGGCGGGGCAGCATGTGGCGGCGGCGTGCGGAGTGCCGCGGATTACCGTTTTCAATGGACATTCGGGGGATAGATTCGTGGCGCGATGGCGGCCGGACGGGGCTGGGTTTTCGCGAGTGTTGTTTGTTTCGGGCAATTTGATGGACGATCTGTGGGGCGCGGTGGAATCGGAGATACTGTAGGCATGGCGGGTCAACCGGTGATTTTCTTAACACCCGAGCAATACTTGCAGTTGGAGCGTGCGGTCCCCGAGAAGCACGAGTACATCGACGGCGATATGGTCGCAATGAGCGGAGGATCGCCGACGCATTCGAGGATCGCGACGAATCTGACCCGCAATTTGCCGCTCAAGAAAGGCGGTAATTGCCAGATTTTCAATTCCGACCTGCGAGTAAGCGTCTATTGGAGCCGGTTGATCACTTATCCGGATGTCACTGTCGTTTGCGGCAAGCCCGAGTTCACAGATGGGAAGCGGGATACTATAACAAATCCCACGCTGATTGTTGAGGTGTTGTCTCCTTCCACAGAAGGGCATGATCGAGGCAAGAAAGCGGACCTTTATCGATTTATTCCGTCGCTTCAGGAATTCCTGCTTATTGGTCAAACGCCGGTGGTAATTGATCATTACCGGCGCCTGCCGGACGGGACTTGGCAGATCGTTGCCCTCCGGGAGATGAGCGATGTTTTGCAGTTGGACTCGCTGGGGTGTAGTTTTCCGGTGACAGAGGTGTATGAAGGGCTCGATGAACTTTAGGAGCGGATCTTAATACATGCCGATCCAACTGGACCATTACAGCCATCATGGCAAAGGGAATTACGTGGTCATAGTGTGCTGCCCAAATGTTGTCGCGCCGGAGCGCCTTGTCCACTTTGATCACAATCGGCGGAGCAAGCACTGGGTGATACGTGATTTCATCACAGGCCGTCGACTCGACAACGACCACTCCGAGCTAACGGTCGCGGATATCGAGATCGATGCCGTTTGCAGTGAATTTCCGCTGTGGTGTCCCGTGGATCGCCAACCGGAAGCGTGGACATCATATCTTTAGGTTGCGCACAACGGCTTATTTGAAGCGTCGCGCTCACATTCCAGAGCAGCCGCCAAATCCCCAATCGGGAACTTGGGAGGCGTTTTTAGGACAGTAAACGCGATTGAGTGTTCATGGTCGCGGAGGGGGCGATGAAATCGGGGATAATGTGGGCATGGCCAGTCAACCCGTTGCACTATTGACGATGGAAACATATTTGGAGCTCGAACGCGCGGCGACGGAAAAGCACGAGTTCATTGACGGCGAGATGGTAGCGATGAGCGGCGGATCGCCGCGCCATTCGATTATTGGATCAAATATTAACGGCCGAATTTGGAGCAGTCCGAAGCGACACGGCTGCGTTACGTTTAACCCGGATGTCAAGGTTTGTATCGACCGGAAGAAATTGATCGCCTATCCGGATGTGACCGTAGTCTGCGGCAAACCGGAGTTTTTAGATTCCAAACGCGATGTGTTGAAAAACCCTACTGTTCTGGTCGAAGTTCTGTCGCCATCCACGAAGAATTATGATCGAGGAGAAAAGGCCACGAGTTATCGATTGTTGCCGTCGCTCCAAGAGTTTCTCCTGGTTGGGCAGGATCCGGTGTTCATAGAACACAATCGGCGCCAGGAAGACGGGACTTGGCAAGTGATCATTTGCCAGGAAGCCGATGCCGTGATCCGACTGGATTCAATTGGCGTCGAGCTACCGGTTGCGATCATTTACGGCGATCTTGAAGGCTACTAATGCTCTCGGCATTCGGGATACTCTGCGAGCATGGCGGCGCCCTTGTAGCCCAGCGTTTGCGACATTCCGATCTTCGACGTCCAGTAGCCGTCCGCCGTTAGCGACTTCATGGCCTTAAACCAGCGCTGTTCGGTGGTTTTCACTTCGCCCTTGTCGACGGCTTCGCATAGCTTATCTAGAACTGAAATATCGTGCTTCTTCAGCCACGTCAGGCCGGCGGCGAACAGCTTCTTCTGCGGCTCGCTCCGGCTGACGACGAAATCGATATAGGCGGGGACGCCGGCGGCAATAGCGCCCGGAGTATCGGTGGTGGGGATGATCAGTTCCGCCACCTTCGCGATCAGGGAGAAGTCCGCATTCGAGAAGTACTTCGGCTCCGGAAGTTGCGCCGTCACGCCCTCGGTATGTGTGTGTTCCTGCTGCGCGTAAAGCTCATCGGCGGCGAATGGGAAGGCGCACGTCGCGCCGATGGTTCCGATGATTTTCAGGGATGTGCGGCGCTCGCTCATAATTCACCTTTTTCTAAACGATCGGCGATGTTGTCCGCCACCCTGGCGGCTAGCGCCATGATGGTGTGCGTTGGATTTTTCTCGGATGCCGACGGGAAGACGGAGCCATCGACGACATAGAGATTCTTGACGTCGTGCGTCTGGCATTGAGCGTTCACAATGCTGGTTTTGGGATCGGATCCCATCCGCGCGCCGCCGAGTTCGTGGTTCGTTCGAGGTTCGTCGTAGACCCTTAAAATATCAGCGCCGGCGGCCTTAAGAATCTCCGTCGACCATCGCTGCATATCGGCGAAGATCTTCCTGTCGTTGCCGCCCCAGACGACTTGACGGCGCGCGGATGGCAGCCCGAACTCGTCCCTTTTTTGATAGTCGAGATCGATGAACGACTTTGGATTTGGGATCATCTCGCCATACGGACTGAAAATGACAAACGCCGGGTAGCGGTCCTTAACAGCCTGTTTGTAGCCGGCGCCCATGCCTTCGATTTCACGGGCCCAGCCGACGCCGCGGCGGTTTTGATAGCCGAACTGCGCGCCAAAGCTGCGGGCGTAATCCCGTTTGCGCTCGTGCATAAAGCTGGGGAGATACGCATGGTCCAGGAAGCCTTCGTCGTCCTTGAGGGTTGTGCCTTTCAGGCCGTGGAGGAAGGCTTCGACGCCGCCGGTAAAGTGCGGGATGAAATGCTTTCCCAAGTGTCCGCTGGAGTTGGCCAAGCCCGCTGGATACAAACGAGACTTGGACATTTGAAGCAGGCCTACGGACTGGACGCAGGCGCAACTGATAACGACGACTCTGCCGCTGACTTCGCCTTCGGCTTTCGTTTCCCGGTTGAGGAATTTCACACCGGTGACTTTGTTATCGCTATTGACGACGACTTCACGAACAACTGAATTTGGGACCAACTCGAGCTTGCCGGTCCTGAGCGCCGGAACCATATGCACATCGTAGGAGTTGTACTTGGCGACCACGTCGCAGCCGGCCATACAGTTACCGCAGAAGTGGCACGCGGGCCGGCCGAACTTGGGGCGGCTGAGCGTGGCCTTGCGGACGTGGATGGTCTTGAGGCCAAGTTTGCGGGCGCCTTTGTCGATGAGTTGGTCCGAGCACTTATAGGGGACGGGAGGGAGAAAGACGCCATCGGGGAGATCTTTCAAACCATCGTAGTTGCCGCAGACGCCCACTTCGCGTTCGATTTTTTCGTAGTAGGGGGCGAGGTCCGGGTAATCAATGGGCCAATCTTCGCCGGCGTCTTCAATGGACTTTCCTTTGAAATCCCGATGGCTTTGGCGCCACGCGACGGCGTTCCAAGTGAGCGATTTTCCGCCGAGCCCGCGGGCGCGCTCGCTGCCCATTCCTTCCTTGCCGGGCTTCATGCGCGGGATCTGGCGATTGGCGAATTCCCAGGGCATGGCGTGCGTGTTGAAGTCGGCGCGGGTGTTGATTTTGGGGCCGCCTTCGACCACGGCGACATCGACACCGGCGCGGGCGAGATGCGCGGCGAGTGTGCCGCCGGCCGCGCCGGATCCCACAATAACTACGTCGTACGTCTTCATCGGTTCAACCAGGATTTGATGGCCCTAGACACTAACTCCGATGCGTCCTGCTGTACGAAGTGGCTCGCGTTGGGAATGGTGACGAGCGTAAGATCGGCGTCGAGCCAGTCCCACGTATTGTTGAGCGCGGGAGCGAGGAGCGCCGTGTCCTTCAGGCCGTGGATCATGAGCACCGGGACATTGACGCGTTGCGGGGCGATGCGGGCTTCGTAGGGTTCCTTCGGATAATTCCGCCGGTAATAGTTCATCATGGCGTTGAAATCGGAGCGCTGGAACGCTTCGATGTATTTGGATTTGGCGGCCGGATCTTTCACCCAGCCGGCGAGCCCTTCGGCGGTCAGTGCCTTGTGAGAATCGGGACTTTGGAAGCGGCGGGCGTAGGCGCTGTTGGCCTTTTGCTTTTCGTTGCCGGCCAGTTCGCGGGAGAGTCCATTGGGATGGGGGAGGTTCAGGATGATGAGCTTCTCCACCATCTGCGGCATGTGGAAGGCGAATTGCCAGGAGATAGCCCCGCCCCAATCGTGGCCGACGATGATGGCTTTTTCGCGGCCAAGGTGTTTGATAACGGCGGCGACATCGCCGATCAGGAGGCGCATATCGTAGTTTTCTTCGCCGGCGGGTTTGTCGCTTAAGTTATAGCCGCGCAGGTCAATGGCGGCGACTTGGTATTGGCCGGACAGAGCATCCATCTGGTTGCGCCAGGTGTACCAGAAGTCGGGGAAGCCATGGATCATGACGACGAGCGGGCCGGTGCCCGCCGTGACGTAATGGATTTTGACACCGTTGGAATTCGCATAGCCGTCCTTGTATTCGGCGGCGGAGGCGATGAGCGAAAATAGGACGAGTGCGAGGCGGATCACTTGTCTCCTTGTTCGATCCAGGCGGCGTTGAACTGGGCGTGCTTGATGGTCTTTTCCTGCTTGCCATCCTTGGTTTCAAAGACGCTATAGGTAAGGTGGAGCGTGCCATCGGCGGCTTGGATCAACGACGGGTAGTGGTACGACCCCGCGCCTTTGTCCATGTTGCGTTTCCATTTCCAGGTTTGGCCTTCGTCATCGGACATGGAGATAGCGAGGGAAGTCCGGCTCTTCTCCACGTCGTTATAAGCGATAACCCAGCGGCCGTCTTTCATGGCGATAGCTTCGACGCTGGTACCGGGGTTGAAGAGTTCGATGTCTTCGGCGGCGGACCAGGTTTCGCCGCTATCTTTGGACACGCTCTTCATGATGCGCTTCGGGGGCGGGCCGTTGTCGCGCATGTAGGCGACGAGGTCGCCGTTTTTCTTGCGAACGACGCTTGGTTGAATGTTGCCGAAGCCGACGATGGGCTCGCTGGCGTGCCAGGATTTTCCGGCGTCGTCGGAGATGGCCATAAGGCCGTAGGAAAAGCCGTCAGAGTAGAGGGGGACGATGATACGGCCATTGGGGAGTTCGATGGGGTGAGTCCGAGTGAACCAGCCGAGGCGGGAGAATTGCTTGTCACCGGCCAGCGCGACCAGCCGCGCAGCCCTGTCCTTCCGCGGACCGGTACTTTTTAACTCCTTTTCGAAGACCTCCTGCGAGCGCTCCTGAATTCGTTTCGGGATGAGCAGGATGTTGTCCTGCCAGTCCCACTTGGGCGGGCCTTCCTGTTGCTGAAAGTCCGTCGAGATGCGGTACTTCATGATGGCCGATTCCCAGGTGTTGGCGAGGATTGTCGGCCACAATAGCCAGAGCCGTTTTTTGGAATCGACCCAGACGACGCAATTAGTATCGGGGAAGCCGGGAGTGTCGGCGAGGTCAAAGCGTTGTGACCACGTCTTGGTGGCTTTGCGCCAGCGTGCGCCTTCGATTTTGACGTCGTCGGCCTGGCGTTCGCCGGAACCGTGGAACCAGCTTACGAAGAAGTCACCGTTGGGCAATTCCGTGATGGACGATGAGTGATTGTGCCAGTGTTCGGGCGTGAAGATGAACTCGCTCTTCAGGAATGGCTGGGCGGCGACCGCGGCGGCGGTAAGGATCAATAGCTTTAGGGTTTCCAAATGGTTGCTCCGATGAAGCGCTCGCTGTTCTTGGCGGTGTTGTAGTAATAGACCGTTACCAGGTTACCGTCGGTGCGGCGGACGGTGCGGGTGTAGCCCATGTCCCAGGCGCCGCCGTCGGCGCGAAGCATGATGTCTTTCGACCAGGTTTTGCCTTCGTCGGTCGAGGTGCGGGCGCGGATGCTGTAGGGCTCGTTACGGAAACCATAGGTGAGCACGAGTTTGCCATCGGGGAGTTTCAGGAGCGCCGGCGGGTTGCCTCCGCCCGTGTCGTCAACAGGTTGGCCGACCATTTTCCAGTTGGCGCCATTGTCGTCGCTGCGCCAGGCGGCGATGAACTTGCGGTGGCGAATGGTGGTGAGGATGGACATGCCTTCCAGGCGGACGGATGAGGGCATGATGGCGAAATCTTCGGCGGCCGGCTCCGGGCAGACCCAGTTGATCATCTTCCACGTCTTGGCGCCGTCGGTGGTGCGCGCACAGAGGACGCGGCCTTCCTTCTTGTTGGACTTCGCCGCAGTCAGAAAGACAGTCATTTCGTGTTTGCCATCAACCAGATAATCCGGGCGCGCGGCGATACCGGGGGTACCGAAGTCTGGAACGACGAACGGCCCATGCCACGTGTGGGCTTTGTCGTAGGTGATGTAGAAACGGGATGGACCGGTGTGAATGGAAGCCATGCGGGCGGTGAAGGCAAATCCCGGTTTCTTGAAGTCGAAACCGCCCGGGCTATCGGTGGCGGCTTTGCCGCCGGGGGCGACCAGGACGCCGGCCTGCTTGAGACCCTCGGGAGCTTTGAGCGATTCGGGCTCTTCCAGCTTCCAGGTTTCGCCGCCATTCAGGGAGCGGGCCAGCAGATGGCTGGCGGGGCGAGTGTAATCGATGGCATGCTCACGAGTGGTGGATTCGTTGTCGCGGAAGTAGCCGGCTTCGAAGCCGGCTACGAGTTCGTTGCCCCAGGCCCACATGCCATGATTGGCGGGCCAGCCGCCGAAGCGGCCTTTTTCCTGGAAAACGATCCGGTGCTGGGGTGTGGTAGCGGCCAGCGCCAGGGCTGGCAATTGAAGAAATGTTCGGCGCAGAATTCGCATCGTCCAAACAGTATATTTTGTTTATCGGGAAATCGCTTCGTTCAAAGATCCCTGGCGGTAGCCCTGCAGGTCGAGGGTGACGTAGTGAAAGCCAAGCGGTTTGAAAATTTCGACCAATTTGGCGGCCATGTCCGGAGCCAGCGCTTTAGGCAGTTCTTCGACGGCGACTTCAATGCGAACAAGGTCGCCGTGGAAGCGCGTGCGGAATTGGCGGAAACCAAGTTCTTTCAAAGCCTCTTCGCCATCTTCGACAGTTTTGATTCGTTCCCTGGTGACTTCGGTGCCATAGGGGATGCGCGAGCTTAAGCAGGCGGCGGCGGGGCGGTCCCAGGTGGGGAGGCCGGCAAGGCGGCTGAGTTCGCGAATTTCGGCTTTCTGAAGACCGGCTTCGACGAGCGGAGCTTTGACGTTGTGGGCAAGCGCCGCGCCCTGGCCGGGACGCCAATCGCCCAAGTCATCCACATTCACGCCGTAGACGACATTGGTGACGCCGCGTTCCGCGCAAACTCTATCGAGGCGCGAGAAGAGTTCGTCCTTGCAATGAAAGCAACGGTTTTTGTCGTTCTTGAGGTAGTCGGGATTATCGAATTCGAAGGTTTCGATATATTCGTGACGGATGCCGAAGGCGGCGGCGAACTCTTCGGCGTCGCGTTTGTGGGAGGCGGGGATGGAGGCGGAATCGGCGGTGATGGCGACGGCGTTTTCGCCGAGTGCTTGCACGGCGGCCCAGGCGAGATAGGCGGAATCGGCGCCGCCGGAATAGGCGACGATGACTTGGCCCATTTCCTTGAGTGTTGCCAGCAGGGCTGCTTCCTTGCGGCGAAGGTCGGGCTCGTTCATTTGGGGTGCGGCACTGGGCGCTAGTTGGACGAGCGGGACCATATTTACGATTATAGCGGGCGCTCGTAGATGCCGGGGCGGGCGATTTTCATAATGCGATCGGGTTTGGCTGGCCGGGTAAAGCCGAATTGCTCATATCGGCCGTGGGCGGCATGTGTCATCAGCAAGAATCGGCGAAGCCCTTGGAGTTCAGGGTGGCCAGTGACCGCTTCCATAAGCCGTCTGGAGAGACCGCGGCCACGATGATTCTCAAGGACGTACACGTCACACAAATAGGCAAAGGTGGCCCTATCTGTAATAACGCGGGCGAAACCGACGAGTTCGTTTGCCGCTGTGTAGACGGCGAAGTTAATGGAGTTTTCGATGGCTTTGGCGAGAAGTTCGCGGGGGATGTCTTCGCACCAATACATCCGGCGGAGCGCGGCGTGCAACGCCTGGAGGTCGAGGCGGACGGTGTCCGTCGAGATTTCGTAGCCCTCCATTTGAATTAGACTAGCGCGGTGTAAATATTCAGGCGCGCCGTACACCATAGACCGCTTACACTAGTCGAAGAGAAATATGTTTAGCTTTCGCCGAGGGCTCTCCTCGCTCCCCGTCCATGTTGCACTCGCCGCCGGCCTATATGGGCAGGCCGCGCCCCAGACGCCGGCTCCAGCCGCCGCACCGGCTCAGGCACCCGCCGCACCACCGGCAAAGCCGTCGCAAACCGGCTCTCCCTCGGTTTCGACCGATTTGAAAAAGCGCTCCTACGTGAAGCCGATTTCGGTGGGCGCGACGCTGTCAGTGCTAGGCCAGGTTCCCATCCTGAATGGCGGTTCCGGGGAGAATCGGTCAGGGTTCCTGCAGCAGGCAACGACGGCGGCGGGCGGGTACCGAGTCGGCTTCGGCGGCAATGTGCAGGTCCGGCTGCCACGGAAGTTCGCCTTTGTTGGGAGCGTGCTACTGCACAAGTCGGGACATGGCTCCACGATCGACACCTTTGTTGGCAGGGACAACCCCAATACGCCGCTCGACGACCGCATTCACACGACGGTGGAAGAATCGTCGATCGTGAATTACTGGGACTACACGTTCATGCTGCGGCGATATACGAAGGACCACGACGCACCGGGGCACCGGGCCTTTTTTGGCGGCGGCTTTAATTTCCGCGACATCCGGAAAATTCGTTCGGAACGGGAAACGACCCTGGGCGCGACGACGACGCCCGACACAAAACCGATTGTGCCCACGCGAGACATGGGCCGCGGGATCACGGGCGCTGTGGGAGCGCAGTTTGTCGACGATTTCGGCGTGAAACTAGTGCCGGAATTCCGGTATACACGCTGGCTGCAGCCGTCGTTTGACGTGCTTTCGACACAGTCCAGGAAGAACCAGTTTGAGGCGATGGTGTCGATTACTTTTTAACGCTTTGTAAACTTTACAATCGCGGATACAATGGCCCGCGTCCCACCATTGGGACGCGGGTTTTGCATTTGGAGAGAAGAACATGAAGCGAGTGGCTTTGGCCGGGATGGTCTGTTTGGGTTTGACGGCGCAGGACGAGGTAGTGTTCCGTAGCGACACCACGCTGGTTCGGGTGGACGTGCAGGTGTTGGACAGGGAGAATCGGGCCATATCGGGGCTGGAGGCGGAGGCGTTTGTACTGCGGGAGCAGGGACACGTTCGGGCGATCAAAAACTTTGTCCGCGAGGACATGCCGATTGATTTGCTGTTTCTGATTGATGTCAGCGGGAGCATGCGGCCGCATGTGGAGCGAATGGCGGAGGCGGCGCGGCGGTCGCTGCCGTCTTTACGGAAGGAGGATCGGGTGGCGGTTATGGTGTTTGACCGGCAGAGCCGGCTGCGGATGCCGTTTCGCGGCGGCCCCGGAGAGGCGCAGCGGGAGTTCGAGAATTTGCTGCGGAGCGAGTCGTTTAACGGCGGAACCGATATCACGCGGGCGCTCTTTGACGCAGCGCAGTTCGTGAAGAAGCAGGGGCGGAAAGACGCGCGGCGGGCGATCGTACTGTTGACCGATGACGAGACGGAATTTGAGGCGGATGAAGAGCGGGTGGTGCGGGCGTTGCAGGGCGCGGAGACCGTGATGAGCGTATTATTGGTTCCGAATTTGATATCGCGTCGAGGGGGCGGAGGAGCACGTCGTAGGCCTTCGCCGCGGCGCGCCGGTCGTCGCCGCCGTCCGTCGCCACCACGCGCCGCCACGCCGTCGTGGTCGCCTCGATCGTCGCCACCGGCCCGAGTTCGACGAGTCGCACGCCGTCGTCGCGCACGACGACCGCGTGGCCCGTC
>ENA-ORBV01000332-ORBV01000332.1-microbial-mat-metagenome-genome-assembly--contig:-NODE-332-length-107260-cov-26.461594_pt1 | contig 107260 bp, 105 predicted proteins | sample MGYA00237777_ERZ505514 | MGnify/ENA primary metagenome ERZ505514 (study PRJEB26160, sample SAMN06269048) | microbial mat metagenome | isolation source: Oligotrophic lake microbial mat | place...
CCGCTCGATGCCGAGCATCTTCAGCACGTACTTTTCATAGATCGGTTCGGAGGTGCCGTTTTTCATCTTGTACATGAAGTACTTTTCGAACGCGATCTTGGCCAGGTGCACCCACTTGCCCTTCTTGAACCAGTTCACGTTGCGCGGCGGGATCTGCGGCAAGGCGACGAAGGCGGCGCCGGTGTCGCCCATGTCGGCCAGGCAGATCGCGTTCCAGCTGCCTTTGGCCTTGGCCGCATGGCCCGCCAGTTCGGCGGCGATGTTGTGCACGATGGCCGTGACCATGGTCTCGATCATGTAGCCGGTCTTGGGCGCCCCGGTGGCCACCGGCGTGGCCTCCACCGGCGGAATCGCGATGCACACGCCGGCCGAAAAGATGTTGCGGTACTTCTTGCTGCGTTGATGCTCGTCGACCAGCACGAAGCCGCGCGGGTTGCACAGACCTTCGACCGCAGCCACCGCATCGACGCCCTTGAACGCCGGCAGCATCATGCTGAACTTGAACGGCAACTCGTGCTCTTTCTTCACCTGACCCTGGTCGTCGAGCTCGGTGACGAACATCTTGCCGGCCTCGACCTTGGTCACCTTTGCATTGGTGATCCACTTGATGTCGTTGCTGCGGAACTCGCTTTCCAGCATCGACTTCGAGTCGCCCACGCCACCTAAGCCCATGTGCCCGACGTAGGGCTCGCTGGTGACATAGGTGATCGGTACCTTGTTGCGCAGCTTGCGGCGCTTCAGGTCGGTGTTGAAGATGAAGGAGAACTCGTACGCCGGGCCGAAGCACGAGGCGCCCGGCATGGCGCCGATGATCGCCGGCCCCGGCTGCTTGAGAAATTCCTGGTATTCCGCCCAGGTCTTTTCGGCATGATCGACAGTGCAGATCGAATGGGTATGGCCGGCGGGGCCGGCGCCCGGCACCTCGTCGAACGAGAGCTTGGGACCGGTTGTGATCACCAGGTAGTCATAGGCCAGGCGGGTGCCGTCCAGCAACTCCAATGCATTGCCGTAGGCATCGATGCGGGTGACGCGCTGGGCCACGAAATCGATGTCCTTTTTCGCCAGGTGCGGGCGGATCGGAAAGGTGATCGCATCGCGCTCGCGCCAGCCCACCGCGAGCCACGGGTTGGACGGCACGAACTGGAAATAGTCCACCGCGTTGACCACGGTGATGCGGTGCGCGCGATCGACTTCGGCGCGCAGTTCATAAGCCGCCGGCATGCCGCCGGTTCCGGCGCCCAGAATGACGATATGTGCCATTACGTTCTCCCTTGAGTGGAATGCGCGGTTCGCAGTTGCGGAAATCTGCCGCGGTGCGCCGGCCGCGCTTGCGTTACGTGCTTCATCGCGGCTCGTAGCCCAGGCTTGCGTTGACAGTCATCAAAAGCGCTTCGTCAAGCGCACCGGCCAGCGCGGCCAGGCGCAGGCGGTCGAGCAGCAGCCCGACGCGCCCCCGTGTGAGGTTCAAGTCAGCCGCCGCCGCGTCGCTTTCGGCGTTGAGCAAATCGAGCGTGGTGCGGTCGCCGATGCTGCGCCCGAGGCGCGTCGCGTCCAGGCGCGCATGGCTCGCCTTCTGCGCCTCGGCCAGGGCGTTGATGCGGCCGCGGCCGACGGACAGGCCGAGCCACGCGGTGCGCGCTTGCAGGGCGATCTGCTGGCGCGCGCGCTGCAATTCGGCCTGCGCCTTCTCGACCAAGCGCAGCGCTTCGTCCTGGCGCGCGCTGCGGTAACCGCCGATGGTGAAGGGCAGGCTCACCTGCACACCGATCAGGCCGTTGGTGGCGCCGCTGCTGGCGCCGCCGAAGTCGCCGCTGCCGGTGATGCGCTCGCGCCCGAACTGCGCCACCAGATCTACCGCAGCCGCAGCGCCGGCGGCGTGCTTCCCGACCTCCTGGCGCGCGATGTCGACTGCGACTGCTGAGGCGCGCAAAGCCGGGTTGTTGGCCGCGGCCGCGGCCAGCGCGCGCTCGAGCGAGGGCAGGTCGGCGCTTGCGATGACACTTGCCGGCGCGCGGGCGGCGAGTTGCGCCGCCGGCAGCCCGGTCAGGTCGGCCAGGGCGGCGCGCCTGAGTTCGACCTCCGTCGCGGCGGCGAGCACCTGCGCCTTGACGCTTTCAGCGCGCGCCGTCGCCTCGTGGGTGTCGGTGATCGGGACGTCGCCCAGCGAAAAACGGTCTTTCGCCTGGGTCAGTGCGCGCTCGACTGCGACCTGCTGCCGGCGCAATACGCGCTCCGCTTCCGCGGCCATGGCGAGATCGAAATAGGCTTCGGCCACGCGCAACGCCATCGCCTGTTCGGCGGCCTCGAGTTCGACTGCGGCCACATCAGCACCGAGTTCGAGTTGACGCCGTTGCGCGCTGCGCTCAGCACTCACCAGCGGCTGGCGCGCAACAACCGCGAAGCGCCCGCTCGCGCCGTGATTGACCGAAGTGTTGAACGACACTCCGTTCGACTGCCCGAAGCCGGGTGCGGAGAAGCGCGCACCGCTGGTGGAGGTATCGGAAAGACCGACGCCCGCCGTCGCGTTCAATGCCAGCGACGGGTTCCACAGATTGTCGGCCTGCGCACGTCGCGCCTGTCCGGCGGCGCCGGCGGACTGCGCCGCGCTATATTCGAAATCCCCCTTGCGCGCGGCGCGCCAGGCGCCCACCAGATCGATGGCTGAGGCGGCTTGCGAGACCACTGCGACGATGGCAGCGAAGGCGACAGTGCGTGGGCGCATGGTCAGGCCTTTTGCGAAAGGTGAGTGCGGATCCAGCGCGTCAGTTCGGCAGCCTGCATCGCGCCCGATGCGCGCGCCACCTCGGTGCCGCGCTCGAACAGGACCAGGGTCGGGATGCTGCGAATCCGGTACCCGACGCTGGCTCTGGGTGACGCTTCGGTATCGACCTTGGCGAAGCGGATTTCCGGCAAGTCGCGCGCGGCCGCAGCGAAATGCGGCGCCATCATCTTGCACGGCCCGCACCACTCGGCCCAGAAGTCGACCACCACCGGCAATTCGGTGCCGGCGAGGAAGGCCTGCAGGTTGGCATCGGTCAGCGCGACCGGTTCCGGTTTGAGCAATTGCGCCTTGCAACGCCCGCACACCGGGCCGTCCGTGAGGCGCGCATCCGGCACCCGGTTGGTGGTGCCGCAGGCAGGGCAGTAAAGGTGCATGACCGTTGCCTCAGGCGCCGCTTTGCACGCCAAGCTTGCGCAGGATGGATTCCATCAGGCACCACTTGGTGAGCGCGCTTTGCAGCAGGTTGGCGCCAACGAAGGCGGTGAATGCGAGCCACCACTGGCTGGCGAACAGCGGGCTGCCGGGAATTCCCAGGGCCAGCGAAACCAGGATGAAAGTACCGGCGAGAAGACGAACGACTTGCCATGAGGTCATGCTTGAGCTCCTTTAAGGTTGGGCCGCGAGCACGGGAATGCGCTTGCGGTAGGCGACGAAATACAACAGGGGAATCACCACCAGGGTCAGCACGGTGGAAACCAGGATGCCGAAGATCAGCGAGATCGCCAGGCCGTTGAAGATCGGGTCGTCGAGGATGAAGAAGGCGCCCAGCATGGCCGCCAGGCCGGTCAGCATGATCGGCTGCGCGCGCGTCATCGCCGAACGCGGGATCGCTTCCGCCAGCGGCACGCCAGCGGCCAGTTGCAGGTTGATGAAATCGACCAGCAGGATCGAGTTGCGCACGATGATGCCGGCCAGGGCGATCATGCCGATCATCGAGGTTGCGGTGAACTGCGCACCGAGCAGCGCATGGCCGGGCATCACGCCGATGATGGTGAGCGGAATCGGCGCCATGATGATGAGCGGCGTCAGGTAGGAGCCGAATTGCGCCACCACCAGCAGGTAGATCATCACCAGCCCCACGGCATAGGCGGCGCCCATGTCGCGAAAGGTCTCGTAGGTGATCTGCCACTCGCCATCCCACTTGATGGCGTAGCCGCGATAGGGATCCTCCGGTTGGCGGATGAAGTATTCGGCGATGGCACCGCCACCGGGCACGGCCAGCTTCGCAATCTCGGCGCGCATCGCGAACATGCCGTAGAGCGGGCTGTCCTGCTTGCCGGCCATGTTGCCGATGACGTAGCTTACCGGCAACAGGTCCTTGTGGAACACCGGTTGCTCGCGCAGCGTGTCGCTCACGGTCACCAGTTCACGAATCGCCACCAGGCGCCCGTCGCTGCCGCGCACCGCGAGTTTCAGCAGGGCATCGAGGTCGCCGTGCGCCTCGGGCGGCAGTTGCAGGGTGATGGCGGCCGGGTACTTGGCGCCGTCGTGCAGATAGGTGGTGGGCGCGCCGCTCAGCCCGGCGGCCAGTGTGGTGGCGATCGCCTGTTGCGAAATCCCCAGTTGTGCGGCCTTGCGGCGATCGACCAGCAGCAGCTTTTTCGGTGCTTCGGCGATGTTGCTGTCGTCGATATCCTCGATGCCTGCGGTGCCGGCAAAGACGCCGCGCACCGCGCGCGCCAGGTCACGCCGGCCGTCGGCTTCGGGTCCGTAGATCTCGGCCACAATCGGCGAGAGCACCGGCGGGCCGGGCGGCACTTCGACCACCTTGACCCTGGCACCATGGCGCTCGCCGATCTTCTTTAGCGCCGGGCGCACGCGGGTGGCAATCGCGTGGCTTTGATCGGCGCGCAGATGCTTGTCGACCAGGTTGACCTGAAGGTCGCCATATTCGCCGCCGCTGCGCAGATAGTACTGGCGCACCAGGCCATTGAAGTTGATCGGCGCGGCGGTGCCGGCATAGGCCTGGTAGTCGGTGACTTCGGGCACGCCTGCCAGATGCGCCCCCAGTTCACGCAGCACCGCCGCGGTGTGCTCCACCGGCGTGCCCGCGGGCATGTCGACGACCACCTGGAATTCCGACTTGTTGTCGAACGGCAGCATCTTGAGCACCACCCAGCCGGCAGCCGGCAGGGCCAGCGAAACTACGATCATCAGCACCACGGCCAGGCCCAGCAGGGCACGATTGCGGCCGCCGCGTCGGGGGTCGAGCAGGGGCGTGAAAATGCGCGTGAACAGTGGTGCCAGCCTGGCCGCAAGGCCGCTCGGTGCGCCCGCATGCGCTGCCTCGCAATGCGCGGCCGGCACCGGCTTCATCCACAGTAGCGCCAGCCACGGCGTGACCACGAAAGCGATCGCCAGCGACAGCAGCATGCCCATGCTGGCGTTGATCGGAATCGGAGCCATATAGGGCCCCATCAGGCCGCTGACAAACGCCATCGGCAGCAAGGCCGCCAGCACCGTCAAAGTCGCCAGTATGGTCGGGCCACCAACCTCGTCAACCGCCGCCGGAATGATCTCGGCTAACGGGCGGCCCGGGTAAAGATGCTGATGGCGGTGGATGTTCTCGACCACCACGATGGCATCATCGACCAGGATGCCGATCGAGAAAATCAGGGCGAACAGCGACACCCGGTTGAGCGTGAAGCCCCAGGCCCACGAGGCGAACAGGGTTGCAGTCAAGGTGAGTGCGACGGCAATGCCGACGATCGCCGCTTCACGCCGACCCAGCGCGATGAACACCAGCGCCACCACCGAGGCGGTGGCGAACAGCAGTTTCTGGATCAGCTTTTGCGCCTTGTCGTTGGCGGTGGCGCCATAGTTGCGCGTGGTGGCCACTTCGATATCGCGCGGGATCACGGTGTTTCGCAGCGACTCGACCCGGCGCAGCACGGCGTTGGCGACGTCGATCGCGTTCTCGCCGGTTTTTTTGGTAATCGAGATGGTCAGGGCCGGGAATTCGCCGCGTTCGGCGCCGGCGATGCCGTGCCAGACCATACGGGTGGCCGGCAACGGACCGTCGCGCACCTGCGCCACCTCGGACAGGAACACCGGTTTCCTGTCACGCACGCCGACCACCAGTTCGGCCACCTCGCGTGCATCCTTGAGGAAAGGGCCGGCCTCGAGCGCCAGCGCGCGGTTGGCGCTGATCAGGTCGCCCACCGGCAGGCCGAAGTTGGCACCCGCCAGCACGCCGCGCAGGTCGGCCACGGTAACGCCGGAGGCCGCCATGCGCGCCGGGTCGAGCTCGACCATCACCGCGCGCCCCGGGCCGCCGATGGTGGTCACTTCACGGGTACCCGCTACCCGTTTCAGATCTGCTTCGACGCTGTGCGCCACCCGTTCAAGGTCGAAAGTACCGATCGTAGCCTGGCGGCTGTAGAGCGTGAGCGAGACGATCGGTACGTCGTCGATGCCCTTGGGCTTGATCAAGGGCGTAAGCACGCCCAGACCGCGCGGCAGCCAGTCGGCATTGGCGCGCACCGTGTCGTGCAGGCGCACCAGCGCCTCGGTGCGCGGCACGCCGACCTTGAACTGCACGGTGATCACCGCCAGCCCGGGCCGCGAGGCCGACATCACGTGCTCGACTCCGGCGATCTGCCCCAGCACCTGTTCGGCCGGGCCTGCCACCATGTGCTCCACGTCCGCCACGGCGGCGCCGGGAAACGGGATCAGCACGTTGGCCATGGTGACGTTGATCTGCGGCTCTTCTTCGCGCGGGGTCACCAGCACGGCGAAGGCGCCCAGCAAAAGGGCCAGCAGCGCCAGGAGGGGCGTGATGCTGGCCGCCTGGAAGTAGGCGGCGACACGGCCGGAGAATCCGCGGGTCTGGTTCATGCCGGGTCCCTAGCGCACGCGCGCCGCGGCCTGCGGATCGAGTACCACCCGCTCACCGATGGCGACGCCTGCCAGCACCTCGACCGACTCGTCGCTGACGCGCCCGAGGCGCACTTGGCGCAACAGCGGCTTGCCGGCGGCATCGAGCACGTATACGCCGCTCATCTCGGCGCGCCGCACCAGGCTTTTCAGCGGCACGTAGATGCGCGTGGCGGCGCTGCCGGCCAGCGGCAGCCAGACGCGCGCGAACATGCCGGGCGTGGCGCCGGAACCCGGCGCCAGGTCGAAGCGTACCGGCACGGTATGGGTGGCCGGGTCGGCGGTGGGCAAGACGCTGATGCGTGTGGGCATTTGGTTGGCGCGCGCGGACGCCAAGCCGGGCACTTCGATGCGCGTGGTCCTGACGGCGTCGGCTGCGGACAGGCGTGCGGCGGTGGCTTGCGGCAGAGGTGCGGTGACCCGCAGCGCCGCCGGGTCGTACAGCGTCATCAGTGCCCGACCGGGCATCGCCATGTCGCCCTGCACCACGGTAACCTCGGCGATCACGCCGGTATAGGGCGCGCTCAACACATAGAAGCCCGATTGGGTGCGCGCCGCGTCCGCCTGCGCCATTTGCGCCGCGACCTGCGCGTCGGTGGCCTTGAACTGGGCTTCGGCGCGTTCCAGCGCGGCCTGGCTGATGTACTGCTTGGCGAACAACTGACGCTGCCGTTCCACCTCGCGCGTGGCAACCTCCTGCGCGGCGCGCGCCGCGCGCACCTGCGCGTCGCTGGCCGCGGCGTTTTGTTGGGCGGCGCGGGCGTCCAGGCGCGCCAACACCTGACCGGCCTTGACGCTGTCGCCGGCCTTGACTGTCAACGCGAGCACAGCGCCGGGCACCTGGGCTGCGATCACGGTCTGGCGCACCGCCTCGACCACACCGTCGAATCCGGAAGTGTCGCTGCTTCCGTGGCCCTGGATGGTGACACTGGCGAGTGCGCCGGACGCCGGCGCGGACCCGGGCACGGCAGCCGCCGGCGGTGCGGCCTGTGCTGCCGCCTGCAACACCAGCGTCAGCGCCCAAACGGCGCTTAGTCCCGCCCCCCTTCGATTGGAACCGCCCATTGCCCTTGCTCCTTCACGTTGCCGCGCCTGCCCGCCGAAACTGCCGGTGTTGATCGGGCTGGACATTCATTCAATGCATGCTATTATTTGCTTAAGTACGCAAATAGTCAAGTACGTAATTAACTAATTCTTGTCAAGGAGCTTTTCCATGGGCATCATCACGGCTTCCCCACCCGCCGCCTGCCCCGCCATGGATGGTTTGTCGAACGAAGCGCTGCAGCAAGTGGCCACTTACTTTCAGGCACTTGCCGAGCCCACAAGGCTGAAGATCCTCAACCTGTTGCGCACGGGGGAGCGCAACGTAGGTGAGATCGCGCAAGCCTGCGGCTATACCTCGGCCAACGTTTCGCGCCACTTGACGCTCCTGACCAAGCACGGCCTGGTCGCGCGCGAGAGTCGCGGTACCAGCGTCTACTACCGCATCGCCGACGACTCGGTCTATGCCTTGTGCGATCTGGTATGCGGCAGCATCGCGCGCCAGTTCGAGCGCACCGCCGACGCGCGCGCGGCGTTTGCGCGGCAGAGCGGTGGCGGCACGACTGCGGCCTAGTTGATTGGCGTAGCGACCCATGGCCTTGCAAATTGATTCTGTCGGGAACCCGGCAATCATCAGACACCCAAACCCGCGGTTCCCGCTTGCGCTTGGTCAAGGAAACCCACTTCCTACCGGAGGCCCACGATGATCTTCCATCAGCTGTTTGATCCTGCTTCTTCCACCTATACCTACATCGTCGCTGACGACACGACGCTGGAGGCTGTCGTCATCGATCCGGTGCTTGAACAGCGCGCGCGCGATCTGCAGGTGCTGCGCGATGGCAATCTCAAGCTCAAATGGATTCTCGACAGCCATGTGCATGCCGACCACGTAACGGCCGCCAATGCACTGAAGATCGCCACCGGGGCGTCTTCCGCGGTCGGCGAAGCCTGCGGCGCGGGAGGCTATGACCAGCCGCTCAACGACGGCGACACGCTCTCGTTTGGCAATGAACAGATCAGCGTCTTGGCCACGCCGGGGCATACCCCCGGCAGCATGTGCTTCCTGTGGCGCGACCGGGTATTCACCGGCGACACCCTGTTGATCGGCGGCTGCGGCCGCTCGGATTTCCAGAATGGCGACGCCCATGCGCTGTATGCCAGCATCACGCGGAAACTCTTCACCCTGCCGCCGGCCACGCGCGTATATCCGGGCCATGACTACAAGGGGCGTACCGACAGCAGCATCGGTGCCGAACGTGCGGCCAATCCGCGCCTGGCGGGCACCACCGAAGAAGACTTCGTGGCGCTGATGGCCGCGCTCAACCTGCCGCGCCCGAAGCGCATCGACGAGGCCGTGCCGCTCAACCGCATGGCCGGACCGGTTGCCGAGGGAGACACCCCCTGGGAGACACTGCCGCCGACCCTAGCGTCGCGCGACCTGCGCTGCAATGATCGCGCCCTTCTGGTCGACTTGAGCGACGCCTGGCATTACGCCGATGGCCACGCCACGGGCGCGGTGCCGGTCGCACATGACGACTATGGCCGCTTGAAGCAACTCTCGGCGGGTTGCGACAAGCTCTACCTGATCTGCCGCAGCGGCACTCGCTCGATGCTGGCGGCGCGCGAACTGGCGGCGCGCGACATTCACAACGTGGTCAATGTTGCCGGCGGCATGCAGGCCTGGAAGGCCGCCGGCCTTGAAGTGATCGGCAAAAGGGCAAACACATGAGCGACGCCTGGATCAACGCCTTGATTGGCGGTGCCATGATCGGCCTGGCCAGCGGTCTCATGATGTTGACCGTCGGACGGATCGCCGGGATTTCGAGTGTGCTGGGCGGGCTCATCAGGCCATCCCCTGCCGACTGGCAATGGCGCTTGGCCTTTTTCGCCGGCATGGTCGCGGCCGGCACTGTGGCCGCGCTTGCAGGCGGCTGGTTTCCGCTGGAGCCGCTGGCAAGCGCGCGCCCGCTGCCCTTGCTGATCGCAGCCGGCCTCCTGGTGGGTGCCGGTACCAGCCTGGCGAACGGCTGCACCTCCGGCCATGGCGTGTGCGGCCTGGCACTTTTCTCGGCCCGTTCGCTGGTGGCGGTGGCGAGCTTCCTGGGCACCGGATTCATCGTCACCTATGTCATGCGGCACTTGTTGGGGAGCCCCTGAAACATGTTCAGCCCCGCGCTCGCATCGGCTTTTTGCATCGGCACATTGTTCGGCGTAGGCTTGCTCGTCTCCGGCATGACAGAGCCCGGCAATGTGCAGGGATTCCTCGATCTCGCCGGCGCATGGCGGCCACAATTGCTGGCCGTACTCGGTAGCGCCGTGGTGGTCGCGGGCCTGCTGTTCGCCTGGGCACGCACACGCGCCGCGCCGCTGGCCGCGCGCAGCTTTCAATGGCCGACGCGCAAGGACATCGATGCCCGCCTGGTCGTCGGCTCCGCCGTATTCGGCATCGGCTGGGCGCTGGCCGGCTATTGCCCGGGTCCGGCCGTGACTGCGCTTGGCACCCTCTCAGTGGAAGCCTGGGTGTTCGTGCCGGCGATGGCGGCCGGCGCCTGGCTGGCGCAAAGATTGCGATAGCCCCTTGTCCATTCCGGATTGGGTGCCAGTCACCATTGCACTGTTGATTCTCGCGGCGCGCTTCGCCTGGGCGCTCAGCCGGGACGCCGAATCCGGGCAATCGATCGCACTGCGCCGCGCCTGGGTCAAGCGCATTCTGGCGGCGCCCGGGTCTGAAATCCTCGCCATCCAGACGCTACGCAACTCGATAATGGCAGCGTCGCTGATGGCCAGCACCGCGGTGCTGGCATTGATGGGCGTGATTTCCATCGGCCACAGCCAACTGGACGCAGCCGATGCGCTGCGCAACTGGATGCACCCCGGCGGCCATCTCAAGCTGTTCCTGCCGCTGGCGCTCCTGGCCGCATGTGTAGTGCTTTTTTCGAAAGCGGTGCGCCTGTATCACCGCGCCGGCTACTCGCTCGGCTTGTCGCGAAGCGCCGCTGGCAGCAACGAACTGAGCGACATCGCGGAAGCGGCGGCCAGTGGTGAATTGACGCGCGCCGCGCACCTCTACCGCAACGGCTGGCGCACCTTCTACGCCGCGATTGCCACCGGTGCCTGGCTGGTGGGTGCCTGGATGATGCTCGCCACCACCATCATCATCGTCGCCATCGATATCGCCGCCAGAATCGAGTAGCGGCGCCGCGGTCTAAAATCGCCGGCTTCCGCTCAAAGCATATTTAAGCCACCATGAAAACCTATCGCATCGCCTGCATTCCCGGTGACGGCATCGGCCGCGAAGTCATCCCCGCAGGCCAGCAGGTATTGACCGCACTGGCTGCGGCGTTGGGCAGCTTCAAATTCGAATTCGAGGCTTTCGACTGGGGCGGCGACTATTACCGCAAGCATGGCGTGATGATGCCGGCCGAGGGCCTGGAATCGCTGCGCGGCAAGGATGCGATCCTGTTCGGCTCCGCCGGCGACCCCGACATTCCCGACCACATCACCCTGTGGGGCCTGCGCCTGAAAATCTGCCAGGGCTTCGACCAGTATGCGAACGTGCGGCCGACGCGCATCCTGCCCGGTATCCAGACCCCGCTGGCACGCTGCAAGACTGCCGACCTCGACTGGGTGATCGTGCGCGAGAATTCCGAAGGCGAGTATTCCGGCGTCGGCGGCCGGGCCCATCAGGGCCACCCGATCGAGGTGGCCACCGATGTGTCGATCATGACGCGCGTCGGCGTCGAGCGGGTGCAGCGTTATGCCTTCAGGCTGGCGCAATCACGCCCGCGCAAGCACCTGACCTTGATCACCAAATCGAACGCCCAGCGCCACGCCATGGTGATGTGGGACGAGATCGCGCGCGAGGTCGCGAAGGATTTTCCGGACGTGACCTGGGACAAGGAACTGGTCGACGCCGCCACGGTGCGCATGGTGATGCGCCCGGCCTCACTGGACACGATCGTCGCCACCAACCTGCATGCCGACATCCTCTCTGACCTGGCCGCCGCTCTCGCCGGCAGCCTGGGGATTGCGCCCACCGGCAACATCGACCCCGAGCGGCGCTACCCCTCGATGTTCGAGCCGATCCACGGCTCGGCTTTCGACATCATGGGCAAGGGCTTGGCCAACCCGATCGGCACCTTCTGGTCTTGCGTGATGATGCTGGAACACCTGGGAGAAGCGGCGGCGGCGGCGGCGCTGATGGCGGTGATCGAGAGCGTGACCGCGGAGCCGGCTTTGCATACGCGCGATCTGGGCGGGTCGGCGACGACAGAGCAGGTCACTCATGCGGTTGTGGCGCGCGTTGCAGAATGCGCGGGCAGCGCGCGGCAAGTCGCGTAGTCGTTCAAACCCCGTTCGCAAAAAACTCACATCACGACAAAACGAACCGGGTTTGGCACGCTACGGTCTCAACTGCCTGAATTCCGCCAAAACAATTGGCCCTGCGGAATAACCGCCTGACCGCCAATCACCGTATAGCGGACGCCGGCCGCGTCATCCGCGGATTCGTACGCGTTCTGCTCACTTCCCGTTTCCTCGTCACGCAATCGTGTTCCACATCTCCATATCCCGCTCGGCGGTCCAGATGCGCGGGTTCTTGATGCCTTTGGCCTCATCGTAGGCGCGGCTCACATCGAACGGCATGCAGTGCTCGTAGATCGGGAAGCTGCCGTACACCGGGTCGAGCCTGGCGCGCGTATCGACGTACACCTGCTTCAAATCCTTGCCGGCCGCCACGCCCTCCCTGGCGCAGGCCAGTAGCTGGCGCACGAAATTTTGCGTGAATTCGATCGCCTGGATCGCTTCGGCCTCGGTCTTGAGCGCCGCACCGCGCCCCGGTACCAGCGCCTGCGGTTTCAGGGCGCGTAGTTTGTCCAGCGTATCCGGCCATTCCTCGAGTTGCGCGTCACCGGTGTAGATGCCGGCGTTGAACTCCACCAGGTCGCCGGAAAACAGCATGCGCTCGGCAGGCAGCCAGGCGATGGTGTCGCCGCGCGTGTGGCCGGGCCCGATCTGGATCAGTTGCACTTCGAGCTTGCCCATGTAGACCGTCATCTGCTTTTCGAACACCATCGTGGGCCAGGTGAGGCCGGGCACGGAATCGGCGTTCTGGAACAGGCGCGGAAAGCGCTCGTATTCGCTTTGCCAGTCTTCCTGGCCGCGCTCGACGATCAGCTCGTAGGTCGGGCGCGAGGCGATGATCTGCTGCGCACCATAGGCCGAAGCGCCCAGCACACGCACCGCGTGATAGTGCGACAGCGTGACGTACTTGATCGGCTTGTCGGTGACAGCGCGAATCCTGGCGATCAGGTCCTGCGCCATCACCGGGGTGGCGGTGGCATCGATCACCATCACGCTGTCGTCGCCGATGATGACGCCGGAATTCGGATCGCCTTCGGCGGTGTAGCCCCAGCCGTGCTCGGACAACTGCTCGAAGGTGGTGACTTTGGCCGTCATGTCGGCCTTGGATGCGAATGCCTTGCTCATCTCTGACTCTCCATCAAGAATTCGATAAATACGATATGCGCTATTGAACGCAGCATTTTATCCCGCGTACCCGCGCGGTGGTTAGCGCGCCGTGGCGCGTGTCGCGCCTCGGGCAATCTGCCGACCCGGGGACATCGGCTGCCGCCATTATGGACCGGCAAGGCCACTGAGCATGACCTTGGACACCTCGGCCGCATAGTCGGCATAACTTAAGGGGCCGTCGGGTTTGAGCCAGGTGAAGGTCCAGTTCATGGCGCCCATCAGCATCATGGTCACCGCCCGCTGGTTGGCGGCGGTCACGCGCTGCGGAAACGCCCGCGCCAGACCATCGGCAAAGGCGCCGACCACCGCGCGTTCGCGCGCGACGATGTCCGCACGCTGCGCCTCGCCGAGAAACTTGACATCGTTCAACAAGGCGATATGGCGGGTGCGCGCGGTGCGGTAGGCATCGAGAAAGCTGGCGATCATCAGTTCAAGCTCGGCGCGCGGCGCCAGGTGCTCGCGCTGCGCGCGCGCACGCACCTCGCCGGCGATATCCGCCAGGCGCCGGATATGCCGATCCAGCAGGTCAAAGAGGATCGCCTCCTTGCTTTCGTAGTAGTGGTACAGGCGCGCCTTGGAGGCGCCGCCCATGCGCGCCACATCGGTCATGCTGCAGGCGGCATAGCCGGCCGCGGCAAAGGCTGCGGCGGCGCTGTCGAGAATCTTCAAGCGCTGCGCCTCGTAGTCGGCGGACTGGGTTCTGGCCAATGCAATCGATTCCGACGGCTAGCGTTCGTCGTACGAAATCACGACCTTGGCCGAGAGCGGATGCGACTGGCAGGTCAGCACGAAGCCGCGAGCGGTCTCGTGCGCTTCGAGCGAGAAGTTGCGCTCCATGCGTACCTCCCCTTCGAGCACGCGGGCGCGGCAAGTGCAGCAGACGCCCGCCTTGCAGGCGAACGGCAGGTCGAGCCCGGCGGCCAGGCCGGCGTCGAGCACCGCCTGCCCCTCGAAGGGCAGTTGCAGGACGCGTGCCTTGCCATGCAAGATCAGGTGCACTTCGGCGCTCGCCGCACCGGCGGGGGCGACCTTGCGCGGCCCCGCCTGCGGCAGGGGTGTGCCGAAGCGCTCGACATGAATCTTCGCGGGCGCCACGCCTGCGGCGAGCAGCGCTGCTTCGGCCGCATCCATCATCGGCGCCGGCCCGCAGATGAAGGCCTCGTCGATCGAGGCGGCGGGAATCAGGGTATCCAGAAACTGCGCGCACTTCCGCGCATCCATCAGACCGCCCAGCAACTCGACTTCCTGCGGCTCGTCGCTGATCACGTGATACAGGGAAAGCCGGCCGAGGTAGCGGTTCTTGAGATCTTCGAGCTCCTCGGCGAACATGATGGCGCCAATCGCACGATTGCCGTACACCAGGGTGAAGCGACTGAGCGGCTCGACTTGAAGCACGGTCTTGATGATCGACAGCACCGGGGTGATGCCGCTGCCGCCGGCAAACGCCACGTAGTGCTTGCGCCGATCGGCTCTGAGCGGAGTGAAGAAGCGGCCGTCCGGCGTCATTACATCGAGCGCCATGCCCGGCTCGAAGGCGCGCTCGGCGAACGACGAGAAACGCCCGCCTTCAATGCGCTTGATGCCTACCCGCAGTTCGCCGTCGCGCAGGTAGTCCGACACCGCACAACACACCGAATAGGAGCGCCGCAATTCCTCGCCGTCAATGCGTGCCTTGAGGGTGACGAACTGGCCCTGGGTAAAGGCATAGGCATCGCGCAACTCAGGCGGCACCGCAAAGCGCACCGAAATCGCATCCGCCGTCTCGCGCCGCACCTCGCGGATGATGAGGGAATGAAACGTCGGCTGCGTCATCGGGAAACACCGAACCAGTCCGCAGTTTGAGAAAGTCGCTCTTGCAAGATGTTGAATCGAAGAGACTGTTGATTCGCAAGTCCGTATTCCAGGGACTCGTTCGGCGTTTTCATAGCGGCTTGAAGTAGTCAAACGGTTCGCGGCAGTCGATGCAGCGGTACAGCGCCTTGCAGGCGGTGGAGCCGAATTGCGACAACAGCTCGGTGCGCTCCGAGCCGCAGTGCGGACATGCCGGGGGCATCTCCTTGCGCCCGGCGCGCGGCGCGAAATGCACGATCTGCGGCGCATGGTGGTCTACCGGGCCGGGCGGTGCGATGCCGAATTCGCGCAGGCGGGCCCGCCCCAGCGGCGTGATCCAGTCTGTGGTCCAGGGTGGCGACAGGCGCGTGACCAGGCGTGCGCTGATGCCGGCGGCGGCGAGCGCGGCAGTGATGTCATGCGCGATCACCTGGGTGGCCGGGCAGCCGGCGTAGGTGGGCGTGACGCTGATCTCGAAACCGTCGGGCGTTTCGCTCACGCCACGTACAAGCCCGAGGTCGAGCACCGAGATCACCGGAATCTCGGGGTCGGGCACTGTTGCCAGGATGGCCATGATGCGCTCGATGACATCGCCACCGGCCGGCGGCAGGTCGCAATCGATGCCAGCGCTCACCACTGTGCCCCGGGGTGCGCGCGCGCCAGGCTTTGCATTTCGGTCAGCAGGAAATCGAGGTGTTCGCTGTGCATGCCGTTCTTGCCGGTACTCTGGAACCCGCAAGCAGCCGGCAGCGCAAGGCCTGCCTCTTCTTGCACCGCCCCGATCAGGTGGTCAAAGCCCGCCTTCAGGTCGGCACCGCGCACGCCGATGCCCGCAATGGCCACCGCCTCCTCGACCGGGTCGCTGCTGAAGAGTTCGTTGGTGTAGGGCAGCAACTGCTCGAGCGCGCGCTGCGCGCGGGCACGGCTTTGCTCGGTGCCGTCACCGAAGCGGACCACCCAGTCGCTCGCATGGCGCAGGTGATACGCGGTCTCCTTGGCCGACTTGGCGGCAATGGCTGCCAGCTCGGTGTCTTTCGATTCCGCGAGCGCCGCCCACAATTGCGCCTGCCAGGCGCAATACAGGAGGTTGCGCATGACGGTGAAGGCGTAGCAGGCACCATCGCCGCTTCCCTTCTCGATGCCGCTGTTGGGCAATTCGCACAGGGTGAAATTGCGATACGCACGTGTGTCGCGAAAGTAGGCCAGGGCATCTTCGTCGCGCCCCGCGCCTTCCAGCTTGCCCGCGTGGGTTAGCAGCATGCGCGCCTGGCCCACGAAATCGAGCGCGATGTTGGTCATCGCGATGTCTTCCTCCAGCACCGGCCCGTGCCCGGTCCATTCGGACAGGCGCTGGCCCATGACCAGCGAGGAATCGCCCAGGCGCAGCAGGTAATCAATATGCGGATTCATGGCGTGTAGTCACTGGCAACGACATTCAATGCGGTGCGGCTGCGGGTCGGGCGCGAACCGGGCTCTGGATTACATGTGCTCGACTTCGCGGGGCAGCTTGTAGAAGGTCGGATGGCGATACACCTTGTCTGCCATCGGATCGAACATTTCCGCCTTGTCGTCGGGATCGCTGGCGCTGATCAGGTTGGAAGGCACGACCCAGATCGACACGCCTTCCATGCGCCGGGTGTAAACGTCGCGCGCCATCTGCACCGCCTGCCTGGCGTCGGTCGCATGCAGGCTGCCGACATGCCGGTGATCCAGCCCCTGCTTGCTGCGGATGAACACCTCCCACAAGGGCCATTCGATTTCATTCATGGCGTCAACTCCGTTTGTCATTGCAGTTGCGGCTCGATTGCCACTTCGCAACTGACCGAATTGGCGATATAGCATTCCTCGTGCGATTCACGATGCAGGTCATCGATGTCGGTCTGCGCCGGCACTTCACCCGCGAACACGATCGCCGGGCGCAGCAGCACGCGGGTCATGGCCATTTTTCCACGTACGTTCTTTTCCATGAAACCCACGGCGCTGTCGGTATAGCTTTCGACGATCCAGTGGCGCTTGGCGGCAAACCCCAGGAAAAACAGCATGTGGCAGGAGGACAAGGCGGCAACGAAAGCCTCTTCAGGGTCGACCGCTTCGGCATCCGAGTAGGGCAAGGGCACCGACAGCGGCGAACTCGATGCCGGCACGATGGCGCCGCCGTCGAAATGCCAGTGATGCGCGCGGCTGTAGCGCCCGCCGATAAAGGCCTGGTCGTGGCGTTGCCAGACCACGGTGGCGGAAAATTCCATCATGCCGGCTCCTTCACGCCGCGCGCTGCCCGCGCGCTTGCGACTTGGCAGCGTAGGCCAGCGCCGCCTCGCGCACCCAAGCACCTTGCGCATGCGCCGCCACCCGGGTGGCCAGGCGCTCGCGGTTGCAGGGCCCGTCGCCACCGACCACGCGCCAGAACTCGTCCCAATCGATGGCGCCGATGTCGTAGTGCCCGCGTTCCGCATTCCATTTGAGGTCGGCATCCGGAATCGACAGGCCGAGCAATTCGGCCTGCGCTACGGTGGCGTCGATGAACTTCTGGCGCAGGTCATCGTTGGAAATGCGCTTGATGCCCCAGGCCGCCGACTGCCCGCTGTGCACCGAGTCGCTGTCGGGCGGGCCGAACATCTGCACCACCGGCCACCACCAGCGGTTGAGCGCATCCTGCGCCATCGCCTTTTGCGCCGGGGTGCCGCGGCACAGTGAAAGCATGATGTCGAAGCCCTGGCGCTGGTGGAACGACTCTTCCTTGCAGATGCGGATCATGGCGCGCGCATACGGCCCGTAGGAGCAGCGGCACAGCGGAATCTGGTTCATGATCGCCGCGCCGTCGACCAGCCAGCCGATGGCCCCCATGTCGGCCCAGGTCAGGGCCGGGTAGTTGAAGATCGAGGAATACTTGGCGCGGCCTGCGTGCAGGGCATCGACCATCTGGTCGCGCGAGGTGCCCAGGGTTTCCGCCGCCGCATACAGGTAAAGGCCGTGCCCGCCTTCATCCTGCACCTTGGCCATCAGGATCGCCTTGCGCTTGAGCGAGGGCGCGCGCGTGATCCAGTTGCCCTCGGGCAACATGCCTACCACCTCGCTATGGGCGTGCTGCGAGATCTGCCGCACCAGGGTCTTGCGGTAGGCCTCGGGCATCCAGTCGCGCGGTTCAACCTTGCGGTCTTCCGCGATGCGCGCATTGAACGCTGATTCTTCCGCCGAAACGGCACGCACTGCTTTCGGTGCGCCCGCAAGATCCATGGCCTGGGTATACATACGCAACTCCTGCCGCACTGAGGAGACAGAATTTATAATAAACCGACCGGTTGGTCAATTAATTTTTGTCCACTTCGAGAAAAAATGATTTCGCGTGACTGCGCTGCTATCGGACCGACCGGGCCTATCTTGTCTGCCTGTCTGACTGAAAGCGCAAGAATGGCCACCTTTGAGGCTTGGCTGCAGCAGTGCGCCACCCTGATGGTGTATCTGAACGTGCTGCTCGAAGCCGCCGGCTTACCGATTGAACCCGCCTGAACGGACGCTGTCGCGCCAGTCAGGCCGGATGGACCAGACGCATCGCCAGCGCATCTCTTTGGCGGGGCCGCCGGATTATTGGCGACAATCGATGCTTGCGCAGTCGCATCCATCAAGATACAGGCCGCAGGCAGGGGAACACACAAAATGATCATTGAAAACCAGCAGGATGTCACCCGCGCGGTGCTGGCGGAAATGCAGCGTACGCCCGACCCGCGCACCAAGGAGATTCTCGCCGCACTGGTCACCCATCTGCACGGTTTCGTGCGCGATGTACGCCTGACCGAGCGCGAATTCCAGGCCGCAGTGGGCTTTCTGGTCGAGCTTGGCCAGCGCACCACGCCAAGCCACAACGAGGTGATGCTGATCAGCGGTGCGCTGGGGGTATCGAACCTGGTGGCACTGCTCAACAACGGCGCCATGGGCACACGGCCCACGCAGGCCAACAACCTGGGCCCTTTCTGGCGCGCCGAAGCGCCGCGGGTGGAAAACGGCGGCTCGCTCTTGCGCTCGCCGACGCCGGGCGAGCCGATCGTGGTGCAAGGCCGCGTCACCGACACGGATGGCCAGCCGATCGCCGGCGCTGCGGTTGACGTCTGGCATTCCTCGACCGTCGGCCTGTACGAAAACCAGGATCCGTCACAGGCTGACTGGAATCTGCGCGGCCGCCTTACCACCAACGCGAACGGCAGCTTCTCTTTTCAGAGCGTCAAGCCTTCAGGCTACCCGGTGCCGACCGACGGGCCCGCGGGCGCCCTGCTGCGCGCCCAGGGGCGCCACAACATGCGCCCGGCGCACCTGCACTTCCTGATCTACAAGACCGGCTTCAAGACCATGGCCTCGCAGATCTACGTGGCCGACGATCCCTACCTGGAAACCGATTCGCAATTCGGCGTGACCCGCGCGCTGCTCGGTGACTATGTGCGCCACGAGGGCGCAGCGCAGGCACCTGATGGTGCCGCGATATGGTGGTCACTTGAGCAGACCTTCATGCTCGAGCCGGGCCAGAGCGGCTTGCCGCAGGCGCCGATTAGCGGCAAGGCGCAGGCTGCTGCACAAGGCGACATCAAGCGCGAATGACACCGCGGCGCACCTGTTTCAAGACAATCCAGCAACCCAACAAGGCCAATGGCAGCGCCATGCATTCACAATCTGAAGGGAACTTGGTCGGTGATGAAATCGAATGCCTCCTTGCATTCCTGGGCACCAGCACGCGCCTGGCGGTCTTAACCGGCGCCGGCATCAGCACCGCCTCCGGCATTCCCGGCTATCGCGACGCCGATGGCAACTGGCAGCGCAAGCCGCCGCTCACACATCAGGAATTCATTGCCGATCTCGCGGTGCGAAAACGCTATTGGGCGCGCAGCATGCTGGGCTGGCCGATGATGCGCGACGCGCGGCCGAATACAGCCCATATCGCCCTTGCAAGGCTTGCGCAACAAGACCGGGTTGCACACCTGATCACGCAAAACGTCGACGGCCTGCACACCGCGGCCGGCAGCATGAACGTGCTCGAACTGCATGGCCGCTTGCGCCAAGTCAGATGCATGGACTGCAATGCGACTCACGCGCGCGAATGGCTTCAGGCCTCGCTTGTGGCTGCCAACCCGCACTTGTCTGCGACATCGGCGACTGTTGCACCGGATGGCGACGCCGATATCGACGCGAACTTCAATGACTTCGAAATTGCCCCCTGCGCCGCCTGCGGCGGCATGCTCAAGCCCGATGTGGTGTTCTACGGTGACAGCGTACCGCTGCCACGCGCGCGCGCGGCGCTGGCCGCGGTTGCAGCGGCCGACGCACTCCTGATCGTCGGTTCCACCGTGATGGTGCGCTCGGGCTATCGGCTGTGTGAAGCGGCGCACGCCGCCGGCAAGCCGATTGCCGCGATCAATCTCGGGCGCACGCGCGCCGACCCGCTTTTGTCCTTGAAACTGCAAATCGACTGCGGCGCGGCACTGGCAGGGTTGGCCGACAGCCTCTGTTCGGCTTGATGAGGCCGAGGCACGGTCCTGGGTCAAGACCACCTGAGTGGAGAACGGCCCTGAACCGCAGCAGAAGTGCGCTTCAGCGGCCCTGGAAATCCGGCGTGCGCTTCTCGGCGAAAGCGCGCCGGCCCTCGTTGTAATCCTCACTCGCAAAGCAGGCCTGCACCATGCGATCCACCAGCGCGATGTCGCGCTTGTCGGCATCCTTGCGAATCTCCAGCAAGGCACGCTTGGCCGCCGCCACTGTCAGCGGCGCGTTTTCGGCGATCTGGTTGACGTAGGCCGTCACCACCGCGTCGAGTTCGGCGGCTGGCACCACCTGCTTGGCCAGGCCCATGGAGAACGCATCGGCGGCGCCAAAAATGCGCGCACTGAAAAACAGGTCGGCGGTATTCGACGGGCCCAGCACTTCGGTGAAGCGCTTGAGCCCCGGGTATTGGTAGCCCAGGCCCAGGCGCGCCGCCGGCATGCGGATCTTGACGTCGTCGGCGACAATGCGGATGTCGCAGTTGAGCGCCAGCCCCAGGCCACCACCCATGCAGATGCCGCGAATCTTGGCCACCGTGGGTTTGGGACAGTCGAGCACCGCCGAATAACCGCCATCGACGGCCTTGTTGTAATCGTCGTTGGCGCTGCCGGTGCGTTTCTTGTCGAATTGCGAAATGTCGGCACCGGAAATGAAGGCGCGGTCGCCGGCGCCGGTGATCACAATCACCCGCACTTCGGGGTCGGCGACAAACCCGGCGATGACTTTCGGCAGCGCATTCCACATGTCGAAATTGACGGCATTGAATTTGCGCTGATTGTCGAACACGACATAGCCGACGCGCCCTTCCTTGTGATGCGTGAGCTGGCCTGGGCGTTCTTCGGTGGTGACGGTCATGAGGTCCTCGGGGGCTGTGGTTACGGTTCGACAGGACGAAAGCCGGTTCGGCGTGGCACCGAACGGGAAAGCATTTTAAACCCGCGCTTGCGAATCTTCCCTTGCCCCCGCACGCCTGCCCGAATTGGAGGAAGATGCGCGCTTTCCCAATCCCTTGCCCTGAGAAAACTGGAGGCGCAATGAAATCGTGGTGGATCGAAGGCGGTAGCGGTACTCTGGAGATGCGTGAGGTGGCCACCCCGGAGCCGGCAACGGGCGAAGTGCTGATACGTGTCAAGGCCGCCGGCTTGAACCGCGGCGAGTTCATTCGCGGCCACGGCCTGCACGCGCCAGGTAAAGCCAAGGCGGCCGGCCTCGAAGGCGCGGGCGAAGTGGTGGCGCTGGGCAGCGCGGTCAAGGGCTTCAAGGTCGGCGACGCGGTCATGGGCCGCACCATGACCGGCTTTGCCGAATACTCGGTGATCGCGGAGGGTGAAACCATGCCCAAGCCGGCTTCGCTTTCGTGGGAAGAAGCCGCCGGCGCCTCCCTGGCGCAATGGGTCGCCTATGACATGGTGGTGCCCGAAGGTGAAGTGGGAGCCGGTGACTGGGTGCTGATTACCGGGGTCTCGTCCGGCGTGGGCGTGGCGGCGCTGCAGATCGCCAAGCACCTGAAGGCACGGGTGATCGGCACCTCGGGCTCGGCTGCCAAACTGGAGCGCCTCAAAGCCATGGGGCTGGATGCCGGCATCGTCGCGCGCGGCGCCGGCTTCGCCGCCGAAGTGCTGCGCGTGACCGACAACAAGGGGGTCCGGCTGGCGGTCAACAACGTCGGCGGCACTGCCTTCCCTGACGCCCTGGCTTCGCTCGCCTACCGCGGCCGCCTGGGGATAGTGGGCTATGTGGACAACACCCTGAAAGCCGAGATCGACCTCGATGCGGTACATGCGAAGCGCCTGCGCGTATTCGGCGTGTCCAACAAGCTGCGCCCGCTAGCCCTGCGCGCGGCAACGGTAGCCGGCTTCATGGCCGACATATGGCCGGCCTATGCCAGCGGCGCGATGAAACCGCTGATCGATCAGGTGTTCACTTTCGACCAGCTGCCGGCGGCACGCGATGCCATGGAAAGCAACGCCCAGGTAGGCAAGATAGTGGTGTGTATGGCCGCTTGAGCGGAACCAGCGACCTCCCGCACGTCGCCGTTTCGTGGCTTTTCAGTCGAAAAATCGTCCGGCTCCGCCGGCGATTTTTCGCAAATCCATACTCGACAAAAGTAGGGTTTTACTTTTGTCGACTCAGTCCGCCGTGATCCCCGCCTGTTTGACGATACGTTCCCACAGCACGTATTCACGCTCGATGCGATCGCCCAGTTCCCTGGGGGTGGACGGCACGGCGTCCATGCCGTGCTCGCGAATCTGCTCGCGCACCTGCGGGTCGTTCAAGGCCTTGACGATTTCACGGTTCCAGCGCTCGGCCAGTTCGCGCGGCATTTTCGCCGGCCCGACGAAGGCATACCAGTTGCTAACCTCGTAACCCGGGAAGCTTTCGCCTATGGTGGGCACATCCGGCATGGCTTCACTACGCTTGGGCCCGGTCACGGCCAGCGCGCGCACGCGGCCGGCCTTGATCTGCGGCACCGCCGAGGGTGCGGATGCGAACAGGGATTGCACCTGGTTGCCCAGCAGGTCGCTCATCGCCGGGCCACCACCCTTGTAGGGCACGTGCGTCAGATCCAGTTTGGCGATCGATTCGAGCAAGGCGCCACTCAGATGCCCGGTGCCGCCGATGCCCGAGCTGCCATAGGCAATCGCATAAGCCTTGGTACGCGCAAACTTGACGTAGTCGTCGAGACTGCGCATCGGCTGGGTGGAGTTGACCACCAACACGTTCGGAAACGCCACCGCCATCGAGATCGGCGTCAAATCGCGTCGCGGGTCGTAGCCCGCTTTTTTGGTGATATGCGGTGCAACCGTCAGCGGACCGATCGCCGACAGATGAATGAAATGGCCATCGACCGGACCGCGCGTGGCAAGTTCGGCGGCGAGGTTGCCGCCGGCGCCCGGCTTGTTGTCAACATTGACCGGCTGCCCCAGTTGTTCCGACAGCTTCCTGGCCAGAAGACGCGCGGTGATGTCGGTGCCGCCGCCTGGCGCGAAGCCGACCGACAACAGGATCGGCTTGTTCGGAAAGGCGGGCTGCGCCTGTGCCTGCAAGGCCCCGGTCGCCAGTGACGCTGCCAGACAAGCCGAGGCAAAGCGTGCAGTAACAGCGGCTGTCATGTGAGTGCGTGGAAACATCATGGCATCGCTCCGGCTATTAAAATCCGCTGGCGATCGACGTGTCGGGCGGGTTTGCCGGATACGCCGTGATCAAGTGCTGGTCCGATCGTTTCGGACCCGGTCGCCCTGGGCCAGCGGCTACGGCGCTTTGCGTGCCGTGGGTTCCCAGTCGGGAATTATAGGTCGCGCCGTGCTTCAGGCCGCAACTGCCGCGCCTTCTTCACAAGCAGTGATTTCCGCTGCGAGGTCGTAGGTGCTGCGCAGGTAGCGCTTCTCGCCGCAGACGTGGTTGAGCCACATCAGGCGGTAGGCCGCTTCCAGGTCGCTGACAAAAAACCGGTGGTTCATCAGCGGCAGGCGTTGCATGCGCGCGCGGATGTCCGAGCGAAACGCCGCCAGTCGGGCCGGGTCGCGCGCCAGCGCTGCGGCCAGTTCCACATAGGCGTCTTCGTCGGTGGCGATCAGTTCGTCCAGGTAGAGGCCGCGCAAGGTTGCGGCGGTCGCGGATTCGAACGCCTGCTGGCCGGCAATGGTCACCACCGGCAGCCCCATCCACAGCGAATGCATGGTGGTGGTGCCGCCGGAAATCGGAAAGGTATCGAGCGCAATATCCGCCTTCAGTCCCAATTGCATGAAGCCGTCCAGTGCCAGGCGGGGCAGGATGCACAGGCGCTCCAGCGGCAAACCTGCCGCCAGCAGGCGCTCGCGTTGTTGTTCGATCGCCTCTTCCTGGGTGCGCTCGTAACCGATCAGGATCAGGATCGAATCCGGCACCCGGTCCAGCACGCGCCGCCACAGGCGCAGCATGTCGTCGGTGACCTTCTTCAGATTGTTGAGAGACGCGAATACCGGACGCCCCCCTTCCTCCATCGGCGCACGCAACGCAAGCGGTGTGTCCGGCGGCGGCTGGTAGCAGGCCATGCCCTGCATGCGGAACAGGGTTTCGCAGTGGCCGGCCTCGGTCTTGCCGGGAGGATCGACGGAAAAATCGGTGATGCGGTAATCCATCGCCGCCATGCCGGTGGTATACATGAAGCCCAGCCAGGTGGCCTGGACCGGTGCCGGCCTGCGTGCGAATGCGAGCAGGCGGTTGCCCATGGTGTGGCCCGAAAGGTCGATCAGGATGTCGATCTTGCGGCGCCGGATCAGGCCGGCCAGATGCAGGTCGGTCATCGCTGTGACGTCGAACCATTGATCGACGTTGCGCTTGATGCGTGCGCTCACATGGTCGGCCGGGCCGGTGGCGAAAACACTGACTTCGAACTGTCTGCGGTCATGCAAGGCAAAAACCGGTTCCACGAAATAGGCCACGGCATGGTCGCGCAGATCGCCGGACACGTAGCCGACGCGCAGCTTGCGGCCGGGCGCCAGGTCAATCTGCAAGGGCGGCGCGGCCCGCGTCAACGGATCGGCGAAGCGCATACCCCAGTCGCGAAATGCGGCCAGTGTATTGGCCGGATCGCCGCCGTAGGTCGCCTGCAGGTAGGCACGGAACGGATAGATATTCGGATTGTCCGGGGCAAGCGCGATGGCTTGTTCCATCAGCGCGATCGCCTCGTCATGCGCACCCATGGTTTCCATGCAGATAGCGCGGCCGTAAATCGCATCGAGATGTCGCGCATCCATCTGCAACACGAAGTCGAAGGTTTCGATCGCCGGTTTCAGCTTGAACAGCCGCATGAAGCAAAAGCCCTGCCGGCACCACGCATCCAGATTGCGCGGATTGAGGGCAACAGCGCGTCCGTAGACCCCGAGCGCATCAACGAACTCGTTGCGCTGCTCGTATAGCGCGCCCAGCTTGGCCAGGGCTGCGGGTTCTTCAGGCCGCGTTTGCGCCAGTTTCAGCAGGCGATCGAGATCGTCGTCGAGACGCGCCATCGTCATCCCCATCGGAGTTCCGGTATGTCGATGGGAGATTAGCGCCCTGCGCCGGCAGCCATGCCGCAATCAGGCGGTGAAACACTGCCGACTTCGGGCCATCGCAGAACGCATGCACTACCGGCCCGGCACGGCCGGGTCGTGACGGCCGCGGCCGCGGCTCAGGAACTCTTGCCGCTGGCGCGGAAATACAAGGGCATCACCTGGGGCAGTTGCCTTTCGATTTCCTTGATGCGGGTATCGGAGGCCGGATGGGTTGAAAACCACTGCGGCGGGGCGCCCTTGCTGGCCTCCTGCATCTTGCGCCACAAGGTGATACCCGCACGCGGGTCGTAACCGGCACGCGCCGCCAGTTCCAGTCCGACGGAATCGGCTTCGGTTTCGTCATCGCGCGAGAACTTGAGGCTCAGAAGGTTGGCCGACGCGCCCAACACCGCGTTGCCGGCATTGCCCAATCCCAACACGCTCGACAGCACGTTGGCGCCAATATTGGTGGCAGCCGACTTGCCCATGCGTTCACGCGCATGTTCGCGCAAGGCGTGGGCGATCTCGTGGCCCATCACCATCGCCACTTCATCGTCGGTCAGCTTCAGGGTTTCCAGAATGCCCGCATAGAAGGCGATCTTGCCGCCAGGCATGCAGAACGCATTGATCTGCTTGCTGCCCAGAAGGTTGACCTCCCACTGCCATTGCGTCGCACGCGGATTCCACTTGGCGGTGAACGGCAGCATTCTCTCGGCAATCCTGCGCAGGCGCTTGACCTGCGGATGGTCGGCCGGCGCCAGTGCCTTTTGCTGCGCCGCCTGTTGCAGCATCTGCTGATACTGCTGCGCCGCGCTGCGTTCGACCTGCTCGGCCGGCACCAGCTTCGAAAACGCCGAGTGCTTGCCAACGCTCACACCTTCCTGTGGCTCGTCGCGCGCCAGGGCCGGCACTGCGATTACCAGCGCGACAAGCAGTGTTGTCACTTGCGAAAAGCGATTCATGAACTGTATTGACCTGGGAAGAGTGTAGCCACAAGATGCGGCGCGTCCGGGCCGATTTCAACGCCTTTGACGCCGCATATTTCAGGCTCAAAACTGGGTCGGCGGCAAGCCCAATAGCAGGCCATCGAGCCCAGCGTGAAGGCGCAACTGGCAGGCAAGCCGGCTCATCCGCAATCGCGGGGCGGCGGTGAAGCCCAGCATGTCGTCTTCATCGGCCGCAGGCGGCGGCAGACGGTCAACCCATGCCGGGTCGACATACACATGGCAGGTGGCGCAGGAACACAAGCCTCCGCATTCGGCGGCAATGCCGCGCACGTCGTTGAAAATCGCCGCCTCCATCGCCGATTTGCCAGCATCCACCTCAACAGTGACGACCGCGCCATCCGGCTGCACAAACCCAACTTTCACCATTTGCATAAGTCCGCAGCGCCAGACGGTTCTTTCATTGTTTTTCAGCCGTGAAATCGTCCGGCTCCGCCGGCGATTTCACGCCAATCAAGCCCGGAAAAAGTAGGGGTTCACTTTTTCCGGCCCCCTAAAACATCTCGAAATACTCGCGTTGCTCCCACTCGGTGACTTCGGCATCGAAGCGCGCCAGTTCAGCCTCCTTCAGGCGACAAAAATAGGCGATGAAATCGCTGCCCAGACCGGCTGCCATGCAGGCATCTTCGCGCAACGCGGCCAGCGCCTCGCGCAGGGAACGCGGCAGCGCCGGTGCCGCGGTCTCGTAGGGTGCATCGGCCGACTGCCCGGGATCAAGCTTGCGCTCGAGCCCATCGGTGCCGGAGAGGATCTGCGAAGCAAAATACAGGTAGGGATTGGCCGCCGGTTCACCCACGCGATTTTCGATGCGTGAAGCCGCCGCGCCGCGCCCCATCACACGCAGCATGGCCGCGCGGTTGTCATGCGCCCAGGCCACCCGGTCGGGCGCCAGCGAATTGGGGCGAAAGCGCCGGTAGCCGTTGATGGTCGGTGTCGACAAGGCGGCGGCACCGCGTGCATGGGCCATCAGGCCGCCCAGCCAGTGCATGCCGAGTTCCGACAATGGTGTGGTCGCACCTGCCGGGGCCGCGAAGGCGTTGACGCCACTGGCCAGGTCGGTGAGCGATTGGTGCAGATGCCAGCCACTGGAAAAAACGTTCGGCAGTGCCGGGCGGCACATGAAGGTGGCGTGGTAGCCGGCACGCCTGCACACCTGCTTGACCAGATTGCGAAACAGCAGCATGGCGTCGGCATTGGCCAGCCCCGCCTGCGGTGCGAAGGTGAATTCGAACTGGCTGGGGCCATACTCCACTTCGAGTGAGCGCAGCGGCAGGCCGATCGCCTGCACATTCTTGCGCAGCAGTTCCATCACTGGTTCAACCAGGTCGTAACGCAGCTCGGTCAGATATTGATAGCCATGCGACAGCAACTCCGCCGCAGGCGGGGTTCCCGGTTGCCCGGCGTCGGCCGGCGCCATGTGCGGATCAGTGGCACGAAACACGTGGAACTCCACCTCCAGCCCGGCGCAAAAAGCGAAACCGCGCCGTTTGAGCGATTCGACAGCACGGGCAAGAATGTGCCGGGTGCCAAAGGGCACCGGGCGGCCATCATGAAAATACGGATCGCACAACACCCAGCCGCTGGACGGCGCCCACGGCAGGATTCGGAAGGTGCTCGGGTCCGGCACGATCAGCATGTCGGCCGCACCCTGCATTTCGGGGATGCCGTGCCCGCCGCCGGCGCTGAATATGGGGTAGGCGGTGCGATGCGCGGTGTCCTTCAACAACAGTGTCGAGGTGAGCGACACGCCTTCCTCAAGCAGGCTCAAGGCCTCGGCCGCGACCAGGGTCTTGCCGCGCGTCACGCCATGCTGGTCGGCGAACACGAAGCGCACCACTTCGACCGCGCCGGCGCGCAGGTCCTTCGCCATCTCGCGCGCCGCCGCACGCTGGTCGTCGCTCCATAAACCATGGCGCGCGACGAAGCTCACTATGCCGCCTCCGGTGCGCTCGCCACAACTACGGGCGATGCCGTCAACGCATGCCACGGCGCGGCGCGCCGACGCGCCAGGTCGGCGGCGACCCAATACTCGCTCCACGGCACCTCGCGCGCAATGCCGTCAAGCGTGGCGGGGCCGCGCAAGCATGCCGCAGCCGCCGCATCGGGTCGCATCGGCAGGTTTTCTCCGGCGCGCTGCCTGTCGATCGCGTCAAGCAGCAGGCGGCGATAGCGCATGATGGCGCGGTCGGTGGTGCCCAGATGCTCGCGCGTGCGGTCCTGGATCGGCCCCTGGCTTTCGATTGCCCACTGGTCGTGAATGTTGATGTCCATGCCCATGCCGGTGTAGGTATGCGTGCGCTGCTGCGCGGCATCGAAACCGTAGTTGTTGCTCTTGTTCAAGCGCGAGGTGTAATCCGGCAGGGTATAGGTGGCAAGCCGCTGCGCACGCATTTGCTCGCGGTCGACCGGCTTGCCAAAGCTGGTGAATATCGCCACCCAGTAGCAATGGGTATCGTCGACCGGCACATGCCATTGGGTGATGGTCATCTCGGTGCTCATGGGGATCACGAAGGCCTGCGGGAATACCAGGTTGGTGATGCGCACATGGGTCTGCACTTCATCAATGCGTCGCAGGGTGGTCAGGCGCATGCCGTGATCGGCGGCGTCCACCATGATCTCGGGTTGCGCGAATTCGCGCATCACCTTGGTCATCGGCCAGGCGGAATCGGCGGAGGCACCGCGAAACTGCCGGCCGTAGGCGTCGCCCGCATCTTCGTCCTCGAAAAAGCGGTGCAGGAACGAAGCATGCGCCGGATCGATGCCGACCTCGAGCGCCTGCAGCCAGTTGCATTCGAACATGCCCTTGAAGGCGAAGGTGTAGGCCTGCGGAGCGACAAAGCAGTCGAAGGCGGGAAACGCCGGCGGCTCACCGGTGCCGATGTAGGCGAATATCACGCCACTCTTCTCTATCACCGGATAAGCCTGCTGGCGCACCCGTTCGCACAGCTTGCTTGCGGCCGGCTCGGCCGGCGTTTCCAGGCAGCGGCCATTGACATCGAACAACCAGCCGTGGAACGCGCAGCGAACGCCACCATCCTCGAGCCTGCCGAATGCCAGATCCGCGCCGCGATGCGGGCAATCGCGATCGAGTAGGCCGAGTTGCCCGGCAGAATCGCGAAAAAGCACAAAATCCTGGCCCATCAGACGCACCGCGCGCAGCGGCCGCAGGGCCGCCAGTTCCTCGCTCAAGGCGATCGCTTGCCAATACTGGCGCAACAACGATCCCGCCGGCGTTTCGGGACCGACGCGACACATGTGCTCGTTTTGCTGGGCGCTCATCATGTTGGTCCGCACTCCGCAAGAAGGATGACAAGGATTGTAGCGCCCGGGGTCGGTGCGAAACCACCTGAACATGCCGGGGCGGAAACGTCGTGCCTACGCTCTTGTTGATCTGCCTCGACGCAATCGGTACAGTGTGCCCGTCTTGATCCCGGTCAAAGCCGGGCGTATCGATCGCGTTAGGATGCGTCCATGGAAACCCGCGCCGCCGCCCCGTCCTTGCTGGTACGCAGCGTTGGCGATTTCCTGCGCCAGCACGCACCGTTCGCGCAAATGGAAGCACGCCACCTGACATGGCTGGCCGAACGCGCGACCCTCAACTACTTTGCGCATGGCACCCGGCTGCTGGGCGCCGCCGATGGTGCGCCTGGCGTCTACTACGTGATCCAGCGCGGCGCGGTCAGCAGCGCCCCGGCGGGCGCTACACCGCCGGATGCGGCACATGCGGCAGCGCTGCATGCCGGGGAATCGTTCCCGCTGGGGGCACTGGTCGAGGGGCGCCCGGTGGTCAACGATTACGTTGCGCAGGGCGATACCTTTTGCTATGAATTCGACAAGGCCGTTTTCGACAAGCTGATGGCCGCGAGCGCGCCGTTCGCCGGCTTCTGCACCCGGCGCATCGCCCATCTGCTGCAGGAATCGCGGCGCCAGGCACGCACGCTGGCGCACGAAGAGGCCCACGCACAGCACGGCATGACCAGCCTCTTGTCGGCCTTGCTGCGCCGCACGCCCGTGACCTGTCCGGCGCAGGCGCCTCTGCGCCAAGCGCTTGCGGTCATGCGCGACCGCCGCATCGGTTCGATCGTCGCGGTCGACGACGCCGCACGGCCTGTGGGGATTCTGACCGAGCGCGATGTGCTCGACCGCATCGTTCTTGCAGAGCAGTCGCTGGATCAGCCGCTGGCGTCGGTCATGACGCCCGACCCGCACAGCATCGACGAAAACGCCAGTGCGTTTGATGCAGCCTTGCTGATGGCGCGCCACACGATTCGCCACCTGCCGGTAACGCGCGGCGGCGTGCTGGTGGGCGTGGTGTCGGAACGCGACCTGTTTTCGTTGCAGCGTACGGGCATGCGCGAAGTCGGCCGCGCCATCAATCAGGCGGTCGACGCCGACGCGCTTGCCGCCGCTGCGGCCAATGTGCGCGCGCTGGCGGGCAACCTGCTCGCGCAAGGCATGGCGGTCGAGCAATTGACGCAGCTCATCGTAGCTCTCAACGACCGTCTGGTGGAGCGTGCGATCGGCATGTGCGCACAGGCCGCTGGCAGCGCCGCCACCGAGGTTTGCTGGATCGCGCTTGGCAGCGAAGGCCGCATGGAGCAGACCATCAGCACCGACCAGGACAACGGCCTGATCTTCACGCCAAGGCCGGGCACCACGACTGATGCCAGCCGCGACCGCCTGCTCGGTTTCGCTCGCCAGGTCAACGAACTGCTCGCGCAACTCGGTTTCCCGCTGTGCCAGGGCGGCATCATGGCGGGCAACCCGAAGTGGTGCCTCTGCGCCGCCGAATGGCAGGAGAGGTTCAGCGACTGGCTGCGCAACCCGACCCCCGCCGCCCTGCTCAATGCCGCGATCTTTTTCGATTTCCGCCCTCTGCATGGCAACACTGCCCTGGCCCACAGCTTGCGCACCTGGCTCAGCGCCGAAGCGGCAGGGCGGCCGGCTTTCATGCGCATGCTGGCGGCCAACGCGCTCAACAACAACCCGCCGCTCAACATCTTCGGCGAACTGGCCGGCAGCGGCGCGGTGGATCTGAAAGGCCAGGGCGCACGCCCTTTCATCGATGCCGCCCGCGTGCTGGCATTGGCCAACGGCATCGCTGCCACTCACACCACGCAGCGCCTGCGCCTGGCGGCTTTGCACCACGGTTCGGCGCGCGAAATGGAAGCCATGATCGAATCCTTCCAGTTCATTCAGACCCTGCGCCTGGCGCGCCAGTTCGAGTCACTGGAAGATGGCGGCCCGCCCAATCAGATCGAGATCGGAACCCTTAACGAACTCGACAGGCGCATCCTGAAAGAGTCGTTCCGCCAGGCGCGCAAGCTGCAAAGCCGCCTCAAGCTCGACTACGCCTTGTGACTCTGTTTGCCCGCTGGTTCGGTCGCGGCGCGTCGCTTGAGCCCGCGCTCGAACGGCGCATCGCCGACTGGAAGGCCGTACCGCCCCCGCCGCCCGACGCGCGCTTCGCCGCGACGCGCTGCGTGGTGGTGGACACCGAAACCAGCGGCCTGGATACACAAAACGATCGGCTGCTCGCGGTGGGTGCGGTCGGGCTTTTGCGCCTGCGCATTCCGCTTGCCGACAGTTTCGACGCGGTGCTGCGCCAGGCGCGCGTCAGTGCGCGCGAAAACATCGTCGTCCATGGCATTGGCGAGGCCGCCCAGATCGGTGGCGAGGACCCGCAACAAGCGTTGCTGCGTTTTCTGGAATTTTGCGGCAAGGCGCCGCTGATCGCATTCCACGCCCCATTTGACCAGGCTTTCCTCCTGCGCAGCGTGCGGCAATCCCTGGGGGTGCGCCTGCGCCTGCAGTGGCTCGATCTCGCCGTCCTGCTGCCTGCGCTCTTCGGCACCAAGCCGAACCAGGCGCTCGATGACTGGCTGCAATATCTTGATGTTGCCGTGCCGATGCGCCATTCGGCGCTTGGCGACGCGTTCGCCACGGCGCAGTTGGCGCAGATCGCGTTGCGACGCGCCCAGTCCCGGGGCATCGAAGACTTCGGCGCACTGGCCAAGCTGGCGAGCGACGCGCGCTGGTTGCGCAGTTGAAGTAAGCCCCGGGTTGGCGCTGGGTCGAAGCGCGCACATGTCAAAGCGCGCACATGCGCCGGCCGCGAACGGGCTGCTAGACTCGCACAGGATGAATTTTCGTGACTTCGTTGCCGTTTACGCCGAGCGTCGGATCGCACTGCTGTTGCTGCTGGGGTTTTCTTCCGGCCTGCCGCTGGCGTTGACCACAGGCACCCTGCAGGCCTGGGCCACGGTCGAAGGTCTCGACATCCGCACCATCAGTTTTCTCACGCTCGCAGGTTCGGCCTACACCCTCAAATTTTTATGGGCGCCCTTCATGGACCGCTTCGTGCCGCCGTTTCTGGGGCGGCGGCGCGGCTGGATGCTGGTGTCCCAACTGCTGTTGATGGCCGGCATCGCCGCGATGGGCAGCATGTCGCCACGCGAATCGATCGTCGCGCTGGCCGCGATGGCGGTGGTGGTGGCGTTTTTTTCGGCCTCCCAGGACATCGCCTTCGACGCCTATCGGACCGACCTGCTCGCCGCTCGCGAGCGCGGCGCCGGCGCCGCCGTTTCAGTGCTGGGCTACCGCCTGGCGATGCTGGTGTCCGGCGGCCTGGCACTGGTACTGGCCGACAGTTTCATCGGCTGGCGCGCTACCTACTGGCTGATGGCCGGCCTCATGGCAATCGGCATGCTGGCCACGTTCCTGGCCACCAATCCGCAACAACTGGTGCCGCCGCCACGCTCGCTCGACGAGGCGGTGATCGGGCCTCTCAAGGATTTCTTCACGCGCGACGGCGCCGTGCTGGCCCTGACCTTGATCGTGCTGTACAAACTCGGGGACGCCTTCGCCGGCAGCCTCTCCACCGCCTTCCTGATTCGCGGGGTCGGCTTCACGGCCACCGAGGTCGGCGCGATCAACAAGATTCTCGGCCTGCTTGCCACCATCGTCGGCGCACTGGCGGGCGGTGCGCTGATGGCGCGCTTGTCCCTGTATGGCTCGCTTATGTTGTTCGGTCTGTTGCAGGCGGTGACCAACCTGGGATTCTGGGTGCTGGCGGTCACCCCAAAATCCTATGAGTCGATGGCATTGGTGGTCGGTCTGGAAAACCTGTGCGGCGGCATGGGCACCGCCGCCTTCGTGGCGTTCCTCATGACGCTGTGCCGGGTGCGCTATTCGGCCACCCAGTTTGCCTTGCTGTCGGCGCTGGCGGCCGTCGGCCGCACTTATCTTGCGGGCCCGTTCTCCGGCATCATGGTCGCGGAGCTCGGCTGGGCCACATTCTTTCTGGCCACCTTCGCAATCGCCCTTCCCGGGCTTGCCCTCTTGTGGACGCAGCGTCGCCTGATCGATTCGATCGCCGCCGAGGATTGAGACCGAACGGGGTGACGCTTGCGGCGCTTACGCGGCCCTGACGCGGTAGATCGCAAGTTCGCTGTTGATGTTCGGTTGGTTCACGACCGGCTTGCCGTGGGCCAGCGCAACCCGCTCGACAATGTGGATTGCCAGCGCCCCGCACAGGTCCTCGAAATCGGCCAGCGTGCACAGATGAACGTTGGGCGTGTTGTGCCACTGGTAGGGCAGGGTCTCCGAGACCGGCATGTGACCGGCCTCGAGCTGGCGAAAATGCGGCGCATAGCGAAAATTCGGAAACGACACGATCGCCTCCTGCCCGACCCGCAGCATTTCGCCCATCAGGCCTTCGATGTTGTGCATGGCCTGCAGGGTTTGCGACAACAGCACGGTATCAAACGAAGCGTCGGCGAAGCTGCGCAGGCCGCGTTCGAGGTCGCCTTGCAGCACGTTGATGCCGTTCTTCAATGCCGCCAGCACGTTGGCATCGTCGATCTCGATGCCATAACCCTTGATGCCGCGCGCCGTGGCGAGAAATTTCATCAGGCTGCCGTCGCCGCACCCGAGATCGAGCACACGCGTGCCGGGGCGCACCATGTCGGCGATGATGGTGAAATCGGCGCGCAGGACGCGGCCGCCGTTAACAGCCGTATTGCCGTGGCTCGACTCGGCGCTCACAGGGCCTCCGCGATGGCATCGAAATAGGCGCGCGCCAGCGCGTGGTAGCGCGCATCCTCGAGCAGGAATTCGTCATGCCCGTGCGGCGCATCGATCTCGGCATAGGAAACGGTGGCGCGATTGGCGGTCAGCGCGGCGACAATCTCGCGCGAGCGCGCCGGTGAAAAGCGCCAGTCGGTGGTGAATGAAACCACCAGGAAATTGACCACCGCCGCCGGTTTGAGCGCTGCTGCCAGATCGCCGCCGGTTGCCGCTGCAGGATCGAAATAGTCCAGCGCCTTGGTGATCAAGAGATAGGTGTTGGCATCGAAATAGGCGGAAAACTTCTCGCCCTGGTGACGCAGGTAGGACTCGATCTGAAACTCGGTACCGTAGCCAAACTTGAGGCCATCGCGCAGTTCGCGGCCGAATTTTTCGGCCATCACGTCGTTCGACAGGTAGGTGATGTGGCCGATCATGCGCGCCACCCGGAGCCCGCGCTCCGGCACCACATCATGCTCGTAGAAGTGCCCGCCGTGGAAATCCGGATCGGTGATGATGGCCTGGCGCGCCACCTCGTTGAAGGCGATGTTCTGCGCCGACAACTTCGGGGTAGCGGCCACCACCAATGCATTGGCCACCCGCGCCGGGTAGGCGATCGCCCACTGCATGGCCTGCATGGCGCCCAGCGAGCCGCCCATCACCGCGGCGAACCTGGCGATCCCGAGATGGTCGGCCAGCCGCGCCTGGGCATTGACCCAGTCTTCCACCGTGACCACCGGAAAGTCCGCGCCATAGCGACGACCGGTCTCGACATTGAGGTGCCGCGGGCCGGTGGTGCCGAAGCAGCCACCCAGGTTGTTGACCCCGACGACGAAAAACCGTGTGGTGTCGAGCGGCTTGCCGGGCCCGACCATGTTGTCCCACCAGCCTGCCTCACCCGGTGCATCCGCGTAGGTGCCGGCGACATGGTGCGAAGCGTTCAATGCGTGGCACACCAATACCGCATTGGAGCGGGCGGAGTTGAGCTGGCCATAGGTTTCGTAGACCAGTTCGAAATGCGGGATCGACCGGCCGCTCCTGAAGGCGAAGGGCTCGGCAAAGCGCGCGATTTGCGGACTGACGATGCCAACCGAATGGGAATCCAAGTGACGCTTCCGAAAAAAATAAAACCCGATTGCCGCTGCGGCTAATCGGGTTGATGGATTTCTTTCGGACGTCCATGCACCTCTTTAGCCGGATTTATATAGCGCCCGCAATCCGATGATCAAATCGGCGCTCTGTGTATTTTAGCTCAGGAAGACACCGAACGAGTCTCCTCAACGGCGAACTGTCCTGGACGGCGGACTGGCCGACCCGGCGTCAGGCATTCGAACACCCGGCAAGATGCGCGTGCTCCGACGCTGCAGTCCGTCGCGGCACTGCCCTACTTCGGATCGGATGCACGCTTCTGCCAGTCTTCGCGCCGAACCACCACACGCCGCGGCTGGTTGCGCTTGACTGCGCCATGCAGCGCGAAATCATGCAGTTTCGCCAGCACGAACTTGCGCACCTCGATCGGCAGGTCACTCGACTCCGTGAGGAAACGCGCGTTGACTTTCTCCGCATCGAAGGCACCGCCGGATTCGAGCAGGGGCGTCTCGGTGCGACGCGCCACGTCGATGCCGTCGTGGAACAGTCCCAGCCCCTCCTTCCAGCTGATCGCGCTTTCATCCTTGCGGCCACCGTTGTAGCAAAGCTGCATGTGGATCACCTGCTGCCCGCGTAGCCAAAGGTAGAGATCGAAGAAATCGCTCTCGAACCAGCGCTTGATCACCTCCGGCGTGGATTGCACCACGCTGTTGATCTCCCTAAGCATTGAGTTGCGCGAGCAAATCGCGCAGACGCTCGGGCTCTTCGGTGCGCAGCATGCGCTTGACCTGCGTTTCGGCACTGGCCAGGCTGGTCTGCAACACCCGTTGCTTGACCGCGAGCAACTGCGCCGAATGCATCGAGAACTGTCGCAAGCCCATGCCCAGCAGCAGGCGCGTCATCGCCACTTCGCCGGCCATCTCGCCGCATACCGCCACCGGTACGCCCGCCTTGTTGGCGATGCGGATGGTATTGGCCACCAGATACAGCACGGCGGGATGCAGCGGATCGTACAGGCTTGCGACCTGGTCGTCGGCACGATCGATGGCCAGGGTGTACTGGATCAGGTCGTTGGTGCCGATCGAAAGGTAATCGAGCTTCTTGACAAACAGGCCGATCGACAGAGCCGCCGCAGGAATCTCGATCATGCCACCGACGGCCACAGTCGGGTCGTAGGGAATGCCTGCCGCATCAAGCTGGGCCCGCGCCTGGTCGATCAGGGCAAGCGATTGTTCGATCTCGTGCCAGTGCGCGATCATCGGCAGCAGTATCTTGACCCGACCGTAGTGCGACGCGCGCAGGATGGCGCGCAACTGCGCCATGAACATCTGCGGCTCGGCCAGGCAATAGCGGATAGCGCGCAGCCCGAGCGCCGGGTTGAGCGCGACGCTGTCGTGCCCGGAATCGCCGTCGAGCTGCTTGTCGGCACCGATATCGAGCGTGCGAATGGTCACCGCGTGGCCGTTCATCGCCCGCACCACCTGGCGGTAGGCTTCGAATTGCTCGTCCTCGCCGGGCAGCTCCTTGCGGTTCATGAACAGGAACTCGGTGCGAAACAGGCCAACGCCGGCGGCACCGGCATCATTGGCCGCCTTGACGTCGTCGGGCAGCTCGATGTTGGCCTGCAGTTCGACCATGACCCCATCCAGGGTCGCCGCCGGCGCACCGGCCAAGCGCATCAGTTGCCGGCGTTCGAGTTGCAGCGCGCGGCGCTTGAGTTTGTATTCAGCCAGCACCGCCGCATCGGGAGCTACGATCAGCACCCCGGCGCTGCCGTCAAGTATCAGCCAGTCGTCTTCCTCGACCAGCTGACGCGCATGATGCAGCGCCACCACCGCCGGCAAGGCCAGGCTGCGCGCCAGGATCGCGGTGTGCGAGGTCACACCGCCGACGTCGGTCACGAACCCGGCAAACTGGTGTTGCTTGAACAACAGCATGTCGGCCGGCGACAGGTCGTGCGCGACCACCACCATTTCGCCTTCCTGCGACTGCAGCGCCTTGAGCTTCTGGGTCTGGCTCAGCGCGGAATGCATGCCGGACCCGGCGCCCAACAGGGACTTGAGCACCCGCTCGACCACTTGCACCACATCGTTCTTGCGCTCGCGCAGGTACTCGTCCTCGATCTCGTCGAACTGCGCGACCAGTGCGTCCATTTGCTGGATCAACGCCCATTCGGCGTTGCAGCGGCGCTCCTCGATGATCCGCAGCGGCTCTTTCGCCAACATCGGATCGGCCAGAATCATCGAATGCAGGTCGAGAAACGCACCCATCTCGCCCGGTGATGCGTGCGGGAGGCTGGCATGCAGGCTTTTCAATTCCTCCTGCACCGCGGCAACTGCGGCGTCAAAGCGCGCCCCCTCTGCTGCCACCTGCGCCGGCGCTACCAGATAGTGCGAAACATCCAGCGCTACCGGTGTGACCAGATGGGCTCGGCCGATGGCGATGCCGCCGGATACACCTATGCCGTGAAGAGTGAAAGACATGTGGAACCGGGTTGTTTACGCAGTGGGAACGGATTGTCGCGAACGGACGCGCCAGCTGGCGGGTATTGGGCTACTTGCCTTCGCCGAACTTGTCGACGATCAAGAGCTTGAGCGCGCTCATGGCCGCCGCTTCGTCGTCGCCCACGGCCTCGATCTCGATCTTCGAACCAATGCCGGCTGCCAGCATCATCACCCCCATGATGCTCTTGCCGTTGACCCGCCTGCCGTTGCGGCTGAGCCAGACATCGCTCTTGAACTGCGCCGCCAACTGGGTCAATCTGGCTGATGCGCGCGCGTGCAGGCCAAGCTGGTTGATGATCTCAATTTCCTCCCGCAGCGGCATGACAAGCATCCTCCTTCATGTTGACCTGCCCGCGCGCCCCGGCCGCAAGCGATTGCGCCAGAACCTGTGCCAGCGGCAGGGTCCCGCAGCTCAGGGCCTTGACCAGCATCGGCAGATTCACCCCGGCAATACCCTCGACGCGCCCGACTTTGAGCAGGCCGGCACCGATATTCGACGGCGTCGCGCCATACACATCGGTCAGCACGATCACGCCGTCGCCTGCGTCCAGAGCGGCGATTTGCCGGCGCGCATCCGCCAGTACCGCCGCCCTGTCGTCGGAACGTGCTACCGCAATCGCAGCCGCATTGGCCTGGGGTGCGCCCAGCACATGCTCGGCGGCGGCCAGAAGTGCCGCACCGGTGCCACCGTGGGTGATCAGAAGCACACCGACCATTGAGACGCACGTCGCTTCGCGAAAACCCGAATATACGGCAAAGGGTCAAGCATCGACGCGACCATGCGTCAGCACTGCCGCGCCTGGCGCGGCGCGGGCTAGCGTGGCGCGGGCTAGCGAGCCGCGCGCTAGCGCGGCGCGGCGACCGCCGCTTCCACGGCGTCGATGAACATGCCGGCGACATTGAAGCCGGTCTGCGCGGTGATTTCCTGGAAACACGTCGGGCTGGTCACGTTGATCTCGGTCAGGTTCTCGCCGATCACGTCCAGGCCGATGAGCAACAATCCGCGCGCTGCCAACATGGGGCCGATGGCTTCGGCGATCTGGCGATCGCGCGCGGTGAGTTCGCGCGCAACGCCGGTCCCGCCGGCCGCCAGATTGCCGCGCGTCTCGCCAGCCTTGGGAATGCGCGCCAGGCAATAGGGCACCGCCTGGCCGGCGATCACCAACACACGCTTGTCGCCTTCGACGATCGCCGGCAGATACTTCTGCGCCATGATGGTCTGCGTGCCGTTGGCGGTGAGTGTCTCGATGATCACCGAAAGGTTCGGCTCGCTACGGCTCACACGAAAAATCCCGCTACCGCCCATGCCGTCGAGCGGCTTGAATACCGCCTGGTCGTGCTCACTGACAAAAGCACGCAGCTCGTCCTCACGACGTGTCACCAGGGTCGGCGCGGTGAACTGCGGGAACTCCGCGATCGCCAGCTTTTCGTTGTGATTGCGCAATGCCTGCGGATCGTTGAACACTCGCGCGCCTGCCGCCGCCGCGCGACCCAGCAGATGGGTGGTGTAAAAATATTCCATGTCGAACGGCGGATCCTTGCGCATCACTACCGCATCGAAGCCGGACAGCACGCCGCGCTCGGGCGCAGCCGCCGCATACCAGGCGGGCGCACCCGGCGTGAGATCGATGCGCCGGCTCCATGCATGCACCGCTCCTGAAAACAGCAGCAGGTCGCTTTGCAGGCAGGCGTGCAGTTGATGGCCACGGGTTGCGGCTTCGACCATCATCGCGAAGGTCGAATCCTTGTAGGTCCTGAATTCGTCCAGCGGGTCGGCCACAAACAGGATGCGCACGGTACTCAGGCCCCCGGAGCGGTGTGCTCGAGTTCGTAGGAAGCCGCCAGCGCCGCCAGGCGCGCGATCACGCCATAGGTGTAGAAGCGGTTGTGTTCGGTGGCCGGATCATCGCCCGGATCGGGCGTGGCGCCAACCGAATCAATGCCCAGCGTTTCGAAATGCGCACCCGGCGCGTTGAGGTTTTCGGTGGCACTGCGCAGCGTGTTGACCCGATAAAAACTGCCGACCACGAAGCGGTCGATCATGTAAACCACCGGTTCGGCATTGGCGCCAGCCACTTTCTCGATGGTGTGCACACCTTCCTGGATGATGACTTCGCTGACTTCAAGTCCTTCCTTGACCACCGCCATCTTGTTGCGCTGCTTGCGATTCAAGCCCACCACTTCGTCGGCCGACTTGACACTCATGATGCCCATGCCGTAGGTGCCAGCGTCGGCCTTGACGATCACGAAAGGTTCATCCTTGATGCCGTATTCGGCATACTTGGCGCGAATCCGCGGAATGATCGACAGGACATTCGACTTGAGGCACTCTTCACCGGTGCGTTCGTGGAAATTGATCGACCCGCAGACGCCGAAATAGGGGTTGAGCAACCACGGGTCGATGTCGATCTCGGCGGCGAATTTGGCGACAACCTCGTCGTAAGCGCGGAAATGCTTGGACTTCCGGCGCACCGCCCAGCCCGCGTGCAGGGGTGGCAACAGCACCTGCTCATCCAGTCCTTTGAGGATTTCAGGAATGCCGGCCGAAAGGTCGTTGTTGAGAAGAATCGCGCAGGGATCGAAACCCGCCAATCCCAGACGCTTGCCCTGCCGCACCAGCGGTTCGACGGTCAGGATGGTGCCATCCGGCAAAGAAACCGGTGTCGCCTCGGTGATCTCGGGATTGAGCGTCCCGAGCCTGACGTTGAGGCCGGTCTGCTTGAGAATCGCCTGCAGTCGCACCACGTTCTGCAGGTAGAACAGGTTGCGGGTGTGGTTTTCGGGAATCAGCAGCAGATTGCTGGCGTCGGCACAATACTTCTCAATCGCCGACTTGGCCGCCTGCACCGCCAGCGGCAGCATTTCACGCGACAGGTTGTTGAAGCCACCCGGGTAAAGATTGGTATCCACGGGCGCAATCTTGAAGCCGGAATTGCGTAAATCCACCGATGAGTAGAACGGTGGGGTGTGCTCCAGCCATTCCATGCGGAACCAGCGTTCGATGCGCGTCGCGTTGTCGAGAATCTTGCGTTCGACCGCGGCCATCGGGCCTACCAGCGCGGTCTTGAGATGCGGCACCTGCATAGACATTTCTCCGTGCCGAAAACAGCACCCGGGCCGGGCGCAAGGCGGCGATTGTAACGAATCCGCCACGACATGCGGGTCAACCCGGGTTCTTCAAGCGCATACAGCAAAAGCGCCCCAAAGGAGCGCTTTTGCTTTTCTTCCAGGCCTATTCCATCCTGAATCGACCGTCTCTGCCGGCGATTCAGGACTGATCAAGCCCCTCAAAAGCAGGTTTTCACTTTTGAGCGCACCGTTTACATGTGATAGGCGGTCTCGCCGTGCGAAGTCACGTCCAGCCCTTCGCGTTCCGCATCTTCCGGAACCCGCAAGCCGATCACCATGTCGATGAGCTTCAGTGCCACCAGTGAAACGACGCCAGAGACGACGATCACCGTCAACACTGCCTGCGTCTGAACCCATACCTGCGCGCCGATGCCGACAAAGTCTGCAGCCTCACCACACTTGTTGGTGATGTAATTGCAGATACCGGCGCCGCCCAGCGACGGCGCGGCGAAAATGCCGGTGGCGATCGCACCCCAGATGCCGCCGATGCCGTGCACCCCGAACACATCGAGTGCATCGTCGGCGCCCAGCATTTTCTTCAGGCCGGTCACGCCCCACAGACACAAGCCACCGGCCACAGCGCCGATCACCATTGCGCCCTTGATGCCGACAAAACCGCAAGCCGGTGTAATCGCCACCAGCCCTGCCACCGCGCCGGAAGCCGCACCCAGCATCGAGGGCTTGCCCTTGAGCATGTTCTCGAAGAACAGCCACGCCAGGGTTGCCATCGCTGTCGCCACCAGGGTGTTGACAAACGCCAGCGACGCCGTGCCGTTGGCTTCGAGGTTGGAGCCGACGTTGAAGCCGAACCAGCCCACCCACAGGAGACATGCGCCGACCATGGTCAGGGTCAGGCTGTGCGGCGTCATCGCTTCGCGGCCGTAACCCACCCGCTTGCCGACCACGAACGCTGCCACCAGCCCGGCGACACCGGCATTGATGTGCACCACCGTGCCGCCGGCGAAGTCGAGCGCGCCCTTGGCCCACAGCCAACCCGCGCCTGCGGTGACAGCGTCCAGCGTGGCTTGGTCCTTGATCGCATCGGGGCCGTCCCAGAACCACACCATGTGCGCCATCGGCAGGTAGGCAAAGGTAAACCACAGCACCATGAACCACAGCACTGCGGAAAACTTGATGCGCTCCGCAAATGCGCCGATGATGAGCGCAGGCGTAATCGCGGCAAAGGTCAACTGGAACATCGCGAACATCATCTCCGGAATGTAGACCCCCTTGGAGAAGGTGGCGCCTGCGCCTGCCAGGTCAACCCCTGACAGGAACATCTTGCCAAAGCCACCGAAGAACGCGTTGCCACTCGTAAACGCCACGCTGTAGCCGTAGACCACCCAAAGGATGGCAATCAGGCAAAAGGTGACGAACACCTGCATCAGCACCGACAGCATGTTCTTGGTTCGCACCAGGCCACCGTAAAACAGCGCCAGCCCCGGAATGGTCATCAAAATCACCAGGATGGTGGCCACGTACATGAAGGTGAAATCACCCTTGTTGGGCTCCGGCAACTTGGGCGCTGCGGCTTCGGCCGGTTTGGCTTCGTCCTTCTTGGCTTCCGCAGCAGGCGCGGCATCCTTCTTCTCCGCAGCTTTCGGCGCCTCGGCCTTGGGCGCATCCGCCGGCTTGGCCTCTTCCTTCTTGGCATCCTGCGCAAACGCTACCGTCGGCACGGTGGCCGCGGAAGCAAGCGCCAGCGTTGCGGCGAGCCCCAGTATTGTTAACAGCTTTTTCATTTTCTTCTGCTCCCCTTACAACGCTTCGCCACCGGTTTCACCGGTGCGGATGCGAATGACTTGCTCGAGTTCGAAGACGAAAATCTTGCCATCACCGATCTTGCCGGTATTGGCGGATTTTTCGATGGCCTCGATCACCTGTTCGACCAGCTCGGTCTTGACCGCCGCCTCGATCTTCACCTTGGGCAGAAAGTCAACGACATATTCGGCACCGCGATACAGCTCGGTGTGGCCTTTTTGCCGGCCAAAGCCCTTGACCTCGGTGACGGTGATGCCCTGCACGCCGATCGCGCTCAAGGCTTCCCGCACTTCGTCAAGCTTGAACGGCTTGATGATTGCAGTTACCAGTTTCATGATTGACTCCTTGTGATATAGGAGATGGATGATTCCCCAGTTTCACATGAGCAGCTTTTGTGCCAGTCTTGATTGCCCGAGGACCTTGGTGCACTCTTGCGGCAGCAGGGGTTGCACAGCGTGGACCAAAGGCCCAACCGACACCGCCTGGCGATCATTTGATATGGGAAATTGCGCTAAGCCGAACTGGAAATCGGGGTTGCCGGGTACACAGACACGGTTTGCGGCGCGGTTTCCACGTTCAAGATCAAAAACCAGCTAGCGCCTGTGCCTCAAAAGCCTGTGCCTCAAAATGGTGTTTACGCATTAATTTGGTGCGTCGTGCTTTGGCCGCACCAAAGCAAAAGCCGCCCGAAGGCGGCTTCTGCTGGGACTTGACTATACTGAAATCAGAAGGTCTTGCTGACCGACAAAACCAGGGTGTCGCCACTGACTTGTTTGCCATTGGTGGTTGAAGCACCGTTGTTCTCGAAAATGCGATAAAAGTCCTTTTTCGCATCGGTACCCACCCATGCCGCGCCAAAGGTTGCGAAGCCTGCGTCATAGGTCACACCGAGCTTGTAGTCGGTGTAGTCGAGCGACGAATAGTTTTTGACCTTGAGGTAGCCTACATGGCCAATCAAATTCCATTTGGGTGCCACCTCATAGTTGGCGTTGAGTTCGAAGTATTGCGAACCCTTGGAGCCGCTGGTGATGGTTCCTGTAGTGGCCCCAGTGGCAGCGTTGCTCGAATTGACCGCAGCGTACGCAGCGTTGCCCAAGGCCTGTCCAGTCAAGCCAAAATAATCCGTGGTTGCGTATGAGTATTTGCCTGACAGCCATTTGTAGCTGAGACCGACATAAAGTTCGAAATTGTCATACTTCTTGCGCCCGGTAGCCGCGCTGGTCTGGTAGGTCGAACCGGGATAGTAGTAGTACAAACCACCGATGTCGAAGCCGATGCCGTTGGAAAATTCCGTCTTCCAGCCGCCGTAGAAATCCATCTCAAGAGCAGCGCCATTGTTGAACGAGTTGCCGCTCACGCTCGAGTTCCAGTTGCCGACATAGAAGCCGCTGGCGTGGGAGTAGTCGAATCCGCCTTGCAGGGCCGGCAGCTTGTACGACTGCGAAATGCCGCGGAAACGATAGTCCGACACCACCGAGAGATTGCCGGTGAAGGTATGCGGCGACGCCGGCTTGGCCTGCGCCTGTGCGGCGGTGACTGCAACCGGGGAAACAAATGCTGCCGCTACGGCTGCGGCTATGATCGACTTGCGCATGAACATCCTTTCGATGGGACTGATTAAAAAACCGGTTTGCACGAAGTCGGTGCATAATTCCTGCTCGCGCCTCGACTCGGTGCGTTTTTCTTGGACTAATCGCCCGGAAACCCGCTTCCAGCGCGGTTCTCCATGATAGACTGATGTATAGCAAGGATGATGCCCACCCCGACGATGAACACCAAATTTATCGATGAATTGAACGCGCGGATTGTTTCTTTCCTGCAACAGACGCCTGTCGCCGAGGTCGGCCAGAATCTCAAGGTCCTGCTTGCTTCGTCCTTGTCCAAGCTGGATCTGGTGTCACGCGAAGAGTTCGACGTGCAGACCCAGGTGCTTGCGCGCACCCGCGAGAAGCTTGCCAGCCTCGAAGCCCGTATGGCCGAACTCGAGCGTCCGGCCGCTCCGGACTAGCTTTGCCGCGCGCACGGTGACCGTCGCCCCTGACCCTGCGTTGGCAAATACGTGAGCCTCGCGGTCTTGAAGTCGCGTGCGCTCGATGGCATGCTGGCACCGGAGGTGACGGTCGAAGTGCATCTGGCGGGTGGCTTGCCGATGTTCACCATCGTCGGCCTGCCCGATACCGAGGTCAAGGAATCCAAGGACCGGGTGCGCGCCGCCCTGCAAACCTCGCGCTTCGAGTTTCCCTCGCGGCGCATCACGGTAAACCTGGCCCCTGCGGACCTGCCCAAGGAATCGGGCCGTTTCGACCTGCCGATCGCGCTGGGCATTCTGGCGGCATCCGGCCAGATCCCCGCCGACAAGCTCGCGCCATACGAATTCGCCGGCGAGCTCTCGCTGACCGGCGACTTGCGGCCGATTCGCGGCGCGCTGGCGATGACTCTCAACGCCGGTCGCGCCGGTCGCGCGTTCATCTTGCCGCGCAGCAGCGCGGCCGAGGCCGCGCTGGCAGGCACAGCCCGCATCCTGCCGGCGGATTCCTTGCTGCAGGTGTGCGCCCATTTGACCGGCCAGTCGGCATTGATCGAGCAAACCGGACCGGCGCCAGGCTTTGCCACGCGCTATCCTGAACTGGCCGACGTCAAGGGCCAGGCGCACGCCAAGCGCGCGTTGGAGATCGCCGCCGCCGGCAGCCACTCGATCCTGCTGTCCGGGCCACCAGGCACCGGCAAATCGATGCTGGCCGCACGCCTGGCCGGTTTGCTGCCTCCCATGACCGGCACCGAAGCTGTGGAGGCCGCTGCGGTGCAGAGTCTGAATGGCAGTTTTCGGGTGGAGAATTTCGGTCTGCGTTCGGTCAGAAGCCCGCACCATACCGCTTCCGCCGTGGCGCTGGTGGGCGGCGGCGGCCTGCCGCGCCCGGGCGAAATTTCACTCGCACATCACGGCGTGTTGTTCCTTGACGAGCTGCCGGAATTCGAGCGCAAGGTGCTCGAAGTGTTGCGTGAGCCGCTCGAATCCGGGCGCATCACGATTTCGCGGGCGGCGCGCCAAGCCGACTTTCCGGCACAATTTCAGTTGGTCGCCGCGATGAACCCCTGTCCGTGCGGCTACCTCGGCCATTTCTCAGGAAAATGCCATTGCACGCCGGACCAGATTCAACGCTACCGCCACCGCATCTCCGGCCCCTTGCTGGATCGCATCGACCTGCAAATCGAAGTCCCGGCACTGCGTGAAGACGAACTGCTGGCGCCTGCGGCCGGGGAATCCAGCGCCACTGTCAGAACCCGCGTCGCCGCTGCCGCGCTGCGCCAGATGCAGCGTCAATCGAAACCGAACAGCCGACTCGAAGTGGCCGAAATCGACCTGCATTGCAATCCTGACCCGGCAGCCGAAAAACTGTTGCGCCAGGCCATACAACGACTCAACCTGACGGCACGCGCTTATCATCGCGTTCTGAAAGTGGCGCGCACGATCGCCGATCTGACTGCGACGAATGTGATCTCGGCAACACATGTGGCCGAAGCCATTCAATACCGGCGCGGCCTGGAAACCGCGTAACCCGGCCCACCACTGAAAGACGGAACCACCTCGGAGACAACAAGATGGCCGACATCCAAATCACCCGCACCCACGCGATGCCGCTCAAGAAGGCGCGCGAAGCCGCCGACGGCTTCGCCGATCAACTGGCTGAAAAATTCGATCTCGAATCGAACTGGCATGGCGATACCCTGCACTTCAACCGCGCCGGGGTCAACGGCACCCTGACGCTCGGCCGCGGATCGGTGGAAATCCGCGCCAAGCTGGGCCTGTTGCTGTCGGCCTTCAAGTCAAGTTTCGAAGGGCATATCAAGGACAATCTTGATCGCGTCTTCGGAGAAACGGCGCCACCCAGGAAAGCGGCGAAGAAGAAAACCTGAAAGCAGCGCTGGTGCGCGCAAGCGCGCACCAGCCTAGGCACGCTTGTGCCTGCCGCTTGGGGTTGCCGCCTGGACCTTACCTGAGCGACTCGATCAGATCGATGTATTCCTGCATCGCCTCGTCGGAACTCTTGTCCTTGATGGCAGCCCAGGCATCGAACTTCATGCGCCCGACCATGTCAGTGAAGCCGGGGCGCTTGCCCGTAGGCTCGCCTTCGGTCGCCTGCTTGTACAAACCGTAGATCGCGAGCAGGGTCTGGTTGTCGGGCTTTTCGGGCAATTGCTTCGATTCCGCTACCGCTTTTTCAAACCGGGCTTTAAGGTCGGACATTTTGTCTCCCGAAGGGTGAATGGGTCAACTTGCCTCCTCGCATGCTGCTAAGGCTTGGCTGCACGTTGTCGAGGCGCGAAAGTTTAGCCGATCCGCCGCCTTGCCCGCGCCTCCGGAGGGGAGTTTTTCGTCACCACGGTCTTGCTGCTACCATGCCGCAAGCACAAAAACACGCAGGAGACCCCGGCACATGACAGTTCTAGAACAGGTCCTCAAGTGGGCCGGCAATCTGCCGCTGGATCGCATCGCGCAGTATCTGCCACTGGACCGGATTCCGCTCGACAAGCTCGCCGGCAACGCCAAGGAAATGGTCGACGAGATCAAGAATCGCGAACGCATGTCCAGTGTGGATACCGCGTGGTTGCGCATGGATACGCCGACCAACCTGATGATGATCGTCGGCGTCATGATGTTCGAAGCGCCGATGGACATCGCCCGCTTCAAGCGCACGCTGGCGCACCGCCTGCTGCGCTACCAGCGCTTCCGGCAGCGGGTCGTCCAGGACGCTTCCGGCGCCTATTGGTTCGACGACGAGCATTTCGATATCGATAACCATGTGCACAGCCTCAATCTGCCGGCACCCGGCGGCAAGGCGGCGCTGCAGTCGCTCGCTGCGACGCTGGCAAGCCAATCGCTGGACCACAACAAGCCCTTGTGGATGATGACGGTGGTCGAAAATTACGACGACCACGGCGTACGCGGCAGCGCGGTGATCGTGCGCATTCATCATTGCATCGCCGATGGCATTTCGCTGACCGGCGTGATGTACTCGCTGGCCGACGCAACGCCGGATGCTCCCGAGGAGGGTATCGAGCCCGACGCCATGCGCCGCGCGCGCCTGCGCCGCGCGGCGCGCCACCAGGCCCAAGGAGAGCGCGACATGCTCGCCAGCCTGTACGAACCGCTCGGCGATGCAGCGACCAAAGCGCTAGCCATGTCCGGCGATTTGTGGAGCAAGTACCAGGACATGCTGTCGCACCCGGACCGTGTCGCCGACGCGGCCAAGGTCGCCGCCGATGTCACCACCGAGCTCGCGGCCCTGGCGCTACTGCCTGCCGATTCCGCCACCAGCTTCAAGGGCAAGCCCTCGGCCGTCAAGCGCGTGGCGTGGAGCGAACCGATGCCGCTGACGGACGTGAAGGCGGTCTGCAAGGTCTTGGGCGTGTCGGTCAATGACATCCTGCTTTCGTGCTGCGCCGGGGCAATGGGCGCCTACCTGCGCTCAAGAGGTGAAGCCACCGAAGGGGTGGAAGTCCGCGGCATGGTGCCTGTCAACCTGCGCCCACGCGGCCAGGAACACAAGCTCGGCAACCAGTTCGGGCTGGTGTTGCTCACGCTTCCGGTGGGCATCGAAAATCCCTTCGTGCGCCTCTACGAGGTCAAGCGCCGCATGGACGAGTTGAAAAGCTCGTACCAGGCGATGATCTCGATGGGCATCCTGGGCGCGGTCGGCTTGTTGCCGCGACCGCTGCAAAAACAGGTGCTCGACATATTCTCGACCAAGGCGTCGGCGGTAATGACCAATGTACCCGGGCCGCAACAACCCCTGTACCTGGCCGGCAGCCTGATGTCGCAGCAAATGTTCTGGGTGCCGCAATCCGGCGACATCGGCATCGGCGTGTCGATTCTCTCCTACAACAATCGGGTTCAGTTCGGCCTTGTCACCGACCGCAAGTTCGTGCCCGAACCCGCCAACATCGTTGACCGTTTCCTGCCCGAATTCGAACAACTGCTGTTCTACCTCTTGCTCAATGGCACGCCGCCGACGGCAAAAGACGCCGCCATGAAGGCGTCGCCAGCATCAAGCGCGCCTGCGCGCACGGCCACGCGCGGCAAGTCCGCCGGCGCGCGGCCGGCAAGAAAGCGCGCGGCGCCGATTTCGCCGAAAGCCGTTCCCGCCACGTCGCAAAGTCACGGCGCGCCAAGCGCGCCGCCACCCGGAATCCGCAAGGGCGGCATGCTCAAACGCCTGCGCGACCAGGGCAATTGAAACCGGCTGCGTCGCCCGATCCGGCGCCTGCGGCCCCCGCTATCGAGAGCGTGCTGTTCGTCTACGGAACGCTGCGCAAAGGCGGCAGCAACGACATCGCGCGGCTGGTGCCGGCCGCCGTGCGGATTTCAGGCGCGCGCATGCGCGGCCGCCTGTTCGACCTGGGCGACTATCCGGCGCTGGTCGCGGATGCGTCCGCTGGATGGGTCGAAGGTGAAATCTACGCAATTCCCGACCACGGCTGGAGCGCGCTCGACGCGCTCGAAGATGTCGTCAGCGCCACCCACCCGCAAGGCGAATACTTGCGCGTGTGGGGAAGCGCGCATGCTGCGCACGGCACACTTGGCCAGTGTCAGGTCTATGTCGCCAACCCTGCGGTGCTGCGCCTGGACCGGCCGATTGCCGGCGGCGACTGGATCGACTATGTGATGAGCCGCGATGCCGGGCCCTGAGCGTCAATCTTCGAGCTCGGCCTTGGCCGTTTCAACGTCAAGGCGCTCCATCGCATCGACCGGCTTGCATTTCGCGGCATCCGCATAGAGCTTTTCGGCATCTTTCATCCTCGACTTGCCGAACATCATGATCAGGCCGTTGGCCATCTCGATGCGCGCAATGGCCGAATCCGCATTGAGCTTCAACGCCGCCTCGAACATGGCGAGCCCGCTTTCCTTTTTCGCGCCATAGGTCAAGCCGCCGATCATCGCCCCGACCTTGTCGATGATTTCAGCGTGGTAAGTGCCCAGGCCGATATGCGCGTCGGCATGCTTGGGCGCCAGCTTTATCGCCGTGGTCAAAGAGTTTTTCACCTTGTCGCCGACGCCGTCTTTCAGCGCCTTGACGATCGAAATGCCCTGCGCATAGCGCCCCAGTGCATAGGCGTGCAGGTAGTGGGCGTTGGGGTTCCTGGGGTCCGCCTTTTGCTGTGCCTCGCAGCGCGCCGCGACTTCTTCGTAGAGTTTGAGCTTCTTCTTCTCGTCTTCCTCAAGATAGTTGGCATAGATGCAGGCAGCCTTGTTGGCCGCGGTCAAGCCCGCCCCGCCCGCCGCCAGGCCGGTTTCGATCGCGGCGCCAAAGTCGCCCTTGTGAAATGCGATCCAGGCATCGAGTGCGGCAGCGTCCTTGGGCAGGGGCTCGCAATCGCCGCGGTGCAAGCGGTCCCATGACTTCTTGATCGAGGCCGCAGTGTATTCGTAGGCACGGTCAGCATACGGAAACGCGGCCCAGCCTGATTTCTTCGCCATTTGTTTGTCTCCAGGTGATTGGCTTGCGCGGCCCTGTGCCGGTTGAAGCCTGAGTCAAGCAGTCAGATACTCGTGCGACAACTTCTCGAACAGCAATTTCGCGTCGCCGGCAAGATACGGCGCCACCATGCTCATCGCATGATACGCACCGCGCCCCATGGCCGCACCATCGATCGGCTTGCGCGGATTGCGCACATATTCAAAGCTCAGCCAGTAGGTCACCACCAGCACGATTGTATTGGCCAGCGCCAGTATCTCGGCATCGGTTGCCGCCAGTTCAGCGGATTCGCGCATGCCGCCCACCAGCGACAAAGCCACCTTCAGGCTGTCATCGAGAATGCGCTTGAAATGGGTTTCGATAATGCGGTTACGCGACAGCAAGTCGTTCAGATCGCGATAAATGAAGCGGTACTTCCAGATCAGTTCAAAAACAAGGTGCAGGAACAGCCAGGCATCCTCGACCGAAATGCGGCGCTTGACCGGGAGCGCAAGCAGAGTGTCCATTTCGCGCTCGAAGTCGCTGAAAATGGCATTGAGGATTTCATCCTTGTTACGAAAATGGTAATAGAGGTTGCCCGGAGAAATGTTCATTTCGTCACCGATCATGCTGGTGGTGACGTTGGGCTCGCCGAAGTCATTGAAAAGACGGTGGGAAAGTTCAATGATGCGCTCGCGAGTGCGCCGTTTTGGTTTGCGCTCCATTGCCTCCCCTTTTTCTGTTGTGGGAGAATACCATCGGGTTGCGAAAATGCCACAAATCGCAGCCAATCTTCATAATAAAGTTGTTAAAAACCAATTAGTTATGTAAGCTTCTTCAAGCACTATTATCTTTGGTATCGATTACGCCACGCCTGTCAGGACGAATTCCAAATGAAAAAATCGTCACCGCGCCGACTTTTGCTACCCGCACTCATAGCCCTGCTGTTTGCCGGGCAGGCGGTGCAGGCCCAGGATGCCACGCTCAATAACGCGCGCCAGATGATCACCGCGCAAGGCGGCAAGGGACGCGCCGCATTTGACCTGCTCGCCCCGCTGGAACAACAGCGCGCCGGCGAGCCCGCATACGACTACCTGCTGGGCTTGGCCGCGATAGATGCCGGCGAATTCACCCGTGCCGTGTTCGCGTTGGAGCGCGTGCTCGCGGTCGAACCGAACCACCCGCAGGCACGCGCGGAGATCGCGCGTGCTTATTTCCAGATGGGCGAAAACCGCGCGGCGCGGCAAGAGTTCGAGGCGGTGAAGGCCGGCAAGCCGCCGGCCGAGGTAACGGCGATCGTTGACCGTTTCTTAAGCGCGCTCGATGACCGCCAGGCGCCGCTTCGCTCCGGGGTCTCGGCCTTCATCGAGGCGGGCATCGGCCACGACTCCAACGCCGGCGCGGCGGCCAGCGGTACCGGACTTGCAATTCCGAGCCTCCCCGGTTTCGCCTTCAATCCGGGTCTGCGCTCGGACACCTTTCGCACCCTGGCCGGCGGTGTGAACGGTCGCTACATCGTTTCGCCCGCATGGACCCTGTTCGCCAGCGGCAATTTCAACCAGCGCTACAACAACGAAGTGGATCGCTTCGATACCGGCAGTTATGGCGTGGACGCGGGCGTGACGCATCGGCGCGACGCCAATGAGTTCACCTTCGCCTTGCAGGGCCAGGCCTTCGACGTCGACAACACCCGCTTCCGCGACGCCGTAGGTGGTATCGCCCAATGGCGCCATTCGCTCTCGGACCGTCAACAAATCGCCGTATACGGGCAGTTCACGCGCCTGACCTATCCCACCAGTTCCTTTCGCAATGCCGACCGCGAGGTGCTGGGCGTAGCGTGGACCAATGCACTTGATGCCAATCTGGCACCGGTCATTTACGCCGGCCTGTATGGCGGGCACGAGGAAACCCGCGGCAGCGGTTTTCCCGAATTGGGACATCGAGTCCTGGGCTTGCGCGGCGGCGGCCAGCTTAGTTTTGGCGATTCCCTTGCCGCCTTTGCCAACCTTTCGTACGAAGAGCGCAGCTACGGCACGCCGCAGGCCGTCGACTTGCGCTCGTTTACCAGTCTCTTCCCGTTCGGGCGGGTCGACAAGGAGTACGGCGTTCGCGTCGGCGTCAACTACAAGTTCGCGCGCAACTGGAGTGCGACCCCGTCGGTCAGCTATACCGATAACCAGTCCAACGTATCGGTTAGTGCGTATCGACGCACCCTTTTTTCGGCGACCCTGCGCTACGAATTCCGCTAGTCATGCGTGCACTCAATGCAAAATCTTGTCAAGCGTGCGACAAAGCTCGCTTGACAAGCGCAATAGTGCACGCCAATGGCGTTTTAGCCCTTGGCGCGGCCGGCATTCGAGAGTAGGCTCGCTTTCGAGTTCACCTAAAAATTCTGTAGTGAGTCCACCATGCCAAACGAATCGGTATTCCCCAAATCACTTATGGCAGCGGCCTTGTCGGCCGCGTTTCCCGGCTTGGCCACCGCGCAGACCGCCGCGCGCGTGGATTTCGCCACCGGCAACGTGACAGCGACAAGCCCTGACGGGCGCTCGCGCGCCCTCACACGCGGTGCCGATGTGCAGGTAGGCGAGACCATCAGCACGCAGCAGGGCCGTGCGCAAATGCGCTTTTCCGACGGCGCCTTCGTCTCGCTGCAACCACAGACCGACTTCAAGATCGACAACTACGTTTTCGAAGGCCGCGGCAGCCCGAACGAAAGCGCCGTGATGAGCCTGCTCAAGGGCGGCATGCGCACCATCACTGGCCTCATCGGTCGCACCAACCGCGACGGCTATCGCCTGCAGACCAGCACCGCCACCGTGGGCATCCGCGGCACCGGTTATTCGGTGAGTTACGACGCCGGCGGCAGCGTGACCATTTTCGTGGCCGAAGGCGCCACCACGGTCACCAACCAGACCGGCACCACCACGGTGCCGAGCGGGCGCAGTGCCTCGGTCAGCGGCACCAATTCGCCACCGACAACCAGCGACGAGAAGCCGTTCCTGCCGCCGCCAGGCAGCGGCAACACCAATGTGGCCGGGCCGCAGAATGCGACGCAGGATGCGCAAGCACAGTTGCCCGCCGCCACACTGCTGACTGGAACGATCGTCAATGACGACTCGAACCTCGCCAATTTCGCGTATTCGAACGCTTCACTGGGTGTGGATGCGGTCGCGGTGCAACCCGCGATCCTCAATGCCCAGGGCATCCTGACCTCGGTCAACGCCTCCGGCTTCGAGGGCACGTTAGGCAGCGGCAGCGCCCAGCTTTCACTGGCGGGGAACGATGGCGTCATCGCCTGGGGTCGCTGGATCGGCGGGGCCACGACCAACGGACCCGACCTCGACTCGAGCGGACCGTTTCACTGGGTCGTAGGACTTCCTGTCACCAACATGCCGACGACCGGCACCGCCACTTACGCGGCACTGGGTGCGACCGCATCCTGCTATTCCGGGTGCAGTTCGGCCGAAGTGACCGGGTCGACCATGTCCGTGACCTTTGGCACCACCAACTTCAACGGCAGTTTCACTCTAGGCCTCAAGGTTGACGGCATGCAGAACAACTTCGCTGGCGGATTGTTTGGGTACAACTCCAGCGCTAGGTTTTCGGCCGCTGCCAGCATAGGTGGCAGCGGCGGTAGCCTCTCACTCTATGGCAAGGGTTTCCTGGCAGGCCCGGCCGCGGCGCGCGCGGGCATGGCCTATCATGTTTCCGGATCGATGTATGAAGGACCATCGACCAACATCCACGGCGTGGTCGCCTACAAGAAGCAATAAGCGCCAAGCGCGGACCGGGGTCGATCCATGCGGTCCGGACGACCAGTTTCATTGGTGTGGTCCGCTGCAGGAAGGCTCCGACCCCTCGAATTGCAGCTATCCGCCTGCCACGGTGGATAACCCCCACGATCGCGTCGCGATCCCCGCCTCCTCTGTTGCCGGCATCGGCTTTCCGGCCGTTCCTTCGGCGCGCGGCCAGACCATGCTGGCCCTTCTGTTTCAGCTCGAGCGCTCCCAGTGGCTTGCGCCCCAGCAGATCCTCGGGCACCAGTTCGAACAACTGCGCGCGCTGATCGACCATGCGCGCGCGCAAGTTCCGTACTACCGCGATCATCTTCGACGGGCGCAGATCTTCACTCTGGCCGGCATCTCGCCGGCAAGCTTTGCACGCTGGCCGGTGTTGTCGCGCGCCGATGTGCTGGGCGCCGATGAGGCCCTGTTGGCGCGCAACCTGCCGGCGGCGCACGGCGCGTTTGCCTGGAACACGACGACCGGTTCAACCGGGCAGCCGGTACGAGTGGCGACCAGCGCCCTGGGCGCCTTGTTCCAGGACGCGCTGGTGTTGCGCAGCCATTTCTGGTACTGCCTCGACTTGTCTCTGAAATTCGGCGCCATTCGCTCTGGTGACCATGCGCCCAGCGCTGCGGATTGGGGCTCCGCCACGCGCGGCAGCTTCGATACGGGACCAGCGGCGTTTTTCGGCCTGAGCGAAGACTTGGGCGCACAACTCGACTGGCTGTGCCGCGAGACACCGGCCTATCTGCTCTCGCGCGGCCATACGCTGCATTCGCTGATCCACGAAAGTTGCGCCAGCGGCCGGCGCCCCGGAGGGCTCAAGGCATTGCTGTCATTCGCCGACCGCCCGCCCGACGACTTGCGTGCTCTTGCGCGCGAGGTGTGGGACGTCCCGGTGTTCGATACCTACAGCGCGGGAGAATTCGGTGCGCTCGCCCTGCAATGCCCCGATCATGAGCATTTGCACGTGCAGTCGGAAAACGCGTTGCTGGAAATCCTGCGTGAAGACGGGTCAGCCTGCGCCCCTGGCGAGGTCGGCCGGGTGGTGGTGACCGACCTGCACAACTTCGCGATGCCGCTGATCCGTTATGCGATCGGCGACTACGCCGAAGCCGGCGAACCCTGCCCCTGCGGGCGCGGCCTGCCGGTGATACGGCGCATTGCCGGGCGCTCGTCAAACATGGCCATCGATGTGAACGGGCGACGCTTCTGGCCCTTGCTCTCCCCCTTCATGTGGATCGACACACCGATCACGCAACGCCAGTTCGTGCAATTGACGCGAGCCCGCATCGAGGTACGCTTTGTCGCGCCGCGCGATCTCACGTCGGCAGAGGAAGCGATCATTCGCAAAGGGCTGCTCTCGACTTTTCGTCATCCCTTCGAGTTCAGTTTCGTTCGCGTGGCTGAAATCGCTCGCGCGCCCGGCGCGAAGTTCGAGGAGTTCATTTCAAGCCTGGAAGGCCCCCAGTGAGGACTGCCGGCCCTGATCTTCCCTTCTACTCTACCGTGCCGGGCATTGTCTGGCCGGCGTTCCCGCCCGAGGCAGGCCAGGCCATGCTGGCCGCGCAATTCCAGTTTGACCAGTCGCAATGGTGGCCTGCCGAGCGCATGCGTGAGCAGCAGTTCCGGCAACTTCACCTGCTGATCGCCCACGCAACGGCAAACGTGCCGCATTATCGCGATCACCTCATGCATGCCGGTTTGTCCGCGCCGGAGCACATCAGCCCCGAGACTTTTCTGCGCTGGCCGGTACTCGACAAACGGGACCTTCAATCCGACGCGCAGCGGTTTGAAGCCACTTCGATGCCCGCAGGCCATGGCGATTGGCGTTTGGTCACAACCTCCGGCTCGAGCGGTGAGCCGCTACGCGCGGCGACTACCGACGCGGCGATTTTCGTGCAGCACGCGCTGGTGCTACGCAGCCAGCTCTGGTACGGATTCGACTTCCGCAGAAAGCATGCCTTTCTCCGCACGTTTGGCGCATCGGAGCGCTTTCCCGACTGGGGATCACCGGCGAACGCGGTGTTTCGTACCGGACCATCCACGCAAACTCGCGCTACCGATGACCACAGAACGCAACTGGAATGGATTTGCCGCGAAAAGCCCGAATACCTGAAAGCACATGCCGTTACGATTCGCGCGATTCTTGAAGAAAGCCGGCGCAGCGGGCGCGTTCCCGACGGTATCCGGGCGATCATCGTATATGGCGAGATGTTGCCGCACGGTACGCGCGAGCTGGCGCGCGAGTTGTGGCACGCGGCACTCTTCGATGTCTACAGCGCCAGCGAAGTCGGCTCCATCGCGTTCCAGTGCCCTGAACATGCCGGGCTGCATGTGCAAAGCGAGCATGTGTATGTGGAAGTGCTTCGCGACGACGGTTCGCCCTGCGCCCCCGGTGAAAGCGGCCGCGTGATCGTCACCGACCTGCACAACTTTGCAATGCCACTGATTCGCTACGACCTGCGGGATCACGCCCGGCTGGCCGATCCATGCCCGTGCGGGCGCGGTCTCCCGGTTCTTGAGGAAATCCTCGGACGCTCCGGCCAGATCGCGGTGGATCCGAGCGGGCGCAGATTTCTCGGCCACCTCAATTTGGGGTTCTGGACCACGGTGGCGCCGATCATTCAGCGGCAAGTCGTGCAACTCACGCCCGCCCGTCTGGAAGTCCGCTATGTGGCACAACGTGATCTCAGCCCTGGCGAACAGGCCGAAATTGCGCGCAACATCAGGGTCGCGATGCGCTACGACTATGAAATCGCGTTCACCCGCGTGGCGCAGATCGCGCGCAACGCGGGCGGCAAGTTTGACGATTTTGTTTCAATCGCGCCGCGCGTCGGCGTTTGACTCAAAGTAGAGGGGCGTGCGCTGCGGACTGGCAAGCCGGGCGCAACGCGTGTCGAGCGATCTCAGGAGCCTGCCTCGCCATCAGGTTGGCGCGCACAGAATCTCGCGCAATCGTTCGGCATAGGCAGGGCCGAATCGCAGGCAGGCGTCGCGGCGTGCCGCCGCACCAATCGACCGGCGCAGGGCCGGGTCGCGCGCCAGCCGCAGGATCGCTTCGTACGCCTGCTCCTGCGTATCGACCAGAAAACCGTTCTCGCCATGGACGAAAAGGTCGGCAAAGCCCCCGGGCCGCACCGCCACCACCGGCAGGCCGGCTGCCATCGCCTCGGCCACGACCAGTCCGGAAGGTTCGACGAAGATGCCTTCGCCTGCGGTACGGTAGAAGAAGATGTCGATACTTCGCAAAAATACGTCGACGGCCTGCGCATTTTCGGGCAGAAGCGTGACTTCCGGCCGATCCTTCAGCGCGTCGGCCAGCACGGTTGCCCCCTGCAGTCGCACCGCCAGCCCCTCGACGATCAGCGCGCGGTACAACAACGGGTCGTCGGCATGGTGCTTCTCGGGCACGTCGCGGCTCACGCGCCCAAGCACCACCGGGTCGCGGTCGTGCTCTCGCTCGACCGCGAACATGCCGGCCAATCGCGCCGTCGGATAAAGAACCGGGCCATCCAGCGCCGAAGCATTTCGCAACAAGGTCGAGACGTGAATGATTGAAGGTGCTGGCAGACCCGCAGCCTTTACCTTAAGGATCACGCGAAACAGATGGCCATAGTTGAACAATTCGTTGACGATCGCCACCCGCGAGCAGCGCGATGCGCCAAGCCACATGCCGGGATCGAAATGCGTACCCCAGATCAACAGCACACCGCCTTTGGGAAAGCGGTCGGCGAACGGCTGGATGGTCTGAATCGCCACACCAGCGTCGAAAGCCAGCGCCTGCAGCGCCTGTGCTGGCCGCACCGTTGACCACAGGGTGACGGGCTGGGAATCCTGCAACAAACGCGCGGCTTCGAGGGCGGCGCGTTCGGAACCGCGGGTCGCTGTCTCGAACGCGTTGATAATGTGCAACATCTCTTTCATCAGCCGATTATCGGTGCAAGCGGATCATGGAAACAAGCCTCGATCGGGCAGCGCGGGATTTCGCGCACGGGCGCTTCGCCGAAGCCTTGCGTCTGGCGCTGCTGGCGAGTGGCGAGTCGCCGCGCCAGGCGCAGGCACCCGCGCTGGCAGCGGCTGCCAGCCACGCACTGGGCCGACCTGAAGACGGCATGCGCTGGTTTCGCCAGGCGCGTGCGCTCGACCCTGACGACCCGGAGCTGGGGTGCGGTCTGGCGGCGTGTCTATTCGATCTCAAGCTGGTAAAGACGGCGCGCGCAACCCTGGAGGAAGTGTTGCGTGAGCATCCGCTGCACATCAGGGCGTGGTGCAATCTCGCACTGGCCTGCGAAGCCGACAGCGACCCAAGCGCGGCGCTCGCCGCACTCGAACGTGCCGCCATCCTGGCGCCGGCGGATACTTCGGTGTTGCGCGCGCGCATCGCCCTGGCGTTGCGCAGCGACCTTCCTTCGCAGGCGATGCGACTTGCCAAGTTCGTAGTCGCTGGCCAGGGCAACGACGCGGAAACACTGCACCTGCTGCTCGAAAGCGCACTCAAATCCGCCCGCCCGGATACGGCCATGGCGGCAGCGACCGAACTACTGGCGCTGAACCAGGGCGACACTTATGCGCGACGCGGGCTTGCTTGTGCGTTTGCCTTGCGCGGCGAGTTCGATCTTGCCGGGCGCGAAGCGCAGCAATTGCCAGATAAATTGCGCGCCGACTTCGATGCACGCCAGGTGCTCCTGGCCAGCGGCGCCGCTGCTTTGCGTGCGTGCGACTGGAGCGGGTTGGCCACGTGGCTCACGACAGCCACGCAACTCGCGCGCGACCCCGCAGCCAGGCTTGATGCGACCGAAATACCGTTCCATGCGCTCGCCGCAGGACTTGAGGCAGGTTTGTGCGGTGCGCTATTCAACGCCTACGCGAACGACATTGCCTCCCGGCACGTGCCGGTGAAATGGCCGCGCCCTCAGCGTGAACCCCGCACGCGCGTGCGAATCGGCTACATCGGTGCAGGCTTCGGCGAGCACCCTTCGGCCATGCAAGTCAATCCGATCATGGTGGCGCACGAGCGCCAGCGCTTCGAGGTATATGCCTACGCGCTGACCCCCGACGACCGCAGCAGTTGGCGCGCGGCGAGTGTGCAGAGCGCCGATGTTTTCCGTGACGTTGCACACATGAGTGCGCAGGAATGTGCCGGTTTGCTCATGACCGACGATATCGATGTTCTGGTCGATCTGTCCGGCTTGCTCGACAAAGCCCGCCCCGGGGTGCATCTGCATCGCCCTGCGCGCACGCACCTCCTTCTGTTCGGCACACCTGCAACTCTTTCCATCCCCGGCGTCGATGCGATGATCGGCGACGCCGTCGTGCTGGCCGCGGATGAGCCCGGCCTGCGCATGCCGGGTTGTTATCTGCCGATCGATCCGCGCTGGGCTGCCTGGGCCAGGGAAGGCGCTGCCCCGACACGCCGCGACCATGGCCTGCCGGCAGACGCCCCGGTACTGTGCTGCTTCAACACCGCGTACAAGATCGAGCCGCGCATGTTCGATGCATGGGCGCGCATCCTCAAACAATGCCCGGAAAGCGTGCTGTGGCTGCTTGCGCCAAATGCAGCTACACGTGAAAATCTGCGCGCCCATGCGAACCATGACGGTATCGACCAGGCGCGCCTGATTTTCGCCGATCGACTGCCGCTCAAGGAGCACCTCAAGCGCCTGCGCCTGGCGGACGTATTTGTCGACACGCTCCACTATGGGGCGCACGTCACGGCAATGCAGGCACTGGCCGCCGGGCTTCCCCTGCTGACCATGCGCGGCGATCGCTTTGCCGCACGGGTCGGGGCGAGCGCGCTGATCCATGCGGGTCTTGGCGACCTGGTCGCAGCCGATCTTGAGGACTATGTCCTGCGTGCGCTGCAGTACTGCCGGCGCAGTGACAACGCCACGGATTGGCGGGGGCGCACGCAGGCCGCGTTTGCCGCCGAAGCGGCCGTGCAGCGGTTCGCCGCCTACGTGCAGGCGCTGGAAAGCCTGTACCTTCAGGCTTTCCAGCAGGCAAGCCGTCGCACTTAGTCGATGGCGGCGGCGCGCGCCGACCGAGCGAACTTCTTTCGCGCAACCGGAGGGCGCTGGCCTGCCGCCTTGTGGTCGCGCGCCTGTCGAACATAGCGCCCGAGATCGTCGAGGGTTTCGGCAAGTCTGGTTGTAATGCCGTTCACCGGAAGCGGTGCCCGCCGTTCGCGCTGGCCCAGGCCATCCACCAGGGTTTTGCTGCGATCGCGCAGTACAGCGAGATCGAGGGCGACGCCGTGGCGGTCGAGCATGGGCGCCAGTTCGTGGCGTCGCTTCCACAGCTCCGCCCGGGTCTTCTGATACGCGTGTTCACACAGCCGGCGGCGACTTGAATAGCTGAACATGTTGGTGAAGAACATTTCCGCATCGGCGCGATTGGGCTCGAACAGCAGCACGTCGGCGTGCGGGTAGTCGTCGCCGTATTGGCGCATGCCGATTTCCATGCGCGAATGGATTACCGCACGGATGGTCTGCAGCACCACGATCGGCAGCCCGCCGTCGATCAGGCGTCGCGCGCGACCGCCGGAATCGATCACCGCCTGATCGTCATAGGGCACCAGGGGATTGAGGCACAGCACCAGGTCCGCGCCCTCCTTGAGCGCCACCGAGGCGTGCAGGGTGCGCGTGAGGGCGCCATCGACATAGTGGCGACCATCAATCTCGACCGGCGGAAACAGGCCGGGCAAGGCCGAACTGGCGGTTGCCGCCAGCGAGATCGGGATCGCATCGTGTCCTGGCGCACCAAACTCGACCGACTTGCCCGAATCAAGATCGGTGGCAATCAGATGCAGGCGCGCCTTGAGCGCACGAAAATCGTCGGTGCGGCCCGGTTGGTTGAACACCTGCGCCAGAAATTTGCGCAAGGGCTGGTTGGAAAACACCCCGGTAGGCACTGCCTGCAACAGATGCTCGGTGGCCGCAAGCAATGCGCCCAGACCCTTGCCACGCCCGGCAGTCGCGTAGCGCCACGCCGCCTGCACGGCCAGTGGCGGCAGCTTGCGCATGCCCGTCCAGTATTGCGCCAGCGCCGGACGCATCAGCATCGCCGGATCAAACGGTTCGACGCGAGTCGCCTCGCCTGCGACGCCGCCGGCAGCATCGATGAACATGCGGCACATTTCGCGCGGCGTGATGCCGTTGGCCAGCCCTGCGCCGAGTATGCCGCCGGCCGAAACACCTACATAGATGTCGAGTTCGTTGAAATCGATCCCTTCGAGCGACTCGGCCAAGGCCGCGAGCGCGCCAATCTCGTAGATCGCGCCCAGTGGCCCGCCGCCGGCCATTGCGAGCGCAATGCAGGAGCGCGGTTGCGCGACCTGCGAAGGTGCAGCTATCGCGGCGCGCCCGGCCGCCCCGGCCGGCCTGGCAGTGAGAGCGGATCGACGCTTGTTCGGGTCCATGCGTGCTTGTGCCCCAGCTAATTGCGTGGTTCGCGCGGCGCGTGGAGCATCCGATGCCGCAACTCGCGCCATTTGGATTCCGGCCCGCACTACGCGAGTTTCTGGCCGGAAAGCGCCGCCTTCAAATCAGCGGCGGTTCCGGCCGGTAGCGCGGCAGCCTGCGCTGCCGTCGCGCCTTCGAACTTCCGCGATCAACGCGTGCGCTTGGCGGCCGGCTTCCTGGCTACGACCTTCTTCGCGGCCGGCTTTTTCGCGGCCGGCTTCTTCGCCGCCGCCTTGCGCGGCGCCGCCGGCTTGGCGCCGGACAGCAAATGCACGCTGGCGGTGAGCTCCTCGACGCGCTTGGCAAGCGTCTGCACATCACGCTGCGTTGGCACACCCAGGCGATTCAAGGCGCGGGCTACGCGATCTTCGAACACCTGCTCCAGTTTGTCCCACGCCTCGGTGGCCTGTGCCTGCGCCTTGGAAGAAAACTGCGAAGCCGCCTTGCTGACGTTGCCAGTCACTTCGTTGATCCGCCCTTCGGCGATCGAACGGGTTTTTTTCGACAGACCTTCGCCTTCCTTGACCAGTGCTTCGAACATTTTCGTGCCCTCCTGTTGCGCCTTGGCGAATGCGCCCAGGCCGGCTTGCCAGATCTCCTGTGCGGATTCGCGCACCGATTGGAGAAGTTTGCTGTCAGATGCAGATTTTTCTGCGAGTTGCTTGAGCTTCTTGGCCATTTCATGACTCCTTGAAAAGTTGGAACCGAACAGGTCGGGATTCGGTTAGCTCGCCCGCTTTTTGCGGGACCTTGCCAACCGGTATGCATCGCATGTTATCCACATCTCCTAGAGAACACACACTAAAACCCGTATGCATCCTACAGATCGGGCTCTAGGATCTGCGAAATGGCGAGCACGGAATTTCGTCTCGCGGCGGCACTGCAAGGGATGGCTGGTTCCGCGAACCACCGCCTTCAGAACGTTTGTAGAACCCGCTCAGATCCAGCGCGTCGATCGTGTCGCTGATAATGTCCGCCAGATGTCCCTGCGGCAGCCAATCTTGCAGTGCAGGCGGCAGCAGGAGCCTTGGCCCAGGCAAGTCCGGTAAGTAGCTCGTAGTCATTCTGTCGCGACGCCTCTACTACCTTTCTTCTAGATGACTTCTCGTTCACCTTTCTGCCGCGCAATCCCCTTGACCCGATAACCATGGAAGCGCTGCTCCAGTACCTGCTCGAACCTTCCAGTGGCGCCGCCGGCCACGTGCTCGATTCGAAAATCACATGGCACGGCAGGATCATGGTCGTAGCCTGGGGTGTGCTGATCCCGCTGGGCATCGTCGTCGCGCGCTTCATGAAAGTGTTGCCGGGACAAGCGTGGCCGCAACGCCTGGACAACCCTTCCTGGTGGCACGCACATCGCGCGACCCAGTATTGCGGTGTCGCATTGAGCCTGATCGGTACCGCGCTGGTGTGGCATGCGGCCAGCAATCCGGATATGCTGCGCTCGGCGCATACGACTCTTGGCTGGTTGGTCGTGTGTCTGGGACTGACCCAAGTGGTGACCGGGTTGTTGCGCGGCAGCAAAGGGGCCCGACCGGCCAGACCATGCGCGGCGATCACTACGACATGACGCCCAGACGCGTGCGGTTTGAACGCCTGCACCAGGCGCTTGGCTATTGCGCGCTGCTTTGGGCAGAGATTCCCGAAATCGCTATCGTGAACAACACCGGAGGTTGCCACTCATGACAAGCAAAGACGCGGCACTGGCCAACTGGACGCACCATGTGGCCGCCTCCGCAGCCTGCGACCCGGCCGCCATGAACCTGCGCATCGCCCGCTTTGACGAGATTCCCGCCAGCCCGCGCGCGTTTGTCGACACCTGGGTCGAAGGGCACCAGCGTACCCTGATGTCCGTCATCGGCTCCGGTGTCACTGACAATCCCGACTTCAGACCGAAGATCGCGGCAGCAGAAAACTTTCACGTCGACTTCATCGTCGCGCCCAAAGGCTGTGGCGCGGCGCTGCACTGGCACACCACCGAAGAAGTGTTCATTGTCCAGGCCGGCCGTTGGGAAGTGGACTGGATCGACGGCGCCAGTGGCCAGGTGCATACGGTCCTGCTCAACCCGCGCGACACCATCAGCGTACCTGCGCGCGTGCATCGCTCGTTTCGCAGCCTCGACGGCGAAGCGGGAATGCTGATCTCGATCCTCGGTGGCAAGGTGCCGGATCGCGTCAAATGGGATGGCAGTCTCGAGCAAAAGGCGCGCGCCATCGGCGCCGGCTTTGACGACAGCGGCATGGCCGTGAAATTCGACTAGCCCGCAATGGCTGGCACCGAGCGCATTCTGACCACGCACGTGGGTTCGCTGCCGCGCGGCCAGGCGGTGGTCGATCTGCTGGCGCGCAAGGAAAGCGGTGAACCCTACGATGTGGCCGCGTTCGACAGCACCATGGCGGCTGCGGTATGCGATGTCGTTGCCAGGCAGCGTGCAAGCGGCGTCGATGTAGTTAGCGACGGTGAACAAAGCAAGCCCAGCTATGCCACCTACATCAAGGACCGGTTGAGCGGATTCTCCGGCCACGGCAAAGCCCTGCGCGGCGCCGACCTTGACGAGTTCCCGCAATACCTGGCCCGACTGATGTCGCGCCGCAGCGGTGCGATCAAGCTGGCGCGCCCCTGCTGCACCGGACCGATCACTGTTATGGACCGCGCGCCGCTGGCGGCGGACTTGAGGCGCTTTCGCGCTGCGCTGGATGCGGCCGGGATTGAGCAGGGCTTCCTGAACGCAGCGTCGCCAGGGGTCATCGCGGTTTTCCAGCCCGACGAGTACTACCGTTCGCCGCAACGCTATCTCGACGCACTGGCGCAGGCGATGCGCGACGAATATCGCTCGATCATCGAGGCCGGCTTCATCCTGCAGATCGATTGCCCGGACCTTGCCATGGGCCGACACCTCGCCTTCAAACACCTCGGGGACGAAGAATTCCTGCGCCATGCCGCAGCGCAGGTTGAAGCGCTCAACGACGCCTTGACCGGCCTGCCGGCCGATCGCATGCGCCTGCATTTGTGCTGGGGCAACTACGAGGGGCCGCATCATCGCGACATCGCTCTGGACAAGTTGTTCGCAATCGTGATGCGGGCGGCGCCGCAGGCCCTGCTGTTCGAGGCGGCCAATCCGCGCCATGCCCACGAATGGCGGGTGTTTGCCGAGCGCAAGCGTGAAATCCCCGACGACAAAATCCTGATTCCGGGCGTCGTCAGTTCCACATCCAACTATATCGAGCACCCGGAATGGATCGCCCAACGCATTTGCACCTATGCGGATATTGTCGGACGCGAACGCGTAATGGCGGGGTCGGATTGCGGCTTTTCCACTTTCGCCGGCGACGGCATCGTCGACCCCGATATCTGCTACGCCAAATTGCGCAGCATGGCCGAGGGTGCAGGGCTTGCCAGCCAACGCCTGTGGGCGCGACACACTGCGGCTTGAATGCATCATCGATTAACCAACCCGGAGACGACGATGAATCGACCCTCACACCTGCGGCGCACGTTGTTCGCGCTTGCGCTAAGCCTGCTTTCGCTGCCGTTCGCCGGCGCACAGGCGCCGGCTTATCCAACGCGCGCCGTTTCGATCATTGTCGGCACCGAGCCAGGCGGCGCGCCGGACATCCTCGCGCGCCTTCTGGCAACCAGACTTTCGGACAAGCTGGGCAAACAGTTCATCGTCGAGAACAAACCGGGCGCAGCGGGAATGGTCGGTGCGCGGCTGGCGGCCGGTGCGGCGGCGGACGGTCATACGCTTTTTCTTGGAACGGTTGCCACCAATGCCATTGTCGCGAGTGCCTACAAGCACCCTGGTGGGACGCCTTCAATCGCTGCTACATATTCGACCAGAGTTTCGCCGATGATCACCAGCGCAGAATCGCGATCGCCTCCTATTTCGGCCTGTGCAGCTTCGCCGATCACAATGTCGGCGTGATTCTTGAGTCACTGGAAACCGCCGGGCTCGCCGGGACTACCCGGGTGCTGTTCTTCTCGGACCATGGCACCAACTTGGGGGCTCGCGCCCTGTGGGGCAAATCCAGCATGTACGAAGAGTCGGCGGGCATTCCGATGTTGATGGCCGGGCCGGGAATCGCCTGCGGGGCGACGGTCGCCACAGCGGTTTCGCTGGTCGACGTTTACCCCACGATTCTGGATTGGACAGGTGTGGCAACAACGGCGGAAGAACGCCTGCTGCCCGGGCGCGCCCTTTCCCAAGTGGCAGTCAGGCCCGATGACGACGAGCGCACGGTATTGAGCGAGTATCATGCCGCCGGGGCGATCAGTGGCGTTTTCATGTTGCGCCAGGGTCGCCTCAAATACATCCACTACACCGGATACGCCGCTGAACTGTATGACCTGCATGACGACCCTGAAGAAATGAACGACTTGGGCGTACATCCGGCGTACGCAAGCACCATCGATCGATTCAGAGCCATGCTGCTGGCGCACTGCAACCCGCAGGATGTTGACCGGCGCGCCAAGTGCGATCAGGCAGCCTTGGTCGACAGGCACGGCGGGCGGGAAGCGGTTCTCGCTCGTGGTGGTGGCAGTTACACCCCGATTCCGGGCGAACAGCCGATGTTCATCAAGGCCTGACGTGAGCCCTGCGACCACTCCCGGCAGCGCGGCTTAGCGCCAATCGGTGTGAAGAAAGTCATCGATGTCCAATGAGAAGAGTGTAGGGCTGATCGGCCTGGGCGCCATGGGCCTGGGGATGGCCAAGTCGCTGCGGCGCGCCGGTTACCTGGTTCATGCATGCGATGTGCGTCTTGCGGCAGCCGAAAGCTTCGCGCGCGAAGGCGGCGTGGCCTGCGCTTCCCCCGCAGCGGTGGCGGCGGCCTGTGAAGTGATTTTCTCGGTGGTGGTCGACGCCCTGCAAACCGAAACGGTGTTGTTCGGTGCGGATGGCGCGGCCGGCGCAATGCGGCCGGGCAGCGTATTCGCCATGTGCAGTACCGTCCCGCCGGCCTTCGCGGTGAACCTGGAGCAACGCCTGGAACAAATGGGCATCGGGTTCCTCGACGCACCAATTTCCGGCGGCGCCGCGCGCGCTGCTGCCGGCGAAATGACCATGATGACCGCGGGCAAACCGGCGGTCTACGCGCGCTGTGAGGCGATGCTCGGTGCCATGGCCGCCAAGGTTTACAAGCTGGGCGAAACCGCCGGCAACGGCTCCAAGGTCAAGATCATCAACCAGCTCCTGGCCGGCGTGCACATCGCCGCTGCGGCCGAAGCGATGGCGCTGGGCATTCGCGAAGGCGTGGCGCCGGACGCGCTGTATGAGGTCATCACCAACAGCGCCGGCAATTCATGGATGTTCGAAAACCGCATGGCCCACGTGCTGGCGGGGGACTACACACCGCTCTCGGCGGTCGACATCTTCGTCAAGGATCTGGGCCTGGTGCTCGATACCGCACGCGCCACCAAGTTTCCGTTGCCCTTGTCGGCCACGGCGCACCAGATGTTCATGCTGGCTTCTTCAGCCGGGCATGGCCGCGAAGACGATGCGGCCGTGATCAAGATTTTCCCGGGAATCGCATTGCCGGGCTTAAGGGAGAAAGCCTAGATGCTGCTGGGAGCCATCGCCGACGACTTCACCGGCGCCACCGACCTGGCCAACATGCTCGTCAGGGGCGGCATGCGCACCGTTCAAACCATTGGCGTGCCCGACACTACGGCGCCGGACGTCGATGCGGTGGTGGTCGCCCTCAAGTCGCGCACGATTGCGCCACGCGATGCGGTGACGCAGTCGCTGGCGGCCTTGCGCTGGCTCAAGGCCAACGGCGCGCAACAGATTTACTTCAAGTACTGCTCCACCTTCGACTCCACGCCTGCCGGCAACATCGGCCCGGTGACAGACGCGCTGATGATCGCGCTCGGTACCGATTTCACCATCGCCTGCCCGGCCTTTCCGGAGAATGGCCGCACGATTTTCCGCGGCTACCTGTACGTGGGCGACATGCTCTTGTCGGAATCCGGCATGAAGGACCATCCGCTCACGCCGATGACCGATGCCAACCTGGTGCGCGTGCTGCAGGCGCAAACCACGCGCAAGGTCGGGCTGGTGCGCTTTGACGCAGTAGCGCGCGGCGCGGCCACGGTCCGCGAACGCATCGACGCACTCAAGGCCGATGGCGCGGCCATGGCGGTGGTTGACGCGGTGTCCGATGCCGACCTTGTGACCATCGGCGAGGCCTGCGAAGACATGCCGCTGGTTACCGCGGGCTCCGGCATCGGCCTCGGGCTCGCGCTCAATGCACGTGCCAAAGGCCGGCTCGACCACGCCGCCTCGGCCGCGTCGCTGCCGCGCATCACCGGCCACGCCGCAGTGCTGTCGGGATCATGCTCCCAGGCCACCAACGGCCAGGTCGAGGAATGGCGCCGCACGCGCCCCGCTTTTCACGTCGATGCACTTGAACTGGCGGCCGGGCAGGCGGTCGTAGCGCTTGCACTGGCATGGGCACAGCCACGAATCGGGAACGAACCGGTGCTCATTTATGCCACCGGCAAACCGGAGGAAGTCAAGGCCGTGCAGGCAAGGCTGGGGGTCGAGGCGGCGGGCAAGCTGATTGAAGACGCACTGGCCCAGATCGCCAAAGGCCTGGTGGCAATGGGTGTGCGCAAGTTGGTGATCGCGGGTGGTGAAACCTCCGGCGCAGTCGTACAGGCTCTTGGAGTGAACGCCTTGCGCATCGGCCCGCAGATCGATCCAGGTGTGCCCTGGACTGTGACTGCCGGCGAACCGGCGCTCGCATTGGCGCTCAAGTCGGGCAATTTCGGCACACCTGATTTCTTCGCCAAGGCGCTGGAGCAAATTCGATGAGCGCGGAAGCCAAGGCGCGCGAAGAGATCTGCCGCGTCGCAAAATCGATGTTCGACCGTGGCCTGACCCACGGCTCGACCGGCAACATCAGCGTGCGCCTGGAAGATTGCTGGTTGCTGACGCCGACCGGCTCGTCGCTGGGCACGCTGGATCCGGCGCGCTTGTCCAAGCTCGACTGGCAAGGCGCCTTGATTTCCGGGGACAAACCATCCAAGGAAAATTTCCTGCACCTGGCGATGTACGAAGAGCGTGCCCATGCAAACGCCAACGCGGTGATTCATCTGCACTCCACCCATTCGGTCGCGGTCTCGGTTCTGGCCGATGTCGACCCTGCGGACGTGCTGCCGCCGATCACCGCCTACTACGTCATGCGTGTCGGCAGCCTGCCCCTGGTGCCGTACTTCGCACCGGGCGATTTGCAGCTGGCCGATGCGGTACGCCGCTTCGCCGGCAAACACCACGCCCTGCTGCTGGCCAATCACGGACCGGTGGTGGCGGGTAGCACGTTGGCTGCCGCAGCGGACGCCACCGAGGAGCTTGAAGAAACCGCAAAGCTTTTTTTGCTGTTGCAGGGCAGGCGCATTCGTGCGCTTGATGCCGTACAGGTGGCGGCGCTGCGCGCCCGCCAACCGACCTGAGTTTGTACTGTGCAACACTTGCCATTTCCGTGAGTCGGTAGGCTGCGCGAGAATGTCAGAGCACGTGAATTTGAATTCGCCTCTAGCCACCGGTTCCGCGCCCGCCCGCGCTCGCGTGGTCCGGCATCTCGCCCAACGGAGAACAACTTGCCGAAATTCGCCGCCAACCTTTCAATGATGTACCAGGAACACGCGTTCCTCGACCGCTTTGGTGCTGCCGCCGCAGATGGATTCAAGGGGGTCGAGTTCCTGTTCCCTTACGAATTCCAGCCCACCGACATCAAGGCCCGCTTGACGCAGCACGGCCTGACCCAGGTGCTGTTCAATTGCCCGCCCGGCGACTGGGCCCGTGGCGAGCGCGGATTGGCTTCCTTGCCGGGCCGTGAGGACGAGTTCAGGAGCTCGTTCGAGAAGGCCTTGACTTACGTGGACGCGCTGGGAAACCGGCGCCTGCACGTGATGGCCGGGCTGATGCAGCCAGGACGGACGCGCGAGGAACACCGCGCTACTTACGTCAAGAACCTGGCATGGGCGGCACAGCAGATCGGCGCACGCGACCTCATGCTGGTGATCGAGCCGATCAATACACGAGATATTCCGGGCTTTTTCCTGAATCGGCAGGACGAGGCGCATGCCATCTGCGCGGCCACCGGAAGTTCAAGGGTGAAGGTGCAGATGGACTTTTATCATTGCCAGATCGTCGAGGGTGATCTGGCAATGAAGCTGCGCCAGTATTTCAAGGGCGTGGGGCATATCCAGATCGCCGGCGTACCCGAGCGGCACGAACCCGACATCGGCGAAATCAACCATCCCTATCTGTTCGCCCTGATCGACGAACTTGGCTACGACGGCTGGGTATCCGGCGAATACCGGCCGCGCGGCGACACCAGCGCCGGCCTTGGCTGGCTCAAGCCCTACTTGAGCTGAGTGAAAAAATCGAGGATCTCGCGGCCCAGAAAATCCTCACCGGAATTGAAGTGCGCCACCATCGAAATATGGTTGTGGCCCGCCAGCCGCACAAAACGCGGCGCGCTTCGACGCACCAGCGCAATCCGATGCGCGAGTTCCAGACCATACAGGTCAAGCAGCGGATTCTCGTACTCGGCAATCGCAATCATCACCGGCAGCGGGCTTGCCGCTGCATGGTTCAAGGGCGAGCGCGTCTCGTAGAGCGATTCATCGGCACCAAAATAGGCACGCACGCCTGCCGCATTCGGATTCTCCGGCAGAACATCCGCCTTTACACGCGCCGATATCAGCACCAAACCCTTGACATCGCGCCCGAGATAGCCCGCTTGCGGATCGTAGGCATGGCTGGCGACATGCGTGCCGCCGGCGGAATGACCAATGAGAAAAATCGAATCGGCATCGCCGCCGCAGGAATCTATGTTGGACCTGACCCATGCGATGCTTGCCGCCAGATCATCGGCGCCCGCCGGCCAGCCGGCTTCCGGCGCTAGCCGATACTCGATGTTGACCCCGACATATCCGTACCTGGCGAACCAATAGAGAACGTTGTCATACACCTCATCGGTAACGCGCTTGTCGCCACGCACAAACGCCCCGCCGTGCATGAAGACGACCACCGGCGCGCGACGCGCCCCTGCGGGCCGGAAGATATCGAGCACCTGACGCGGGTGCACACCATAGGCATGCGCGCGCGTGACCTCGATACCCGCCTTGGGCGCCAAGGCCAGCAAGGGGCCGTAGGCGTCGAGCACCATGTCGCGATGCTTCTGGATGTCGCGGCCCCACACGCGGCCAATCGATTCCATCAGTCGCTGCTGCGCCGCAGGCAGTGTGGAATCTGGGTTGCGCATCGATGTCACCAGGGAAGAATACCTGCGCGGACCGGGCCGCCGCAAGGCACAGGTCCGCGAACAGGCCATTGGGCATTACAATCATTTGCAACTGCCAGATCAGCGCAGAACAGCGCAGAACAGCGCAGAACATAAGTCCTAAACATCGATGCTTGCGGCAGCCAACGAAACATGGCGAGCATAGCATCGAAATGCGGACACTCTTTCGGAGACAAACATGACAACAGGGTATTTCATCACCGGTGCGTCTGGATTCATCGGCAAGCGTCTGGTCAAGACGATTCTCGCGCGTCAAGACACGGTGGTCTATTTCCTGTCGCGCGCAAGTGGAGCGAAGGGCGAGAAACAACGCGCCGCGTTGCTCGAGTACTGGGGCGTCGACGACAAGCGGGCGATCGCCGTCGCCGGCGACCTGACCCAGCCCGAACTGGGTGTGGCGGCCGCAGATCGCAAGAAACTCGCGGGCAAGATCGCGCATTTCGCCCATCTGGCGGCGATCTATGACCTGAAAGCCAGCGCCGAGGAACAGCAGGCAGGCAACATCGACGGCACCCGCAACGCGGTGCAGTTCGCCAATGCCATCAAGGCCGCTCGCTTCCATCATGTCTCGTCGATCGCCGCCGCCGGCCTGTATGAGGGCGTGTGGCGCGAGGACATGTTCGATGAAGCTGAGAACCTGGAGCATGCGTACTTCGCGACCAAGCACGAATCCGAGGCGATTGCGCGTAAGGAATGCGCCATGCCCTGGCGGGTCTATCGCCCCGGCCTGGTGGTCGGCGATTCAAGCACCGGCGAGATGGACAAGATCGACGGGCCGTATTACTTTTTCAAACTGATCCAGAAGATGCGCAACATCCTGCCGCCGTGGATGCCGTCGATCGGCCTCGAGGGCGGGCGCATCAACATCGTGCCGGTTGATTTCGTGGTCGCGGCAATGGATCACATCATGCACATGGAAAAAGGCGACGGTCGCGCCTTCCATCTGACCGACCCCAATCCGCACCGCGTCGGCGACGTGCTCAACATCTTCTGCAAGGCAGCGCACGCGCCGCGCATGGAAATGCGCATCAACGCCGCCCTCTTCGGTTTCATTCCGCGCGGCATCAAGAAAAGCGTGATGTCGCTGACGCCGGCCCGGCGCATCCGCAACGCCCTGATGAAGGATCTCGGGCTGCCGGACGAAATCATGCAGTTCGTCAACTATCCGACCCGCTTCGACTCGCGCGAGACCGAACGCGCGCTCAAAGGGACCGGCATCGCCTGCCCGAACCTCGAAACCTATGCCTGGGTGCTGTGGGATTACTGGGAGCGGCACCTCGATCCGGACCTGATGATCGACCGTTCGCTCAAGGGCAAGGTCAAGGGCCGCGTGGTGATGATCACCGGCGGTTCGTCCGGCATCGGCCTGGCGGCCGCCAAAAAGATCATCGAAGCAGGTGCTACGGTCATCATCATCGCGCGCGACTCTGAAAAGCTGGCCGCCGCGCAGGTGGAAATCGGCGAATGCGCGAAAAACGGCGGCAAGGTGTTCACCTATGCGGCCGACGTCGGCGATGAAACCGCCTGCGCCGAATTCGTCGCCACCGTGAACGAAAAGCATGGCGGGGTCGATATCCTGATCAACAACGCCGGCCGCTCGATTCGCCGTGCGATCGAGAATTCGTCGGACCGTTTTCATGATTTCGAGCGCACCATGCATGTCAATTACTTCGGTGCACTGCGGGTCACCCTGGCGTTCCTGCCGGGCATGACGAAAAAGCGCAAGGGGCAGGTGATCAACATCTCTTCGATCGGCGTTTTGACCAACGCGCCACGTTTCTCCGCCTATGTCGCCTCCAAGGCCGCGCTGGATGCCTTCACCCGCTGCGCCGCCTCGGAATATGCCGATACCGGCGTCAAGTTCACCACCATCAACATGCCGCTGGTCAATACGCCGATGATCGCGCCGACCAAGATCTACAACAACGTGCCCACGCTCACGCCCGAACAGGCCGCCGACATGATTGTCGAGGCGGTAGTCTATGAACCGGTGCGCATCGCTACACGCATGGGGATTTTCGGCGAGGTGTTGCATGCACTGATGCCGCGCATCGCGCAAATCGTGATGAACACCTCGTTCCGCATGTTTGGCGACTCCGTAGCCGCCAAGGGTCGCGACGCCGCAGCCAAACCGGCCGAGCCGAGCGCCGATCAGGTGGCCTTCCAACAGCTCTTGAAGGGCATCCACTTCTGATGATTCGCGAACTTGCAGACATTCGCATCGCGCCAGGCAAAGGCGCCGAATTCGACACCGCCATCATCTGCGGCGTTGAAACCGTGATTTTCAAGCAAAGGCGCGCGGTTTTCGCGGCTGCAAGGTCAACCGCTGCATCGAAAGCCCTGAGCGCTACATCCTCATGATCTTCCGGGATAGCGTGGAAAACCATACGGTGGATTTCCGCGGCTCGCAGGCATTCCAGGACTGGCGCGCGATCGTCGGCCCCGGTTTCGCCAGCGCGCCGGTGGTTGAACATTTCACACTCAGCGGAAAATCGGCCTGAAGTTCAGATGCGTTAGAATCAAGTGGCAGATTCAGGAGAGTGTGTGGGCGCCCCAAGGGCGCACCACACCGCCGAAGGCGCAAACTCCCATACACGCTCAGGCCCACCATACTGAACCCTGCGATAGCCGACTGGAGAGCGGTGCCGCGTGTGGTTGACGCAGGCATCCACCGAAGGAGCAAGAAGCGGGATTTTTGATCGTTGCCAGAAGCATGACAGCCTCACCTGAGGCAGGTTTTGGTCATGCATTGTGCAGTTCTCGATAACCCGGCTTCGAATCTCTCAGGTATCAAGGACAGCGGGAGCGGCGCGAGCAGGCCTGCGCGCTTTTTTCCGTTTCGCCCAGCGCCTTCTCGTTCCTTGTTCGCAACGAGTATGGGAGCCTGATCATGAAAGTCATTGTCCTGGGCGCGGGGGTCACCGGTGTGGCCGCTGCCTGGTATCTCAACAAATCCGGCCATGAGGTCACCGTCCTGGAGCGCCAGGGCGCCGCCGGCATGGAAACCTCATTCGCCAATGGTGGCCAGATCTCGGTTTCGCACGCCGAGCCTTGGGCCAATCCGCATGCTCCGGCGAAAATCCTGCAGTGGCTGGCACGCGAAGACGCGCCGCTGCTTTTCAGGCTGCGTGCCGACTGGCAGCAGTGGCTGTGGGGGCTCTCGTTCCTGCGCGAATGTAGCCCGGCGCGCACCCGTCACAATATCCGCCAACTGGTCAATCTGGGCCTTTACAGCCGGGCCGCGCTTCAGGAACTGCGCCGCGAGACCGCTATCGAGTACGACCAGCTAACGCGCGGCATATTGCACGTTTATACCAGCGCCCGCGAGTTCGACAACGCCCAGGAGCCGGCGCGCCTGATGCGTGAATTTGGCTGCGAACTTGAAATGCAAAGCGCGGCACAATGCGTGGCCATCGAACCCGCACTGGCATCGGCCCGGCATTCGATCGCCGGCGGCAGCCTGACACCGACCGACGAGTCCGGCGACGCGCACAAATTCACGCACAATCTTGCTCGCCTGGCCCAGGCGCGCGGTGTCCGCTTCGAGTACGACTGCACCGTTGAGGCACTCGCATCCACGGCCGGACGGGTAAGCGGGGTGCGAGTGATGCAGGCAGGAGTGCCACGCACGCTCGCGGCAGAAGCCTACCTGCTGTGCATGGGCGCCTACAGCGCGCGCCTGGTGCGCGCGCTCGGTATCGACCTGCGGATTTATCCTGCAAAGGGCTACTCGGTGACCTTGCCGGTCGCCGACCCCGCGCGCGCACCAATGGTGTCGCTGACCGATGACGAGCACAAGCTGGTGTTTTCGCGCCTGGGCGAGCGCCTGCGCGTCGCCGGCACGGCCGAATTGAATGGCTACAGCACCGCCCTGAACCCGGTGCGCTGCGCGGCGATCCTCAATCGCGCCTTGCAACTATTCCCGGGAGCAGGCGATGCTGCCAAAGCGCAGTTCTGGAGCGGCCTGCGGCCAGCAACACCCTCCAATGTGCCGTATATAGGCACCAGCAAGATCGAAAACCTGTACCTCAACACCGGTCACGGTACGCTGGGCTGGACTCAGGCCTGCGGTTCGGGACAGGCGATCGCCGATATCGTTAGCGGACGCCTTCCGCAAGTCGATTTCGCGTTCTGCGGACCGCAGGTCAAGCGCGGCGCCGGAATTTCAGGGCAGGTCGCGGTCGTGCGTTAAGAAAACACTGAACAAGTCCCTGGAATGCGGATTCTCGAACGAAGAACCTTTTCGATTCAACATTTTGCAAGAGCGACTTTCTCGACCTACGGACCTGTTCAGTGTTTCCATAACGACGATGCTCAGGCGGCAGGGGTCAGGTCTTGTTGCCGGCGATTTCCGCAATCACCTTCGCCGCCACAGCATCAGACATCGGCAGGCTCATGTGGCCCAGCCCCGACAGGGCAATGTTGTGTGCCCCCGCAAGCCTGCCTGAAACCTGCGGGGCCACGATGTTGTCGTCATGCGAATACATCGACACCACCTTGCATGGCCAGCGTGCATCCTCGAAATGCGCCAATCCTGCCAGCCATGCGCTGCCCGGTCGCATCTGGCGGCCGTTCTCTCCCAGCGCAGTGTTCGCCAGCACCGTGCCGGCATGCGGCGTGCCGAGGGTGATCAGGCTGGCGACGCGCGCCGCCCCATAGTTGCGCAAGTAGGCACGCGCGGCCAGGCCACCCATGCTATGGCACACCAGCACCACCGCCTGCCCACCCGCGGCTGCCTGAATGGTGGCGAGTCGCGCCTCGATGCGCCCGGCATAGCTGTCGATATCGGCATACACCGGTTCGAGATTGACCGTGTGCACGGCATGGCCGGCATCTTTAATTGCGCGCCAAAGGATGAACATGGCGCCGGCGTTGTTTACATAGCCATGGATCAACAGCACCGGCGCCAGGCCGGCGCGGCCGGTGGCGACATCGCGCCGCATCAACCAGCGCTCGAACGGCATGAAGACCAGGATGACCAGCCATGCCGAGGCAATCTCGCGCAGCCACATCAGGGCCATGGCGCCTGGCGCAAGGCGGGTGTCCGCAGGCCGCGGCGAGGCATTGGCGGCGGCAATCAGGAAACTGACTATAACAATCGCTACTATCAGCGCCAGAACGACGGCAGCACCGGCGAACGTGGCGGTCAACAGAACGATCAATATGAGCCAGCGCGCGAGCATGGCCCGAAGTTTAGGCCATACCGACCCGTTGTTGCCGATTAAGAGCGTGGCTGCGCAAACGACGCTATCATTTCATCTGGAGGTTGCGCAATGCTTGAAAGCCTTGGACGTTTGACCAATGCGATCTGCACATTGGTCGCGCTCTGTGCATTGTCTGGCTGCGCCTCGTACAGCGGATCGTCCTTGCAAGTGGGCGCCTCAGGGAAGGCCGAAACCCGCGCCTTGATGGGCGAACCGGCGGCGATTCATCCGGCGCCCTCTGGTGCCGCCTACACGGAATCCTGGGAATATCCGCGCGGTCCGCTCGGCCGCCAAACCTTCATGGCTCGCTTCGATCGAGCCGGCAAACTTGTAGCAGTCGACCAGGTCCTCACGGTGGAAACGGCCGGACGCATTCGCATCGGGCAGGATACGCGCGACGACGTGCGTCGCTTGCTCGGCCGGCCCGGCATGGTTTTCCCGGTCCGGTCCGGTGGCGAAACGTGGGACTACGCGGCCTATGCAAGCAAGAGTGACAGCCGCAAGATCCGGCTGTCAGTCAGCTTCGATTCTCGAGGGTTTGCGACTGCCGCAGGCGAGAGCCATGACCCCGACTCCTTCACCACGTCACCTTCTTTTTGAGCCAGAAGGACGCGTCTCGAAATTTGGACCGCCCCATTAGCCCGCGACAATTGTCAACCTGCAGGGACCTATCGCCATGCCAATCTCGATTCCACTTTGTGCCCGGTCGGTATTCATCGGGATACTGGCCGCTGGATTGGGCGGCTGCGCCTCGTATAGCGGTTCATCCCTGCGCACGGGCACAGCGGGTCAGGCCGACACCCGTGCCTTGATGGGCGAACCGGCGGCCATTCATCCAGCACCATCCGGTGCCGCCTACGCAGAATCCTGGGAGTATCCGCGCGGCCCGCTGGGGCGGCACACTTTCATGGCACGCTTCGACCGCCAGGGCAAGCTCGTGGCGATCGACCAGGTCCTGACGGTGGAAACGGTTGCGCGCATTCGCATGGGGCAGGATACGCGCGACGATGTGCGTCGTCTGCTTGGCCGGCCCGGCATGGTTTTCCCGGTCCGGTCCGGCGGCGAAGCGTGGGACTACGCGGCCTACCCTGGTAAAAGTGACATGCGCAAGATCCGCATTTCCGTCACTTTCGACGAACGTGGCTTCGCTACCGCCGCAGGCGAAAGCCATGATCCGGAAGACTTCAATCCGCTCTCCGCTGGGTCATCGACAAACTGATCTGCCCGAGGCGTGGCCGAAACAAAGACTGAAGCCGGCGCACGACTCGCACGGTTTCTAGATGGCGTCAGCCGGTTGCGGCAGGCCACGCGTGTTGATCCGGCCACGGCCGCCGCCCATCTCGCCCTCAAGACGTGGCAGGCCGAACGCCTGCAGTTGACTTACGCGGACCTGCTGGCCCATCCGCGCTACCGGCACGCTGCGCTATTCTTCTTGACCGACCTGTATGGCGCACGCGATTACTCGCAGCGCGACGCCGATGTTGCCCGCATATTGCCCAAGCTGACGGCGCTCTTGCCGGCCGCCGCGCTATCGGCGATCGCCGACGCCGTTGAACTTGACGCACTTTCCGAGCAGCTCGACCGTGAACTGCGTGCCGCACTCACCGCTGCCCATGTCGAAGCAATCACCGCGAATGCGTACGCAAGCGCCTATCGCGCCTGCGCCAATCGGCAGGCACGCGAGCACCAGATCGCCCTGACCCATGCCATCGGAAGTGCCCTGGACAAGCTGACCCGGATCGCGTTCCTCGAAGCGACCATCAAGATGCTCCGCAAGCCGGCCAAATTGGCGGGCCTTACGGAGCTGCAGAGCTTTCTTGAGCGCGGATTCGTGACCTTCAAGCAGATGGCTGGCGCCGACGAGTTTCTCGACACGCTACGCGCGCGCGAGAGCGAATTGATGAATCGCCTGTTCGAAGGGTCCGGCGATCCTTACTCCGGCAATGCTCCAGCCGCAACAAGCGCCGATCCGGGCCAACCCTGACTTATAAAGCCGATCGCAGACTGCTACACTCGATTGCTGGGGTTGGAGCCCGCACCCACCTAAAACCGGAGACAACAATGGCCGAAAAAATCTGGCTCAAGAGCTACCCCTCGCATGTTCCGCCGACCATCGACGACAAACCGTACAGCTCGATCGCCGACCTGTTTGCCAAGGCGGCCACGAAATACGCGGATCGCGGCGCTTTTTCCAACCTGGGCCTGACGCTCACCTATCGCGAACTCGACAGCCAGAGCGATCAATTCGCGGCCTTCCTGCAAGGGCTGCCGGGCATGCAAAAAGGCGACCGGGTCGCCCTCATGATGCCCAACCTGATGCAGTATCCGGTTGCCTTGTTCGGCATCTTCAAGGCCGGCATGGTGGTGGTCAACGTCAACCCGCTATATACCCCGCGCGAACTCGAGCATCAGCTCAAGGATTCGGGCAGCAAGGCCATTTTGATCGTCGAGAATTTCGCCTCGACACTGCAACAGGTGATCAAGAACACCCCGTTGGAACATGTGATCACCACGCAAATCGGTGACATGCTACCGGTACCCAAACGCTGGATCGTCAACCTGGTGATCAAGAAGGTCAAGAAAATGGTGCCCGACTGGCGCATCGACGGCGCGATCAGCTTTCGCGAAGCGATGTCGCGCGGTGCCGGCAAGGCGGTCAAACCGACCCCGTTGGCGCTCACCGACATCGCCTTTCTGCAATACACCGGCGGCACCACCGGCGTATCCAAGGGTGCGATCCTCAATCACCACAACCTGATCGCCAACCTCACGCAATCCGGCGCGTGGATCTCGCGCGACTTCAAGGAAGGCGAGGAAATCGCGGTCTCGCCACTGCCCCTGTATCACATCTTCAGCCTGAACTCGATGCTTTCATTCATGAGTTGGGGGTCGCTGAATGTGCTGATCACCAATCCGCGCGATCTGCCGGCCTTCATCGAGGAATTGAAGAAGTTCCGCTTTTCGGTGCTGACCGGCGTCAATACCCTGTTCAACGGCCTGCTCAACACCCCGGGCTTTGCCCAGCTTGATTTCTCGACCCTGAAAGTGGTCATCGGCGGCGGCGCGGCAGTGCAAAAGTCGGTCGCCGAGCAATGGCAGCAAGTCACCGGCAAATACCTGACCGAGGCTTATGGTCTGACCGAAACCTCACCCGGTGCCACCGCCAATCCGCTCGGTACGCCGTGGAACGGCAGCATCGGCCTGCCCTTTCCCTCGACCGAGATCTCGATCCGCAGCGACGACTTTGTGGAACTGCCGCTGTGGGACGGCACCGGCGAGATTGAAAAGTGCACCGGTGAAATCTGCATCCGCGGCCCGCAGGTGATGCAAGGCTACTGGCAGCGGCCGGAAGAAACTGCCAAGGTGATCCGCGACGGCTGGCTGCTCTCCGGCGACGTCGGGCATATGGATACCAAAGGTTACGTGACCATCACCGACCGCAAGAAGGACATGATCCTGGTATCCGGCTTCAATGTGTACCCGAACGAGATCGAAGGCGTGGTGCAGATGCATCCGGGCGTGCTCGAATGTGCGTCGGTCGGCATTCCGGACGAAAAGTCGGGCGAGGCGGTCAAGGTGGTGGTGGTCAGGAAGGATCCGAACCTGACAAAGGAAGACGTGATTGAGCACTGCCGCAAGCACCTGACCGGCTACAAGATGCCGCGGGTCGTCGAATTTCGCACCGAGTTGCCGAAAACACCGGTTGGCAAGATTCTCCGGCGTGAATTGCGCGACAAGAAATAGCCCGCGCTTTTGCAACTACCGTAGTTCTGGCGCGGGAGTTGCATGCGCGAAAGAACTGCCGTTTCAATTTTTTGAACTGAAGGAGTTTTATATGCGCATGTCCGCCCTCGTAGCTTTGATCCTGACCGTGGCCGCCGCCGCCGCAACGGCGCAGGAATGGCCCGCCAAACCGATCAGGATCATCGTCCCGTTCACCCCGGGCACCGGGCAGGACATCATTGCCCGCACTCTCGGCCCGAAACTGACCGAACGGCTGGGCCAAAGCGTGGTGATCGAAAACCGCGCCGGCGCCGCGGGCAACATCGGCACCGAAGCGGTGGTCAAGTCGGCCGCAGATGGCTATACCCTGCTTCTGACCGCCAGTCCGGTGGTTTTCAACCCGCTGATTTACACCACCCTCAACTGGGACCCGTATCGCGATCTGATGCCGGTAGCCAACCTGACCGACGGCTTTCTGGCCCTGGTGGTGGGCAACAGTGTGCCGGCGAACAACGTCAAGGAATTCGTCGCACTGTTGAAAGCGCGGCCGGGCCAGCTTTCGTATGCCTCGCCCGGCGTGGGCACACCACAGCACCTGACCGGCGAGTTGTTCAAGGTGGCCACCGGCACATTCATGTTGCATGTGCCGTATCGCGGCTCGGCCGGCGCCGTGACCGACGTCATTGGCGGTTCGGTAGAAGCCATGTTCATGCCGGTGCATACCGTGCTGCCGCAAGTCAAGCAGGGCCGCCTGAAGATACTCGGGGTGGCCAATGACAAGCGCGTAAGCGTCGCGCCTGAAGTTCCCACCATCGCCGAAGCCGGCGGGCCGCGCGATGTGAACGCCAGTGTCTGGTACGCCATGTACGCACCGGCGAAGACTGCGCCGGAGATTATCAGCAAGCTGAGCGCTACCCTGCGCGATATCCTGCGCCAGCCCGATGTCGCCGACAGCCTCAACAAGCAGGGCCTTACCGTCAATTACATGAATCCGCAAGAACTCACGGCCATGATGCGCAGTGAAACCACGCGCTGGGCCAGGATAGTCAAGGAGAAGGGTCTCAAGGGCGAATGAGCGGCGCTGGCCCGGATTGAATGCGCCATGCCGGCCACTGAAATCCTGGATGGTTTTTCGTCGCTGCGCGGCCGTGTGGTCATCATCACCGGCGGCGGACGTGGCCTGGGCCTGGAAATGGCGCGTGCCCTGGCCGGCGCCGGCTGCCGGGTTGCGATCAGCGGCGCACGCGATGGCGCCGATCTGCGTGCGGCGGAGGATGAACTTGCCGCCATCGCCGGCCCGGCCAATGTGCTTGCGCTCAAAGCCGATGTCGCTTCATGGGCCGATTGCGCGGCTCTGGCCAGGCTTGTGCTCGAACGATTCGGCCGCATCGATGCGCTGATCAACAACGCCGGTCGCGGCATGCTGGAACTGAGCGCCACATTCAATACCAAACCGGCCCTGTTCTGGCATAGCGACCCACAGGGAATCCGCAACATCATCGATGCCAACGTGCTGGGCCCGTTCCTGATGGCGCGCGCCTGCGTGCCGCACATGGTGGCGCAGGGTTTCGGCCGGGTCGTCAATATTTCCACCAGCGCAGGCACCATGGTGCGCAAGGGCTATGCACCCTACGGCCCTTCCAAGGCCGCCCTCGAAGCGATGAGTGCGGTATGGGCGCGCGACCTCGAAGGCACCGGCGTGACGGTCAATGTTCTGTTGCCCGGTGGCGCCACGGATACCCGGCTGTTGCCCGGCCACGGGGCCGACCGGCGTGGCGCCGACGGCCAGTTGCTGTCGCCGACGCTGATGGCAGCGCCTGCGTTGTGGCTGATCTCGGACGCATCGGGCGGCTCCAGCGGCGAGCGCTACATTGCCAAGGACTGGAATACCGCGCTGCCGGCAGAGGCCGCAGCCGCTGGCGCGCGCCAGGCGCGTCAGGCGCAGCCTGCGATCATGTAGACCGGGCTCAACGCACTTCGCGCGACAGCGCGACAAACCAGATCAGTGCCGCGAACTGCGCGACCAACAGGCTGCCGAACGCGCCCTGGTAGGCATGCACGCGGCTCCAGCCGACATCGAGCAGGGCCTGGATCAGGATGCCGAGACCGGACTGCAGGGCGAACCCGCCCATGAACATCAGCATGTTGTAGGCGGTCAGCACGCGCCCCGAGATCGACACCGGGAACGCTCGCGTGAGTGCCGGATACGCCAGCATGCCCGCCGCCAGCGTGATCCCGTAAGCGAACCATGGCAGGCTTGACGCAGGCCAGGCATTGCTGACGATGCAACCGAGCGCGATGACGGAGATGGCCAGCGAGCCGATGTACCACTGGCGCGGCGCCCCGGGCCGAGCGTTGATGCGCGAGCCAACTCCGGCAATCAGCAGGTAGCCGCAAAAAAGCGAGAACCCGTATGCCAGCAGCACGGCAGCCGCTGCGGCGCGCGACAGGCCTGCAACCTCGGCCAACCAGGGTCCTGCCCACAAGGACTGGATCGCCGAAAAGCCGCCGCTGAAAAAGACCGCAAGCGGCGCATAGCTCAAGAAAATTCGTGAAGCGAAAATCCTGCGGTAGCCGCCGGCGCCAGAGCGGGCGGGCGCGGCCGGGCTGGCGTTGCCGAATGCAGGCGTTGCCAACGCCAGGGTCGTCGCGACCATCAGCGCACCTGCTGCCAGCACCCAGAACAGGCCGCGCCAGCCGACCACGCGCATCAACCATTCCGCCGGCGTCGCCGCCACCATCGCCGCCACGCCACCGACAGCCATCATCGCGCCCGACAGGGACTCGCGATTGCGCGGCTCAAACCAGACCACGAAGGCCTTGAGCGCCGTCATCAAGGCGCCGGCCGCACCCAGGCCGATCAGGGCGCGTGCCCCCGCCAGGGTGTATACGTCGCTTGCCACGGCGAATAGCGCGCTGCCGCACGCGGCCATCGAGATCAAGACGGCGTTGACGCGCGCCGGGCCGAAGCGGTCCATCGCGATACCGATCACCGGCTGCGCCAGGAAAAAGGTGAAGAAGTAGGCGCTTCCGAGGAGCCCGAGCTGGCGCGGGTTGAGCGCCAGTTCACGCGTCAGCTCGGGGGCGATCAGGGGCCCGATGGAACGGAACGTATACGACAGAAAGTACGCCGCCGCGAATATCAGGAACACGCGTGCAGCCGGAAATTGCGCGTTGCTCATCAGTCAAGCTTCAAGGAGCCGAGAAAGAATTCGATGTCGGCTTGTTGCAGGCTGCCCGGCCCGCCCAGCGACACCAGCTGGAAATAGCGTTGACCACGCACCAGCAGACGTGCCTGAAGCAGGCCCGCCGGGGCGTCCGCGCCACGTCCCAGCGTACCCCTGGCGTTGAACTCGCGTCCGTGAATGCCTGCGCTCGTGATCTCGCGCTCGCTGGTCAACTGCCCATTTATGTTGGCAATCAGCGCATCGCGCAGCGCGTCTAGCAGCGGTGCTTCGAGCGCTGCCGGAAAATCGGCGAAGCCCGCAGCCAGCATGTGCTCGCCCACGCGCACCGAATACATGCGCATCATCACTACGCCGGCCGGCGTTGGCAGCCGGCGCTCGGATTGCGCGGGTTTTTGCGGGAACAGGACTACGAAACCGCTGCCCGGCGGACGGACCTCGCGCCAGTCCATTGCCGGGGAACAGGCGCCCAGAAACAGCCACGCCAGAAGCGAAAACAGTTGACGCCCGGTACGCATTGTCCGGATTATGCGGGAACCGCCGAGGCGGCCCTCAAACAACAGCGGCGAAGGCGATGATGAAACACCCAAGCGGCCTGGATTCGACCTATCTCCACCTCGAAACGCCGGAAACCCCGATGCATGTGGCCAGCCTCAAGCTGTTCGAAACAACTGGATGCGTGTGGCCGCGACCATGCCGCTTGGGAGCCTGCGCCTGCAGGGCCGACCGGTAAGCCGTGTCCGGCGAACCAAGCCGCCGCGCCGAGGTGCACAATGCGGCTTGCCTGAAGACCAACAATCGATCATTCCCGAAGACATGACAGCCTTGCCAGAGGTTTGTTTTCGTCATGAATCATGCAGTTCTCGACAAATACGATGCAGATCCGTTCCAACGGTATCAACCTCGAAGCTGAACTCCACGGTGCGCCCGACGCCATGCCGGTTCTCATGATCATGGGCCTGGGCATGCAACTGATCTCATGGCCGCCGGAGCTGATCGATGCCCTCGCGTCCAGGGGTTTGCGACCGATTGTGTTCGACAACCGCGATGTCGGGCTGGCCAGCAAGTTCGATGCCTGGGGCCGACCCAACCTGGTCAAGGTTTCTCTGCAGCACGCGCTGCGTCTGCCGATTCGTGCGCCCTACCTGTTAGCCGACATGGCGCGCGATGCGCTTGGCGTGCTCGATGCGCTTGGCATCGAGCGCGCGCACGTGGTCGGCGTTTCGATGGGCGGCATGATCGCGCAACTGCTGGCAGGATTGGCGCCCACGCGCATTGGCGCGCTCACGCTTGTCATGACCACCACCGGTTCGCGCAAGCTCCCCGGCCCCACCATGGCAGCGCGGCGCGCCTTGTTGTCACGCCCGGCGGGCAGCGACATCGGTGCGCAGATCGAGCACGGTGTGCGCGTGTGGCGCAGCATCGGCAGCCCGAAGTATCCGGCCAGCGATGCATCGTTGCGCGCCCGGGTCGAACGCTCGATCCGCCGCGCGTGGCATCCGCAAGGCGTGGTGCGTCAACTGGTGGCGGTAATCGCGTCGGGCGAGCGTTCGGCGCAAGTCGCGCGCATCACGCAACCGACCCTGGTGATTCACGGGCGCGACGACCCGCTGGTGCCGGCCGCCTGCGGTATCGACCTGGCGGCCAAGGTCCCGCACGCAAGCCTGCAACTGATAGACGGCATGGGGCACGACATGCCGGTCGAGCTTGCGCCGTCACTGGCCACCATGATCGCCACGCACTGCGCCGGAAAGTAGCGCGCCGGCGCGTGCCGGCCGCATGCATCACGCGGATTGCCTGCTCTCAATCAAGCTTGATATTCTGCTTCTTCACGATGTCGCGGCGCAGGGCCAGCTCGCGCTGGATCAACTGCGCGAATTGTTCCGGCGTGCCGCCATCGACAAACGAACCGCCGTCAGCCAGGCGTTTGCGGATGTCCGGATCGGCAAGAGTCCTGACGGCTGCGGCCTGCACCTTTTGCACCACGTCGCGCGGCAGGTTCGCCGGCCCGACCAGGCCATACCAGGCCATGTTGTTGACTTCTTTCAAACCGACCTCGGCGAAGGTTGGAACGTCAGGCAGCGATTCGACGCGCTTGTCGGCCATCACGGCCAGCGCACGCAGTTTGCCCGACCGGATGTGCGGCAGCGAAGATGGCAGGTTGTCGAACTGGGCGTCGACCTGGCCGGCGATGGTGTCGTTGAGCGCCGGTCCCGACCCGCGATAGGGGATATGCACAATGAAGGTACCGGTCATCACCTTGAACGCCTCGCCATCCAGATGCGAGATGCCGCCCGAGCCCGAGGAGGCATAGGAAAACTTGCCGGGATTCTTCTTGAACAGCTCGATCGCCTCCTTCATGTTCTTGACAGGAATCTTGGTGGGGTTGACTGTCATCACATTGGGCACGTTGACCAGATTCAAGATCGGCGTCAGGTCCTTGACCGAGTCGTATGGCATTTTCGGGTTGGTGGCCGGATTGGTCGCCATGGTCGAAACCGTGGCCATGCCCAGGGTGTAGCCGTCGGCCGCCGCCTTGGCCACTACATCGGCGCCAATGGTGCCGCCACCACCAGCGCGGTTCTCGATAATCACCGGTTGCCCAAGCTCGCGGCCGAGGCGGTCGCCCACCACGCGCGCGACAATGTCGGTGGTGCCGCCCGGTGCGAACGGTACGATCAGGCGCACCGGCTTGGTCGGGTAGGCCTGGGCCAAGACGGCCATTGGCAAGGCGCCCGCAAGGGCCAAAACGAGCAGATTCCTGCGCTTGAACATCGGTTACTCCTGGGCTTGGCCGGTATAGAGAGGACACGCGTGCAGCCACGCGCGGCGGGGCGCAGTTTAGCGTGAAGCTGCGCGAAAAACGCTCAGGTGTAACCCGTACGCCCTGGCCCGCCTTGAAGCGAGGCCGCTCGGGATCAGCGTTTCCGCTCCATCGATTTGCCGATCTCGCCACCGATGACCGCTCCGGCACCGGCACCAACGACTGTACCGGTGGTGGTACCGGTCAATACCGCGCCGGCCGCCCCGCCCACGAGCGCACCGGTTGCGCTGCCGATCTGCTGCTTGCTAGGCGCGTGGCTGCAACCGGCAAGAGCAATCGCTGCGCCAAGGATAACGAAACTCAAGTTGTTGATTTTCACGCGCCCTCCAGAGCTAATATGCCATCGTCATGATGGAATAAATGACATTGGAATAGTTCCCGGGGTGCCTCGCAGAATCCTCAAGCCGCTTTTTTTCCGGCCTTCTTGGCTGCAGGTTTTTTCGCCGGCGCCTTTCTGGCGGCGGATTTCACTGCCTTTTTCGCCGCAGCTCGCTTGGCGGGAGGTAATGGATCATTGGCCGCGTTGACCGCCGCCTTGTAAGCCTTGCCAGGCTTGCCACTCTCTTCGGCAACCAGGGTCCTGGATTTTGCCGGAGATTTTGCCGGGGATTTTGCCGGGACCTTGGCAGCAGCCTTGGCCGGCGCCTTGGCGGCACGTTGCATGAATTCGAAACCGACCTTGCCATCCGGTTGCTTGACCAAAAAAGCCTTGAACGCGCGCCGGGTACGGTTGGAAATGAATCCGGTCAGGAGATCGGTCCTGCCTTCTGACAGGAGTTTGACCATCTGCTCGCGCGAGACCTCCTGCTGCAGGATGATGCGCCCGGACCGGAAATCGCAGGTCTTGGCTGGCCCGGTGGCCTTTTCACACACATAACCCGACCCGTGCTCATAGACCCGGGAACCACATTTCGGACAGGCGCCAACCGCTTCCTGGGCCGAGAAATCCGGTGCTTCGGTATCACCCTCTAGATCCTGGCCGAAGTCGAACTCGGCGCGAAACTCGGCATTGAGCCTGAGTGAGGCGGCGAACGGGCGCCCCATCTTGCTGCGAAAACCGGTCAGGGGGCCGATCTGTTTCTTGCTGATCAATTCGGCGACTTCCTCGGCGGCCCACTCGCGGCTGGAAATCACCTTCCACATGTTGAAATCGCAGGAAAGACACTGGAACTTGCGGTAGTTCTCCTGCACCAGGCCTCCACACTTCGGGCAAGGCACATCGACAGTGGCAAAAGCGGTATCGGGAATATTGCCGTCGCGAATGCGGTTGACCAGTTCAGTGGTGGCTTCGGTGATGTGCGCCATGAAAGCCTCGCGCGACAGCCGCCCTTTTTCCATCTCCTTCAACTTGAACTCCCACTCGCCGGTCAGTTCAGGAGACGCCAGTTCGGTCACGCCGAAATGCCGCAGGGCGAACATCAGCGAAAAGGCCTTGGGCGTGGGTTGCAATTCGCGGCCATTGCGGTGCACGTACTCTTCCTTGATCAGCCCCTCGATGATCGCCGCGCGTGTCGCCGGCGTGCCCAACCCCTTCTGGTCCATCGCGGCACGCAATTCCTCGTCCTCAATCAGCTTGCCCGCACCTTCCATGGCTGACAGTAGTGTCGCCTCGGAATAGCGCGGCGGCGGCTTGGTCTGCGTGCCGCGCGCTTCGATCGCTTCGGTCGCCACCTTTTCGCCGGCGGCCACCGCAACCAGGTTTTCGTCCTCACCTGCGATTTCGCGACCATATACAGCCAGCCAGCCCGGATTGACCAGCACCTTCCCATCGGTCTTGAACTGATGCCCTTCGACCTCAGTCATGCGCGTGGTCTGCATGAATTCCGCCGCCGGATGAAACACCGCCAAAAAGCGCTTGACCACCAGGTCATAGACCTTCTGCTCGATCTCGCTCAAGGCCTTGGGTGCCAGCAAGGTCGGGATGATCGCGAAATGGTCGGAAATCTTGGTGTTGTCGAAAATGCGCTTGTTCGGCTTGACCCAGCCATTCTTGAGCACGTTTTTCGCCGGCACCACATAGGCGCTGGAATCCTTGAGCATCTCCATGGTCTTCCTGACCGTGGCAATGTAGTCCTCGGGCAGCGCGCGCGAGTCGGTACGCGGGTAAGTCAATACCTTGTGACGTTCATACAGCGATTGCGCCACCCCCAGCGCGTTCTTGGCCGACAGCCCGAAGCGACCGTTGACTTCGCGCTGCAGGCTGGTGAGATCGAACAAAAGGGGCGCCGACTGGGTGGTCGGTTTCGACTCCTCGCTGACCGTCCCCGGCTTGCCGGCACAGGCAGCGACGATTGCCTCGGCCGCAGCCTGGCTCCAGATGCGCTCGGCGCGCGCGTGCTCGTCGTCTTCCGCGCGCTTGAACTTCGGCTCGACCCAGCGACCGTTGTACTGACCGGCCTTGGCGCCGAAGCTGGCATGCACCTCCCAGTAATCGCGCGGCTTGAAGGCACGAATCTTCTCTTCGCGCTCGACCAGGACAGCCAGCGTCGGGGTCTGAACCCGCCCGACGGTGGTCAGGTAAAAGCCGCCCTCCTTCGAATTGAAGGCCGTCATGGCTCGCGTGCCGTTGATGCCGATCAACCAGTCCGCCTCGCTGCGGCTGCGCGCGGCATCCGCCAGCGGCAGCATCTCGCGATCCTCGCGCAAATGCGTGAAGCCGTCGCGAATCGCCGCCGGCGTCATCGACTGCAGCCACAAACGCCGCACAGGCTGCTTCGCCTTGGCATGTTGCACCACCAGGCGGAAGATGAGCTCGCCCTCACGGCCGGCGTCACAGGCATTGATGAGCCCCGTCACATCCTTGCGCTTGAGCAGGCGCACCAGAGTCTTCAACCGGTCTTCGCTGCGGGCGATCGGCCGCAAGTCGAAATGCGGCGGCACCACCGGCAGGTGGGCAAAGCTCCACTTGCCGCGCTTGACTTCGTAATCCTCGGGGCAGGCGATTTCGAGCAAATGGCCGACTGCCGACGACAGCACATACTGGTCCGATTCGTAGAAATCGGCGGCCTTGGTGAAGCCCCCGAGCGCCTTGGAGATATCCAGGGCCACCGATGGCTTTTCAGCAATGATCAGAACTTTGGACATGCTTCTTCTTTGAGCGTAACCGGGTCGGAACCCAGGCGGGTTCTCGCAAGGGGCCGAAGTCTAAGCCCGGAAATTCGATTAGCGCAAGGCCTTATTGCCGCCACGCAAGCCGCGAGCAGCATACCCACCTGCCACAACCATCTGATTTAAAAGTGTTTTCCCGCCACCAAAGAGCAAACTCAGTGAAGTTCGCGAGGTTCTCCGTCAGGCAACAGTTCGTCCAGTATGAGCGCATCGGGTTCCGCGCCGGTGCTCCAGAGCACCACCAGGCAGATGATCTTGAGTTGCTCCACATCGACGCTGCCATGTGGTAGCGTCAGTGCGCGTTCGATGATCAGTTCACGGCGCCTCGGATCGATCGCGCCAGAGGACTCCAGAAACGCCAGCAGGCCGCGGCATTCGCGCGATAGCTGCTTTTCTCAGGCGGGCACGAAGCTGCGAAACGAGTGGCGCGCAGCAAAAGCAAGCGGCAGCTCTGTAGCCTCGCTCACCGCCAGACCGGAAAGCCAATCCAGCGCCGCGCTGATGTCTTCGCCTTCGAAACCGGCGGCCTTGAGCTTGAGTTCAAGGGTTTGCGGATCGGGGCAGTCCTCTTCACCCACGTAGTTTTCCACCAAATACACCAGGACATCGAACAATTCTAAGACTCCAGTCGTTGTACCAGGCCGCCGGGCAATGACGTGGCGCGTCCCTCAAGTTCGAGTTCCAGAAGCAATGCCGAAAGCACATCGACAGTCAGGCCCGTGCGCCCCTGCAGGGCATCCAGACCAACGGCATCGTAGCCCATGGCGGCCAACACGCGCTCCCCGGGATCATCGGCGTTGATCGCGGGGCTCAGGGCGCCGGGCACCGCCGGCAACCTGCCCACGGACCCGAACTCCTCCAGAATATCCTGCGCCGCATCGACCAGCTTGGCGCCCTGCTTGATCAGCACATGGCAGCCCTTGGACAAGGGTGAATGGATCGAACCGGGGATGGCGAACACCTCGCGACCCTGGTCGCCGGCCAGGCGCGCGGTGATCAGGGAACCACTGCGCATTGCCGCTTCGACCACCAGTACGCCGCGCGACAGACCGCTGATAATGCGGTTACGGCGCGGAAAATTGGCGGCCAGCGCCGGCGTCCCGAGCGGAAACTCGCTCAGGATCAGCCCGTCGGCGGCGATCGCGTGGGCCAGGTCGCGATTGCGCGCTGGGTAAACGATGTCCGCCCCGGTACCGATGACGGCAATGGTCGAACCGGCGCTGCCGAGCGCCCCGCGGTGAGCGGCGGTGTCGATACCCAGCGCCTGGCCGCTCACTATGGTGTAGCCGGCTGCACCCAGCGTGCGCGCGAAATTCTCGGCATTGGCCATGCCTTGCGCGGTGGCATTGCGGCTGCCCACAATTGCCAGTGCTGGCCGGCTCAGCAATTCCACCCGCCCCTTGAGGAACAGCAGCGGCGGTGGATCGGCGGCCGCCAGCAGGGCCTGGGGGTAAGCGGCGTCGGCCAGAGTGAGGATGGCATTGCCAGGCAGGGCACGCCAGGCCAGCGTCTGCTCGATCGCAACCGCCAGTTGGCTATCGGTGCGCGCCTGTGCAATCACTGTCGCGCGCGACTCGCCCACCACGGCCACCAGCGTGCTGTGGTCGGCCGCAAAGATCCGCGTTGGCAGGCCGATGGCGGCCAGCAACTGGCGCATCGCGGCCGCACCCAATCCCGGCGCGCGCGTCAGGCGCAGCCAGTCGGCCAGTTCGAGGTCGGACTCGGAAGAAGACATGACGAGAAGAATAAAAAGGAAAAGGGCGCAATTTGCGCCCTTTTTATTGTACCGGTCGGCGCTCGGACGCCGCTGCCTCAGGGCTTTTGCGCGACGTCACCTATCTTGACCGAACGCTGCGCACTCATGACCAGCGCATACGACACTTTCTCGAACACGCGAAACACGAACACCAGGCCGTTGCGCTCGTCGGGCAACTTGATCACCTTGGCACTGGTGTCAAAGATGCTGGAGCGGTCGCGGACATCGGCGCCATAACTGTGTAGCGCAAGAACATGGCCCTGCTCAAGTCCGTCGCGCTTGCCCTTGGATAGCGCGATGATGCGGTTGCTGCCGGTTTCGCGCGCCCCGCCGTAGATCGACAGGACTCGCGCATCCACCGCGTTCTTCGGCGCACGCGGCGCGTATTCGATCACGTCCGGCGCGGGTGTCGGTATCAGCCTGTCGCCGGTGCCGATTTCCTGCTTGGAGTCGATGATTCGCAGAGTGGTCGGATCGGTCTTGCGCTCCAGCTTGGCGGTACCCAGAAACACCGCTTCGTAGCCAAGCGTTTCCTTGGTCAATGGATCAACCAGCGCTTTTCCAGGGCGGTAAACCTGCCAACTGGCAACCTTTTCATCAACATCGCCGGTCGCATAGGCCAGGTCGCCCTGCCCCAGATAAACCCGCCCTTCCTGGGTCGCAATGATCTTGGGGGCATTGGCGAGGCCACCTTCATCAATCACCAGTGGCTGCGACAGGAATGGCTCGATAATGTGCGCCGGGATCGAGGGAATCGCCGCATTGGTCTGCTCGACGCGGGTGCGCGGCACCACCTTGACGGTCGCCAGCTTCAGCTTGGGCATGCCGCCCGAGCGATCCAGCAGCACGATGTCACCGGGATAGATACGATGCGGATTCTTGATGCGGTCGCGATTCGGTTCCCAAACATCCGGCCAGCGATACGGATCCTTGAGGAACCTCGCTGCAATGCTCCACAGAGTGTCGCCCGGTACCACGACATGACGGTCGGGCGCGTTATCGGCGAGCTGCGGCGTCGGCGACTGCGCGAGCGCAGGCAGGCTTACCGACAGTGCCGCTGCGAGAAAAAGCGAAATTAAAGGGCTTCGCATGAATCCTCCTTAAAGCCTTGCGTTGAAACCGCGCTTGCGCGACCCCAATTACCTGAAACCTCGGTCAACGAAGCCCCTGCATCGGCTGAGCGCAACTGCCGCAAGTTTGATGTATAACTTTAACATGCGACTGGCTTTTTTTACAAAGTAGGATTAAATTCTCGCTGTAATTAGCTTGATTAGCAAGACATTTTCTGATTTCGAACCGCCCCATTCGTGGCACTGCCGCAACACTTTTTTGATTCCATCCGGTCATGGCACTTCTTCCGATACTGCGCTTTCCCGATACCCGCTTGCACACGGTTGCCGCGCCAGTCACCATTTTCGACGACAGTATCAGAACCCTGGTGCGCAATCTGGCCGACACCATGTACGAGGCGCCCGGAGTGGGCTTGGCTGCAACCCAGGTCAATGTGCACAAGCAGGTGATCGTGATCGATGTTTCGGAAGCGCGCAATGATCTCAAGGTGCTGATCAATCCGCGCCTACTGAAAGCCGACGGCATACAGTTTTGCGAAGAAGGCTGCCTGTCGGTGCCAGGTGTATACGAAGAGGTGCAACGCGCGTTGCATGTTCAGGTCGAGGCGCATGACGCCGACGGCAAGCTGTTCCTGCTTGAAGCCCAGGACCTCCTGGCGGTGTGCGTCCAGCACGAGATGGATCATCTCAAGGGCCGCGTATTCGTCGAGTATCTTTCGCGCATGAAGCAGGCGCGCATCCGCCAAAGAATCGACAAGGAGTTGCGCCGCAAGGCGGCGTGACCCGAGGCGCGGCTGCCGCCCGCCTGGTGCGACAGCATGCGCAACCATCCATGAAGATCGTCTTTGCCGGCACGCCGGAGTTCGCTGCGATCGCCTTGCAGAGCCTGATCGCACGCCGCCATGAGGTGGCGCTGGTGCTGACCCAGCCCGATCGGCCGGCCGGTCGCGGCATGCGCCTTGTAGCGAGTGCGGTCAAGCAGGTCGCCGTCGCCGCCGGCATCGAGGTAGCGCAACCGGCTTCGCTCAAACACGATGCCGCGGCGCTAGCGCAACTTCGCGCTGTTGCCGCCGACCTGATGGTGGTGGCAGCCTATGGCCTGATACTGCCGCAGGCAGTACTCGATATGCCGCTGCGCGGCTGCCTCAACATCCACGCCTCGCTGCTGCCGCGCTGGCGCGGCGCGGCGCCGATCCAGCGCGCCATCGAGGCTGGCGATGCCGCCTCCGGCGTGTGCATCATGCGCATGGAAGCCGGGCTCGACAGCGGCCCGGTGCTGCTGGCGCGTAGCGTACCGGTTGCGCCCGACGCGACCGCGCATACACTGCACGACACGCTCGCAACACTGGGAGCCGCGCTGATTTGCGAGGCCCTCGACCGACTCGATGCTCTGGAACCGGTGGTGCAGGCGAAAACCGGCGTCACTTATGCACACAAGATCGACAAAGCGGAAGCCGGGCTCGATTTCCGGCTGCCGGCTTCAGTCCTCGAGCGCAAAGTGCGCGCATTCGACCCGTTTCCTGGTGCCAGCGCGATACATGCAGGCGCTGCGCTCAAGGTATGGGCGGCCCACGCCGAAATCAGCACCACGTCGGCTGCGGCCGGACAGATTCTCGCCGCCGACGCCGACGGCATTGCCGTGGCCTGCGCGCAAGGCAGCGCGCTGCGCATCACCGCAATGCAGCGCCCCGGCGGCAAGCGCCTGGCGACAGGCGATTTTCTGCGCGGATTCGAGCTCGCCCCGGGAAGCTGCTTCGACACGCATGCAGCGGCACAAGCATGAATTTGCCGCACCTGATCACGCGACCAACGCGGTGCACGCTTGCGGCACGGCGATTCTCTGCATCCGCCCAAGCCAGGCATGCCTGATGCCAACCTGCAGACGCTGATTGGCCACCATCATCAACCCCGGCAGCTCCGGCAACCTGTCGGTCGCGCTGCGTCTGGCCGCAAGCGGCCTTCTGGCGGTAGCAAAACGGCATGCGCTCGATGAGGCGTTGGGGCGGGTCGGCGCGGCCGCGCACGCCGCCGACCGCGCCGCCGCGCAGGAGATTGCCTACAACGCCTGCCGGCGCCTGAACCTGCTCGATGCCCTGGCCGGCAGCCTGCTCAGGAAGCCCAATCCTGCGATCGACCCGTTGGCCAAGGTCGCCTTATCCGAATTGATCGATCATCCGCAGCGCGCGCACATGATCGTCGATGAAGCGGTGAAAGCGATCGCGCCGGTCAAGGCGGGCGCCTACAAGGGCACCCTCAATGCGGTCCTGCGCCGCTTTCAGCGGGAGCGCGAGACACTGTTGGCCGCCGCCGCCGACACCGAGGCGGTGCGCCTGGGCTATCCGGCATGGTGGATCGAGCGCATACGCGCGGCCTGGCCCGGGCAATGGGCGGAAGTGTTGAGCCAGGGCAACGCGCGTGCGCCGATGACACTGCGCGTGAATCTGCGACGCATCAGTGTGGATGCATACCTGCAAGTGATTCGCGACGCCGGCATCGAGGCCACCCAGGCGGGCGGCGCGGCCCTGCACCTTGCCCGCCCGCGGCCGACGCGCCTCTTGCCGGGCTTCGCCGAAGGCCTGGTTTCGGTGCAGGACCTGGGCGCGCAACTGGCAGCGCCCCTGCTCGACGCGCGAGCGGGCATGCGCGTGCTGGACGCCTGCGCGGCACCCGGCGGCAAGCTCGCGCACCTGCTCGAACAGGCAGACTGCCAGCCTCTCGCCATCGACCGTGACAGCAAACGCCTCAAGGCGGCGCACCACAACCTGGAACGCCTCGGCCTGAAGGCACAGGTACGCGCTGGCGATGCCGGTGATCCGGGTACCTGGCGGGACGCCGGGCCCTTTGATCGCATTCTGCTGGATGCGCCCTGCAGCGCCTCCGGCGTGATCCGTCGCCACCCCGACGGCAAATGGCTCAAGCGCGAGAGCGACCTCGCCGCCCATGTGCGTGAGCAGTCGCGCCTGCTGGACGCACTGTGGCAAGGATTGCGCCCCGGTGGTAAATTGCTGTATGCGACGTGTTCAGTTTTTCCGGACGAAAATCAGCGGCAGACGGCCCGTTTCCTGAGTTCGCACGCGGATGCCGTTCCCTTGCCGATCGCCACACAGCTCGCCGCCTACAACCTCGCTTCCGAGCCGCATTCCGATGGTCAGCTGTTGCCTGCGGTCTTTCACGACGGTTTCTATTACGCGCTTCTTGGCAAGCGGCCTGACTGAAACGCGTCGAGCCGCAGTACGCACGCTGTGGCTGTTGCTACTGCTGGCAGTCGGCCTGGCAGCACCGGTTCGGGCCGACACCATTGAATTGCGCGAAGCACGTCTGGAAGCCTCTGACGACGGCTGGATCATCGCCGCCGACTACAACATCGAACTCAATGCACGCCTTGAGGAGGCGATCAACAAGGGCGTCTCGCTGCATTTCAGTTTCGATTTCGAGCTGGCGCGCCCGCGCTGGTACTGGTTCGACGAAAGGCCGGTCGAGTTCTCGCAGAGCTACAAGCTTTCGTATCATGCCTTGACGCGGCAGTACCGCCTGTCGGCCGGCACCCTGTACCAGAGCTTCAATTCGCTGGGCGAGGCCTTGCGCCTGCTGTCGCGCCCGCGCCTGCCCGCGGTCGAGCGCTCGCGCTTGCGGCCCGGCGAAACCTATATCGCTTCGGTGCGCATGCGGCTGGATGTAAACCAGCTGCCAAAACCGTTTCAGCTTTCGGCCATGACCAATCGCGAATGGACACTCGACTCCGATTGGAAGAGATTCCCGTTTCGCGCCGACGCCGCCGCCAGCGCGGGCGAGCGCAAATGAACCGGCGCCTGCGCTATGCGCTGATCAGCATTTTTGCCCTCTCGGGCGTGCTGCTGTACCTGCTGGCCACCGCCAGTGCCAACACCGAGCGCTTCGCACAAAATTATTCGCTGCTGGTCAAGCTCAATGCCGGCATTGTGGTGGTGATGCTGCTGGTGATCGGCTACCTGCTGTTCGGCCTGTGGCAACGCTATCGTGCCAAGCAGTTCGGCACCACCCTGATGGCTCGCCTGACCCTGATGTTCGCGCTGATGGCCATCGTTCCCGGGACACTCGTCTATACCGTGTCGGTGCAGTTCCTGTCGCGCTCGATCGAATCCTGGTTCAACGTACGGGTCGACGCCAGCCTCGAATCCGGGTTGACACTGGCACGCACTACGCTTGACGCGATGCTGCAGGATGTCGCCGGCCGCACCCGGCTGATGGCGCAAGAGCTGGCAAATGTGCCCGATGCCGCAATCGGTGCCTTGCTTAACCGCATGATCGACCAGACCGGCCTGCAGGAGGCCTCGGTATTCACCGTCTCCGGGCGCCTGATTGCCACCGGCGGGGTCGGCGTGTCGCGTTTCGCGCTGGATTTGCCGACCACCCAGGTACTCGCCGACGCCGGCCGCGGACGTGGCTATGCCGGCGTCGAGAACGCGGCCAAGTCGGCCGACAAGGCGGCACTGCGCATGCGCGTGGTGGCGCCAATCACCCTGCGCCTTCTGGGCGCCGAACCGCGTGTGCTGCAGGTGCTGCAAAATGTGCCGGAGGCGCTCACCGCCAGCGCAGAATCGGTTCAGGCCGGCTACCGCGACTACCAGGAACTTTCGCTGTCGCGCAAGAACCTGCGTGAAATCTACGCCGTAACCCTTACCCTGACGCTGCTGCTGGCGCTGTTCGGCGCTATTGCGACGGCGTTTTACCTGTCGAACCGCCTCTCCGCCCCGCTCTCGCTGCTGGCTCAGGGCACCGAAGCGGTCGCCCAGGGCGACTTCACGCCGCGCGCCGAAATTGCCGGCCGCGATGAACTGGGCATGCTCACTCAATCCTTCAACCGCATGACGCGCCAATTGGACGAAGCGCGCGCCAGCGTGCGCCAGCGCGAAACCCAGCTGGAGACAGCGAAGTCCTATCTGGAGAGCATTCTCGCCAACCTGACCGCGGGGGTGATGGTGTTCGACCCCGAGATGCGCCTGGCGACCGCCAACCAGGGCGCCGAAACGATCCTGCAGATCGATGCCACGCAGGCGCAATGGAAGCCGCTGGCAGAGCTGCCCGGGCTTGCCGATTTCGCCGCCAGGGTCATCGAAGCCTTTGCGCAGCATGGCGACAAGGTCTGGCAACAGCAGATCGAACTGGCGCGCCAAACCGGGCGCGAGGGTGACGAACGCCTGCTCATCCTGCTGGTACGCGGCTCACGGCTCGATGTGGTCGGTGGCAGCGGTTACATCGTGGTGTGCGACGACATCAGCGAACTGGTGTCGGCGCAACGTTCGGCGGCCTGGGGCGAGGTGGCGCGCCGACTGGCGCACGAGATCAAGAATCCGCTGACGCCGATCCAGCTTTCGGCTGAGCGCATGCAGATGAAACTGGCCGACAAGCTCGCCGGCACCGACGCGGAAATCCTGGCGCGCGGCACCAGCGTCATCGTGTCGCAGGTCACTGCCATGAAGAACATGGTCGATGATTTCCGCGAATACGCCCGTACGCCGCCGGCCACGCTGGCGCGCATCGACCTGAACGCGCTGGTGCGCGAGGTCCTCGGGCTCTACGAAACTTCCAGCATTCCGGTCACCACCCATTTCGACCCCGTCTTGCCGGCCGTACAGGGCGACTCGTCGCAGTTGCGCCAGGTGATCCATAACCTGCTGCAGAACGCCCAGGACGCGGTGGCCGGCAGTGCACGCCAGGAGATCACCGTCGAAACCGCAGCGGTGGCCGGCGGCGCGCGACTTTCTGTTGCCGACAGCGGGCCGGGGTTCGCGCAGAAAATCATAGCGCGCGCTTTCGAGCCCTATGTCACGACCAAGGCACGCGGTACCGGGCTTGGTCTGGCCATCGTCAAGCGCATCATCGATGACCATCACGGCACGGTCGACATCGCCAATCAGGAAGGCCGTGGCGCGCGCGTCAGCATCACCTTGCGCAGCAGCACGGAGACCGCATGAAGCTATCGCTTAAAATCCGTTCCGGTTCCACGGCAATCGCGCCGGGCCTTGCAAGTGCGGCCGCAAGGCCTGCGCATGCACCCAGGACTTCGTTGCATCACAATCCGCTACGGCGCTCCGCGAACGCCATATCGTTCAAGGCACGGGTGTAAAAAATGGCCAACATCCTGGTGGTAGATGACGAAATCGGCATCCGCGAACTGCTGTCGGAAATCCTCGGCGACGAAGGCCACAGCATCACCCTCGCGGAGAACGCCGCCGAGGCGCGTGCCGCCCGGCTCGCCGGACATCACGATCTGGTCCTGCTCGACATCTGGATGCCCGATACAGACGGCGTCTCGCTCCTCAAGGAATGGTCGACCAGCGGGCTTTTGACCATGCCGGTACTGATGATGAGCGGCCATGCCACCATCGATACAGCGGTCGAAGCCACGCGCATCGGCGCCACCGATTTTCTCGAAAAGCCGATCGCGCTGGCCAAGCTTTTGGCCGCGGTCAAGCGCGGACTGACCCTCAAGACCGCGCTGCGGCCGGCCGTCGGCGGCGCAGCCGTCGCCAGCGCGGCAAGTGCCACGGCAGCCGAAACGGCGCCGAAGTCGTCGATCTCCGGACTTGATCTCGAACTGCCGTTGCGCGAAGCCCGTGACCAGTTCGAGCGCTCTTACTTCACCTACCATCTGGCGCGTGAAAAGGGCAGCATGACGCGGATCGCCGAAAAAACCGGGCTCGAACGCACCCACCTGTATCGCAAGCTCAAGGCACTCGGCCTGCCGATCGGCGGCAAGAAGCCGGGCGAGGGCGCCGAGGACGCGTGAGCGAGAGTCAAGCCGCCGCATCCGCAAGGCCCGATGCGGGCGCGTCTGCGCCAAACCCGCTTGCCGCCATCCTGGTCACCGGCGTGGCGCCGTCCGCGCGGGGGCATGCCATCGACAACCTGATCAAGTACAAGCCTGACGCGCAACGCTGGATCGTCATCGCCTCCGGCCTGGTAGCAAAGCACGCAAGCTCGGAGACGCCGCCAGCCGGCATCGAGTTCGCATTGTTGCCGCCCGCTTGCCTGTGCTGCACCGGACTCCTGCCCTTCAAGGTTGGTCTGACCCGCTTGTTGCGCCGCCTGTCCGATTGGGCACCCACGCTCTTGATCATCGATGCCGGCACCGAAAGCCATGCCACCAGCGTTCGTACACGACTGCTCAAGCCCGATTTCGCCCGCCTGCTGCGTCTCGAAACCACAATCGCGGCAATCGATGCGCGCACCATCGGCAGCGCGCCTGTTGCGCTACGCCAGGCCCTTGGAAGCCTGTGTAGCGCAGCCGATCTGGTGGTCTGCGACGCATCGGTTGCCGGCGATTGGCGCGACACCTGCGCGCGTTTTTGCACCGAGTTCGGCATTGCCGCGCCACTCCTGGACGCCGCCGACCCGGCCTGCGCGGTCCACCTCGGCTTGACTGCCGGCTCCGCAGGCGCATGAACCGGCAACAGCAGCGACGCATCTGACGCACATTGCGTGTGCTCGGCTTGTGCCTGTGCGCATCCGGGATGTCCGCCAGCGCGGCGGCGCAGGGGCTGCGCCAGCATGCCGCCGATTTCAGGGATGAACTCAAGGTGGTGGGCGAGGGCACGGTCAAGCGCCTGCGTATCGAGTACGAGAACGACGTGCTTTATGCCACCGACAGCAACTACACCAACGGCGTGCGCCTGACCTGGCGCGCCGGCGCGCAGCACGCGGTTACGTTCGATGACGACAATCAACAGCCATGGGTGCCGCCACTGCGCTTCAGCGCCGGTGGCGACGCGCACAAGCGCGCCCTCGAAGACGCCGAATGCGCGCGCGGCGCAGACGCCCGGCCAGCGTGAGGCGGGGCAGCCCGTTTGCTTTCGCACGGTCTACAACTTCGTGTTTTTCGGCCACAACCTTTACACGCCCGCCGATATCCGCCTGGCACCTGCGCAAATTCCCGCCGGTGAGCGGCCCTACGCGGCCTGGGCCTATATCGGGTTTCATCGTGAACTGCATGTAAGCGCCGGACTGGGCAATCTGCAAATCTACGCGGGCGCCGGCGTGACTGCGCGGATCGGCTGGTCTCGCGCCTCTTGTGATTCGCTCAGGCAAGCAGCCACGCAAAATGGTCGCGGGCAGTCGGCAGCTCCTTCAAGTTGCCAGGCGCGTGGTCGTTAAGGCACTGTGGCCCTTGGCCCTGCGATATCAACCGAATCGGATCTGGCGCGTTAAAGCCTTGGAGCCGGCGAATTGAAGGGCCAAGGCCACTTGAATTCGCCGGTTCGGCCCGGATATTGCTGAAGCAGGACAAGCCAGGGTCGCTGTCCTTTGCCATGAACCCGTCGCATAGCCCCAACCGGAGATCACCATGAGCATCCAGCTGCATTCGAACGCACCTGCGATTCTGACCAACGTATTGTTCAACAGCGCGAACTATTACGTGGCGGAGGTCTCGCAGGGTCGCAGCCTGCAGGGCTTCGAGGTCGTCGACAAATTCAGCGGGCGCGGCGCTTTCATCGACGGCGCCGTGGCGCTGCGGATGCGGGCCTCGTTCCAGGCCATGGCTGCGGATGCCGAACGCGAGGTGACCCCGGACGACGTCGACGAATTCATTCGCGGCTTCGACGCCTTGCTGCTGCAGCGCGTGGTGTTTCACTAGCACTGCTGTGCGGGAGCGACCGCGCCCATCGCCTGCGCACTTCGGTGCGCGTGCGTGACAGCCTGGGGTGCCGTCGCTGTACAATGATTCGCATCAAATCAACGCCCGGCGCCCCGGGCGTTTTTGCTTTTCAGCAAGCCTTCCGTGGTGCAATCTTCCCCGTCACCCAAACCCGTCGCGCACTTCGCGGAGAAGCGCTCGTTCATCGTCCTGATCGCGGCCCTGGCGACGCTCGGGCCGTTTTCGATGGACACTTTCCTGCCCAGCCTGCCCGCGCTGCAGGAACAACTGGGCGCCACCCAGGTACAGGCGCAGCAGGCCTTGTCGTTCTACCTGCTGGGCTTTGGCCTGATGAGCCTGTGGCATGGCGCGATCTCGGACGCGGTCGGGCGGCGGCCGGTGATTCTGGTCGCGCTGGCGGTCTATGCCGCGGCGGCGCTGGTCTGTACCCTGGCACCGACCATTGAGGTGCTGATCGCCGCGCGCCTGGTGCAGGGCCTGTTCGGCGGCGCCGGCGCGATCGTCTCGCGCGCCATCGTGCGCGACTGTTTCGAGGGGCCGCAGGCGCAGCGGCTGATGTCCTCTGTGATGCTGATCTTCGCCATCGCACCGGGGGTGGCGCCCATCATTGGCGGCTATCTTCACGAATGGGCGGGCTGGCGCAGCGTGTTCGGCTTCATGCTGGCGGGCGCGGTCATGCTGTGGATCTGGACCTGGCGCGCACTGCCGGAAACCCATCCGCCGGCGCAACGCAGCGCTCTCGATGCACGCCGCATGGCCCGCGACTACCGGATGGTCTTTTCACGCATTGAATTTCAGTTGCTGGCGGCCACCATCGCCTTCAACTTCTCGACCTTCTTCGTCTACATCATGGCATCGCCGGCGTTCATCATGCAGCACTTGGGCCTCACCGCCACCGACTTCGGCTGGTTCTTCATCCCCATCGTCGTCGGCATGGTAATCGGCTCGACCATCTCCGGGCGCATGGCCGGGCGCGTCTCGCGCCGGCGTGCCGCCAACTACGGCTTCGTGTTGATGGCTGCGGGCATGACGATCAATCTGGGCCTGCAGTGGCTGCTGGTGCCCAGGCTGGCGCCCGGCGGCACGCTGACTTTCACCTCGATCGCCCCGCTGGTACTCTCGGCGGTCGGCCAGTCGATGATCACCCCCTCGGCGCAACTGCTGATGATGGACATGTTCCCGAAGAACCGTGGCATGGTGTCCTCCGCCCAGGGATTCACCCAGGTGATGCTTTCGACCCTGGTGGCAGGCATCATCGCTCCGCTGGTATCGGGCACCGCCCTGCAGTTGGCGATCACGACGGCCGCATTCTGTGCGGCAGGCACCTGCGTCTGGCTGATCTACCTCAAGCGTGGCCACAGCCAGGTCTGAGGAGCCGGTTGTCGCGCCCGGCAGGCGCTACATCTGTTCCCAAGGCAAGCCATCGTGCCGCCAGCCGTTGAGTTTGCCACGCTGGAAATTACGGTCGAGTTCACCCTCGAAACCGAACAGGACGTTGGTCACATTGGTGAACCCGTCATGCTCCAGGGCGCGTGCCGCGTCCAGGGTGCGCTTGCCGGAGCGGCAGATCAGCAAAATCGGCCGGTCACGGTCACGCGACTCGCGCAACACCTCTCTGGCAAAGTCGGGATTGACCTCCCAATCCGGGGCCTCGTGCCAGGCGATATGGATGGCGCCCACCGCATGCCCTACATAGAAAAACTCGATCTCGCTGCGGCAATCAATCAGCAGTGCCTCGGGATGCGCTGCCAGATACTCGAAGGTCTCTTTGGGAGTCAGGTGATGCATGCGTACGGCAATCGGCTTATAAGCGAATCATTATAAGCGTGGGGCCGGCGCCGCAAGGCGCGCGGGTTCAGGACTCTCGCGGCCGCAGCGGACGCTGCGTGCGAGCCGACTCAAGCAGCGCCTCGATCAGCCGATGCACCAGCAGCCCCGCGCGACCGCTGGCCATCGGGTCGCGCCCGGCCTCGATCGCGTCGAGAAAATCCGCCAGCACGGCGCGATGGGCGTGGTTGCTAAAGGCCATCGGGTCGGCGCCACCGCCACCGCCGCCGCTTTGCCCCGCGCGTTCGCTGCGACCATCGTGCGTATGCACCACCAGTTCGCCATCCGCCAGGATCGCGCTGCCCGCATCGCCCGCCAGTTCGATACGCTCGCCGAAGCCCGGGTAGAGGGCGGTGGTAGCCATCAGGGTACCAATGGCCCCGCTTTGCAGCCGCCAGGCGGCGGCGACCAGGTCCTCGGTTTCCATCTGGTGCAATGGCGTGGTGCCGGCGAATGCAGTGACCTCCGTAACCGTACCGGCAAGCGAGAGGAACAGGTCGAGCGTGTGGATCGCCTGGGTGATCAGCACCCCGCCACCGTCGCGTTCCAGCGTGCCGCGGCCGGGTTGATCGTAGTACGACTGCGCTCGCCACCAGGGCACCGATACGTTGGCCACGGCGATGCGCCCCAGACTGCCCTGCGCCAGCAATTCGGCCAGGCGCCGGGCGCCCACGCGGAAGCGGTGCTGAAACACCACGCCCAGGCGCACGCCGGATCGGGCGCAAGCCGCAACCAGCGCCTCGCAACGCGCCGGCGAAACCTCGAGCGGCTTTTCCAGCAGTATGTGCTTGCCGGCGGCGGCGAAGCGTTCGACCAGTTCCAGGTGTGCGTTGGGCGGAGCCGCGATGAGCACGCAGCCGATGCTCGCATCGCGCTCGATCGCGGCCAGGTCGTGCGTGAGCGGAAAGTCAAAGCGCTCGGCGAACGCGGCCGCGCGTGCCGGCGAGCGGGTATAAGCGGCGGCAACCTCGACCCGAAGCTTCAAGTCGATGAGGCTTTGGGCGTGCGGCGTGGCGCCCATGCCCAGGCCGATCATTGCGATGCGGTGGCGCGGCGACATGCCTGATCAATCCTTTGTGTTGATGGCCAAAGTCAATATCTTGAAACCATGCTGACAATTAGACATATGTCATCATACAACTTCACTTCACTTTGGAGCTTCAGCCAGGCTCGCCCTGGGCGTTGCGCGTCGCCGCCTCGTGGGCCCTGCGCAAGCGCTCGCGGCTATTGGCCAGGTGCGTTCGCATGGCTGCACGGGCAGCCTCGCCGTCCTGGCGCGCAATCGCGTCATAAATCTCCTGATGCTCCCGATGCACCCGCTGCAGGTATGCCCTGCGATCTTCCTGGGCCAGGTCCGCGGTGTTCAAGCGGGTACGCGGAATCATCATCGTGCCCAAATAGCCCATCAATTCCGAAAAGTAGCGATTGCCGGTGGCCAGGGCAATCTGCAAATGGAATTGAAAGTCGTGCTCGACCGACAAGCCGGCGTCGTGGGCGCTGGCCTCGAAGCGTTCAAGCGCCTTTTGCATCTCGTTAAGTTGGTGCTCACTACGGCGGGATGCCGCAAGCCCGGAAGCTTCTGTTTCCATGCTCATGCGCAACTCGAGTAGCGCCAGGACTTCAACGATGGTTGCCAACCGGGCTGGATCGATACGGAAATCGGCGCCCGGTGCCGGCTCACGCACGAAGGTACCGATCCCATGATGGGTGTCGGTGAGGCCGCCGGCCTGCAGGCGGGAGATGGCTTCGCGCACCACCGTGCGGCTCACGCCGTGCGCTGCGATGATCGCGGCTTCGGTCGGCAGCTTGGACCCCGGCGCAATCGCGCCGCTACGGATCTGCTCGGTCAGTCGATCCACCAGTTTTTGCGTCAGCGATACGGCGCGCCGTGCCCGCAGCGGCGCGCGGCGCATCGCTGGCGTTATCGCCGGGAACCCCGGTTCGGTACTTGACATGCCGCCTGATCCACCTTGATAATTGATCCAGTTGTATGATGTCATATTAGTAACCGACCGGCAAGCCCACCCCTCAACACAGCCTTGTCCCAGCCCATGACTGCACAGTTCAAGCGCCTGCTGCTCACCGGCGCCGCCGGTGGCCTCGGCCGCAGTTTGCGCGCGCCACTCAAGACCCTGACGCAAATGCTGCGCCTGTCCGACGTAGCCGAGATCGCCGGCGCACAGGATGGCGAAGAAATCGTGTACGGCGACCTGGCAGATGGCGCGGCCGTGCATGCCTTGCTCGAAGGCGTTGACGCGGTAGTCCACATGGGCGGGGTTTCGGTCGACGGCCCCTGGGAACCGATCCTCGCGGCCAACATCATCGGCCTGCACCATTTGTACGAAGCGGCGCGCCGGCAGGGTGTCAAGCGCGTTGTTTTCGCCAGCTCGAACCATGCCATCGGCTTCAATCCGCGCACGCGGCGCATCGATGCGAACGACCCGCCCCGCCCGGACAGCAACTATGGCGTGTCCAAGGTATTCGGCGAGGCCTTGTCGCGCCTGTACTGGGATCGCTACGGCATCGAAACGGTATGTCTGCGCATCGGTTCCTCGTTTCCCGAGCCGCGCGACCGGCGCATGCTCATCACCTGGCTCTCGTATGCGGACCTGGCTGAACTGGTGCGCTGCGCCCTGTGTGCGCCCAAGGTCGAACACACCATCGTCTTCGGCGCCTCGGCCAATCGCGAGCGCTGGTGGGACAACCATGCGGCAGCCCATCTGGGCTGGACCCCGAGGGACAGTTCGGAGCGTTTTCGCGCTGCCATCGAAGCCATGCCGGCAGGCGCCCCGAATGATCCCGCGGAGCTGTTTCAGGGTGGCGCCTATGTGAAGATGGGGCCGTATGAGAATTGACGTCCACGCCCATGCCTGCCAGGCCGCTGGCGCGGCCACAGGCGTGCCGCGCCGTGGTGTAATGATGCCTGCCCGTCGCCCGAGGTGCACCTCATGAACCAACAACTGCCTCTGGATTTCGATGCCCCGGCCGGCGACCTGCGCGTCGCCGCGCATGACCACTGCGTCAGCTACTGGCAACCGCAACCGGCCAATGGCTACGCCGAAGTCATCCTCAGCCCGGAAAACATCGACACTGTGCACCGCTTCTCGATGGGCCGGCAGTTGCTGCCTCCCGGCGGCCGCGTGCGCCCACATGCGCATGAACGCGCCGAAGAGGTGTTGTACGTGCTCTCCGGCACAGGCAGCGCGGAAATCGAAGGCAAGACCTACCGCATGAACCCGGGCACCACGCTCTACCTGGGTCACAACCGCGCCCATACCTTTCACAACGACGGGCACGAAGACCTGCAATGGGTCTGGTTTTTCATGCCCGGCGGCCTGGAAACGTTTTTCGCGGCCATTGGTCCAAAGCGCCATGCCGGTGAGCCCGCGCCGGCACCGTTTGCGCGCCCGGCCGACATCGTGGCGATCGAAGCCAACAGCGTGATCGCGGTTCGCTAGAACACACCATGAGGCCGGCCCGGTCAGCCACGCGGACACTGCGCCGCACCACTCGCAGCGGAGCTTGGCATGCGCCTTGAGGGCAAGACCGCGGTCATCACCGGTGCCGCCGCAGGCATCGGCCGCGCCACCGCCGCGCTGTTCGTAGCCGAAGGCGCGCGCGTGATCGTGGCCGATGTCGACCTGAAAGCCGCCCGCAAGACCTGCGCGGAGCTCGGCGCGGCCGCCACGCCGGCCGCCTGCGACGTCGCCGATTCAGCGCAATGCAAGGCCCTGATCGAATTCGCGCAAGCGCATTTCGGCCGCCTCGACATCCTCGTCAACAATGCCGGCTTCGGCGCGCTCGGAACGGTGGTGACCACCGACGAGGCGGTGCTCGACCGCATCCTGGCGGTCAATGTCAAGGGCGTGTTCATGTGCTCCAAGTACGCCGTGCCGCTGATGGCCGCGCAGGGTGGCGGCGTGATCGTCAACACCGCGTCGAACGTCGCCAGCGTCGGCCTCAAGGACCGCGCGGCCTATGTCGCCTCCAAGGGTGCGGTGGCGGCCCTGACACGCTCGATGGCGCTCGATCACGTGGCCGACAATATTCGCGTCAACTGCGTGGCGCCCGGGGTGACCATGTCGTCCTACTTCGACAAGATGCTGGCTCAGGTCGACGATCCGGTGGCGTTTCGCAAGGTGCTCGATGCGCGCCAGCCGATGGGGCGCACCGGCAAGCCAGGCGAAATCGCCTATGCGATCCTCTACCTGGCCTGCGATGAATCCTCATTCGCCACCGGCACCATGCTGACCGTGGACGGCGGCGCCATCGCGGTCTGAAAGCATGCACATGTTGTCCGATGATGCAGGTTTTTTTTGAAAACGCAGAATATGTCCCTGGAATGCATGCTGTCGAACGGCAGTCTCTTTCAATTCGACCGGTTGCAAAAGCAGCTTTCGCAGCCTACGGACTTGTTCAGTGTTTCCATCCGCAAGCGCGGACGGCGCATTCCCGTCCATCATCTCTACAAACAACCCGGGAGACAAGCATGAAAAGACGTGATGTGATCCGCGCCGGCGCCGCCGGCGCCCTGGCCGCCGCCATTCCGGCGCGCGGCGCCTTGGCACAGCAAAAGGTGGTGTGGAAGGCCTCCGACGTACATCCTTTGGGCTACCCGACGGTCGAAGCCATCGTGCGCATGGGCAAGAAGCTCGAAGCCGCCACCAATGGCCGCATCTCGATCCAGATGTTCCCGGCCATGCAACTGGGCGGCGAAAAGGAAATGATCGAGCAGGCGCAGGTCGGCGCCCTGCAGATCGC